>Ga0105357_10000066_pt1 | contig 43323 bp, 38 predicted proteins | sample GOMGulsemesocosm_4_FD_83660 | JGI IMG/M metagenome (GOLD analysis project Ga0105357, IMG submission 83660) | Methane-oxidizing microbial communities from mesocosms in the Gulf of Mexico - GOM15B Gulf of Mexico | ecosystem: Environmental > Aquatic > Marine > Cold seeps | place: USA: Gulf of...
AGTGTGATCCGTGTTCATACCAATACCAAATCGCATGCGGAGAACGCGCTCCTCACGAGGTGTTAAGGATGCCAGAACCCGTGTTGTAGTCTCCCGCAAGTTCGACTGAATAGCAGCGTCCAACGGTTGAACCGCATTTTCATCCTGAATAAAGTCGCCAAGGTGGCTATCTTCCTCATCACCAATTGGTGTTTCAAGACTGATCGGCTCTTTGGCGATTTTCATGACTTTACGCACTTTTTCAAGTGGCATGCCAAGTTTAACAGCCAATTCTTCCGGTGTTGGCTCGCGGCCGATCTCATGCAGCATCTGACGTGATGTCCGAACCAATTTATTGATGGTTTCAATCATGTGAACCGGAATACGAATTGTCCGGGCCTGATCCGCAATAGAACGTGTAATTGCTTGCCTGATCCACCAAGTCGCATAAGTCGAGAATTTATAACCGCGGCGATATTCAAACTTATCAACCGCCTTCATCAAACCAATGTTACCTTCCTGAATAAGATCCAAGAATTGGAGACCGCGGTTTGTGTATTTTTTAGCAATGGAGATCACCAAACGAAGGTTGGCTTCTACCATCTCTTTTTTGGCTCTGCTGGCTTCACGTTCCCCGGTTTGCACTGTTCCTACAATGCGCCGGAATTCGTTCATTGGCATGCCAAATTCAGAGGAAATTTTGATAATTTCACTGCGAGTTTCATTGATATTATCGGCTTCAGTTGCCGTAAAATCTTTCCACCCCTTTGCTTTGAGCTTTCCTACTTTTTCTATCCAGTTTGGATCGAGTTCTGAACCAAAGTAGTTCTCAAGGAAGCTAACACGCGACACTTTGTGACGCTCTGCAAGACGCAAAAGTTTACCTTCAAGGCTCATCAAGCGACGATTAATGCCATAAAGTTGGTCGACCAAAGCTTCAATACGGTTATTGGTTAGATGGACGTCATCCATCAATTTAACCAACTCAGCTTTTAATTTATCGTATTTCTTTTCTTGAGCTTTAGGAACAACATCATTTTCAAGAGCTGCCGTTAGACGCGTTTCTTGTAATTTATGAAGCTTTTTATAAGTTTTCGCGATTTCATCGAAACGCTCAAAAACTTGCGGCTTAAGAGTTTCTTCTAGAGCGGCCAGAGACATGGTGTTCTCTTCGGCTTCCTCTTCCTCTTCTTCCTCGCGACGAACTGGATTTCCGTCTTCATCCAATTCTGGCTCTTCTTTGGTTTCTTCTTCTGAGGTTTCTTCCTCTTTACCGTCTTCAGATAAATCAGCCGCAGGAGTTGTCTCGTCTTCGCTTTCCTCATTGAAGCCTTCTTGCAGTGCTTTTTCAGCAGCAGCGCCGGCTCCGTAAGTTGCGTCCAGATCGATCACGTCTCGTAACAAGAGTTGTTCTTGTAACATCAACTCGCGCCAATTCAGAATAGCCCGAATAGTTAATGGGCTTTCGCAAATCGCGCCAATCATTTTGCCGCGCCCAGCTTCAATTCGCTTGGCAATCGCGATTTCACCTTCACGGGACAGAAGCTCAACCGTTCCCATTTCGCGAAGATACATTCTGACGGGATCGTCGGTTCGATCACCCGTTGTTGATGCAGCTTTTTCGGGAACTTTTTCAGTTGCTGTCTCTTCGACAGTTTCCTGGTCACCCCCTTCAGAAGAGGCTTCTTCAGCCGCTTCTTCGTTTTCCACAACGTTGATGCCCATTTCAGACAACAAAGACATGGTGTCTTCAATTTGTTCTGAAGACATCTGATCTTGAGGTAAAACAGCGTTCAATTCGTCAAATGTGACAAATCCTTTTTCTTTCGCCTTGTTCAGCATCTTTTTGACGGCTGCTTGTGAAGCATCAATCAAAGGACTGTCCGGCGTTTCTTCCCGCTGCTCGGTAGTTTCCACTGCCTCTGCGCTTTTTGTAGCCATAAAAAACTAACTCCTGAAGTCACGACGTAAAACCTGAGCAGTTTCACATCTCATGACAAATTCATCTAAAAACCGGTTTCTCTACCTGAAGCAACTCCAAAACCATCCAGATCCGCCTCTGTACCCTCTGCCTCATGCAGAGCTTTTTTAGCATGTGTTAAGCGGTCGAGATTTTGGCGCGTTGCCTCATTCCCAAATAATTCTTGTGCTACTTTGACTTCCGCCGTCAGCAAATCTCGCTTCTGACGCGCCAGCAAATGTAACCATCCTGTTGTTGCATCTTCCAATGCCGCGCCTCTGGTTACATACCAATCCAGAGACTCTCCGGCCGACTGTTCCAAGCCATGGGACAAATCGGATAGTCCACGGTTGGTTAAGTGGTGCTTCATACCTTCGTAGTCAAGGTCTGATTCGGATGTAGCAATTTCTATGATTGCATGGTGCAGCCTGTCAAGGCTACCCGAAGACATCTGAAGACTTGCAAAATCTTCAAAGTATTTATCGAGGATTTCCGGGTGGTTGAGCACTGCGAGCACCATTAATTGCTCACCGCGTCCCCAGTTATTTCCAACGGGCGCGGCACCGATTAATCCTCTTTTTGATCCGAAATCACGTTTTTGATTCGCGAATCGTCCGAATCGGTTATCTTTGCGCCCCTTGTTAGCGTTTTCAAAAGCCGCTTTTTTCTGTTCTCTGTTCCAAGTCCAAAGACGATCTTTGAAATATTGCTGATAATATCCGCGAACCGTTTGGTCTTCCATTTGCTCGGCGATTTCCGCCAACGCACGCTCAAAGGCTGCTTTCTGTTCCGGCGTATCCAATTTGCGATCTTGCATTTCCTTGCGCCACAGCAATTCAGAAAGCGGCAAGGCACGTCCCAAAATTTCAGCCATAGCAGTGGATCCTTCAGATCGGATCAAATCATCAGGGTCAACACCTTCAGGCATCAGGGCAAATCGCAAAGAATATCCGGGCTTTAACAAAGCCAACGCTCTCTCAGCTGTTCGAAGGGCTGCACGCCAACCTGCACTGTCTCCATCAAGGCACATGATAGGCTCAGGCGCCATTTGCCACAAAATCCGAAGTTGGTCTTCAGTAACCGCCGTTCCAAGCGGAGCAACGGCATGGTCAAATCCAGCCTCTGCCAAGGCAATCACATCCATATAGCCTTCAGCAACAACAACTTGCCCGGTGTCGAAGGCTTTGCGCCTGGCAGAGGCCATATTGTATAGAATATGGCCTTTATGGAAAAGCGGGGTATCTGGAGAGTTTAAATATTTTGCTGGTGCATCTCCCAAGGCCCTACCACCAAAAGCGATCACACGATCTTGCCGGTCAGTAATTGGGAACATCAACCTGTCCCGAAACCGATCATAGGTTGCCTTGTCGCCGTCGGGCTTAATGATAAGCCCCGCTTCGATCATCAAGTCTTCTGACACACCGCGTGCAAGTAAGGCTTCTTTCATTGCGGTTCGAGACGAGGGAGCAAAGCCTAACCGAAATTGCGTTCGTGCCCCTTCAGACACTTGCCGGCGATCAAGATAACCTCTCGCACCGGAACCGTTTTGAGACATGAGCTGGCTCGAAAACCAATTGGCCGCTGCCTCCATCACATCATGAAGGGTTGCCGCACGCTTCTGACGTTCTCGCTCTCGCGGTCGCTCCACCGGCATATCAAGGCCGGCCAAATCTGCAAGTCGCTCTATGGTATCTCGAAAACTCAAGCCTTCAGTTTGCTTTATGAACTCAACTTGGTCGCCATGAGCACCACAGCCGAAGCAATGGTAAAACCCTTTTTCTTCATTCACGGTGAAAGAGGGGGATTTCTCATTATGAAAAGGGCAAAGGCCTGAATATTCACGTCCTTTTTTGACAAGTTTCGTCCGCCGACCAATAAGTTCTGATAAACTTACTCGGTTTCTGATCTCATCCAAAAATTGCTGTGAAAAGGCCATACTTATCCCCGATATGCCCCGCAGCAGTCTTGAAAATTTTCGCTGCGGTAACCGTTGGGGAGTTTAAGCACCTAGTGCGGACTTAACAAGTGCACTGGCTTTGGCAAAGTCCATGCGACCTGCGTATTTGCTTTTAAGAGCTGCCATGGTTTTTCCCATGTCCTTTAAGCCCTCTGCGCCAATATCGCCGATTATCTCGCCAATTACGCGTGTCATCTCGCCTTCATCAAATTGCTTTGGAAGGTATTTCGCGATGATGTCGATTTCTTCCTGCTCAGACGTGGCAAGATCAACGCGACCACCCTCTTCATAAGCTGCGATAGAATCGCGCCTTTGTCGAACCATAGTGGTTAGCATTTGAAGAATCTCGTCGTCACCGATTCCCTCTTCACTCCCCTTCTCGCGGGCAGCAATATCTCGGTCATGAAGCGTGGCAAGGATCAATCTCAAAGTGGATAATTTCCGCTTATCCTTTGATTTCATTGCGCCTTTTAGCGAGTCTTTTAATTCAATACGGATCATAATCACTTAAATAGTAGCCAAAGAAAGCGAGCATAGTACCGCACCGCTTGAATTTTAGCAAACCAAAACTTTCGCGTAAGTCATTGTTTTTAAAGGAAAAAATTTAGCATCAAGAACTTGACGAAAGAGCCACTTTACCCTATCTTCCCGCGTCAATATCTATATCGGTAAAAGGAATGCGGCCCAGCGCTTATCGCAGGGGGTCCCTATAGTCATGTCTAAATCAATCAATGCAATAGATTTACACGAAACACGGACAGCAACAGCAGTACTTGTGTTAAGTGACGGAACTGTTTTCCACGGCTTTGGGGTCGGAGAAACTGGCGAGACAACTGGTGAAGTATGCTTCAATACTTCCATTACTGGTTATCAGGAAAGTTTGACGGATCCTTCGTTTGCAGGGCAAATGATTACCTTCACTTTCCCCCATATCGGTAATGTTGGTTTCAATGACGAAGATATTGAAACGGATGGCGTCGCCGCTAATGGCCTGATTATTCGGGCCGATATTACCGAACAAGCTAACTGGCGAGCGGCAGGAAACCTCAATGATTGGTTGAAGAAGCGCGGATTAATTGGCATTTCTGGTGTCGACACGCGCAGGCTTACCCATGTCATCAGGGAGACAGGCGCGCCAAATGGCATCATTGCTCATAATCCTGATGGCAAGTTTGATTTGGACGCCTTAAAGAAGAAGGCCGCTGACTGGCCCGGCCTTGAAGGTATGGATCTAGCGAAAGATGTATCTTGCACCGAGACCTATTCTTGGACCGAAACAAACTGGGACATCAATTCCGGCTTTGGCGATCTGACAACTCCAAAGCGACATATTGTAGCTGTTGACTACGGTATTAAAAAGAACATCTTGCGCTGCCTCGCGTCTCTTGATTGCGCGATCACAGTGGTCCCCGCCAGTGCCAGTTTCGATGATATTATGTCTCATAAGCCAGATGGTATTTTCTTAGCCAACGGCCCGGGTGATCCGGCTGCGACGGGAAAATATGCCGTACCGGTTATTCAGCAATGCATCGATAGTGGCATCCCAATGTTTGGAATTTGTCTTGGCCATCAGATGCTCGCTCTTGCTGTTGGTGCAGAGACCCTGAAAATGAAACAAGGTCATCGCGGAGCCAATCAACCCGTTAAAGATCTGACAACGGGTAAAGTAGAAATCACCTCGCAGAACCATGGGTTTGTAGTCAAACGCGAGAGCCTGCCCGCTGGTGTAACGGAAACACATAAATCCTTATTTGATGGTGTTGTTGAAGGCTTAAGCCTTGATGGAAAACCTGTTTTTTCTGTCCAGTATCATCCAGAAGCGAGCCCCGGCCCGCAAGACAGTCATTACCTCTTTCAACGGTTTGTAGATATGGTGGACGCCAATGCCTAAACGTACCGATATCAAGTCCATTATGATCATCGGCGCTGGCCCAATTATTATTGGCCAGGCTTGTGAATTTGATTACTCTGGCACTCAAGCTTGTAAAGCGCTGAAGGAAGAAGGATACCGGGTTATTCTGGTAAATTCTAATCCAGCAACGATCATGACTGATCCGGACCAAGCGGACGCCACGTATATTGAGCCAATTACGCCTGATATCGTGGAAAAAATTCTTGAAAAAGAAAGACCCGATGCGCTGCTGCCAACCATGGGCGGCCAAACGGCATTGAACACGGCATTGGCACTTGCCGATCGCGGCACGTTGGACCGTTTGGGCGTTCAGCTTATTGGCGCGAACCAAGAAGCTATTGAAAAAGCAGAAGATCGCGATAAATTCCGCACAGCCATGCGGAAAATCGGTCTTGATATGCCGCTAAGTTCCGTTGCTCACAATATGGAAGAGGCTTGGCACTCTCTTGAAATCGTGAAGTTGCCTTGCATTATTCGCCCATCCTTTACTATGGGCGGCACAGGCGGCGGCATTGCGTATAACCGCGAAGAGTTTGAGACTATTGTTGGCTCTGGCCTTGACGCGTCGCCTACAACAGAAGTGTTGATTGAAGAAAGTATTGTCGGCTGGAAAGAATATGAAATGGAAGTTGTTCGCGACAAAGCGGACAATTGCATCATCATTTGTTCCATTGAAAATGTGGATCCTATGGGCGTCCATACGGGCGATTCCATCACGGTTGCCCCAGCGCTGACCCTCAGCGACAAAGAATATCAAGTGATGCGGAATGCCTCACTGGCGGTTTTGCGCGAAATCGGTGTTGAAACAGGCGGCTCAAACGTTCAGTTTGCGGTTAATCCTGAAAACGGCCGTTTGATCATTATTGAAATGAACCCACGTGTATCTCGCTCCAGCGCTCTTGCATCGAAAGCGACGGGCTTCCCCATCGCCAAAATCGCAGCCAAACTTGCAGTCGGCTATACACTCGACGAACTTGATAACGACATCACGGGCATAACGCCCGCATCGTTCGAGCCGACAATCGATTATGTGGTCACGAAAATTCCGCGCTTCACATTTGAAAAATTCCCGGGCGCAGAACCATCTCTCGGCACAGCTATGAAATCAGTTGGCGAGGCAATGGCCGTTGGACGCACATTTGCAGAATCTCTGCAAAAAGCTTTGCGGTCACTGGAAACTGGTCTTACGGGCCTAAACGAACAGGACATTGGCGACGACAAGCAGGGCATCTTGAACATTCTTGCCCACGCAACACCTGATCGTTTGCTGCACATCGCGCAAGCCTTCCGGGCAGGCCTGACCCTTGAAGAAATTCAAGGCGCTAGCAAGTATGAACCTTGGTTTCTGTCTCAAATCGAAGCTCTGGTTGAAATGGAAGAAGCCGTTCGGGAAAAAGGCCTTCCAACTCAAAAAAGCGGCCTTCTCTCTTTGAAAAAAATGGGTTTCTCAGACGACCGTCTTGCAGAAATTTCTGGAAAAACCACTGCTGAAGTCTTCGATATTCGTCAAGATTTGGGCGTACAACCCGTCTATAAACGCATTGATACTTGCGCCGGTGAGTTCACGTCTAAAACGCCTTATCTCTACTCGACCTATGAAGGGAACGAGTGGGATCCGGCAGTTTGCGAGTCTGAACCAACGGACCGTAAGAAAGTTGCCATTCTTGGCGGTGGACCAAATCGCATTGGCCAAGGTATCGAGTTTGATTATTGCTGTGTCCATGCTGCCTATGCACTTGAAGAAGCGGGCTACGAGACCATCATGGTCAATTGTAATCCAGAAACTGTTTCTACAGATTACGATACATCTGATCGTCTGTATTTTGAGCCTCTTACAGTTGAAGACACTCTTGCAGTCTTACGGAAAGAGCAGTCAAATGGAATCCTTCATGGTGTAATCGTGCAGTTCGGCGGACAAACACCGCTTAAACTTGCCGCAGGCCTTGAAGCTGCAGGCATCCCAATTTTGGGCACAACTCCCGATGCTATCGATTTGGCGGAAGACCGGGAACGGTTCCAACAAATGCTGCATAAACTCAAACTGCTCCAACCGGAAAATGGGATTGCACGTTCTGTTGAAGAAGCTTTCGTTATTGCCAAAGACATCGGCTATCCTGTCGTTGTTCGCCCGTCATACGTTCTTGGCGGCCGGGCTATGGAAATTGTGCGCGATGACAGCCAACTAGATCGTTATATGCGTGAAGCTGTTCAAGTTTCAGGCGACACACCTGTTCTAGTGGATAGTTATTTGCAAAATGCCATTGAGGTGGATGTTGATTGCTTATGTGACGGTGAAGACGTATTTGTCGCCGGCATCATGGAACATATCGAAGAAGCGGGTATTCACTCTGGTGACAGCGCCTGCGCCCTTCCGCCGTATACATTAAAAGATGATGTCATCGCAGAAATTCACCGTCAATCACATGCGTTGGCGCTTGAGTTAAATGTTGTTGGCTTGATGAATGTCCAGTTCGCACTTAAAGACGACACGGTTTACATCTTGGAAGTCAACCCGCGTGCCAGCCGTACCGTTCCGTTTGTTGCCAAAAGCATCAATTACCCAATCGCTAAAATCGCGGCTCGGATTATGGCTGGTGAAAAGCTTGCCTCCTTCAAACTAGAAAACCGGGTATTGTCCCATGTCACTGTGAAAGAAGCGGTCTTTCCGTTTAATCGTTTCCCAGGTGTAGATGTAATCCTTGGCCCTGAAATGCGGTCAACGGGTGAAGTTATGGGGATCGACAAAGATTTCGCGACCGCCTTCTTGAAATCTCAGTTAGCCGCAGGTGTTATTTTGCCAACGAGCGGTAAGGTTTTCATATCTGTCAGAGATTTGGACAAGGCACTGGTTAAGGACGTTGCTGAAAAACTGCTGGAGCTTGGATTTGAAATTGTCTCAACTTCAGGCACGGCTGATTATCTTTCCGCCCAAGGGTTAGCAGTCTCCAAGGTCAACAAAGTGATGGAAGGTCGCCCAAACATCATCGACTTGATGAAGAACGGCGATATCGCTATGGTCATCAATACGACCGAAGGCGTCCAGGCCTTGAAAGACAGCTATGATATCCGCCATACTGCATTGGTGATGAAAACACCGTACTCAACAACCATCGCAGGTGCACGCGCCTCTGCCATGGCAATTGAAAAAATTAAGACAGGAACCCTTGAAGTCTATCCACTTCAATCCTATTGTTAACTCCTTGTGCATTAAAAATTGATTTTAAATGCGCCTCTAAATGAATTGGCGCACCTAAAGAGAAGTTACGCGAAAGCGTAATCATGAGAATTCGATGGAAAGATTACCTATTACAGCTGGCGGCCACGCTAACTTGGAAGTTGAGTTAAAAGATTTGAAAGGCCGGGCACGGCCTGCCGTTATCCAGGCTATCGCAACGGCACGTGAGCATGGCGATTTGTCTGAAAATGCGGAATATTCTGCAGCGAAAGAACAGCAGTCCCTCATTGAAGGACGTATAGCTGAGCTTGAGGATAAACTGGGCCGCAGTGAAATTATTGACGTAGCCGCTATTACAGGAGCGCAGATCAAGTTTGGCGCAACCGTTTTGTTGGTTGATGAAGATACCGATGAAGAGACGACTTATCAAATCGTCGGCGAAGATGAAAGCAACATTGAAAAAGGCTTGCTTTCGTTGTCTGCGCCGTTAGCTCGGGCCCTTATCAACAAGGAGCAAGGTGACAGTATTGAAGTCACAACTCCGGGCGGATCAAAGGCTTATGAAGTTTTGAATGTAAAATTCATCTGATTTTCATTTAGCTCTGAAATGACGACCCTGCCAATTCCGTTGGCGGGGTTTTTCTATATATAGAGTGTGCTACGGCGAAAACCTCACGCCTGCTTTTCAATGAGTTGCTTAAGCACCCGCGATAAGTTAGCAGCATCCGCACCACCGATATTTTCTCCTATGACTTCTTCAATGGCAGCGCCGTAAACAATCCACATTTTTTGACGTAATATTTTTCCGGCGTCCGTTATGAATACAGATTGCCCCCTTGCATCGTCATCACAAGCTAAACGCTGTAAGAAACCCGCCTTTTCAATTCTCTCAATAATTCTAGACACGCCATATTGCGGCAACAGAGTTACATCCTCTAGCTCGAAAGGCCTCAAACCCGCAACCCCTGCTCGCTCCAGCTCTAATAGAATATCGTACCATGCTAAGGCCGGCAGCCCCTCCGTCTTAAGTTTTCCCTCCATGCGTTTAAGCGCAATTTTGTTAAGCCTTAAAAGGCGGGCCCAGACGTCGACTGTCAAATCATTCGGTTTTTTCATTTTTCCAATATACATGCATATGCATTGACAATCAATTCAAGAACACCACATATACATGCAATTGCATTTATTTTGAGGAAAAAATCATGTCTTCACTTCAACTCATCAGTCACCACCTCTGCCCATATGTTCAGCGGGCCGCAATTGTCCTGTCAGAGAAACAAATTCCTTACGAGCGTACTTATATAGATTTAGCCAACAAACCGACTTGGTTTGCCGATTTGTCGCCGCTCGGTAAAGTCCCAGTTCTCGTAACTGAGGGAACAGTTTTATTCGAAAGTCAGGTTATCGCCGACTATTTGAACGAAGTTACCCCAAATTCGTTATACCCCGCATTGCCCATACAAAAGGCAAGACACCGATCTTGGATTGCTTATGCCTCTGAAACGCTAACCACTATTGGAGGATTTTACAACGCCACAACTGAAGCCACCTTTAACGGCAAAATTGAACAGCTTCGTGTAAAGTTTGAAAAAATCGAAGCCGAAATATCTGGGCCTTATTTTGACGGCACCGAATTTCATCTCATCGACGGCGTGTGGGCAACCGTATTTAGGTATTTTGATGTGTTCGATCGAATAGCAGATTTTAGAATATTGGCAAATTCTGAGAAAATTCAGACTTGGCGTATTAGCATCTCAGAAAGACCGTCTGTCGTCGCGGCAGTACCCGATGGGTATTCAGCAAGGCTCCTGACATTTCTTAAAAATAGGAATTCTTACTTATCATCCTTGATAGAGCCATCGTCACTATCAAAATAGACAGAATAAAGCGGCACGGGTAGACCGCGCCGCTTTATTTATTATTTTTTGGGATACCCTATAGAGGCAAGTGCCTCGGTGATTTCATCCAAAATCACGGGATCATCAATAGTTGCCGGAGCTTTATAAGGCTCACCGTCAGCAATTTTACGGACAACACCGCGTAATATTTTTCCAGAACGGGTCTTTGGTAGGCGCTTAACAACCGCCGCTTCTTTAAATGCCGCAACCGGTCCAATTTTCTCGCGAACCAGCAACACCAACTCTTTGACAATGTCAGTGTCTGGGCGATCGACCCCAGCGTTTAAAACAACAAATCCAAGAGGTGTTTGCCCTTTCAAGGCATCTTTCGCCCCCAAAACAGCGCATTCAGCAACGTCTTTATGACCGGCTAAGACTTCTTCCATGCCGCCTGTAGAAAGGCGGTGCCCTGCTACATTGATGATGTCATCTGTGCGCGCCATGATGAACAAATAATCATCTTCGTCGATATATCCGGCGTCGCCAGTTTTATAATATCCTGGAATTTCTTCCATATAGGATTTCAAAAAGCCTTCATCATTTTCCCATAAGGTAGAGAGGCTCCCGGGCGGTAGTGGTAGTTTGACTGCAATGACCCCAATTTTACCTTTTGGCATTTCAATTGATGGATCTTCTTCATCAATAATGCGAATATCGTACCCCGCCACAGCATGTGTCGGGCTCCCCAGCTTAACGGGTTTCATGCCATAACCTGCGCAGTTCGCCCCCATAGGCCAGCCAGTTTCCGTTTGCCACCAATGATCAAGCACAGGAACTTTAAGCGTGTCTTGCGCCCAGACAATCGTATCAGAGTCGGCCCGTTCTCCAGCTAAGAATAAAGTTTTGAAATGACTGATATCATAATCAGCGATCAATTTTCCGGCTGGATCTTGTTGTTTAATGGCCCGAAAAGCCGTCGGCGCAGTAAAGAGAACAGAAACTTTATGATCTTGGATAACTCTCCAAAATGTTCCAGCATCGGGCGTACCAACGGGTTTACCTTCAAATAGAATAGTCGTGGCACCATGTAATAGAGGCGCGTAGACAATATAGGAATGGCCAACGACCCAACCAACATCTGAAGCGGCCCAAAACACATCACCTGGATCAACGTTATATACATTTTTCATGGACCATTTAAGCGCAACAGCATGACCGCCGTTATCGCGAACCACTCCCTTAGGAACGCCCGTGGTACCCGATGTATAAAGCACATATAACGGATCAGTTGCAGCAACAGGAACACAGTCAGCAGGCTCTGCCGCATCTAATTCTTGCCAATCCACGTCACGCCCATCAATCATTTTTGCAGTCGCTTCTGGACGCTGTAAAACAATACAGTGTTTTGGTTTGTGACTAGCAATCTCAATGGCTTCATCTAAAAGCGGTTTATATTCAACAATTCGCCCAGGCTCTAACCCGCAGGAGCCAGCAATCATTGCAACTGGTTTTGCATCATCTATGCGTGTTGCAAGTTCAGTTGCCGCAAATCCACCAAAAACAACAGAATGAACAGCACCAATGCGAGCGCATGCCAACATGGCAATAACAGCCTCTGGAACCATGGGCATATATATGATCACGCGATCGCCTTTAGTGATCCCAAGATTTTGCAATCCACCAGCAAAACGAGCGACGCTGTTTGTCAGTTCCTCAAAAGTGAACTTCTCCACTTTCCCTGTCATCGGACTATCGTAGATCAGTGCGTCTTGAGCACCCCGTCCCGCCTCAACATGCCGATCTAGGCAGTTGTAGCATGTATTAAGTTCGGCGCCTGGAAACCATTTTGTGAAAGGGCTGTTTTCGTTATCAAGAACACGATCCCATTTTTTGTACCAAGTAATTCCTTCAGCCGCAGTCCCCCAAAATCCTTCTGGATCGTTTATGGAACGGGCGTAATCTTCTTCATAGGTCGTCATCTGGAATCTCCCTTTTAACACAACCGACACCCTATCCCAATTTGAGGGCCGACTTACACTCTTCTGAGTTTATGGATAAAAAAAAGCCGTGGCAATCAAGCACGACTTTTTTAACTTCAGGCTATATAAAAATCTCTACTCGTCTTTTGCTTTAAACAGATTTTCAAAGTCCTTAACGGCTTCAGCCTTACTTTTTCTATCGTCGCCTTTAGCCGATGTTTTACCAAAAACGGCTTCAGCTTCAGCACGATGGTCGTATGTTTCTTCTTTTTGAAGCTGCTGTTTCTTCCGCTCATATGGCGTCAGAGGAACAGCGGCTGCGTCTGCGGCAACAGCTGCTGCAACTTCTTCGATCAATTTGTCGGTATTTTCATCATTCCGCAAATGGGCTGATTTTTTAACAAATTCATCCAGCTCAACCTGCGTACAAATTCCAAGACTAACTGGATCACGAGGTTTAATTGTCTGCGCGTTCCAATGAGTTTTTTCCCGAACAGCCGTAATTGTTGTCTTCGTTGTTCCAACGAGTTTACCAATTTGAGCGTCAGACAATTCAGGATGAAACTTAATCAGCCATGAAATTGCGTCTGGGCGATCACCGCGCCTTGAAACGGGTGTGTATCGTCCACCACGGCGGCGGGGCTGTGGAACGTCTGCAACAGGTTTACTTAATTCCAAGCGTGCTTTTGGGTCCGCTTGACATCGATCCAACTCTTCCTGTGTGAGTTGGCTATTTCCGATGGGGTCTTGCCCAACAATACCAACCGCTACTTCGCCATCTGCAATTCCTTGGATTTCAAGGGAATGAAGGCCACAAAAAGCTGCAACCTGTACAAATGACAAGGTCGTATTATCAATAAGCCAGACCGCGGTCGCTTTTGGCATCAATGGCGTCGACATATTTTCTCCTTAATTGACCGTCGTATTTCCAACAGTCCAATAACTTCTTAACAGCATATATGGCTGAAATTACAAGCAAAGTCTAGGCAGTAAAGCACTTTCTAAGGCGCATATCTTTCACACCTTGAGAACGATCTTTCCGATGTGGGATGAATCGTCAATTCTCTCATGTGCTTTGCGAGCATCCTTCAGATCGAATACACTGTCTATGATTGGTTTCACTGTGCCTGCATTTAGCAGTGGCCAAACTTTTTCTTCCAGTTTCATCCCAATTTCAGATTTAGCTTGAACCGATTGAGGACGCAAAGTTGATCCAGTAATCGTCAAGCGTTTCAACATGACAGGTGCAAAATTCACCTCAGCTTTCGCTCCCCCGAGAAATGCGATGTAAACAAGGCGACCTTCCATAGCCAATGCGGATATGTTCCGTTGAATATAATCGCCGCCAACCATGTCCAAAATGAGATCAACACCGTTTCCATCTGTCAGGCTTTTGACAACTTCCACGTAATCTTCTGTTTTGTAGTTTATACCGCGCTCGGCGCCTAAGGCTTCAATTTCGCGGCATTTTTCGTCAGTGGATGCTGTTGCAAAAACACGGGCGCCAAATGCTTTTGCAAGCTGAATGGCTGTTGTACCGATACCACTTGCCCCGCCGTGAACAAGGAAAGTTTCCCCGCCTTTCAAGCGACCACGATCGAACACATTTGTCCAAACTGTAAAATAAGTCTCAGGAACGGCTGCAGCTTTAATCATATCGTAGCCATCAGGCACGGCCAGACACTGCACTGCAGGGGCCACACAATATTCAGCGTATCCGCCCCCAGCCACGAGCGCGCAAACAGCGTCTCCCACTTTAAATCTTGAAACACCGCCGCCAACAGCGACGATTGTTCCGGCAACTTCAAGTCCCGGAAGATCAGAGGCACCTGGAGGCGGTGAATACCCACCCATGCGCTGCAACACATCGGGACGATTTACGCCTGCCGCACTCACTTGAATAAGAACTTCGTCTGTTGACGGGATCGGTACAGGACGGCTTGTCGGCACAAGGTTTTCCGGTCCGCCAAATTCTTTAATCTCAATTGCTGTCATTTCAGAGGGCAAAGTCATTATTCTCTCCAGATTATTTTTCTTTTATATTATCTCTGCTGCCAGTGTTAGATTGACATGAAACAGGCGCCCGACTGTCCCGTCAGCAACAAGATCTATTGCCTAGCATATGAAGGATTGAAAAAATGACAAGCGAAGAGGACGAAAAACCCATTCTTGGCGGCAACCCTTCAAATTTCGCCGTTATGTCAGTGAATGAATTAGAAGACTATATTACTGATCTGGGAGCCGAAGTTGAAAAGGTCCATAGGATCATTAAAAAGAAACGCCAAGCACAAAACGCGGCACAAAGTATATTCAAAAGCTGAATATCGCCAAAATATGGATCCATAACACTAATTGACTACAGAATTAGTAAAAACAATTGACAATAACTTGGTATTTTTGTGAAAAACCGTGTATTCGTTAATTATAATTTAATAATATGAGCATATATTACTTACTTAGCAGCCCGCGTCGGGTTGCTGGTTGGATCTCTTCCAACCTGTTTGACGCCTCCCTGTTGACTTGAGCCGCCTTCTGGCGGCTCTTTTTTTTCCTAACTATTTTCCCTAAAATTATTACGTTTCGTAACACTCAGGGTTGACTCTTCTGCGGAAACAGCGTTTTATCTCTCGCAGCAGGTCAAGTTTGACAGGTTGAGGTAAAAAATAATATTGAAGGGGGCGCTTGCAAAGGCAGCCCCCTCTCTTAATTCTCAGTCAATTTCACGCTCCTGTGCGTTGTCTATTAATTGGCAAATTCATCCCCGTCGATTTTGTATAGCGATTAATCTGGACCTTACTCCTCTCCCGGTATAGCTTTCCCAAAACGCTATTTAAGTCATTAACGGAGCATGCAAATGGCAGATCCCAATTTCCTAAAATTCGATACACTCAGCCTTCATGCAGGGCAGCATCCTGATCCCGTAACCGGCGCCCGCGCTGTTCCGATTTACCAGACTACATCTTATGTCTTCAAAGATGCCGATCACGCAGCATCTTTGTTTAACTTAGAGACAACTGGCCATATTTACACACGCCTTTCAAACCCGACAACGGCCGTTTTAGAAGAACGTCTGGCTAGTCTTGAAGGTGGTATTGGCGGACTTTGCACGGCATCGGGTCATGCTGCTATGCATCTTGCGATTGTCACGCTCATGAGCGCTGGCGCCCATATTGTCTGTTCCCAATCTGTATACGGCGGAACATATAACTTTCTAAAACACACCATGCCGCGGTTTGGCATTAAGACAACATTTGTAAACCCACAAGATGTCGACGCTTTTAAAGCGGCAATCACCGACGACACGCGCTTGGTTATCTCAGAGACTTTGGGTAATCCAGGTCTTGAGGTTACTGATATCGAAAAAGTGTCGAAGGTTGCCCATGACGCAGGTATTCCTCTGCTCATCGACAACACCTTTGCAACGCCTTATCTCTGTCGCCCACTTGACCACGGCGCTGATCTTGTGATGCATTCAGCGACTAAGTTTTTAGGCGGACATGGCATCGCAATGGGCGGTGCCCTAATCGATGGCGGTAAGTTTGATTGGGTGAAAAGTGGTAAATTCCCAACATTGACTGAACCCTACGAAGGCTACCATGGGATCAAATATGAAGAAGAATTTGGCCCGCTTGCTTTCTTAATGCGCGCAAGAACCGAAGGAATTCGGGATTTTGGCGCCTGCATTAGCCCGACAAATTCCTTTCAGATCCTGCAAGGTGTCGAAACCTTATCCATTAGAATGGAAAAACATGTTCAAAATGCTCGGAAAATCATTGCATTTTTGAAAGATCACGATGCAGTAGAGGCTGTCTCCTATCCTGAACTGGAAGAACATCCAGACCATGAACTCGCGAAAAAACTTCTTCCTAAAGGCTGCGGTTCTATCTTCAGCTTTACAGTAAAAGGCGGACGCTCTGCCGGCAAAGCCTTTATCGGGCAATTGCAAGTATTCTCACATCTGGCGAATGTTGGCGATGCTAAAAGCCTGGTTATTCATCCAGCTTCAACCACTCATCAGCAAATGGATGCCGAAGCCTTGAAAAATGCAGGAATTTCCGAAGGCATGATTAGATTGTCTGTGGGTATTGAAGACGCTGATGACTTGATTAAAGACTTAAAACTCGGCCTTCGAGCCGCAGGTAAAGTCGCTGACAAAGAAAAAGCTGCGTAAAGAGGGAAGAATAATGATTATCGACGTAAAAAATACGCCTTTATTTGCAGCCACTGGCGGCCAAGAGTTTGATCAGAGAAAACCGAGCATTTTATTTTTGCACGGTGCTGCCATGGACCATACAGCATGGGTTCTTCAAAGCCGGTACTTTGCGCATCACGGCTTTAACGTATTTGCTCTTGATCTACCGGGTCACGGGAAAAGCGGCGGAGACATCCCCGCAAGCATAGATGACATGGCTGATTGGGTGATTGCATTTATGGACGCAAATGGCATTCAATCTGCCGCACTCGTTGGCCACAGCATGGGCTCTTTAACCGCATTGTCAGTGGCAGGACGTTATCCAGAACGCGTTACCAAACTGGCCATGATCGGTGTTGCATACCCCATGATGGTTGGCGAAGATTTCCTAAACAAGGCAAAAGATAATGATCCTGCGGCCTATCAAATGATGATCGATTGGTCCCACGCCCGCCCATCACACATTGGTGCTTCGGAAGTGCCCGGCCTTTGGATGATTGGAAATGCCCTTCGGACTGTTGAGAATTCCGGAGATAACAGTCTGTATCAAGGGCTGTCGATCTGCAGCGGATACACAGGCGGTTTCGATGCTGCGGAAAACATATCCTGCCCAACACTCTTTATTTTGGGGAGCAAAGATATGATGACGATGCCAAGAGCCGCTCAAAAACTAATTCAAGCGATCCCGGATTCAAAAACTGTAATGCTTGAAAATTGCGGACATATGCAAATGATCGAAAAAGCGCAAGATGTCAGATCTACGCTGACATCTTTCTTGTAATATTCAGGTCACCACGTTTAGTTTCCAATACGTGGTGGCCCGCCTTTTCCTGCCTGGCTTGGGCCAAATGCCTTATCAAGAACTCGCGTGCTATCCAGCGCCAAATCCACGGCATCTGTAAGTAGGTTGAGTATTCTCATATTGTTAGATAAGACCGCTTGAGCCTCGGCTCTGGTGTCGTCAGTAATTTTCGTACACCGATTAATGATATCGGAGCGGATCATTACCAAAGCATCTTCAAGCTTCTGTCCTTCAGGATTTTCTTCTGTAACCAAATAGTGCGTCATAATTTACCCTTAGCTGGAATTTGTTTCCAGCTGAAAGGATGGATCATATTTGGTTAATAAAGCCATAATGGACGGGATCTGTATCAATTACAGATTTTTTGCGCGTTCTCTCAGCACAAATTTTTGGACTTTTCCCGTAGATGTTTTCGGCAAATCATCAAAAATAACGGTCTTTGGACATTTAAAATGAGCCATATTTTCACGGCAAAATGCGATCAGTTCCTTGTCAGAAGCAGAATGTCCGTCTCGCAGCATCACAAAAGCACAAGGTGTCTCGCCCCATTTATCATCTGGACGTGCGACAACGGCCACATCCATCACGGCCGGATGTTTGAAGAGAACTCCCTCCACTTCAATAGTGGAAATATTCTCGCCGCCTGAAATAATAATATCCTTGGATCGGTCTCGAAGTTCCAGATATCCATCTTCATGAAGGACACCTAGATCACCCGTATGAAACCATCCATCTTTTAGAGCAGCTTCAGTCGTTGTCGGGTTTTTCAAATACCCCTTCATAACCAGGTTTCCACGCATCATGACTTCACCCATGGTATTTCCATCTTGAGGAACAGGCTCCATGGTTTCAGGATCGACAACATCTAACCCGCTAAGAGCGTGATAGCGAACACCTTGGCGGGCTTTCAAAGCAGCGCGATCTTCCACGCTTTTTTCATCCCAATCCGTATCCCAATCACAGAAAACGGATGGGCCGTAGCATTCGGTTAGACCGTATACATGAGTAACTTCAAATCCCATGACATCCATTTCCGCCAAGACAGGTGCCGGCGGCGGTGCTGCCGCCACCATCACTTTTATGCCCTTGGAGGCTTTGGCTTTGTTCTCATCACTTGTATTGATTAGCATCGACAGCACTATGGGGGCGCCGCACATGTGATCGATGCCATATTTCTGCATGGCATCATAAATAGGGTCCGCCTCTACTTTTCGAAGACACACATGGGTTCCGCCAACGGCTGTAATAGTCCACGGGAAGCACCAACCGTTACAATGAAACATAGGAAGCGTCCAAAGGTAGGTCGGGTGTTTTTGCATATTCCATGACATGGTGTTACCAGTTGCCGCTAAATATGCACCCCGGTGGTGATAAACAACACCTTTAGGATCACCCGTTGTTCCGGATGTATAGTTCAGCGAGATGGCTTGCCATTCATCATCAGGGCCAGACCATTTGAATTTGGCATCCCCTGTTTTCAACAATGCATCATAGGTCATTTCGCCAATAAGGTCGCCGCCATCGGCCATGGGATCATCAATATCGATGACGATGGGAGTTACCGTTGCAATTTCCAGCGCTCGCTTGATAATCCCAGAGTATTCACGGTCAGTGATCAGTAATTTGCATTCACCATGATCAAGGATAAAAGCAATGGTCTCCGCATCTAACCGGGTATTTAAGGCATTAAGGACAGCGCCGCACATGGGTACACCAAAGTGGCCCTCCAAAAGCGCAGGAACATTTGGCGCCATTATGGATACCGTGTCACCTTTACCAATCCCGCGCGAAGAAATAGCGCTGGCAAGTTGTCGGCATCGATCATAAAACTCTGAGTAAGTGTAGGACCAGTCCCCATGGATCATAGCGGTATGATTTGGATAAACCGCAGCAGAGCGTTCCAGAAAATCAAGCGGCGTCAAGGGAGCGTAGTTCGCTTGATTAGCCGATAACCCTGTTTCATATATTGCCATTAGAACGTCCCTTGCGCGGCTTAATCACACTAATTTTACGACTTAAACAATTACCGGCCAGTGCCCGATCCAGAATTTTCAAGATCAACCGGAACACCCGGAAGGAATTTCGAAACCCGAATTCCCAATGAACTCTTCACATGCTCTACATTTGGCGCTGACGTGAGCTCGTTTGTGAGGAATTGTTGATAGGCTTCCCAGTCTTTCGCCACGACTTTCAAAATAAAGTCATTTTCTCCCGCTAACATGAAACATTCACGAACCAGTGGCCAACTCTGAACTTTTTCTTCAAAAGCATTTAAATCGGATTCCGCCTGACTTTGAAGACCAACGAGCGCAAATACTGTTACGCCAAAGCCCAAACTTTCGGAATGAAGTTGCGCGTGATACCCCTCAATGTAGCCAGATTCCTCCAGCGCGCGAACGCGACGAAGGCATGGCGGCGCCGAAATACCAGCATTTTTAGCTAGCTCAACGTTGGTTATTCGCCCATTTTCTTGAAGATCGTGCAAAATTCGCCGATCAATATCATCGAGTTTTACTCGTTGCATACATTCCTCCACCAGTCTGTTCCACGCAACAATATTACAACGCTCCTCAGACTCCAAGGCCTACTATCATCATAGGGTGGAATTAAAAGACTTGACCTCGTCATTAGAGACTGAATAGTGCCAAAGAATAACACTTATGAAGTGAGACTTTGATTTATGCGCCCTGATGCACATGCCGAAAATAAAAACTGCTGGGTTGTTACAGACGGAAGCGCAGGCATGGAAAACCAATGCATTGGACTTGCCGAAGCCATGGGAATTACGCCCATCATCAAACGGATCAAAACCAAAAAACCGTGGAAGTGGCTTCCGCCTGCATTTTGGATCAATCCTCTTCAACATTTGCAGGAAACCGGTGATAGTCTTGAGGCTCCGTGGCCCGACCTTCTTATTACGTGTGGGCGGCAAGCCATCCCCATGAGCTTGGCCATAAAACGCGCGAGCGCGGGGAAAACCTTCACGGTTCATATTCAAACACCCAACACGAACAACGCAAACTTTGATCTTGTCATTGTCCCCGATCACGACAAACTTCGGGGTAAAAATGTACTTATTAGCCACGGATCACTTACCCGAATAACTGATAAGAAATTAGAAACCGAAGCAGCTAAGTTCGAAGAAGAACTCGCAGGTATTACAGGCCCCGTCGTCACAGTACTCGTTGGAGGCAGTAATAAATGCTACGACGTCACTGCAGATACGATGCGGGACCTTTGCGGAAAGCTTGACGACCTTCATGCACAGTTATCTTGTTTTTTCCTAGTGACAACATCGCGTCGAACCGGCGCCGAGAATGAAGCTATTCTCAAAAAAACACTGAAAGACATTCCCCATAAATTATGGTCCGGCGGAGAACAGAACCCTTACTTCGCCTTTTTGGAAAAGGCTGATCATGTGATTGTAACTGCCGATTCTGTAAATATGGTCTGTGAAGCCTGCAGCACTGGTAAACCTGTCCACATTTACCAATTGGAAGGCGGGAATAGGAAATTCAATCATTTTCACCAAAAAATGATGGCTCTTTCTTATACCAAACCGTTCACAGGCCAAATGGAAAGTTGGAGCCCCCCAAAACTCCGTGAAACAGAGAGAATAGCCGAACTGGTTTTGCAGAAACTCAACAACATCTCGTAGGTTTTTGGAGCAAAAATGGAATTTCAGACACAAGAACTGCGATCTCCCTCTTGCAAGCTGTGCCCACCCATAATAAATAAATGTTCCAAATGGCGGAAATTATCTCCGCGACTGTCAGGAGCGTTAGATGGCTGAAACTTATAAAACCAATGTCCTTATTATCGGATCAGGACCTGCCGGCTGTACGGCGGCAGTTTACGCAGCGAGAGCGTCTTTAAATCCGATCATGGTTCATGGCATTCAACCCGGCGGTCAACTCACAATTACAACTGACGTCGAAAATTATCCGGGCTTTGCTGATCCTATTCAAGGCCCGTGGTTGATGGAACAGATGGAAGCACAAGCGAAAAACGTCGGTACAGTTATTCATCACGATGTCATTACAAGTGTCGACACGTCAAAACGACCCTTCACTGCCACGGCAGATTCAGGCGCAACCTACATTGCTGACAGCATCATCATTTCAACCGGGGCCGCCGCAAAATGGCTCGGCCTGCCGACAGAAGAGAAATTCATGGGTTTTGGCGTCTCAGCTTGCGCCACCTGTGACGGTTTCTTCTATCGCGGGAAAGACGTTGTTGTTGTCGGCGGCGGCAATACTGCTGTTGAAGAGGCTCTGTATCTCACTAACCATGCCGATAAAGTCACCGTCATTCATCGCCGTGATCAATTCCGGGCGGAGAAAATCCTGGTAGACCGTCTTCATAAAAACCCCAAAATTGAAGTTATTTGGGACAGTGTCCTTGATGAAATTCTGGGAGATGAAGCCCCCCTTGGCGTAACAGCGGCACGCATTCGAAACATTAAAACCAACGAAACAACTGATATTTCGACACACGGTGTTTTCATCGCCATTGGCCACACGCCGAACACAGATCTTTTCAAAGATACTCTTGATATGGATGACGAGGGTTATTTGATTACCCAACCCGATTCTACGGCAACAAATGTTCCAGGCGTATTCGCCTGCGGTGATGTTCAGGATAAAATCTATCGCCAAGCTGTAACAGCGGCAGGTACAGGCTGCATGTCAGCACTAGAAGCCGAACGATTTTTGGCGGAATAGTTGATTTCTTGAGACGGCGCACAACTAATGCCGTCTCTTTTCTCAACTCTTTCTAGAAAAAAACGTTTTTTCTATATATCTTAATCACCATCTGTTGAAAAAAGATCGTAATTCCCGTGGATTGTTCCGCGGAAGAACTTTGGATGGGGCGGAGCCGAAATGGATTGGGACAAACTACGCATTTTTCATGCCGTGGCTGAGGCTGGCAGCTTCACACGTGCAGGCGAAACATTGCATTTAAGTCAATCTGCTGTTAGCCGGCAAATAAGTGCACTTGAAGACAGCCTTAACCTGCCGCTATTCCACCGCCATGCACGTGGTCTGAAACTAACCGAACAAGGCGACCTTCTTTATAATACAGCCCATGAAGTCTTTGCCAAACTGGCTATGACTGAAGCGATGCTCACCGACAGTAAGGATAAACCGTCTGGCGAGATCAAGGTCACGGCAACGGTTGGGCTTGGGTCCAATTGGCTAACACCTCGTATTCGTGAATTTTTGGAACTCTATCCTGACATTACAGTTAATCTGATTTTGGCAGACAGGGAATTGGACCTTGGGATGCGAGAGGCTGATATCGCAATCAGGCTTCGGGAGCCGGTGCAGCCTGACCTAATCATGCGAAAGCTCATGACCGTTCGCCATCACCTATATGCATCTGTTGAGTATGTTGAGAAAAATGGTGCGCCGAAAGACATGCAAGATTTAGCGGGTCGCAAAATCCTAGTATATGGCGACGAAGCCCCCTCAAATATCTCAAACGTCAACTGGATCCTAGACTCGTTAAAAGAGTATAATAAAAAGATAATACCGGTCTTTAAGGTAAACAATGTGTATGGTCTTCTGTTAGCTATCCAAAGTGGGCTCGGAATTGGCAGTTTACCGGACTACATAACCCAAGGCCAGCAAGGAATTGTCAGGGTCCTCCCAGACACTGAAGGCCCGGAGTTTGGTGCCTATTACGTTTATCCTGAAGAACTTAGGAAATCGAAGCGCGTGACAATTTTCAGAGACTTTCTCATTCGCAAAATGTCTGAATCCGCTTTTTAGAGACTAAAACCCTTGTCATAGGGGGCTGGAACTACCCATTTTTCTAGCCATGCAAATAACGCATATCCGAGTTGTGATTATTGCTCTTTTCCTAACCACGAATTTTTTGCTAGAAACTACTCACAGATTGCTGCACTGCAGCACTCCCCGTTCTTGAAAATTCCCCTTTTTTCATGAACCTGCTGGCTTGATTTCCTCCCAGATCCAAGTCAGCATCATACTTATACGTATGACCCTGTTAGTTTTAGGCCAGCTTACTCCCATAAGCTGGCCTTTTTTTGTTCAATTTGATAACGAAATTCAGATTGGAAGAGACTGCAGTTCAAGGTCAACCAAAGCCATGCATCACATGCATGGGTGCACTGCAATAAAACGAATGGTGCAAGTAAGAAAGTTCCCCTATATTCCAACCATCAGCGCTGCACTGCAGCAATGATCGGATATCGACCCCCTTATCGATATCCCGCGCCACTTGCCTTCCTCCCAGTTGCAAGTGGCAATGCCATCCTCGGATGGCATACCTCCCTGTTAGACTTACCAGCCTCTTTTGAGGCTGGTTTTTTTTGGCATGCACCATACGCATAGCAGGCATTCGATTTTGTCTATACTTACTTTCTAAATACTCACCACATGTATTATGGGTTAAGCAGCAATTTCTGCTCCCGACGATCTTCGGATCGTACGATGTCCTATATTTCCCAGTATGGGCATCCGCCATTTTTTGGCGAACCTCCCTGTTAGACTTGCCAGCCTCTTTTGAGGCTGGTTTTTTTTGGCCAAGTGATATCCACGGAGAGATTACCTAAATAGGATTTCTCTTTTACCCAAGTCTTTATAGAGATCTGCAACCTGATCGGTATATCCGTTATACATTTGTGTTGGGATTCTTTCGCCCGTTCTAAGGTCACGTTCAGTAGCTTGCGTCCACCTTGGGTGCCGAACTTCTGGATTTACGTTCGCCCAGAAACCATATTCATTGGCATTGAGCTCTTCCCAGAAACTTTTCGGACGCTCTTCTGTAAAGGTGAAGCGAACAATGGATTTGATTTGTTTGAAGCCATACTTCCAAGGCACTGCAAGCCGTAGGGGCGCTCCGCTTTGTTTTGGAAGCGGTTTTCCATACAATCCAGTAACCATAAAGGCCAGATCGTTTGTCGCCTCTTCAAGGGTCAAACCTTCGGTGTAAGGCCACGGATACCAGAATTGTTTTTGCCCTGATGCAACCTCTTTATCTTCAAAAGTTTGCATGACTAGATATTTTGCTTTTGAAGTCGGGCCCGCAAGTTTCACCAGATCTTTCAGCGCAAAACCAGTCCATGGGACAACCATTGACCAAGCCTCCACACAGCGATGTCGGTAAACGCGCTCTTCCAATTGCATGCGAGACAACAAATCATCCACATCAAGGGTTTGTTCTTTTTCAACCAGTCCATCGATTTGAACCGTCCATGGCCTGATTTTCAAAGCTTGCGCGGCTTTTGCTATATTTTTATGGGAGCCAAATTCATAGAAATTGTTATAGGTAGTAGCAACATCTTCTGGCGTTAGCGGTCGTCCACCAACATAAGCCTCGTTCCGAGGAACAGGATAGAGATGAGCACTTGGGTCACTGGTTGCTGCACCAGCAAACCGGGGAGCCACCATCCCAGATGCGGCTGCGATCAAGCCCCCAATTCCCATGGACTTTAGAATATCCCGACGTCCCAAATAAGATTGTTCTGACAGAACTTCACTTTCGGGAAGTTCCCAAGATTTTCTGATTTTGATCAACATGTGCGCTCTTCACCCCATAAGATAAACTGTTTCATCTTATTAAGTAGGGACGAAGTCGCCCTCAACACAAATCAACAGTCCGTGAAAGGGCACTAATGGGTTAAGGTTCAACGACTATCTGATCAACGACTTTGGCCGCAAGCGCTCCGGTAAGTTCCTGTAAATGATCGTAGCTTGCGCTATATGTTCCAACCCCTTGTGTTACAGATCGTAAATCAATAATGAGATCCCTAAGCTCTTTCTCTGGCATCATCGTGCTGAGGATTTCCCAGCCAAGCCAACCTTCACGAGCGTCAAACCCCAATATTTGACCGCGGCGTGAGCTGACAATCCCAGTTACCCTTGAGGTAAAACTCGACGGCATTACAACCTCAACTTTGCAAACCGGTTCGAGCAAAACAGGTGAGCATTTCCGCATGCCTTCACTCATGGCAATTCGAGCCGCAGATCTAAACGCATTTTCAGAGCTATCAACCGCATGATGCTGCCCATCGAGTAATGTCACAGAAACATCCACCACTGGAAATCCAAGCGGTCCTTCACAAAGGTAATCTCGAACCCCATGCTCAACTGCCGGGATATATTGCTTGGGAACCGATCCCCCCACCACATTCTGATGGAACTGAAACCCTTCTCCACGCCCCAAAGGTTTAATCTCAATTTTCACGTCACCGAATTGGCCGTGCCCGCCGCTTTGTTTTTTGAAGCGCGCGTGATGAACTATCCCTTTTCGAATAGCCTCGCGGTAGGCGACTTTTGGCGTTTTGGATTGAACACTCAATCCATATTTGTTGCGAAGCCTTTCAAGGGCTACCCGAAGATGGATCTCGCCCTGCCCTTTGAGCAATAACTCTTGAGTTTCTTGCCTGTGTTCCGCCACCAAAGACGGATCTTCTTCTGTCAATTTTCCAAGCGCTGCCGTTAGTTTGACATCTTCCTCCCGCTTTTCAGCATGGAGAGAAAAGTCGAAAACAGGCTCCAAAATTTGCGATTTTGTGGCAGAAATATTTTCACTATTATGCAAAACATCGCCGGTATGAAGATTATCCAATCTGCCAAACGCGACAACATCTCCCATACCCGCCGACGCAACTTTTTGAACCTTTCCGCCTTGCAGCCTAAACATGCCAGCAATTCTACCTGCGTTGTAATTCTCGCCATCCTCGAACTTGCCCGACCATATGCGGCAAAGAGACAGCTTCCCGGCCTGCGCCGACATATATGTTTTTAGCACCTGTGCCACCGGAACATCAGATTTGGCTGTCATTGAGCAGCGTTCTGAAGTCCGCTCGCTGGAGGGAACCTCGTGCCGTAACGCTTTCAAAAGGCGGCGAATACCATGCTCACTTTCTGCCGCGCCCAACAGAACTGGAACAACGAACCCCTGCTGTAAATCTTGTTGTAGCAGCTCATAAATCTCATCTTGTTCAGGCTCAATATCATCGAGAATTTCTTCCATGATATGATCATCATAATCAGCCAAGGTTTCCAGCATGGCAAACCGTGACGTGCCTTCCATCTCTGCGACTTCCGGTGTCATTTCGATTATTTTGGAGGGCTGTCCTTCCTTATAGACATATGCCCGTTCCGACGCGAGATCCACATAACCCGTAATAATGCCATCTTTAACTATGGGCGCTTGCCTCAAAACTAGGTCGCGATTTGACACTGCTTCCAGTGATTGAAATAAATCGTGAACGGTACCTTTGGCTCTATCGATTTTATTAATGAAAATAAACGTGGGCACCGCATTTTGTTCGAGGATTTTCAAGAGTGGCAGCAATGTAACGGTTCGATCAGGGTCGGGTTCACACACAAGTATGGCAGCATCAACACCAATTAGAACATTTTTACTTTCTTGCAAAAACTCAACAGATCCCGGGCAATCTAGAACAGAGAATTCGTCTCCCATAAAAGAAAAATGAGCGGAGTTTACCTCTACGCTCATTTTTCGATCTCGCGCTTCCTTGGCGCTGTCGCCAACCGAAGTCCCGTCAGCCACCTCGCCCTTCCGATCAATTTCACCACAAATATGTAAGAATGTTTCAAGCAAGGATGTTTTTCCGCTTGAATACGGACCGACAAGCGCAATGCTTCGAGGTCCTGTGGGCTTTTTCAAGCTCATGCTACGCCTCCATTTTTTAGTTAGAGTTATCTAATGTTCATTCCGTTTAAAATATAGCGCAAGTAAAAAGGGAATCCAGACACCCAAACTTGCCACAATTGAAACAAACAGGAAAAAATGGAGAGAGGGGAGAAGAAATTTTCGTCAGAAAAAAGAAAAGGCGGCCGAATCATTGACCGCCTTTCCCCAAATACTGTTGTTCTCTTTACGTCAGGCTTGCGCAGAATTTTTGAATTCGTGTGCAGGCTTCAGTCAAAGCTTCAGTTGATGTCGCGTATGACGCCCTGAAATGCGGCGATAAACCAAACGCTTCACCATGAACAACGGCTACGCCTTCTGCTTCCAGAAGTTCGCTGACAAAATCCAAGTCAGTTTCAATGATTTTTCCGCTTGGCGCTTTCTTGCCGATACAGCCTTCTACTGAAGGATAGACATAGAAAGCACCTTCAGGTTTCGGGCAGTACACACCTTCGGCCGCATTTAGCATATCAACGACCATATTCCGACGTTCTCGAAATGCTTCTGCACGCGTTGCTAAGAAATCTTGCGGACCGTTCAATGCTTCAACTGACGCATATTGACTGATAGAGCATGGGTTTGAAGTGCTTTGCGATTGCACTTTTGCCATTGCCTTGATCAAAACTTGCGGACCAGCAGCATAACCAATACGCCAGCCTGTCATCGCATAGGCTTTCGAGACACCGTTCATTGTCAGTGTACGATCATAAAGCTTAGGCTCAACTTTCGCAGGTGTTGCAAATTTAAAATCATCATAAACAAGATGCTCATACATATCGTCGGTCAAGATCCAAACATGAGGATGTCGCAATAATACATCTGTGATGGTTTTTAACTCATCATGGGTGTAACCGGCACCGGATGGGTTGGACGGAGAGTTGAAGATTATCCATTTCGTTTTTGGCGTAATGGCAGCTTCTAGATCTTCAGCTTTAATTTTAAAGTTACTGCTGGCGTCTGTGGCCACAAAAACCGGTTCGCCTCCGCCCAGTAACACCATGTCTGGGTAGGACACCCAGTATGGTGTTGGGATAATAACTTCGTCGCCCGGGTTCAACGTTGCAACCATGGCATTATAGATAATTTGCTTGCCGCCGCTGGCGACTGTTACTTGTGACGGCTCATAGTCCAGACCGTTTTCACGCTTGAACTTTTGGCAAATCGCTTGCTTTAATTCAGGAATACCATCAACAGCAGTATATTTGGTCTTCCCCTCATCGATCGCCGTTTTCGCGGCTGTCTTGATATTTTCTGGCGTATCGAAATCAGGTTCTCCTGCGCCAAGACCAATAACGTCTCGTCCAGCAGCACGTAATTCGGCGGCCTTCGTAGTAACAGCAATAGTGGGGGACGGCTTAATACGACCCAAACTTTCAGCGATGATTGACATAACCATTTTCTCTCAAAATAGGTGGTTTTATAAGGGGCTAAATAGCAATTGCAAAGCTACGCCTCTCTTTATGACGTTGCAATAGCCAAGCTAAAAATAAGGGCTTTTCCCGTTTAATCTGGGCGATCTTTGCAACACCTTGTTTGTATAGATGTAAGAAATACCTAATTCTAATATTTACGGCGTGGACATAAAACGCCCGGGATCGGATTCGGCTTCTTCAAACAACCAATTTCGAAAGGCGACAATCTGCGGCCGGTCCATATGCTCAAGCGGGCAGACAATATGATAGGCACTCCCCGCTTTTAGTTCCATATCAAAAGGCTTAACCAACCGACCCGACGCTAGATCTTCAGCAGCTAGAGTGCTTCGACCAAGAGCAACCCCTTGTCCAGCCATTGCCGCCATCAATACCATGGACGAATCGTTAAAGCTGGGCCCTTTCCGTGGATCAATTCCCTTAAGGCCTGCCGCTGAAAGCCAGGTTTCCCAATCGATACGTAAATCATCATGTAATAACGTGTGATGGATCAGATCTTCTGGACTACAAAGAGGAAACTTCCCTTCAAGCAAAGCCGGGCTACAGACGGGAAACAAGCTATCTTCGTTCATAAAAAGCTCAGAATGCAATCCAGGATATGGCCCGCGTCCGTACCGAATGACCACATCTACATCTTCTTTTCTAAAGTTTGTAATATGCTCATTTGCGGAAAGCCGAATATCAATATCAGGGTGCTTATCGCGAAACCGGGTCAACCTGGGCAGTAACCAGCGAACCGCGAAAGAGGGTAACGTGCTCACCGTCAACGCTCCGCTTGTCCCTTGCTGCAATAGTTTTTCTGTTGCGCTGTTAATGGCCTCCAAGCCATCCCGCACACCAACCAAGTAAGACTGCCCTTCATCACTCAGCATCACAGCTCGGTTCAGCCGCCGGAAAAGGGGAATACCTAACCACTCCTCAAGTCCTTTGATTTGGTGACTTACAGCCGCCGGGGTGACCGATAATTCGTCTGCAGCCTTAGAAAAACTCAAATGGCGCGCAGCCGCCTCAAAGGCCCGAAGGGCGTTTAACGGTGGCAATCTCATATGGACCTCCCATTCAAATTAGAAAAACTAATGCATCATATTAGAAACAATCGTTTGTAATCAACCATTATTTGAGCGAAAACGTAATCATCGAAATTCAAGAAACGCTGCTTCAAATGCAGCATCTTACCAAATCTGGAAAGGAGACTATTATGACTATAAACACTCTGAAATGCGCCGAAATGAGCCCATTCGAAACAGGTGCGGCTGTAAAGAAGGCGGGTCTTCTTGCCACACTAACCCATACAGTACTTGTCTGGCAGGAGCGCGCAAGCATGCGCCATAACCTTGCATCCCTTGATCAAGAAAACTTATGCGACATGGGTTTAACTGCAAGTGACGTGTCACACGAAATCCGCAAGCCTTTCTGGCTGCAATAGAGGTTTCCCAAGCCATCTGAGGCTAATATAAAACCTTCCTGTCAGTTGGTTTCGCTTCAGATGGCAATTCTTAAACGCCGCCCGCCAACGATTTCCTGCCTTAAAATCCTCTCTGTCCAAAACAAATAGGCTGGCAATCCTAATAAAAAAGCTTATAAACAGCCTATGAAGACAGAGAACAAAACTGAAACATCCACCCCTTTCGTCCCCCACAGACCCGCACGCCCGGATAAATCTGAAGGCGGTATACCGTTCGAAATTGTTTCTGAGTTTGAGCCCGCAGGGGATCAACCACAAGCAATTGCCGAGCTTTGCAAAGGTATCGAGAATGGGGACAAAGATCAGGTTCTCTTAGGGGTAACCGGATCAGGTAAAACCTTCACCATGGCCAAAGTCATTGAAAAGCTGCAACGGCCGGCGCTTATTCTAGCCCACAATAAAACTTTGGCAGCTCAGCTTTACGGGGAGATGAAGGCCTTTTTCCCAAATAATTCAGTGGAATATTTTGTCTCCTACTACGACTACTATCAGCCAGAAGCCTATGTTGCCCGGACTGACACCTATATTGAAAAAGATGCCTCGGTGAACGAGCAAATTGATCGGCTTCGCCATTCTGCCACGCGCGCCCTTCTGGAACGTGATGACGTTATTATTGTCGCATCAGTCTCCTGCATTTACGGCATAGGCTCTGTAGAAACATATAGTGAGATGACACTTCACCTTAAAAAAGGTGACAACATTGACAGACAGACACTGTTAAAAAAACTCGTTGAAATTCAATATCGCAGGAATGATGCCAGCTTCACCCGCGGTACATTTCGAGCTCGAGGCGATTCCATTGAAATTTTTCCAGCTCATTATGAAGATCAAGCTTGGCGGCTTTCCCTTTTTGGGAATGAACTTGAAAGCATTACAGAATTTGATCCACTAACAGGCCAGAAAATGGGCAAGTTGGATGAGATTAAAATCTACGCCAATAGCCATTATGTGACGCCGAAACCAACCCTTCGCCAAGCCCAAGGCAAAATCAAAGCCGAACTTAGCGACCGATTGTCAGAATTTGATGCCCAAAACAAACTGCTTGAGGCGCAAAGGCTAGAGCAGCGTACAACTTTCGATCTGGAAATGATGGAAGCAACCGGCGCCTGCGCCGGTATTGAAAACTATTCGCGCTACTTATCTGGCCGGGACGCGGGTCAGCCTCCGCCAACGCTTTTTGAATATTTGCCTGACAATGCGTTGTTGATGGTTGATGAAAGCCATGTGACGGTCAGTCAACTAGGCGCCATGTATAAAGGCGATTCAAGCCGAAAATCAACCTTGTCTGACTTTGGTTTCAGACTTCCATCTTGCAAAGACAACCGCCCCCTGAAATTTGAAGAATGGGATACGATGCGGCCGCAAAGCCTATTTGTATCGGCAACCCCTGGAAATTGGGAACTGGAGCGGACTGGCGGCAGCTTTTCAGAACAAGTCATTCGCCCAACAGGTCTCACCGATCCTGATTGCGAAATTCGACCTGTGGAAACACAAGTTGATGACCTTATGGCCGAATGCAAGGCATGTGCCGCGAAAGGCGAGCGTGTCCTTGTTACAACCCTTACCAAAAAAATGTCCGAAGACCTGACCGAGTATTTCCATGAACATGGGATCAAGGTCAGATATCTGCACTCCGGCATTGATACGCTTGAACGTATTGAAATTATCCGCGACTTAAGACTTGGAACTTTTGACGTTCTGGTCGGAATTAACTTACTTCGAGAAGGCTTGGATATTCCTGAATGCGCCCTTGTCGCCATTTTGGATGCGGACAAAGAAGGTTTCTTGCGCTCAGCAACGGCACTCATTCAGACCATTGGCCGGGCCGCCCGCCATGTTGATGGCCGGGTCATATTATATGCAGATAGAATAACCGGTAGCATGGAGCGGGCGCTCAACGAGACCAAGCGCCGTCAAGCAAAGCAAGAAGCATTTAACGAAGAGCATGGCATCACCCCGGAATCGGTACGTAAAGGCATCGATGACATCATGAAAAGTGTCTATGAACAAGACCATCATGATATTGATCTGGGAGTAGAGGGTGCTAACAATATGGTTGGTGCAAATATTAAAACTCATATTGCTGCCCTTGAAAAACAAATGCACTCCGCCGCTGCAGACCTTGAATTTGAGGATGCTGCCCGACTTCGCGACGAGATTAAAAAACTTCAGGACCGTGAGTTGGGTATTGGGGAAGCCGGCAAAGGCCAACCCATGGGAAGGTCAACAGCTGGAAAGCTTGGCAGCGGTAAAACTTTAAAAGGCAGAACGGCCCGAAAGTAGCAGACACATACCGCTAATCACCGTGAGTTTTTAATTGCAGATCTATTGGTCGGTTGATGTTACGCTCAACAGAACAACCTTATTGAAATGAGCTGGGAATGTTGGCTCATCTCTATTCCCCCCAGATCCGTTTATTGAGGTCCATATGCGCATTAAGTATTTTGTCAGACCGCTGCTAACTTATCTTTTCCTGATATTCTTCTTAAGCCCGGCAGTTGCCGCCTCCTCGCGACCTGAAAACTGCGAAACCCGCCCTTATGATCACGGAAAACTCTGGGAAGTGAGCAAAAAAGGAGCGCCTACAAGTTTCATTTTTGGCACCATGCACTCCAAAGACCCTCGAATACTCTACTTACCTGGTATTGTAATGAAGGCATTTAATCGCTCGTCTCAGTTAATTGTGGAGACAATATTAAATTCAAAAACCATACAAGACAGCCGGGCTTTAATGCTTGCCCCTCATGGACAATCACTGGAGCTTGCAATTGGCGCTGAAAGATTTTTGAAACTACGTGAAATAGCGGGAAATTATGGGATCTCTGCTCCAGTTCTTCAACGATTTAAAATCTGGGCAGCCGCCTCCATTTTGTCACAACCCCCGCAGTCAAGAAGTCAACAAGCGGCGAAACTGACTCTCTTGGATCGTGAGCTCGAAAAAATGGCTCATCAGATGAAAAAGCCCGTTTTCCCTTTAGAAAAAGCAATCGAACAACTTGGGTTGTTTGATGCCCTTTCCAAAGATGCTCAGTTGGAGTTTCTGGATCAAGCCATAAAAGAATACCCTGATCTTGACGGGGAGCTTGAAAAACTTACAGGTCATTATCTAGCGGGCCGGACAGGTTGGATCTTTTGCGAAATGGAAGGCAGTCTGAAATCATTAAGTCCAGAACTGAATGATTTCATGACAAACAAACTTATAAGACACCGCAACCATACTATGACTGAGCGGATGCTTTCAAAACTAAGTACGGGATCAACGTTTGTGGCCATCGGTGCCATGCACCTACCTGGAGATGAAGGGGTGCTCTCTCTTTTAAAGAAAAATGGATATGAAATTAGGCGTCGTTTCTAGGCCAGATATTGGGCTTTAGCTCACAAAAAATGCCACACATACAAGACTAATTCTCCAATAAACGTTTTTTCCCCTTTTACAGGCTGAACGCCATGTCTATATACATCTGGTCCCGATCAGATTGAAGCGGATATGTAAAAGGAACCTGAATGAAGCTGCAAGGTAGAAAAACGGCATGATGTATCTACAAGTAGCCGCTGGTTTAGTGATTTTACTGGTTTGCGGGGAACTGCTGGTAAGAGGTGCTGTTGCGCTCGCTGAACAGTTCAATATCTCGAAACTTATCATTGGTTTTACAATTGTTGCATTTGGCACATCGGCCCCTGAATTGGTTGTCTGCATTCAGGCTGCCCTAGACGGCGCGTCGGGTATTGCGGTTGGTAATGTTGTTGGCAGTAATATTGCAAATATTCTTCTGGTGCTTGGTGCCCCTGCCCTCATATACCCACTCACCTGTGATAATCAGTCCGCGTTACGCGATAGTTTTATTGTCATCGGTGGTACGCTTCTATTTACAGTGCTTGCATGGACAGGATCTATTGCGGTCTGGCAAGGCGCTCTTCTTGTTGCCACTTTGGCTGCTGTCATTTATTTGGCCTATCGCCGCGCCCGAAAAGAAGGCGGCGGAAATGCAGATGAAGCTCTTGAAGAATACGAAGAAAACATGCCCAAGACTTTATGGATAAGTCTACTTTTTATTCTAATTGGATTGGTTGGACTTGTTGTTGGGTCACGCCTGTTAGTGAGCGGTGCCGTGAGTATTGCAACAGCTGCAGGTGTTTCTGAAGAAATTATTGGTCTAACTCTTGTGGCACTTGGAACGTCCTTGCCCGAGTTGGCCACATCAATTATTGCAGCCTTCCGCCGTCACGGTGATGTCGCTATCGGTAATGTCTTGGGCTCCAACCTGTTCAATATTACCGGCATTATCGGGGCCGCTGCGATTATCAAGCCCATCACGGCTCCTGAACAAATTCTCCATTTCGATTTGTTTTTTCTTCTCGGTGCGTCCGTCCTGCTCATTTTGATCTTCTATTTTAAGAAACCCATTGGCCGTGTTCTTGGCGGAGCCCTCTTCTTGTCCTACCTTGCATATGTCCTCTCTCAATTTATGGGTGTATCAGGCGTGTATTCTGTTGCTATGATGTAGCGGTAAGATAGTTCCGCTCTAAAAAATTTGATCAGACAGAGACGCCGTAATGAATAACAATGCATTAGTTACCGGGGCCAGCAAGCGTATTGGCCGTGCAATTTCCCTTGAACTTGCGCAAAAGGGATGGAACATCGCTATCCATTTCAACACGTCGAAAGACGAGGCGGAGACGCTTTATAAAGAGATTACATCTCTCGGCGTTCAGGCCGTACTTGTTCAAGGCAACCTTGAAAATTCCGATGAGATAAACAGCATTTTTGAACGTGCCCGCCAGAAACTAGGTCCCATCAATTGCCTCATCAATAATGCATCCCTGTTTGAACCTGACTTGATAGATGATCTAACCCAAGCCAGCTTTATCCGTCATATGACGACAAATCTTCTGTCACCAGCACTACTCACACAAGCGCTTGCCGCACAGCCAGACTTGGACTTTTCGGAAAAAAGTAATATTATTAATATTATTGATCAGCGAGTGATGATGCTGGGCTCAGATTTCGTATCCTATACACTTAGTAAATCGGCTCTATGGACACTGACACAAACCAGTGCAATGTCTTTGGCACCGAACGTTCGTGTAAATGCGATTGGACCCGGACCAACGCTTGCAAGCAAGCGGCAGGACCCAGCACAATTTGAGCGCCAATGTCATCAGGTCCCCCTCCAACACGGAGCGACAGCCGCTGAGATTGCAAAAGGTGTCGCCTTCTTGCTAGACGCCCCGTCAATAACCGGCGAATTTATTGCAATGGATGGCGGGCAGCACCTGCCATCATCCATTGTAACTGAGGAAGAGTAAAATGAACAAAGTCGATCGTAATAATGTTGCTGCCCTCCCTCTTACCGAAGAGGATAGAGCAACCCACCGCGTCTTTATTAACGATTTGCTTGTTGATATGCTTATTGGCATTTATGACCATGAAAAAGCTCGAAAACAGCCGGTTAGAATAAATATTTCCCTGACTGTTCTGGATCATATTGGCCCAATCAACGACGATTACCACAATGTCGTTTGCTATGAGAGCATCGCAAATTCCATCAAAAATCTCGTCAAAGAGGAACATATCAATCTAGTTGAAACTCTCGCAGACAAAGTTGCCAATATCTGCCTTGAGAATCAACGAACCCTTTCAGCAACGGTAAAGGTCGAGAAATTGCAAGCCGTTTCTGATGCCGGAAGTGTTGGTGTTGAAATTACTCGAACAAAAAATTAATCAACTGTTTTTTTGCTAAAATCCCGTTTTTATTGGCTTATTAGCCTGTAGTTGTACACAGAGAGATAATGCAACACCAAAAATGGCTAAAAAAAGAAAAAAATACAGCAGTTTCTTCGAATGAGGTTCTTGACATTTATAAATCTCAGCAAAAACAACAACTTAACAAATTGCACAAAAAATAGGCAAAAAGTTGGAGGCCGAGGATTTGTCTGCTATTGGGCAATATGTAAACCACTTACACACACAGTTATCCACAAGAACAGTGGATAGTGTCAAAAAACTGTAAAACGAAATTTTCTGAGCAAATCTAGAGTTCTAATGTTGCTTATGAATAAAGAGGTTAGACCACTTTGCTCAGGATAACCTTTCAACGAAACTCGCAAAGTAGCTATTGGAATCGACGGCAGAATGGAAGAATCAGCACCCGAAAAGCACGAATCCCTTTTTGAACAAGGCGCAAAAGTGATTCAGCATTTTCTGAAAACACTACCCGGCACTCCCGGCGTATACAGAATGTTAGATTCCAACGAGCAGGTTCTGTATGTCGGCAAAGCGAAAAACCTTAAAAAACGTGTCGTCAGCTACACAAAGTCGAACGGGCAATCTAATAGAATAATGCGAATGGTCTCCCTGACCAGCGCTATGGAGTTTGTGTCCACCCATACAGAGGTGGAGGCACTCCTCCTTGAAGCAAACCTCATTAAGAAGCTAAAGCCCCGATACAACATCATTCTGCGAGATGACAAGTCCTTCCCCTATATCCTGATCACCAGCGATCACGAGTGGCCACAAATTACGAAGCATCGGGGTGGGCGGAGCAAAAAGGGGGAATATTTTGGCCCCTTCGCCTCGGCTGGCGCGGTAAATGAAACTCTGGCGACTTTTCAGCGACTGTTTCCTTTGAGATCCTGTACCGATTCTGATTTTGAAACAAGGACCCGGCCCTGCCTTCAATTTCAAATCAAAAGATGCTCAGCCCCCTGCGTTAATCGTATTTCAGCAGAGGAGTATCAAATTGTTGTTGATGAAGCGCGGGCTTTCCTTTCAGGGAAGAGCCACAGCATCCAGCAACGCCTTGCCGGTAAAATGCAAAAGGCCAGTGACGAATTGGACTTTGAACAGGCCGCCGTTCTTAGAGATCGCCTCAAGGCCATGGCCCACATCCAATCCAAACAAACAATTAACCTACCCAATGTCGACGAAGTTGATGTTATTGCGGCGCATCAGGAAGCGGGCCAAACCTGCGTTCAGGTCTTCTTTGTTCGTGCCGGGCAAAATTTGGGAAACAGGGCACATTATCCCGTACACAACAAAGACATAAGCCCAGAAGATATCTTAAGTGCATTCATCGGCCAATTCTACGATAGCAGGCCGGCCCCAAAAACAGTTTGGGTCAGCCACATCCCAGCGGAAGCAGAGCTATTATCAGAAGCACTGTCTATCGCTGCAGATAAAAAAATTACCATTTCAATTCCCAAGCGTGGTCCTAAGAAGGAAATGCTAGATCACGCCGTTCTCAACGCCAAGGGAGCCTTATTAAGAAAACTGGCTGAGAACGCCTCACAGAAACAACTTCTTAAGGCTGTTGGCGATTTATTTGAAATGGCCAAGCCCCCCCGCAGAATTGAAGTCTATGACAACAGCCATATTTCGGGCACCCACCAAGTTGGTGCGTTAATTGTTGCAGGCCCTGATGGTTTTGATAAAAAAGGGTATCGGAAATTTGACATCAAAAATGCAGATCTTGCCCCCGGAGATGACTATGGGATGATGCGAGAGGTCTTAACGCGCCGCTTTTCACGGCTACAGAAAGAAGATCCCAATAAAATTGGAGAAGGGTCCGGCTCTCGTGAACTTTGGCCTGATCTCGTATTGGTCGATGGGGGCCTTGGCCAATTGAACGCTGCTATGGATGTATTTACTGAATTGGATATTTCAGATGTAGTCCTGGCCGGCATTGCAAAAGGGCCAGACAGAAACGCTGGACGAGAAAGGTTTTTTGTTCCTGGAAAAGCTCCGTTTTCTCTTCCAGAAAAAGACCCTACTTTATATTTCCTCCAGCGAATGCGGGATGAAGTTCATCACTTCGCCATTACAACACATCGGGCGAAGCGTTCAAAAGCCATTGGAAAGTCACCACTGGATGAAATTCCGGGTATCGGCGGCAAAAGAAAGAAAGCGCTCCTGAACCATTTTGGCTCGGCTAAGGGGGTTGGCAGCGCTGCATTGGCCGATTTGGAGGCGGTAGAAGGTGTCTCTAAAACATTGGCGAATACAATCTTTAACTTTTTTCATGAAGAAAGTTAAATTGGGCGCTTTCACTCCCCATATGCGTTGCCTATACTATCTCACGTCTTTCAGCCCAAAATAACCAGGAACCTCGGCATGTTACTTAGTCTGCCAAATCTTCTTACGCTCTCACGGATTGCCGTAATTCCGCTGCTTTTAGCGTCATTTTATCTGCCCGGTGATGCATCAAGCTGGGTCCCGCTTGGGTTATTTGTGGCCGCTGGTATAACAGACTTTTTTGATGGCTACCTTGCCAGACGAAATAAACAAACGTCCAATTTGGGACGTTTTCTTGATCCAGTAGCTGATAAACTTTTGGTTGCTGCAACCCTTCTTTTTTTAGTGGGTATGGGTAGGATCAATGATTGGAGCCTTGTACCTGCAGTAATAATCCTGTGCAGAGAAATAATGGTATCAGGTTTGCGCGAATTTCTTGCGGAATTACGGATCGGCTTACCGGTCAGTAAATTGGCTAAATGGAAGACTGCAGCTCAAATATTCGCCTTGTGTTTCTTACTAGGTGGCCCTGCGGTTCAAGCTGATTTCGACGTAATGCTGGTAGGTGACATTCTTCTCTGGATGGCAGGGTTGCTGACCGTATGGACTGGATATGATTACCTACGGTTAGGCCTGAAACATATGTTGGTTGAGGAAGACACCTAAACATGGAAGTAATTGGTATTTCTGGATGGAGTGGAAATGGAAAAACCACTCTGCTGGCTAAGTTAATTCCTGAGTTAATTGATAGGGGATACAGCGTATCCACGTTAAAACATGCCCATCACCGTTTTGATATTGATCATCCGGGAAAAGACAGCCATCGTCACCGGAAAGCTGGCGCAAAAGAAGTTATGATTTCATCGAAAACCCGATGGGCACTGATGCATGAAAATACGGATGACGAAGAAGCCTCAATTGATGAGCTGATTGCCCATATGGCACCTGTGGATTTTTTGCTCATTGAGGGCTTCAAAAAAGAAAATTTCCCAAAAATCGAAATCTGTAGAAACGATACAGATAACGAACCTCTATATAAGAATGACTCTTCCGTTGTTGCTGTCGCAACTGATCGCGAAGATATTACGACAGACCTTCCGATTTTGAACTTGAACAATACAGCTGAAATCGCTGATTTCATTATTTCAAGATCAGCATTCGGAGGACAATAAATGCCTCGGCTGCCAAATGACTGTTTTTCATCTCCTGAAGACATGATCTCAGTCGAGCAAGCTCGTGCCCTAATTACGGAGAAAACAGGTCGAATTGCAGACACCGAATTTGTTGAGCTTCAAAATTCAGGTGACCGTGTTTTGGCAGAAGACATTTACTCATCATTTGATATCCCCCCAGCAGATAACTCAGCCGTAGATGGCTACGCCTTCCTGCATGCAGACTACACCGCCCAACAGGACCGCGCATTCAACGTGGCCGGTAGAAGCGCTGCTGGAGAGCCCTATTTAGGTGAATTATCCGAAGGATACTGCGTAAAAATCTTTACTGGCGCCTCAGTACCGGTGCGATGCGATAGCATTGCAATGATTGAAGACGTTACCGAAGCAGCAGACACCATCGTCCTTCCTGCTGGATTGGCTCTTGGAAGCAACAGACGCCATGCAGGTGAAGATTTGAAGACGGGTGCTCTGGTACTCAAAAGCGGAACAAAATTACGCCCACAAGAAGTTGGACAACTTGCCAGCATGGGACATCATAAAGTCCCTGTTTTCCGGCGCATAAAAGTTGCACTTTTGTCGACAGGTGACGAGTTGGAAAACCCCGGTGACAACCTCCCCTATGGCAGCATCTATGACAGCAACCGGTATATGCTTCTTCAGCTTCTCAAAAAATATGGATGCGACGTTAAAGACTACGGGATCATCCGTGATACGTTTGACACCCTTCGGGATGCAATCTCTGATGCCGCAGCAAACACTGACCTCGTTATCACGTCTGGCGGTGTATCCATGGGAGATGAAGATCATGTCAAAGCTGCGGTTGAGGCCGCTGGAGATCTTCATTTTTGGCGCATAGCCATTAAACCCGGTCGGCCTCTGGCACTTGGTCAAGTTGGCGGAACGGCTTTTGTCGGATTACCCGGAAATCCAGTTGCAGCACTGGTCTGTGCCATACAATTTGTTAAACCGCTGATTGCCCGGCTATCGGGCGAGACCTTCCCAAAAGATCCTTTCGCTTTGTCTGGCAAGGCTGCCTTTTCTATGAAAAAGAAAACTGGCCGCCGGGAATGGCTTCGTGGTCGCTATACGTGTAATGAAAATGGTGTTGGCAAAATCGAAAAATTCAGCTCGGAAGGCTCTGGCCTTATTTCCTCATTGGTCTGGTCAAATGGACTGATTGAACTCAAGGAAGATACGAGTACTATTAATCAAGGCGACAATTTACGGTTTTTCCCCTATTCGGAGCTATTTGAATGAAGATCTTATATTTTGCATGGCTCCGCACCCAACTCGGTATGGCGGAGGAAGTTATTGAACTCCCAGAAAACATTCTAAAACTGGAAGATCTGCTTGAACACCTTAAGGCTAGAAACGCCGTTTTTGAGGCTGCATTTTCAGACATGAAAGTTATCCGAATTGCCGTAGATCAAGAGTATGTGACCGACAATGTATCGTTAGAAGGTGTTCAGGAAATTGCCTTTTTCCCGCCTGTTACAGGGGGATAATATGATCATCGTGCAGGATGCCGCATTTGATACTGGGGCTGAAATAAAACGGCTCACCGATAACAACACTCAAATAGGTGCCGTTGTCTCCTTTACGGGATTAGTCCGTGATTTTAATGACGGCGCGAATGTTCAGTCTTTAACACTTGAGCATTATCCCGGCATGACGGAGAAAGAGCTTGAGAAAATAGAAGCATTAGCGCTCAATAAATGGGATCTAACTGACAGCTTGATCATTCACCGTTACGGAAAAATGGAATTAGGCGAAGCCATTGTTTTGGTAGTGACCGCGTCAGCCCACCGGAGCGATGCCTTTGAAGCCGCTGCATTTCTTATGGATTGGCTGAAAACCAAAGCACCATTTTGGAAACTGGAAGAAAATTCTAGCGGCAGTGAAAACTGGGTAAAAGAGCGATCCAGTGACATTGATGCGGCAAAAAAGTGGGATTAACTTCCAGTTAGCTGCGGCTTTGGCGTTTCACAATCCATTCAGCAGCCTGTCGATTGGCTTCTGTGATTTGCGCATCTGTCATGGTTTTCACCAATATCGTGTTCATTCGTTGCGCCCCGGCTTTACCGCGTGCAGCAGAAATAAGCGACCATTTCAGCGCATTAATATCTGTTCGGCCCGCTGCGATTTCAGTCTTGGCTGCCGCTGTATCTACCGGCATAGAAGAGGCCTTCTTCAAAATCTGCCCAACCACTTCAGCATCCATTCCCTTGGTGCTAACGGGAAGTTTTGTTTTCGTCACAGGAGCAGTGCTTGATGTTGTCGATCGAGCGGCCGTCGAGCTTTTCTGAACAGAGTTTGTCTGCGAAGCAGCTGGTTTTGCAATTGAAGTTGATGCGACAGGGGTTGTCGGAGCAGCTATCGGTGTTGAGGCGACTATTACCGCAGAACTATTCCCGCCGCTTTGCTTAGCCTTTAATTCAGCCAACCGTTCTTTTGCAGTCATAACTTGTGCTTGCTTAGCCGTATCGGCTTCTAATGCAGCAAGCCGCTCTTCTTCGGCTTTTTGTTGGCCTGCAAGATATGCTTTATTTTTTGCGGCTTCAGCTTGAACCCGAGCGGCCTGAATAGCTGCAGCTCGGCTAGCTTCTTGCCTTTTGATTGCGAGTTTAGCGTCAGCATCTCGTTGGGCAATAACTGCACGTTGTTGCCGCGCCCTTTGCGTTGCGGCACGCTTTTCAGCATCAACCCTTGATTGTTGTTGCGCTTCACGATTTGCTAGAATTTTTTGATATTCCTCTTCGTTTTGACCAATATTTTTCCGGTACCACCTACCAAGAACACTGATAGCAAGCGTGTTTCCTTCTTCGATTTGACCAGATGTTAATAACGGTTTTATACGTCCAAGAGCTGCATTTGCAACTTCAATATTTTGAGCCGCTGCCAGTCGGTACCATGCGTAAGATTTTGATAAGTCTTTTGGGATGCCATCGACGCCCTGCTCATACAACGCGCCTAGATTGAACTGAGCGTTGAAATCTCCAAGGGCAGCATCAGCCTCCCATATGGAAATAGCTTTTTGAAAATTTCGACTATTATACGCTGTCAGACCGGCCTGAAAATCAGCCAAAGCCATGGTTGAGCTAAACAATACCAAACTAATTACAAAACCAACGCGCTTCATTTCAATCCCTGTTCGTCCAAACCAGCCAATATTTCTATTCTACAACGGCACCCGTCATGAATACCCTCATTGCGCCTTATTATCAAAACAAAAAGGGGCGAAAATGAGAACAGCCGCCCCATTTACGGGAGCGGCTGTTCTCATTTAGCTTTTAATATGGTTTTCTTTATGCTGCGGCTTTGCGCCGAACCGTATTTTCATAATCGCTGATCAACGTTTTGCAAATATCGCCCGGTGTGAATTTATACTCGCTGATACTCTGTACAGGCGTCACTTCAGCCGCAGTACCGGTTAAGAAGCATTCATCAAATTCTGACATTTCTTCAGGCATAATGGCACGTTCAACGACTTCAATGCCGCGAGCTTTCGCCAAGGCTATAATAGTCTGCCTTGTTATCCCATCAAGGAAGCAATCTGGTGTCGGTGTGTGCAACACGCCCTGCTTCGTGAAAAAGATGTTGGCTCCAGTTGCTTCTGCAACACGCCCCCGGTAATCCAGCATAACAGCATCGTCAAAGCCTTCGGATTCAGCCTGATGCTTACTCAATGTACAAATCATATAAAGACCGGCGGCCTTCGACTGGGTTGGAATCGTTTCTGGAGACGGTCGCTTCCAGTC
>Ga0105357_10000068_pt1 | contig 43177 bp, 40 predicted proteins | sample GOMGulsemesocosm_4_FD_83660 | JGI IMG/M metagenome (GOLD analysis project Ga0105357, IMG submission 83660) | Methane-oxidizing microbial communities from mesocosms in the Gulf of Mexico - GOM15B Gulf of Mexico | ecosystem: Environmental > Aquatic > Marine > Cold seeps | place: USA: Gulf of...
AACTTTAAAGGCTTAATACTTTTTGCTTCATTTGTTGTAATAATTTTTAACCTATCTTTAGCATATTCCATAAACATAGCTACATAAATCATATTCCCATTAATAGACCTAGCCCCTAAATTCTCTTCATTTAATAAATACTCTCTAAATGCTTTAAATCTATCCAAAGAGATAAGTCTAATGTCTTCATCTCTAAAATATGCTTTGAGTTTTTTAAAGGTATTTGCATAGGCTTTATATGTAGCTTCACTTAATTTAGTGTGATTTTCTTCATTCTCTTTTTTTAGATGGTCAACAAATGACAATTCTAAAACAGCAAAAGAAACTTTTTCACTTTCAGAAATTGTATTTTGACCTCGTACATCAATAGCATTATTAACTTTTTTATATTTAGATTCTTCTTCTAAAATCTCTTTATGAGTAGCCTTAACAAGAGCTAGTTGCTCTTTAAACTCTTCGAGCGTGTCATACTCAAACGCATACTTATAATCATTCATTTCCATACTATACATAAATTCTTCTTCCCCCATAATATCAAAAAGTTGTTTTCTTGTTAATGCAAGTTTTAAACTTTTAGTTCTAAGGGAAATTCTATATAATTGTCTCTTAATTCTTCTACGATAGTAGTATGTTTTATTTACTTTGTATAATCTTTTAGTATCATAGTTTTTTTCAAAAGTATCATATAGGTTGTTTTTTGTATTGCCAAGGTAGTTGGAAGTTCTATTTGATGGGATTTCTTTGTCATTTGTGGGTAAATGGCAGAGAGCAAGGGATTCGAACCCTCGGAGGCGTGAACCTCGCCGGTTTTCAAAACCGGTACATTCGACCAACTCTGTCAACTCTCTACTTTTATATATTAGTGGTGCGAATGGTCGGAATTGAACCGACACTCCGAAACCGGAATTGGATTTTAAGTCCAACGCGTCTACCTATTCCGCCACACTCGCACATTTTTTATTGGTAGAATTTAAGAATTTATTCCTAAATTGGAGTGGAATTATAATAGATTAATTACAGTTTGTCAAGTACTTTTCTAAGAAATATTGAATTTTATATTTTTTACTACTTTTAATAAGAGTTAAACAGCAATAAATGTATAATATTTGCAAAAACTATGAAGATATTTAAAGGATTAAAATTGAGAAGTGATGAAGTAAAAAAAGGTTATGACAGAGCCCCACATAGGTCTCTTTTAAGAGCTACAGGATTACAAGATGATGACTTTAAAAAACCATTCATTGGAGTAGCAAACTCTTTTATAGAAATTATTCCAGGGCATTTCTTTTTAAATAAAGTTGCAGAAATTATAAAAGACGAGATTAAAGCAAATGGTTGTGTTCCGTTTGAGTTTAATACAATTGGTGTAGATGATGGTATTGCAATGGGACATGATGGCATGTTATTTTCACTTCCATCAAGAGAACTTATTGCAAATTCAATAGAAACTGTTATGAATGCACATAAATTAGATGCAATGATTGCTATCCCAAACTGTGACAAAATTGTACCTGGTATGATTATGGGTGCATTAAGAGTTAATGTTCCTACGATCTTTGTATCAGGTGGTCCAATGGAAAAAGGTTATACTAAAGATGGTACACCTATTGATTTAGCAACTGCATTTGAAGCTGTTGGTAAATTTGAAACTGGAGATATAACAGAAGAAGAATTAACTGATATTGAATGTAATGCATGTCCAAGTGGTGGTTCATGTTCGGGTATGTTTACAGCAAACTCAATGAATACACTTATGGAAGCTATGGGGATTGCACTTCCAGGAAATGGAACGATTTTAGCTTTAACTCCTGAAAGAGAAGTATTATACAGACAAGCAGCTAGAAGAATTTGTGAAATTGCTAAAGATAATGCATCTAGAGAAAAATACAAATTAACAAATATCTTAAATGAAAATGCAGTTAGAAATGCTTTTGCTGTTGATATGGCTATGGGTGGTTCATCTAACACTGTATTACACATGTTAGCAATCGCTAGAGAAGCTAAAGTTGACTTTAACTTAGAAGATATTAATAAAATCTCTAAAAGAGTTTCTCATATTGCGAAAATCTCTCCATCATTATCTACTGTACATATGGAAGATATTAACAAAGCTGGTGGTGTTAATGCCGTAATGAAAGAGATGACTAAAAGAGGCGATGATATTTTATTAGATAACCTTTCTATCTCTGGTGAAACTTTATATGAAAAAATTAAAGATTCATATATTAAAGATACAAATATTATCCATACTATTGATAATCCTTATTCTGATGTTGGTGGATTAGCTATTTTATATGGTAACTTGGCAGAACAAGGTGCTGTTATTAAAACTGCTGGTATTACTGGAGCACGTGCATTAACTGGTAAAGCTGTATGTTTTAATGGTCAAGCAGAAGCAATTGCTGGAATTATTGGAAAAAAAGTAACTCACGGTGATGTTGTTGTAATTAGATATGAAGGTCCAAAAGGAGGGCCTGGGATGCAAGAAATGCTTGCACCTACTTCACTAATTATGGGAATGGGTATGGGTGATACTGTTGCACTTATTACTGATGGTAGATTCTCAGGAGCTACTAGAGGAGCATCAATTGGTCACGTAAGTCCTGAAGCTGCTGAAGGTGGAATGATTGGATTATTAGAAGATGGAGATATTATCAATATTGATGTTGATGCATATCTTTTATCTGTTGATTTAAGTGACGAAGAAATTGCAGAAAGAAAAGCAAAATTCGTTCCAATTAAAAAACCACTAACTTCTAGCTGGTTAGGACAATATAGAGCACTTGTGACAAATGCAAGTTCGGGAGCTATGTTAAAAACTGATTTATAATCTTTCAATTAATAAGAATCAAGGGTAAGCCCTTGGTTTTATTAACAATACATTAACTATTGATTGAAAAATAGTTCACGCTTTTACTTTACAATCATTTAATCAAAAATTCAAAAGGATATATTGTGAAGAAAAAACTTTTATTTGCCTCAACACTAATTGCTAGTCAATTATTTGCTGAATCAATAAATTTTGATATTATGGATAAGAGTCCAACGAGAATAGCCCCAAATACAAATAATCAAATTTTATCTTTCAACGGTGCAATCAAACAATCGATGAACTCTATTGTAAATATTTCTACAAAACGGCATATAGATTCATCGGTGGAAAACCTTCCTTTACAAATGTTTAAGGATCCCTTCTTTAAAAGATTTTTTGGAGATCAATTTGGTAACCAATTTAAACAAAACAAAGTACAAAGATCTTTAGGTTCAGGAGTTATTGTTTCTAAAAATGGCTATATAGTTACCAATAACCATGTAATAGAAAATGCTGAAGAAATAACAGTAACAATTGGAAATGATACAACTGAATTCAATGCAAAATTAATTGGAAAAGATTCAGATAGTGATATTGCCGTTATAAAAATAGAAGCTGACAATTTAAAACCTATAAAATTTGGACACTCAAAAGAATTAGAAATAGCAGATGTTATTTTTGCAATTGGAAATCCATTTGGAATTGGAAGTACAGTTACACAAGGTATTATTTCAGCGCTTAATAAAAATAAAGTCGGAATTAATAGATATGAAAACTATATTCAAACTGATGCTTCAATTAACCCAGGAAATTCTGGAGGTGCACTTGTCGATTCAAGAGGTGCTTTAATTGGGATTAACACTGCTATTATTTCTAAAAGTGGTGGAAATAATGGTATAGGTTTTGCAATACCTGTAGCAATGGTAAAAGATGTGGTTAAAAAACTTGTATCAGATGGAAAAGTTACTCGTGGTTATCTAGGTGTCGCAATTAGCGATTTAGATAAAGAAATGGCAAAAGTCTATAATCATAAAAGAGGTGCTTTAGTTTTAGATGTATCAATAGATACTCCTGCATCAAAATATGGTGTAAAAAGAGGTGACTTAATTTATGCAATAAATAATAAACCTATAAAAGATCGAACAGCCTTACAAAACATGGTTGCATCATTTAAACCAAATCAAAAAATTCTACTTAATGTTGAAAGAGATAAAAAAGAAATTGAACTAAATATCATTTTAGGAAATAGAACAAGTTTAGTTAAAATTCAATCAACTAACGGAAGAGTTCTAGGTGGATTAAGATTAAGTGGCATCACTTCAGATATGCAAAAACAATTTAGATTAGCACCCGAAATAAAAGGTCTTTTAATCTCTGATGTAGCACCAAAAAGTAAAGCAGAAAAAGTAGGATTCCAAGCAGGGGATGTTATTATTCAGATTGAAGATATTGAAATTAAAAACTTCCAAAAAATTGAATCTGCATTAACAAAATATAAAAATATACATAAAAGAGTTTATGTAAATAGATATGGTCAAACTATTCTATTTGTTATAAAATAAAAGGATTTACCATCATAAAAGTATTAATGATAGAAGATGATTTAGAACTTGCTCAAATAATTACAGACTATTTATCATCATTTGATATTGAAGTTACTAACACGGATAGTCCATATAATGGTCTATCAATGTTAAGTATAGATAAAGACTTCAAATTACTTATCTTAGATTTAACCCTTCCTGAAATTGATGGATTAGAATTACTTCCAAAAATTAGAGAAAAGTCAGAAATACCAATAATTATAAGTTCTGCAAGAGATGATATCTTAGATAAAGTTATGGGATTAGAAAGAGGTGCAGATGACTACTTACCAAAACCATATAACCCAAGAGAATTACAAGCTAGAATAAAAACTATTTTAAAAAGAGTTGAAGCTCCTTCTGAAGCTAAAAAAGAAGGACATAATTCACCTTTTATTGTAAAAGAAGAAGATATGACAATATCTTTTAAAGGTATATCTCTTACTCTTACTCTTGCTGAATATGATATTTTAAAACTACTTATTAAAAGAAATGGTGGTGTGATTGCTAGAGAAGATTTCATCTATGCAAGTAATAGTATTGAAGATGACTCTTCTTTGAAAAATATTGATGTAATAGTTTCTAGAATAAGATCTAAGCTATCAAAAATTGATGATAGTAAAACTTATATAAAATCAGTTAGAGGAATTGGGTATCAATTAATATGATAAGAAACCTCTCTATTTCTGCTTTTATTAATATAATATTTTTATTAGCTTTTATTGCTACATTAATTACATTTTCTTTTTTTATCAGTTTTGATAAACAAAAACATGAGATTAATCAACAAAATAGATATGAACTTATAGCTGAAAACTTTTTAAGTAGCTTTCAAAACTTACCTACATCAGAATCATTATTTAAACTATTTAAAAAATTTCATGTAAGACCGTTAGAAGATAGAGATGAAAAACTTAAAATAATTAAAAATGCTCAAGAGCTTACAATTACACAAAATTATTTAGGAACATATAGAGTTTACAGATATGATGAACAATATTATATATATGTTCAACAATATGGTTATAATTTAATGTTAAAAGATATAAGAAATAGTAACTATAGTATGGTTATTATTATTTCAGCATTTATTCTTTCCCTTATTACTATCTTTTTTTTATATGCAATTTTAAAAAGAAAATTAAAACCTCTAAAATTACTTAACAAACAAATTATCGAATTTTCTAATGGGAATAAAGATATGAAAATAAAAGCAGTTAGTAATGATGAAATTGGAACTATTGCAAAAAGTTTTAATGAAGCGATAACTCTTATAAACAATCAAAGTAAGTCAAAAGACCTATTTATGCGTAATATGATGCATGAGCTTAAAACGCCTATTACAAAAGCTATGTTTATTGCAGAAACTCTAGATAATGAACAAACAAGAGATAATTTACAAAGAGCTTTTAAAAGAATGGATGACATTATAAAAGAGCTTGCTACTGTTGAAAAACTCACAGCACAAAATAATATGATGTATAAAGAACAAACATCATTTTTTAATATTTATAGTAAAACTTTAGAAATTATGATGGTTTCGCCTGAAAATATTGCTTCTAAGATAAGAGGATTTGAATTTAAAGTTGATATATCTATGTTTTCAATTGCTCTTAAAAACTTAATAGATAACGCAATTAAATTTTCACCCAATAATAAAGCAATTATTAATGCATCTAAAGAACAAATTGAAATTAGTTCACTTGGTGATCCTTTAAAATATGATTTAGATTATTATACTGAAGCATTTTCACAAGAGGAAAAAAGAAGTGATGGTTTTGGACTAGGTTTGTATATTGTGAAAACTATTATAAGTTTACATGGTTATAAATTACTTTATAAATATGAAGAGGGGAAGAACTACTTTATTATAAAGATGTAAAGAGTCTAATCTCTCACATCTTTCATAACTTCAAACCACGAACGGTTAAAATGTTTTTTAATATATTTGGCTCTATGAGGCACGATACAGCCTGAACAATTTTGATGAATATAATCATCTCCTATATATTGTGCTCCATCTCTTGATTTAATATTACATACAGAAAACAGAGTTTTCCCATCATCAGTTTTCTCAAAACCTTCTGTTTTAAATCTAAAGTTTGGACATGCACATAAATAACAATTTAAATCTTCCATATCGTGACATTTTTTATTATCTTTATATAAAGGACAAAAGTCTGGTTCATTTTTAACCATATTTTCAAATTTAAAATATTCTATAACTTCATCAACACTTTTATCTTCTAATTTTTTCATTACATTTGCATGAAGGTTACCCTGCTGGATAAACCATTCGTCATAAGTCATCATAGTACTCCTAAAATTAATACAATTATTATAAATATATCTAAGCGATACTTTAACGAAAGAGTCTTTAAAACATCAGTATTTTTTATACTTTCTCTTCCTATTCCAAAAAATGATTTCTTTTTTATCTTTCCAAAATATGAAGTATCTCCACCTAATTTAATACCTATACTTAAAGCCATTGAAGCGATTGGTAATCCTGCATTTGGACTTTCATGTTTTGAACCATATTTATAAAACTCTAATAAAGCTTTTTTACTTAAAAAAAGAAAAGCAATAAGAACTGCTGTTATACGTGCTGGAATATAATTTACAATATCATCAAGTATTGCAGATACTTTTCCAAAGTTTTCATACTTTTCATTTCTATATCCAACCATTGAATCTAAAGTATTAATAGCTTTATAAATAAAAGCTCCCACTATTCCAAAAAGTAAAAGATAAAATAAAGGAGCTATAACTCCATCACTTAAATTTTCAGCATATGTTTCAACTGCCGCCTTATTCACATCAGAATTACTCATATCACTTGTATCACGACTGACAAGCATTGATATTTTTTTTCTTTTAATATTCAAGTCTTCCCTTGAAATTACATCTTTTACACTATCGTATAACATTTTACTGGCAAGTGTAAAAGAAGCCAAAAAACCTTGAAATAAAATATTGTCAAAAGTAGCTAACCATGAAGTTATAAAATAAACAATAAATATTAAAGTTGCTGTTAATATTCCACCTCTTAAAATTGAGTCTTCATAAAACTTCTTTTGAAACCATGAGATATAATCACCCATGAAAATAATAGGATGTTTGATAAACTTTAGTTTTTCAAACTCTCCAAAAATATTATCAAGAACGAAAGCAATTAAAGCAATACTATAAAACATTGTCTAAGATTCTTTGTACATCTAATTTACTTTTCATTTGTTCTACAAAAGTATCAATAGAGTTCTTTTTGTATTCGTTAAAGTCATAGCCTTTATATTCGCTATTTATTGATTTTAAATATTTTGTTCTAAACTCATCAGAATCAAATATACCATGAACAAAAGTACCTTTAAAATTCTTCTTCTCATATGATAAAGGATAATCCGAACACGTTCCATGATGTATTTCAAAGCCTTCCATTTTACAATCAAATAAAGTATATTCTTGTTTTTTAAGTATCTTTTCTTTTTCAAAAATAATAGTTGAAGAAATCACTCCAAAGCCCTCTTCTTTTACTGCTTCACTATTCTCTAAAGCATACTTATCATCAAGGGTTTCAAACATCATTTCATATCCACCACAAATACAACATAAGTCTTTTTTGTAATTTTTTATCTGATCAAATAAGCCAGTTGTTTTTAGCCATTGCAAGTCTTTGATTACAAGTTTTGAACCTGGAAGTATTACTAAGTCAAATTTTTCTAGGGAAATATTATTTGATACAAACTCCACAAATACCTCATCATCCGCAATCAAAGGTTCAATGTCATTATAGTTACTCATATAAGGATAAGAGATAACCGCAATATCTAGTTTCTTACTTTTAGGATGTTGTACAAAGTTTTTTAAAGATGCAGAATCTTCAAAGCCTAAGTTAAATGGAATATAAGGCAATACTCCTAAAACTGGTATTTTAAAATCCTCTTCAATTATTCTAATACCTTCATCAAATAAAGACAAGTCACCTCTAAATTTATTTACAATTACACCAATAATATTGTTTCGTAATTTTTCAGGTAGTAAATGATACACCCCATATATAGAAGCAAACACTCCACCTTTTTCAATATCTGCTACTAATATGATTTTTGTATTGTACTCGTTCGCAATAAAGATATTAGATAAGTCTTTATCCATAAGATTTAACTCTACAGGACTTCCTGCCCCTTCGTTTACAATACACTCATACTTTTCATCTAAATACTCATAGCATCTCTTAACCGCTGGCTTTAGTAAGTCTAAATCCCTATAGTAATCTAATACATCCTTATCACAAACTACTTTACCCTCAACTATCAAAGAAGCAGAACTTCCTCGACCTGACTTAAGCAATACTGGGTTTAAATGGTAAGATGTCTCGACACCTATTACTTCACTTTGAAAGTACTGAGCTATTGCAATTTCACTTCCATCATCACATACATGTGAGTTGTTTGAAACGTTTTGTGCTTTAAAAGGAGCAACGCTATATCCTAAATCTTGTAGTATCTTTGCTATTACAAATGTTATAGTTGATTTTCCAGCGTCTGAGGAAGTTCCTAGTATTGATATATTATTCATTTGGCTCTTTTAATAATTCTAATGATTTTTTATAGTTATTTTCATCTGCATAAAAATACTCTTCTAGTAAAGGTTCAATCTTATACTCTTTCACAAAAGCTAAGTCTTCTTCATTAGATACTTTCATGAAATAACTATGTCCTAACATATAGTCTTCGCCTAAAGTATTTTTTATAAAAGTATTTAATCTATTCATTAATTTTTTTGCATCAATATTCTTCACTAAATCTTCACTTGGTTTCATCATTAAAAAGGTAAATCTTCTTCTAAGTGCTATATCTATAGTGGCGATTGATTTATCTGTACTATTCATAGTTGCAATAATAAAAAGATTTGATGGTATTTTAAACTTTTCTTTTGAATAAGGTAGAGTTACTTCATATTCATCTCTTTTATCTTCTTCAATTAAAGTTATAAGTTCTCCGAATATTTTAGAAATATTTCCTCTGTTTATTTCATCAATTACAATGTAAAAGTTTTTCTCTTTTGTTTCTTCTGTTAGCTTTTTATTTTGTTCAATAATACTTTGAATCATTTTTCCGAAAGGGTAATATAACCCACCTAATGAAATAGTATCTTTCTTAACATCTAAAGTCTTTATATCAGAAGGTTTACTAACAGTATTATTTATAATAGCTTCAACAACTTTTTCTAAATCATTCCTTTTTACATATTGTGAATCTTTTGCATTTTTGGATTGAACTTTTATAGTTTTCTCTTTAAATCCATGTATCTCAATTTCAACATTTGTTACACTACAAATATTATCTAATTCATTTTCAATGTATTTAGTTCTAAGTAGTTCAAATGCTTCATCAAAAGAGATATTTTTATGCTTCACTTCTTTAATTTGATTTTCTGCTTTTTCACATATGAGTTTAAAAATACCATCTTCTAACTCGATATTTCCATTTTCATTTGGCCTAAATCCTTCGATAAAATCTTCATAAGAGTAACTCTGATGGAAAGTTACAAACTCAACTCTTTTTTCATCTTTTATATTTTGAAAAATATCATTGTATTCAGTATTAGTTATTTCATTAGTTTTTATAGAATTAAAAGTGTCTTTTTCATTTTCATTATTTTCAATCATAGATATTAACTTTTTGTAATTATGTGTTTTTCCAACACCTGGAGCACCGTATAGCATTATATTTTTTGTATTCAATACAGCTATCTTTTTATTTCGGATTGGAGTTTTATTATCTTTAAATATCTCATCAGAAATTGGAATTATATAGGATTTATCTGCATGATGATCAGTTTTACTGTCAATATAATAATCTAGAATTCGATCAATTGATTCGGAAAAAGTTTCATTCCCTTCTTTTGGTTTAACATAAATAGAACTTTCCCTATTCTTTTTATAAATAATAAATTCTTTTCCTCTTGGTGTATGTAATTTTATAGAATTATCATCATATATATCTCCATCATTTTTTAATAGTTTATTACTTATAAAATCTTTTATAAACTGTTTTGCTTCGTTTCTATTCATCAATATTCTCCATATTTTTCTTCATAGTTTTAATATATTCACAATACATATAATCTTCACAATTTAAATCTATTGTTTTTATTTTCAAACTAATCTCGTTTTCATTCTTACCCAAAGTCAAATCATAATCAAAAGAATCTTTATATTTAGGATATAAAAGCATTGTATTTTTTATCTTATAATTATTCCCATAAACATACATTTGAAACTTATCGTCTCTTTTTACTGTATGTTCTATATCAAGTTTTTTATATTTTGTATCAATTATTAAATCATCTACAATAATATCAGGCTTTAAAATCAAATCTCCAAAGTTATCACAACTTTGTAATATCGTGTTTGGGTTTATTTCTTTTATCATTTTTCCTACAAACTTCTCAAATAGAATGTTCATATCAAATAAAAATGCAAAAGATTTTTTATCTTTTTGGAATAAAGGAATATATTTATTTAAAAGTAGTATTGCAAACTCAAGACTATTTTTAAATCTTATATTTAATCTATTAAAATGTATATCTATTTTATCTATATCAAAATTTCTATATTCAACCTCATCAAATATTAATTCACATTGTCTTAATGCTTTTTTATCTTTTACTACTTTCATTAACTTTTTGATTGCATATAAAAAGAATTGATTGAGATTATTATTCATTGAAAACTCATCATACTCACAATATATTTTACTCTTTGTAAAGTTATATTTTAAGTTTTCATTTACTAAATACTTTCCTTTTAGTGTAGTTAGATTATCTTGTTGGGTTATATACTCTTTATAAATACCTTTTTTTAATTCTTTTAATAAATTAGCTGCCAACATTTGAATAAAAACTTCTATAAAATTATGCTTATGATTTTGACATGAAGCTAATTGCTCATTTTCAAGTTTTATATCATATGAATACATTAGCATGTACATAAATATATTTAAGTTAGTTTCATCTTTATTTGATATTTTAGGGATGATAAAATAGTCTTTATTTTCAATACTAATAATTCCACAATATTGTTTAGTTTTAACCTTACCCCAATCTTCTTTAAAATACTTATGTAAAGATTTATTCTCTTTAATATAATCGGCTATTTCATTTGGTACTTCTTGATATTCATATATATACATTTTATTTCTTATACGAATTTTCTCTTGATTTTACACTAACAACAAGTATTATTAGTTTGTCATTTTCTTTTTTATAAATTACTCTATAACTTCTAAATTTAAGTCGATAAAGTTCTTCTTCTATTCCTTGAAGTTTTTTTACCTTACCTGTTTTAAGGAATTCTTGTTCATAAGCAGCAGAAAAATTTTTAACAAATTCTTTTATGCTGTCGTTTAAAAACTTCTGATGAGCCTTATCTATTCTTTTTAAATCTTTTAATGCACCATTCAGATAGCTTAGTTGGTACATTTTATATTCCTAATTCTTTTTCTAATTCTTCTGGTGTAAGTTGATAACTATCTGGTTCAGTTAATCTTTTCTGAGCTAATTTTATATCTTGGTAGTCCATATACATTTCAAGTGCTTCTGAAACTATGGCTGTTTTTTTCTTACCCATCTCTTTAGACATAGCATCTAAGTCTTCTAATAAATCTAAAGATAATGTAAAAGTAGTAGGTTTAACTGTTTTATACATAATAAACTCCTTTTATATTGTTTATTATATTGTTTATTATATTTATTGTCAACTTTTTGACTATTTACTTATACTCCAATTCATCATATACCAATTGTTTATTTTTAAATGGATCAATTATTGCTTCTATTTCATCAAACTTATACTTTAAAGGAAAACCTATTTTAGATAGAGTTGCTGTAGATTCTAGTTTATAAAAAGGTTTTCCATCTACATATAGTGCTTTTTTATTTGCTATTATTGTATTTCACATATTTCATTGTTTTGACAATCTTTAATTAAATGATTTGCAAGCTTTAAAGTATAGTCATCAGTTCTTACTTGGTTTACATAAGTTAAGTCACCTATATCTATAAATTGATTCTTTACTATATAAAAAGAACTTACTATCATATATATTAAATATGCAATAAATACAAATGATAGTAAAAATGAAAAGTATTTTAAAAACTTATTTTGAATTAACATATCTCTTCTAGGGCTTTTTTTAAGATTTGTATTGAAGAGCTTGACTTAACTGCAATTCGTACATATGAGCTATCTAAATAATCAAAGTTAGAACAATTACGTATCATTATCTTATATACTTTTAGTTTCTCTTGTAGTTGTATTGCATTTATACCTTGAAGTTTACATAGTATATAGTTTGCACTACTTTGATATATAAATTCAACTAGTTTAGATTTTTCTAAAACTTTCTCTAGTTCCATTCTATTTTTAATATTTATAGCTTTTGAGATTCTTTTAAAGTTTTTATCATCAAGTGCAGACTGCAAGTAATTTGAATCAAATTGAGATAGTTTCCACATAGGTTCAAAACGCTTTAGACTATCAATATTCTTTTCATTAGATACTATGGTACCAACTCTAATACCAGCACTTGAATAAAACTTCGTCATTGATTTTAATATATACAATTTATCATATTTCTTTAGATATTCAATTGCAGATTTTCCATCACAAAAATCTAGAAAACTCTCATCTATTAAAATAGTACACTCTTGTTCAATCCAATAATCCATAAGTATTTCTAAATCATAAAAAGTTCCATCTGGAGTTGATGGATTTACAAAAACTACGAAACTTCCTTTTTTTACTGGTAAGTTTATATTTTCAAAACGATTAATAGTTCGCAGTTCATAAGCAAAGTTTACACTAGCTTTTTTATACTCTAAATAAGCAGGAGAATAAATACTACAATGTTTTAAATTTAAGTGCTTAAAAAGTGTAAAAATTGCAGAACTTCCACCATTAAAAAGTTCTAATTGATTTGGATTGATTTTGTAGTTGTTTGCAATCTTTTCATATAATTTATCATATATTGGATAAGCAGAAATATCAAGATTATTGAAGTCAATATTTATCTCTGGTTTTATAAAGTTGATATTAGAAGAAAGATCAATTATGTCTTTTACTTCACAATCTAATTCATCTGCAAAACTCTCAATTTGTCCACCATGCTCGAAAGTTTTCATAGTACTAAAGCCAATCCTATATTTAAAAGTATTAGTTCAGTATGCTCTAGAGTAAAACCTAAACAATCACCATTTACAAAAGAGAACTTTTTATTTAATGCTTTTAATACAAAATAAAAACTTATCATTGAAATAAATAATAGTATTAAAGCACTTGGAAATAAAAGCCAAATAACAATCACATAAAGTAAAGTATATACTTTTAGTCTTCCTATCCCTGCACCTTGAAATGCAAGTGATAAAAAGCTATCTTTACTAAATTTAAAAAATCCTAATAAATACATAAAATTTAAACGAGAGAAGACTAAAACTGCAAAAAATAAAGCATACTGTTCTTCATATAAAATATAAGTAGAAATAGCAACTTTTAAGAGTACAAATGAAAAAGCATACAAACCACCAATCGCACCAATTGTTGGGTCTTTCATGATCTCATATGGGTCTTTTCCTGAATAGGAAGCAAACCATGCATCTACTACATCACAAATGGCTTCTAAGTGTAAGAATCCATATAAAAAAAGATATACAACGGAAGCCACAAAAGCGGCATATAAAGGAGTGAAAATCTCATTTAATAATAGATTTAATCCAATTACTAAAGCAGCTAAAATAGCTCCAACTAAAGGAAGAAGTGCAAGAGTATATTTATACGTATCATTATCAATCTTCATCTCTTTTACAAAAACTGGAATAATTGAAAAATATGAAAGTGCAAAATAAAAAGCATTTAAAACTTGTTTCATTTTAACTTCTTTGAAAGTGAGTATTTTACTTCATAAACTTCATCACAAAGTTTTACTAATTCTTGTCCTATTAAACCAGAAAAATCAACAAACTTTCTTGATTCACTATCAAAAGGAATAACACCACAAGATACATCATTTAAAACAAACACAATATTTGCTTTTGTATTACAGATATCTCTTAATTGTTGTTTTAAAACTTCTTCTTTAAGTTCAAGATTATTAAAAAGCCACATAGAAATACAATCAATTAAATATGTATTATCATCTTCTATTACTTTTATTAAATCTTTTGGTTCTTCTATTGTTAAAAATTCATCAACTCTATCTTGAAGATGCTTATCAATTCTGTCTTGCATTGAGCTGTCATTATAAGAGTTATCATAAGTTGCAATATAGTATGGTTTTTTATTCTTTGACAATTCTAAAGTTTTTAAACTAGCGGCACTTGTTTTACCTGATTTTTGTCCACCAAAATATAATATTTTCATTATAATCCTAAAAAGTTTTTAATTCCAGTAAACATAATCTGTGCAGAAATAGCAGCAACAAAAATACCAGTAATTTTAGAAACAACAACTAAACCTTGTTTCCCTAAAAGTTTTTCAATAATACTTGATAAATAAAGCATTATTCCTACAACAATAACAGCAGATATTAAAGCAGTACTACCAATAACTAGTGAACTAGTATCCTCAAAAGAAGCACCCATTACAAGTAAAACACCAATAACTCCAGGTCCAACAGTAACAGGCATTGCAAGAGGAACAACTGCTAATTCTTGAATATCTTTACTTTCAATTTTTCCCTTATCTTTATTTCCATTTACTAAATCAACAGCAGATAAAAACAGTAAAGCACCTGCTCCTATTCTAAAAGCATCAAGAGTGATTCCAAAAACAGAAAAAATACTTTTCCCAAAAAATAGTAAAATTAAAGACATAATAATTACTGATATTGTTACTTTAATAGCTAAATCTTTTTTCTCTTTAACACTTGCTTCATTTGTAACTGTTAGAAATACAGAGAGCACAAAAAAAGGCGTCATAATAAAAAATATTTTTAAAAAAGTTGAAATAAATAATTCCATATTCTTATCCTAAGAAACTCTCTATTTTATAAATTAACTCTTTTTTATTAACTCCATTTATAGATGCATAACATAAAGCAGCACCACAACCAACACCCTCTTTTGCTTCACCTTCATCATAAAGTTTTAAAGCAGGATGAGAAGATGCACCAAAGTCAAAAGTCGAAGCATAAGCGTTTACGGGAAAAGTTAATTGTTCTAATAATGCTTTAATATTTGAGTTTTCATCTTCATTTATCCATTTAGTTGTACAAAGTGCAATATTTGAAGAATCAATACTTCCTTGCATACTTTCTAAAATAGAATTAACTACCAATAAAACAGTGGCCATTTGAGTACCACCAGCAAGTACAACTTTTAAGTTTTTAGAAGTACTTCCTAGAATAAATCCTGCATTAAAAATAAGCATATTATCGCTTACATTTGATAACTTTGTAAATACATCATCATCTTTTTGAACTCTTTTTAATGCTTCTTGTATTGTGTTATTTTTTATATCACTTGGAGCATCTTTAAAAGAACTAGAAAAATAACCCTCACATTCATAACCTAATGCTTTAGCAGTTGCATTGGCTGTTGTTGTTCCACTTGGAACTGATTCAGACAAAATCACATAATCATCAGATGTTTCATAGTTTGTTCCAAACTCAACACCTTTTTGAAAAACTTCCATAGCATCTACTTTAGCACCATCATCAATTCTAGCACTTGGTTTTATTGCAAAGCCATGCATTTTAAAATATTTGATTTCTGGTTTTACTTCTAGACCTAAATCTAGTATTTCAATGTTTGAGAAAGGTTTTAATTCATGAACAGCTCTAGTAATTAATCCAGGAGTTGGAACTCCTTTTGGAGTTTGAGCAATATTTTCTAATGATCTTACTTCTTTTAAACATAAAAATTCAGCATCTAATGTTGGAGTTAAGTATAATTTTCCAGGGATTCCTGCTTGAGATATATTCGGTATTTCGCAAGTTTTTGAAACACTTCCTGCTAATAGAAAAGTAGCTTTTTTGCCTCGTAAGTATTCCAGATAATCTACACTTCCTAAAATAGTATTAAAGTTCATAGGAACCCTTTATAATAGTTTTTAGGAAGTATAACAAATCTTCAATAAAATAGATGATTTAAAAATATTTATTTACGATTTCAAGAAAATCTTTAGGGTTTTTATATCCAACAATTTTAGAAGCTTTAATTTCTTTTTTATTTATATCCCAAAAGATTAATCCAGGAGGGCCAACTATTCCATATTTTGTTTGTAATGCTTTATCATCATCATTATTTTCTGTTACATCAGCTTTTAAAAGAGTAAAGGCTTGAAGTTTTTTAATTACTTCAGGGTCTTTAAATGTAATCCCTTCAAGTTCTTTACAAGATACACACCAATCAGCGTAAAAATCTAACATAACAGGTTTACTTGAGGCAGCAATAGCTAAATCTAACTCTTTAATATTTTTAATATAAGAAACTCTTAAAGCTTCACTTTGAATTGTACTTGATGAACCATTCGTAAATTTTTCAAAAGGTTTTAAAGGATTAGTAGCTCCAGAAAGTGTTCCAAAGAACAGACTAACTCCATAAAGTAAAATTAACACAGTAACTGTCTGTGCTAAAATATGTTTATAAACATTTAAATAAATAGCAGCTCCAATAAATAAAGCCGACCAAAGGAACATAACAATACTTGCGTCCATTACTCTATCTAACATCCAAACTGCAATTGCTAACATTACAATACCAAATACTTTTGATACTGAATCCATCCAACCACCAGGTTTTGGCATAAATCTACCAGCTCCAAGTCCTATAAGTAATAATGGTATTCCCATTCCAATACTTAATACAAACAATGCAAGTCCACCAAGAACGGCATCACCTGTTTGTCCTATATATACTAGGGCACCAGCCAATGGTGGGGCAACACAAGGTCCAACAATAAGAGCAGATAAGAATCCCATAATTGCAATTCCTAGTACTCCTTGTTTATCATTTCCCTTTCTGGATTTACTTATTTTATTTTGTAAGCTTTGAGGTAACTCAATTTTAAAATATCCAAACATCGAAAAAGCAAGGGCAACAAATATTGCTGCGAATACAGTTAAAACATATGGATTCTGAAGTGCTACTTGTAAATTAGCTCCAAATAATCCAGCAATTACACCAGCAATTGTATAAGCCATGGCCATTGATAAGACATAAATTAGTGAGAGAAAGAAGCCTTTTCCTGCGCTCATTTTTTCATTTTGAGAAGCACCGACTATTATTGAAGATAAAATAGGAATCATTGGAAAAACGCAAGGAGTTAAAGAAAGTAATAAACCAAATCCAAAGAATGTAACTAATACTAATAGCATATTCCCCGTCTTTAAAGTATTGGCAATAGTATCTGTTTCATTTAATTCAATGTTCTTTTCTATCTTTATAGGTGTAGACACTGTCTCTTTTTTATTTTCTTCTTTATTTGTATCCCTAGATAGATCAAGTTTATATTTTTCTTTCATAGGTGCATAACATAAACCTTTTTTTGAACAACCTTGAAATTTAAATTCTAAGTCATACGTAGACGAATCAACTTTAGATTTTAATAAAGAAAATGGAATTTCAATCTTTTGATCTTTAAAATGTACTATAAATTCTTCATATTTAACAGGTTCTGGAATATTTACATCTTCTGTAATATCAATCTTATTGGGACTTGTTATTAATACCTTTAATCTTTCATCATATAAATATATATCTTTGCCAAGTTTTAAATTAAAAACTATTTTGTCATTCTCTTTTATAACTTCTCTTTTTATCGCTTCATCTGGTTCTAAAAAACCTTGTTCTAATTCTAATGAAAAAGCATAAAGAGTCATAAATAATAGTAGTAATATTTTTTTCATTCAATGTCCTATGAAATATTTTATGTATTATATTAAAGTTTTATAAAGAGTTTGTTAATTGATGATCTTTATTCATACATATAAGATTTTATTATATTTAAATATAAGTAATTTATGTTAGAATTTAATTAATGAAGGATATATATGAATGAATTAGTAGATTTACAACCTAGAATAGTAGAAAAAATGATTGATGATAATATTGTAATGATTGATGTACGACGTGAGGATGAATTCAAAAGAACAGGAGTGATAAAAAATGCTCATTTAATGACATTTTTTGATAAATACGGAAATCATAATATAGAAAACTGGATGAATGAGTTTAAAAAAATAATAACTTCAAAAGATCAAACTTTTGTATTAATCTGTGCTCATGCAAATAGAACTAGAACCATAGGAAATTTTTTAATCGAACAAGGATATAAAAATACAGCTCATTTATTTGGTGGTATGGCTTTATGGCAAGAAGAATTAAGAAAAACTAGTAAATATAAAATTTAGTAGTTTATTACTTTCCTATCTGAATCTATCCATTCATCAATTCCACCATCAAGATACATTACATTCTTTAGCTTTTTTTCTTCTTTTAATTTAATTGCTAATTTTTCTGCTATTTTACCTTTTTTTGAAATTAAAACAAATGCTCTATTTTTCTCTCTAATTAATTTTATTAATGTATAAAACCATTTTTTTTCATTTTTGTTATCATAAGTTAATCTATAAGAACTTGGTATTATTCCTGTAGCCTTCCATTTATTTTCAGCTCTAATATCAATTACTATAATTCTTTTTTGGATATAAACTTCTAATTCATCCACAGTAATAGATTTTGATTCTTTTGCAAAAGAGGAAATTACAAGAGAAAAAATTAATGTAAGTATTGTAAGTATTCTTTTCAAGTTATGGCCTTTTAAATTTTAATAAAAATTATAACAAAAAAAAGTTTCTAAAAAGTATTTGTAAGAAGAAAAATCTTCTTACTAACATATTCTGATTACGCGTTTTTTCTATCTTCACTTGCTTTTTGTAAAATAGCAATAACTTCATCTAAATTTTCATAAGGAATATGTGATTTCCATTGAATATCTGTACCATTTAAAGAAACACCTATACTAACGATATCTGCTGTATCTTTTCCATAAGGCTCTGTAACATTTGAAACTGAAATAACACCTTTTTTTGTACCTGCTAATGGTAATGAACCAAGTTCTGTAATTGTAGACATTTTATACCCTTATTATTTAATTTTTTTCTTATTCAATTTTACAAGAATAAACTTTTATTTAATTAAAACTATCCAATATGTGGATCAGGTTTCCCCAAATGGAAACCTTGAAACTCATCAACACCTAACTCCATAACTAAATCAAATACTTCTTGTGAATGAATAAATTCTGCAATAACTTTAATATTTAAAGCTTTTGAAAATTCAATTATTGATTTTACCATTTCAAAAGAATTTTTATCTGTATTAATATTTTTAATTAAAGAACCATCAATTTTAATATAATCAGGTCTGATTTTTAAAATATGTGCAAAGTTTGAGTAACCCGTCCCAAAATCATCAATAGCAATCTTTACACCTTGATTTCTGTATTTGTAGATAAAATCATCTAAAATAGTATAATCAGAGATATGATCACTTTCTAATATCTCAAAAACTATTCTTTCTTTATTAACACTATCAATTTTATCCAAGTTTTTATCTAAAGATTCAACAAAATCTAGATCTAATATATCTTTAAAACTTAAATTAAATGATATTTGTTTATCTGTTCTACTTAAATCTGCTAATGCTTTTGAAATAACTTGATGAGATAACTGTAAATATTGTTTTGTTTTAACAGCAACGTCTAAAAATAAATAAGGAAGTAAGAAAACCTCTTTACCTTCTTCATCTACATCTTTTATTCTCATTAATGTTTCATATTTTACAATTTCTTTATTTCTATTGAAAATTGGCTGATAAAATGGCGTTACTGCATCATCTTTTAATGCACATTTTATTTTTTCTCTCCAAAAAATAGACTTTTGTATAATTTCTTTTGTATCAAGTTCATTATTATAAACAAAGTATCTTTGATTCGTTTTCTTAGCCTTCTTTAAAGCAATTCCTGCCGTTTTTAAAGGCTCTTCTTGTGCAATAGAAATACCTAACGTTACATCAATAAAAATTTCTATATCTAACTCTTCAACTACAATAGGTCTATTTTTAAATAGTGTTGATAGTTCACTAATAAATTGATCATATTTAGAAAATCCCATCATTCTTTTATCTGTAACACTAAATACATTACCATGTATTCTATGTACTGTTACATTATATTTAGAACTAAATTCATTTAATATATTTGCAGTCTCAATTAAGACTAAATTTCCCGTTGAGAATCCATAAAGTTCATTAATATCATCAAAAGAATCAATATCGACAAGAGCAACTGATACAAAATCGGAATCTTTTATATCTTCTTGAAGTGCATATCTATTCTTTAAATTTGTTAATTCATCATAATAAAGTTTATCACTAATCTCTTTTGTTTTCTCCTGAACATGATCTTCTAGTGTTTTTCTATTAGTTTCAACTTGGTCAAGTAATGCATTAAACTGATTTGCAAGAAAACCAATCTCATCTTCTGACTTAACTGCTGTATCAAATTTATTAGTTTCAACTTGTGCTTTTTGAACTTCTGTAAACATTTTATTAATCGGTGTAATAACTTTTACTGTAATAAAAATACCAATTATTGCTAAGACTGCAAATAATAAAATTGAAATATTTAGAATTAATGAATTGATCCCTTCAACGTAAGTTGAAAAGTCTTCTTTATAAACAGAGGAAACAATGTACCAATCTAAGTTTTTATTGTACTCTACCCAAGAAATTTTTGGATAAATATAATTATAGGCATCATATTGTTTATGCCATAAATATTCAAAAGCAGTTTTATTATTATATGATTTTTTAATCTCTTCTAATAGCAGTTTATTTGGGGTATTAGGAAGGATCAGTTTAGAAATATCTTTTGAGTCAAATTCCCTAGCTGCATCAATTATTACTTTCCCTGAACTATCAAATATATATATTTGTCCTGTTTTTGCTAAAGTAACGCTACTTAATAATAATTCAACATCTTTAATTAATAAATCTTTATTTTCATAGCTTCTTGATTTATTATTTATAATTGAGACTACTTTATTAAATTGTAATCTTTCATTTTTAATTTCCGTATCACTTAAATAAGTATTTACTTTTGGTGAAAGAAAAAATACAACGAAAAATAGATATCCAAGTAGTGCAAGAATAAGCATCCACCCGATTTTAAGAAAGATTTTATTATTCATTGTTTTCCTAATTTTTAAATTACTTTAATTATAACAAAATTATTTCTTGTTATTTATTAATATAATTAGATTTCTTTTGCTATTTTTTGACCAAACATTACATCTTTATTTAATAAATCTTCAATTTCAACACTATTTTCTTCCCATAACATAACAACCGTAGAACCCATTTTAAAGTAACCTAAGCAATCACCTTTTAATATTTCTACATTTTCATATTCATATACTTTAATCTCTGCAGTATCAAGATTTGTTTCAACTCTAGGTTCAAATTCAAATACCATTTGACCTACATTTAAAGCTCCTACAAATACCATATAAAATAGCTTGCCATTCTTTTCACACTCAATAATAACTCTTTCATTTTGTACAAATAAATCAAGTTCTTTATTTAAATATTTTAAATTTACGGGATAAAGTTTACCTGGAACGTGAATAAGTTTTTTAAGTTTAAAATCACTTGGAGCATGGTATCTATGGTAATCTTTTGGAGATAAATAAAAATTCATAAATGAACCATTTTTAATTTTCTCTAACTTATCATTACAATAATAAGTTAATAAATCTTCTATACTATAGTCCATACTTTTAATCTGTAAAGCAATATCATTTTCAATTCTTCCACACTGTGTAATAAAACTATCAGTTGGTGATACAATTACATTTTTATCTTCATTTATTTCTCTTAAAACTTCTAACTCTCTTGTAAATAAAGCATTCAATGATTTATAAAACTTTGGCTTTTTAAATTCACTCATATTTAAACCTAAGAATTTAACGTAAGATGCATTAATGATTCTTTGAATAAACGATGGGAATTCTTTTTTAGCAAACTTTCCAAAGTTTTGAGAAATTAAATTTGTAATATGCATTTTTTTCCTTTTATATTATTAATTGTTATATTTTATCTAGTTTTACTACTTAAAATGCTTTAATAAAGAATAAGTGAATTTTTGATACCCTGAAAATTAAATTTTAAAAAATATTAAGGATAATTAAATGTATAAGATTATTGTTTCAAACCAATGTGCTTGTTTTAAGAAAAGCAATTTGGAAAACAATTTAAAATTCCAATCAAAAGATGAAGCATTATTAAAAGCAATAGAAATGAAAAATACTATGAATAACGATTTTTGTAAAAAACACGAATTTGATTTACAAGAAATGTATAATAATTTTGTAATTTCATTTTATAGTGATGCTAGAGATAACTGTTGTGGAAATGGTTGCTGTAGTTAAGAATAAATTTAACTAAATATTAGGAATTAGCATATGAAGTCGACCCTCTTCTTTCATAAGCCCTGCTAATTCTTTTGCTTCTTCTCCAAAACCCATAAAATAATCAGCTCTAATTTCACCTTTAATAGCACCACCAGTATCAGCCGCAACTACAAGTTTATTAATAGGTTCTTTTGTTTTTGGATTAAAAGTTTCTAAAAAAACTGGCATACCTAAAGGAATATAGTTTCTATCAACTGCAATATTTCTTTTTGCAATTAAAGGAACATTTAAACTTCCTGTTGCAGTTTGTTCACTCTCATGAAAAAATACATAACTTTGATTTAAATTCATAATTGATTGCATTTTTGATGGGTTTTCTTCTAGGAAACTTTTTATAGATTGAAGAGATACTTCTTCTTTTGTTAAATAACCTTCTTCGATTAAATGTTTACCAATTGCAAAATATGGTCTTCCATTTTGATTTGCATAGCCAACATTTATATTTTGGCCATCATTTAAAATCACTCTTCCTGAACCTTGTATTTGTAGAAAAAACAAATCAATAGGATCATTTACATAACAAATTACTTCTAAATCAGTTCTATTTTGTATTTGAGCTCTTGTATCATAAGGTATATATCGACCTTTTCTAATCTTGGCCTTATATTTTAATCTTTTAAAATTAGGATATCTTCTTTTGTTTTTTATTGTTACTAAGTCTTTAGGTGTCTTGTAAACTGGATACTTATATACGTCATCTTTGTATCTACTTCCATATAATAAGGGCTCAAAATAACCTGTTATTAAGCCTTTATCCCCAGTATTAGATACTAGTACTTTAGGGGTAAAGTGTTTTGTAAAAAAGTCTTTTCCATTACTATAATATTTTGAGTTTGCACAAACTTGTTTGAACATGTCTTTTCTTGCCGATTTAATACACGCTTCTTTAAAAACATTTAAGGCTAAATCTAAATCATCTTCAAAAAATCCATTTAGATAATCAAATTCAGTTTTTTCAAGTTCTTTTACAACAGTAGGTTTTTCATTTAGGGTAGGTATTTTTTCTTCTTTTTTGGCACTACAGCCAAAAATAATAAGAGATAAAAGTATTAAGAAATAGTTTTTCAAGAGTATAATCCAATTTTTTGGAAATTATACCAACTTACAGATTACATTCTGTATTTTACTTATTATAAACTTCTTTAAGTCCACAAGATTTACATTTATATTCGATATCTGGAATACCTGAACATCCACCACCTTTTAATAGTTTGGCACTTATAACTTCTTGTTTGAAAGTTGTTTTAGTATTGTCATCATAAAAAGATTTGGTTTTTTGTCCACAATCTGGACATTCACCTGATTTTAATTTATCTAATCTTGAGTTTTTACTTTTGAAGTATTGCATTACAGAGAATATTGAAATTAAAAATAGTAGTAGTAGAAATATTATAGTTTGCATGAAGCAGAGATTTACTCTACTTCAGCGTCGATAACATCGTCATCGTCTTTTTTTGCTTTTTTGTTTGGTTGTTCACCAGCAGCTTGATCGCCACCTTCTTTTTTGTACATAGCTTCAGCTAATTTATGAGATTTTTCAGTTAAAGCTTTAACTTTTTCTTCAATTTGCTCTTTAGTAGCATTTTCATCTTTTAATAACTCTTCTAATTGGGCAGCAGAATCAACGATAGCTTTAGATTCTTCTTCAGAAACTGCATCAGGGTTTTCTTCTAAAGTTTTCTTAGTTGAATGTAATAAAGCATCTGCTTGATTTCTTACTTCAATTACTTCTTTTTTCTTAGCATCAGTTTCTTTATTTGCTTCTGCTTCATTTACCATTTTTTCAATTTCTTCATCAGAAAGTCCAGATGAACCAGAAATAGTAATTTTATTCTCTTTACCAGTACCTTTATCTTTAGCAGATACATTTAAAACACCATTTGCATCAATATCAAATGTTACTTCAATTTGAGGAACACCTCTTGGAGCTGCTGGGATATCTGATAATTCAAACATACCTAATGATTTATTATCTTTAGCAAATTCTCTTTCACCTTGACCAACATGAATAGAAACAGCTGGTTGGTTATCTTCAGCAGTTGAGAATACTTGAGATTTTTTAACTGGTATTGTTGTACCTTTTTCAATTAGTTTAGTTAAAACTCCACCTAGAGTTTCAATACCTAATGATAATGGAGTAACGTCTAGTAATAATACGTCTTTAACATCACCTTTTAATACACCAGCTTGAACAGCAGCACCCGCGGCAACAACTTCATCAGGGTTAACACCTTTGTTTAAGTCTTTACCAAAGAATTCTCTTACAATTTCATTTGCTTTTGGTAATCTAGTAGATCCACCAACCATAATAATTTCTTCAATTTCACCTTTATCTAAACCAGCATCATTTAAAGCAACTTTAATATGGTCTAAAGTTTCGGTAATTAAATCTTCAGTCATAGACTCAAATTTAGCTCTAGTTAATGATTTAACTAAGTGCACAGGACCAGCTGATCCCATAGAGATAAATGGTAAGTTGATTTCTGTAGATTCTGCCGAAGATAATTCTTTTTTAGCATTTTCAGCAGCATCTTTTAATCTTTGAAGTGCCATTTTGTCATTTCTAATATCAAAACCATTTTCAGATTCAAATTCTCCTGCTAACCAATCAATAATTGCATTATCAAAATCATCTCCACCTAAAAATGCATTACCATCAGTTGAAAGTACTTCAAAAGTTCCATCACCAATTTCTAGTGCAGTAACATCAAAAGTACCACCACCTAAATCATAAACAAGAACTTTTTCTTCACCTTTTTTATCTAAACCATATGCTAATGAAGCAGCTGTTGGTTCATTGATAATTCTAAGTACATTTAAGCCAGCAATAGTACCAGCTTCTTGAGTTGCTTTTCTTTGTGCATCATTGAAGTATGCAGGAACAGTAATAACAGCATCAGTTACAGGAGCTCCTAAATATTCTTCAGCATCTGTTTTTAATTTTCCTAAAATTTTAGCACTTACTTCTTGAGGAGTATAAACTTTATCTCCAACTTCAACAGCAGCAGCACCGTTTCTATCAACAATTTTATAACCAACTTTAGATTGTGCTTCTTTAGCATTTTCTTCGTCCATCATTAAACCCATAATTCTTTTCACAGAATAAATTGTTTTTTCAGGGTTTGTAATAGCTTGTCTTTTTGCAGGATCTCCTACTAAAACTTCACCTTTATCAGTGAATGCTACAATTGAAGGAGTAGTGTTTTTCCCCTCTTTATTAGGGATAATCTTAGCTTCTCCACCTTCATAAACTGCCATACAAGAGTTTGTAGTTCCTAAATCAATTCCAATTACTTTACTCATTTTTCTTCCTTATCATTTTTTATTTTTTTATTTAATTAATATATTCTAGTTTTTTGACATTACGGTCAACATCAAATTAAATCTATTTTTTACAAATAGAAACCATTGCTGGTCTTAATAATCTTTCTTTTAATTTATAACCTTTTTGAAGTCTTTGAACAATATGTCCATCTTCATGGTCTGGGCTATCAATTTGCATAACTGCATCATGGAAATTTGGATCAAATTCTCCATCAGTTTCAACAGTTGTAATATCATGTTTTTCAAAAGCAGTGTAAAAGTTTTTAATTGTTAACTCAACACCTTCTTTTAATTTCCCTAGTAACTCATCAGCTGGTAAATCTTTACCTGCTTCTTCAGCAGCTAGCGCCATTTCTAAAGTATCAATTGGTGCTAATAAATCTTTTGCAAACTTTTCACTTGCATAATCAATTGCTTGATATTTTTCTTTTTCTAATCTTTTCTTGATATTCTCAAAGTCAGCGTGAACTCTTAAATACTTATCTTCAGCTTCTTTTAACTTTTCTTCCAATTCTACTCTAACACTTTCAATTGTTTCTTCAACAACTGGTGCTTCTTCTTCAACTAATACTTCTGTTTCATTTTCTAAAACTTCTTCTTGTTGTAATTCTTCTTTTTTTTCTTCGCTCAAATTTTTCTCCTAAAAAGTTGTAATTTTTTTATAAAAGTATTCATAATCTTTTGGAAGCTGCCCAATTACAAGCATCTTCACATCTTCATTTTCAATTTTGCAATAATGACAGATTCCTATATATCCAATTGGTAAAAAGTTTTCAAAATATAAACCTTCTTCTAAATCATCTAAAATTCGTCCTTTTAGAAATTTATTTATAATTAGTTCATCAAAATCATAACTTAATGCCAAATGTAAAAATTCTTTATAATTAAAGATTTCAAAATCTGAATTCTGTAAAGCTTGACTTATAGCTTCACAAATTTCATAAGCACCTACTTCTTTAGAAATCTTCAAAATATCTTTGAGAGTTAAACCTCTCATATCTTGTAAAAATCTATATAGTGCATCTGAAAACTTTACTGAAATTGCAAATGAAGAAAATTCTAATATCATATATTTATCTTCTACATTCAAAATTTCCAATAATACATCAGATTTCTCTTTTTTAATAAAAACTGATACTTCCGCTTCTGATGCATAATATTGTAATGCTTTTAAATTTATATTTGAAACTTTAAAATTAAGTTTAGTCTTCCAGTATTCTTTCAAAGCTTCAGTGGTTGGAGTTCTTCCACTACTTATATGCTCTTGTGCTAAATAACCTTCGTCACCTAATTTTTTAAAGTATCCTCTAATTGTTGCAGGAGAATAAGTGATATCATACATAGACTTTAACTGAGTAGACCCAATTGGTTCTAAGTGTTCTATATATGCTTTAATAATAGACTGTAATAAAAACTCTTTCTTATCAATCATTTTACAACCATTTAAATTTATTAGCACTCATTGTCTTAAACTGCTAAAGAATTATAACCTATTGAGTGTATATTTGTCAAGTATTTTTAAAATAAATTGTTTTAATCTACATAGTACCCTAAAAAACGGTATTTCTAAAATATATTTTTATTAGAATAACTTTATTAAAGTAAATAATTATATTTTAATTTTACTTAAATAACATATATTATTATTTAGTATAGTATTTATTAAGCTTGTATAAATATTACATCTGCTAAATTACAATTTAATTGTAATTTATACATAATTTTACGAAATTAACTAGATAATAAAAATTTAATTTATATAACTACATAGGATATAATTAATAAATATTTGTAATTATCTATTTCATAAAATAAAAAAGGAGAAAGAATGAAAAAAATTGCTACAACGATTTTATTAGGAGCTTTAACTGTTCCAGCATTTGCTGCTGAATTTGTTACTATTGGTACTGGTGGTGTTACAGGAACTTATTATCCAACAGGTGGTGCTATTTGTAGACTTGTAAATAAATACAAGAAAGAAACAAAAATCAGATGTTCAGTTGAATCAACTGGGGGTTCTGTTTACAATATTAATACTATTAAAAATGGCGAATTAGATTTTGGTATTGCACAATCTGATGTTGTATATCAAGCTTATAATGGAACTGGTAAGTTTGAAGGTAAAACTATTAAAAAATTAAAATCTGTTATGGCTATTTACCCTGAATTATTAACTTTAGTTACTAGAAAAGATTCAAATATCAATACTATTGCTGATATTAAAGGTAAAAGAATTAACTTAGGAAATCCTGGTTCGGGAAATGAAGCAACTGCTTTAACTCTATTTGATGCAAGTGGAATTAAAAAAGATGATTTAAAATTTGCAGGTGCTTTAAAAGCTTCTGAAATGCCAGATGCATTAAGAGACAATAAAATTGATGGTTACTTTTATATGGTAGGTCATCCTACTGCGAATATTAAAGATGCGACAAACTCCGTTGATGTAAGAATCACTTCACTTAAAGGTGATAATATTGATTCATTAATTAAAAAATATCCTTACTTTGCAAAAGCAGATGTTCCAGCTGGAATGTATAAAGGTAACCCTGATACAATTCCAACATTTGGTGTAAAAGCTGTTTTAGTTACAAGTGATGATATAAGTGAAAAAGCTGTATATACAGTCGTTAAAGCTATTTTAGAAAACTTCGATAAATTCAAAAAACTACATCCTGCATATAATAATATTACAAAAGAATCTTTATTAGATGGACTTTCTGCTCCATTACATGAAGGTGCAAAAAAATACTTCAAAGAAGCAGGATTATTATAATCTCAAGATTTTCAAGAGCTTTTGTTCTTGAAAACAATTTTTATAGATCATTTAAATTAATTTAAATAACCTATGACAAATAATATAAATATTAAAAGGATTTACTATGTCTCTTTATGAAGAGAAACCTCATAAACTTAGTGAATTAGAAGAAGAGCAAGCCAATGAATCAGAAGCCATTGTTAATGAGCTAGAAGGACAAAGAGTCTTTGGATCACAACATTATGAATTCTGGTTAATTTCAGTAATTGCACTTTCTTGGTCACTATTCCAGTTATATATTGTAGTTGAACCAATTAATTCAACTATTACAAGATCCCTGCATTTATCATTTGCTATGCTTTTAGCATTTATGATTTATCCAATGTTTAAAAAAACTTACTTTTTACAAAAAATCAGATGGTTTGGATTTACTTTAGCTACTGTGGGAGTAGGAACTGCTTCATATATCGCAGTATTTTATGAAGAAATATCACAAAGACCTGGTGATTATATAGCTTTAGATATTATTGTTGCACTAATTGGTATAGTAATACTATTAGAAGCAGGAAGAAGAGTTTTAGGTCTAGCCTTAAGTATCATTGCTATTGTATTCTTAGCTTACGATTTCTTAGGTCCATATATGCCTGAAATGATTATTCATAAGGGTGCCAGTTTAAATAAACTAGCAGGTCATATGTTCTTAACAACTGAAGGTATCTTTGGTGTTCCACTAGGTGTTTCAGCTGGATTTGTTTTCCTTTTTGTTTTATTTGGTTCTTTATTAGATAAAGCAGGGGCAGGAGAGTATTTTATTAACTTAGCCTTTGCAATGCTTGGTAAATATAGAGGAGGTCCGGCAAAAGCTTCAGTTGTTGCATCTGGATTTACAGGAATTATTTCTGGTTCTTCTATTGCAAATACAGTTACAACAGGAACATTTACAATTCCTTTAATGAAAAAAGCTGGATTTAGACCTGAACAAGCAGGTGCAGTTGAAGTTGCAGCATCAACCAATGGACAACTTATGCCACCTGTTATGGGTGCAGCTGCTTTTATTATTGCAGAGTTTTTAGGAATGGCCTATACTGATGTAATTATTGCTGCTTTTATCCCTGCTTTTGTTTCATATTTTGCACTATTTTATATAGTACATTTAGAAGCTCTTAAATTAGGTCTTAAAGGAATGAATAAAGAAGACATCCCTCCTAAATTAAAAACATTTATGAGAGGTATTCACTATTTAGTTCCAATATTCTTTTTAATGTATACATTAATGGTTTTAAGAGAATCAGCCGCTAGTGCTGCATTTAATGCAATTATGTTACTAATGCTTTTAATGGTAGTACAACATCCATTTAGAGCCCTTTTAGCAAAAGAAAAATTAACTAAAGAGATTTATCTTAGTGGTTTTGTTGATATCTTAGCAGGTATGATAAGTGGTGCTAAAAATATGATTCCAATTGCAATTGCAACTGCTTTAGCAGGTATTGTTGTGGGTTCTATTACACTTACTGGATTAGGTCAAGTACTATTAGAAGTAATTGAAGAGTTATCTGGTGGGAATATCTTTATTATTCTTTTCCTTGCTGCATTTGTTTCATTAATTTTAGGAATGGGATTACCAACAACGGCCAATTATATTGTAATGGCTTCCTTAACTGCACCTGTTATTTTAATTCTTGCACAAGATAATGGCTTTTTAATTCCTGCTATTGCTGCGCATTTATTTGTATTTTACTTTGGTATTCTAGCAGATGACACTCCACCTGTTGGACTTGCGGCTTATGCAGCTGCGGGTATTGCAAAAGCAGATCCAATTAAAACAGGGATTCAAGGATTTAAATATGATATTAGAACTGCAATTTTACCATTTATGTTCTTCTTTAATCCAGAGTTACTATTAATTTCGGGCGTTGATGAATTAAATCCTGCAAATCCTCAAGGATGGATTTGGATAACTAACCCTCTTGAAATTTTACTAATCTTTACAACAGCATTTATTGGAATGCTGGCCTTTGCATGTTTTACGCAAGGATATTTTATTACAAAAACAAATATTTTTGAAAGGTTTGCATTTTTACTAATTGTTCCAGTTATGTTCTTACCTAAAATTATGGAATCATATTTAGGTTTACCTAGTCATTATCTTTCATATTTGATAGGAATAGGAATCTTTACACTAATTTATTTCTTTCAAAAAGCAAAAGAAAGAGCTGATATTACTTCAATTCCTGAAGTAAACTTATAAAAAAAGGGAAGAAATTAAACTCTTCCCCTTTTTTAATCTTTTTACACTATTGTTAATTCTTCTATTTTACAAAAGGTTTTTCAATTATATATCCATACCCTTTATGAGAAATAATAAAATCATCATCAATAACTTTATCTTTTAATCTTTTCATAACTGTTCTAAACGCAGAATCATTAGTTTCGATGTCATTCCAAACTGCCTCTTTAAAACTCTCTACAGAAATAACTTCACCTAAAGATTTAATCAGTACTTGTAAAATATCTGATTCTTTCTTTGAAAGTTTTACAATAGATTCATGATTATAAAGTTTGTCACTTGATAAATCATAGGTATATGTTTTATTTAAAGTTACCAAAGTTTTATTCTCTGATAACTCCTTTTTATCTTCTAAAACTTCTTCTTTTACTTTCTGTAACATTTCCATCATATTATCAATATTTAAAGGTTTTAAGAAATACCCTAAAACTCTTAGATTAATTAATTTTAGTAAATCTTCTTCATTTTTATGTGCACTTACAATTATAAATCTTTGATTAGGTATTAATTCTCTAATTAAATCAATCATTCCCATACCATCAACATTTGGCATTTTTAAATCAGTCAATACCAAATCAAAGGTTTTATCATTCTCAATATTTTCTTTTAGAATAGAGAAACCTTCTTCTCCATCACATGCTAAAACAACTTCATCAAAAATTGTATTTAAATAAAAAGCAAGTGTTTTTCTCGCAACATCTTCATCTTCTACTAAAAGTACTCTTGTTGTCAAATTACTCATTTTTCTTCTTCCATTTGTTATATTATAGTGATTATATCAAAACTTAAATTAACACTTTAATTTGATAATAAATTCAACGCCATCTTCTTTATTAAATGCATCAATTGTACCATTCATATTCTTTTCAATAATCGTTTTCGTCATATAAAGACCAATTCCTGTTCCTTGATTTTCAAACTTTGTTGTAAAATAAGGTTCAAACATTTTATCAAGAACATCTGCCTTTGCATTACCACAATTATTCGATATTGATATAATTATAAATTCATCTTTTTTATGAACATTAATTAGTACTTTTGCATTAAAAGTAAGCTCTTTAGATTTCACTAACTTTGCATCACTTGCATTATTTAGAATATTTACAATTACTTGTTCAAATTCATTTTCATAACTATCTAGTTCAATCTTTTCACCCGTTATTTCTAAAGAAATATTATTTCTTTCAAATAAAGATTGAGTAATTTTAGAACTTTTTATGATTGAATCCTTAATATCAAATATTTTTTTATCTTTTGTTGGTTGATAAAAATTTCTAAAATCATCTATAGTCTGAGACATATAATCAATTTGAATTTTAGCACTTTTTATAGAATCATTTAATTCTTCTTTTGAAAAATTATCAAAATTATCTCTTATAAAATACAGTAATAAGTTTATATTATTTAAAGGTTGTCTCCACTGATGTGAAATAATTCCTAACATTTCTCCCATTGAGGCCAATTTATTTTGCTGAACAAGAAGCCTGTCTTTTTTAATATTTTTTTCAACTTCTATTTCAACTTTTTGTTTTAATTCTTCTTCATTTAACTTCATCTTTGTAATATCATTTAAATAGCCATATAAGCTTATAACTTTTCCATGATCATCTTTTATTAAGATAGTACGATTGTAAACCCATTTTATATCTTTTGAATTATCTATTAATCTGTAGATACTTGTAAAAGAGTTTAGATCATTCTTTATTGCATTTTTTATTACCATTTTTAAATTAGAAATATCATCTTTATGAACTAATTTAAAATATTCAATATTTTTATCTATAAAATCTGAAGATTTGTAGCCATATGTATTAATACTATTAGAAACAAATTTTACTGTTAAGTTTTTATCATTTAACCATCTAAACACTACAATTCGGCCAAAATCAGTTAATAACTCAGCATTTCGTAGCTCTTTCGTTAATTTCACACGACTATCTATATCCATTGACATCATTAACATTCTATTAGAATTGTCTTTTTTAAAGGCTTTTCCTCTTACTAAAATCCATTTATATTGCTTAGATTTTGCTTTTACTCTGTATTCACAGGTAAAATGTCCTGTTTTAGATTTTACATGAGCTTCAAATTTTTTTAGTACTTTTTCTTTATCATCTTTATGTATTAAATTTAACCATTGTTCAAAATTATGAATATCATCTCTTTCATAACCAAACATATCAAGCCATTTATTAGAAAAGAATATCTCATTTGTTTCAAGGTTTATATCCCATAATCCATCATTTGAAGCAATAATTGCTAATTCATATCTATCTTTCCATTTTTTATATAAAATGTTTTTTGTTTCTACTCTTTTGTTATATCTATTAAAAATAGTATTAATAAATCTACCAAAAATGTTTGATGTAGTAATTAATAAAAGTGCAACAAAAATAATTGTTAACAGACTCATAATTATTTTATATTCATAGTCACCTTTTATTTTTCTTACTTCATCTTCTAAAAAAGTTTCTTTTACAAATATTTCATATTGATATTTTTGAAATACATAAGATAGACTTTTATTCCTAATAATATTAAAATCCCTAATTTTTTCGAGTGAAAGCTCTTTTGCCTTACCATAATAATTAAAAACAGTTTTCTTGTTTTTATCATAAAAACAGAAATATGCATTGTTTATATTTTTACTCTTTGCGATAATAGTATCTAATATTACTTTTTTTGTTAAAAGATTCATATCATCTACTTTTGAAAAAGCTCCTAAAAATAGTTCTTTGTCTTTTACATACTTAAAGTAACTAAGTTGAATATTTTGTTTTGCATTATCAATCCAATACATAAGATTATTATCACCCATATATTGAATATTATTTAACATATGTTTTCTAAACTTATCTGTGTTTATTTTTGAATTAGTAAGTTTCGCTAAGTTTTCAACTAAAGGTTTACCATGTAAAATATCATAAGTACTAGTGTCAAAAAGTAAGAAGTTTATATCTTTTTTATCTTCAATATCTGATATATACTCTTCTAATTTTTTTAAATCAAGATCTTTATGTTCAAATTTTGAAGACTTTATATATCCATTTAACTCATATACATTATTACTTAATTCAATTTCTATATCATCAAATTTTGCACTTGTATTATATTTAATATTATTGATATAATTTTTCAATTCTTCTTTCTTATAAAAAGTTTCACTTTGAATTAAAAGCTTTATTTTATTTTTTTCTTGATAATTAAAAAAGAAGAATGAAACTAGAGAAGATATAAGGGCTAAAAATATTACAAATATTAAAGGAGTATATACTATCTGATTTTGAATATCAGATAAAGTATAAAATTTCTTTTTTTTAAATAACATTTTAATATATCACTTTTGCTAAATATAAACCATTTGCAAGTGCTGGTATTCTATGAATATTCTTTTTTTTATTTAATTGAGTTCTTAAATCTTCAATACTTAGTTTACCTTCTGAAACTTTAAGTAAAAAACTAACCATCAATCTAATTTGAGATCTTAAATATGAATTTGCAGTGAATTTAAATATATAAATATCTTTATACTTATAAAACTTTGTATCAAATATTTCACGTATTGTTATATCCTTATTACTACCTTGTTTATGAAAATATTCAAAATCATGTACACCTACAAACTCTTTGATGGCTTCACTAATCTTTTGTTCATCAATATTTCTTACTTGTGTAATAAAGTTATTATTAAAAGCTGTAATATTTTTTGTAGTTACAAGATATCTATAAACTCTTTTTTTTGCATGAAATCTTGAGTGAAAGTCTTCTGATACTTTTTTAATATGGTGAATTCTAATAGAAGCGGGTAATTGTTGATTTAGAGTATCTTTTAATTTATAAAAGTCATCCCAATAATCAGGTACCTTACAATTAAAGACTTGGCCTGTTGCATGAACATCTTTATCCGTTCTACCACTTAGTATAATTTTAGTATCAATATTAATTCTTTTAAAAGCTCTTAGGAGCTCATCTTCTACAGTTTGATTATTCGGTTGTTTTTGAGATCCTTTATATAAAGAACCATCATAAGAGATAAGAAATTTTACATTCATAAAAAACCTAATACTCTTTTTTAACTGTTTTTGTATATAAAAAGTAAGTTCCAAGTAACCAAATTATTGGTATTAGGTATAAAGCATGTAAGAGTATTGAATCACCAATTGCTTTAATCAGTACATAATATACAACAACTGCAACAAGAGAATAAGAAACTGCTCTATTTTTTTCGTATCTTGGATTAAAATATCCAAATGTAATTACCAAGAAAAGAGATAAAACAGGGAATAATGATGTTAAAACAAAAAAGCTCAAATCATCTATATCAACATTTCTTTTTAATCTATCTTTCCAATAAGCATAAGTAGTAGTGAATACCCCTATTTTACTGCCAGAAATTGAGTCATTAATATACATAGATTCAAAATTTATTTGATTTACTTCAGACTCATCAATATAAAATGCTTTCCCCTCTTTAAGCTTAAAACTAAGGTCACCTTTATCATTATTTAAAACTGCAGTTTTACTTAAAATAAATTGTTCTTTACCTTTTTCTGTTTTAAATAATTTGATTTCGTTATAAACCTTATCCTCTTTACTTTTAATATAAATTAGCCAATCTCCAAATTTTTGTCCAAACTCTGAGGCTTTAATATTAAAATTTGCTTCTTTTGTTTTAGCTTCTAAAAACTGTTTTGTTAAAAATTTTGTTTTAGGAATTAGTCCTACTGAAACCACTAAAAGTGCTGCTGATAAAACAAGAGTTAAGGGTAGAAATATTTTTAAAATTTTTACTGGATTTAAACCAAAAGAAGTAATAACTGTTAATTCATACTCACTTGAAAGCTTTGAAAGCGTGATAACTAGGGAAATAAAGAAAGAGATAGGCATTGTGTAAAATAAAATTTGAGGAATAATATATGAATATAAAGTGAATAACTCCAGGAAGTTAATTGTTATAATTGATGTTAAAGAAGCAATTTTTACTAAAAAAACTATAGATGTAATAAAATATAATCCTAAAAATATTGGGAAAAATGTAATTGCTAATTGTGAATATAAATATTGTTTTAATTTCAAAAAAGTACCTTTAAAATATTTTCTAAGTCAAAAAAATAAACACTTAACATTCCTAAAATTAAATAAGGGATAAAAGGTGTTTGAATATCTTTTTTTACAAGATTAGAATAAATTGAAGGTATTATAGCAAAAATTGCTGCTAAAAATATAGCTATTAATCCACCTTTTATTCCTAAAACCACTGCAATTGCTGCAATTATTGGTATATCGCCCTCTCCTAATGCTTCTTGTGTTTTTAAATCTTCATCTTTTAAAATCTTTGCTTTAATATTTTGTATATAAAATGTTATTACAAAATTTAACAAAACAAAAGCTCCAGAAAATAAAAATGCATTTTTAAAAGATTCAAATAAAGAGTACGAAGTAGCAAAAAATGAGACTATAAATACTATTAAAAGTAGATAATCAGGAACTGCCTTATATTTAAAGTCAATAAAAGAAAGGGTAATTGATACATAAACTAATAGACACATATAATAAAATTCAGCGTTTAGTCCTAGTTTTAAAAATAAGGCAAGTGTTAAAATAGCACTTAATAATTCCACAATAAAATACTGTAATGATATTTTTGTTTCACAATAAGCACACTTGGCTCTTAAAAAAACATATGATAATAATGGAATATTATAATACCAGGCGATAATATGATTACATGTGGGGCAGGAACTTCTAGGGCTTACAACAGATTTATTTAAAGGGAGTCTTAATATTAAGACATTTAAAAAAGAACCAATAACTGCACCAAAGATGAAGCTAAATACCTCCAAATCTTCTCTCTCTACTATTATAATCACTGATTATATCATCTAATTCATTTTCATTAAAATCAGGCCAGTAAGTACTTGTAAAAAACATTTCCGCATATGCATTTTGCCATAAAAGATAATTTGAAAGTCTAATCTCTCCACTCGTTCTAACTAAAATATCAACATTTGGCATACCTGATGTATCTAGGTTTGCTTCAATATTCTCTTCTGTTACTTCTAGCTTTTTTTCATTTAATCTTTTTACTGCTCTAACTATTTCATCTTTAGAACCATAATTTAATGCTAGTACCTGTGTTAGTTTTGTACCATGTGAAGTTTTTTCTTCTGTATCTTTAATAGTCTTTTGCAAACTTTTAGAGAACTTAGATGTATCGCCTATTGTTCTTAATTTAATACCATTTTCTAAATAAACGGGTAATTCTTGCTTTAAATACTTCTCAAGTAATTTCATTAAGAACTCAACTTCTAATTTTGGTCTCTGCCAATTTTCAGTTGAAAAGGCATAAAGAGTCAAATACTTAACTCCAATATGTCCACAATGAGTAGTAATCTTTCTTACAACTTCAGCACCAGCACTATGACCAGCTGTTCGTTTAAGATTTCTTTCTTTTGCCCATCGACCATTTCCATCCATAATCATGGCTATATGAGAAGGAACAGTATTATTCATAATGAGAAAACTCTTTTTCTAATGTTGTTAAAATATCTAAAGATATATCTAATTTTGTACCTTTAAATTTATGAGAATTTTCTTTTAAAATTAGTTCAATATCATTTGTATTTGAACCAAAAGTATTTGAGTCATCTAATATATTTAAACAAACTCCATCTAAATTCTTTTTTTCTAACATTTGATTTGCTGAAGTTAGCGCACTTGATTGATCCATTTCAGCTTTAAAACCTATTGTAATTAAATCATTTTTATTTAATGAATCTAAAATATCAATATTCTGTTTTAACTCAAGATTCCAGTTTTTACCAATCATATCTTTTTTCATTTTCCCACTTTGAGGGAAAGATGGAACATAATCAGAAACAGCGGCAACCATAAATAAGAATGGTCGCTTTATTATCAGTTCAGGTCTTGAAGAATCCATTAGAGTAGCTTTTGTTAAAGTACCTTTTTTAGCAACTCTTATTGCATCAACTAAAAAGTTTTTCATCTCAACAGAGCTCTCAACTGAAATTACATGAATATCTTTTGGTAAGTCATCAAAGCCACGAGAACTTACTAAACAAACATCTGCACCTTTAAAATATAAAGCTTTTGCCATTGATGCTGCCATTTTTCCAGAAGAGAAATTTGAGATATATCTAACCTCATCAATCTTTTCTAATGTTCCACCACCGCTTATTACAACTTTTCTATTTATCCAATACTCTTGTTTTAATAATTCTCTTGCAGTTGCGTTAAAAATATCTTCAGGTTCAGCCATTGCTCCATCACCCACATCTTTACAAACTAACTCTTTTGTTTGTGAAGAAAGAATCTCAAAATTACAAAGATTTAACATTTTTAAACTAGCTTGTGTAATTGGATTTTTAAGCATCATAGTATTTGCAGCAGGCGCTAATAATTTAATTCTTGGATATGCTAAGGCTGTTTGTAAAAGTAAATTATCTCCAAGTCCATTAGATAGTTTATTAATAGTATTTGCAGAACAAGGAGCAATCACAAAAATATCAGACCACTTTCCGATATCTATATGATTATAATCTTGATTTTTATCCCAGTTCTCACTACTCTCATCTAAAACTTTACTTTGAGATATTGCTTCAAAAGTTAAAGGTGTTATAAATTTCTTAGCACCTTCTGTCATTATTACACGTACTTTTGCTCCTGCTTTTATATAAAGTCTAATTAACTCTAGGCTTTTATATATAGCAATAGAACCAGTAACACCAACAAGTATTTTTTTATCTTTTAATAACATATCTTTTATCTTTTATCTTTTATTTTTGTCTTATTTCTTGGAAACTGAGAAATGTTTTTCATAGTAACCAGAAACTACTCTTTTCTTTGCTCTTGTAGTATATAATTCACCTTTCTTAACATCAGAAGTTACAGTACTACCAGCACCAATCATTGTATTATCTTCAATAGTAACAGGTGCAATAAATTGTGTATCAGAACCTACAAATACATTTTTACCAATAATAGTTTTATATTTATTAACACCATCATAATTACAAGTAATTGTTCCACAACCTATGTTTGTACCAACATCAACTTCACAATCACCAAGGTAAGTTAAATGACCAGCTTTAACACCGTTTAATTTTGCTTTTTTAGTCTCTACAAAATTACCTAAATGTGTTTCATTTAGTTCTGACCCAGGTCGTACTCTTGCCATTGGTCCAATATCAGAATCTTTTACAATTGAATCTTCTACAATTGAGTTTGTTTTAATATGAGAGTTTATAATTTGAGAATTTCCTAAAAGAGTAACTCCATTTTCTAAAATAGACTCACCCACAATTGTAACACCCTCTTCTATATAAATAGTATCAGGTAATCTCATAATAACACCTGCTTTTAAAAACTCATGCTTAAGTCTATTTTGATGAATAACTTCAGAATCTGCTAATTCTACTTTTGAATTTACACCTTTAAAGTTCTCAACATCTACTGCAAGTGGTTTTAAAACCTTACCTTGTGTAATTGCTAATTCAATTAAGTCTGTAATATAGTATTCATCTTGTGCATTATCATTTGAAAGTTTTGGCAAGTTTTCAAGTAAGAATTTTGTATTAAACTGATAAATTCCTGCATTTGCAGTAGTAACTGCTAATTCTTCAGCATTTGCATCTTTTTGCTCTACAATCTTTTTCACAGATCCATCTTCAACAATAACTCTTCCATAACCATCAGCATTATCAAGTTCAAGTACAGACATTACAATAGTAGCTTCAATGTCAAACTTTTTAAGTTCATCTGCTTGAATTAAAGGCATATCCCCATTTAAAACTAAGACTTCTTCATACTTAGGAGTTATCCCCATAACAGCACCACCAGTTCCTGGATAGTTTTCATGGTCTTGAATCACATAATTTATATTTGAAAAATATTTTTCCATCGCAGCTTTTACTCTTGCAGCTTGATGGAAAAGAACAACAGTAATATCATCACTTAATTTTAGTGCTTCTTTTATTGAATAATAAAGCATCTCTTTTCCAGAGATTTTATGTAAAACCTTTGGCGTTGTTGACTTCATTCTAGTACCCGCACCTGCTGCTAATATGATTATTGACTTATTGTTCATTCTGATCCTTATAATGCTTCATTAATTTCTTGTTTTGTATTTTCTATTACTTCTTCTAATGCTTTTTGCATTTTATCATCAATAATATTATTTATTAGTAAGTTATCAAGATTTTTTTCTTTTTCTTTTAAAAACTTTGCAACTTTTTTTCTTTTTTTCTTTTTATTATACATTAAAACACCAGATTTTATAAGCGTAACCACCAAATCAATATGTCCAAATAATGCTGCATAATTTAAAAGTGTAAAACCTGAATTATCAACTTGATTAATATCCGCACCAGCTGCAATTAACCATCTTGCAATTTTATGGTTACCATTCCATTGAGTATGATGAAGAGCCGTTCTTCCTTGTTTATCTTTTAATGTTAAATCTGCTTTTTTTGTAAGAAGTTTCTCAACAACACTTAAATCATCTGCAATTACTGTCTTATGAAAAACGGTATATCCATTTTTATCTTGAATATCAACATTTACTCTAAATTTTAATAAAAAGACTAAGCGCTCTAAAAAGAGTTCTCTTTGTTTACTATCTTCAAGCTTTAATCCATGATCAATCAAAATAGATAAAGGAGTATTTCCTTCATTATCTACAATATTAGGATTTATTCCATAATTAAAAAGTAATCTAACTGTATCAAAATCATTATATGTAATAACATCAAATAGTATATTTCTACCATCTGACCTTGTTTTATCTAAATCTGGTCTATAAACCAACATTTTTTTAAATAATAGATCATAGTTCTCTTCTTCATAAATATTGGGATATCTTTCAAAATCTTCTTCTTTAAAACCTTTTTGAATTAGTATAATTTCTACTAAATCATCAATAATTGTTTTTTCTTCACCATCTCTTAATTCAATATCCGCACCATGTTTAACTAAAAAATCAATCATTTTATAATTAGTGTTTCCTTTCATTACTTCATTTAGTAATAAAGTTTTCCCATTTATATTTTTAATATTAACATCAGCTCCACAATCAATTAGAAATTCTATATGCTCATAGTTTTTCTTTTCAACTTCTTTGCTTAAAGTTGTAACACTATTTTCATCCATTTTATTTATATCTAGACCATTTTCTATTAAAACTCTTGCTAAATTTAAATATTTAATTTCTTTAGTAATTAAAGAATAATTCCCTTCAAGCTGTAATAATTGTTTAGGAGATTGAAGTTGTAAATCTAAGATATATAAAATTTCATCTAGTATATTTTCACCATTAACATCTATTTGGTTAACATTAATTTTTTTCTTAATCATTAGTTTTAAAATATCACTATTTTGGGTACCTAATAACATTGTATTAAACAATACATTACGTCCATGATTATCCAAACTATTTAGATTCATTCCAAACAATATCAATGTTTCTGCTATTTTAGTATTCTCTTTTAAAACTGCACTAAAAAGTGGTGTTTCATTATTTTCATCAACAATATCAATATCTTCAATATGATTTACTAATTCTTTTACAATATTAGCACTTCCACCCTCAACTGCATCAAATAATACAGTTCTTCCATAACCGTCTATTGCCTCATAGTTTGGATGATAAGACATTAAAATTTGGAAGACTTTAAAGTTACCTTCTAATGCAACATCTTGAAGAATAGTTCTATTGCTTGAGTTTTTATGATTAATATCAAAACCATTTTCTAATAAAAACCTAATCATCACACCATCAGTACGACTAACTGCTTCATCAAGTACAGTTCTTCCATATTTATCTTCTATACTTAGATTAATACCATTTTCTATTAGGATTTTTATTGCTTGAAGTTTTTTTTTCACACAAAGAGAAAAAAGAATAGTTCTTCCATTTTCATCTATTGTATTTATCTCAATGCCATTATTAATATCTTTTTGGATTTTATTTACATTAATATTTTCACTAAATAGTTCTTTTTGAAATGATTCATTAGTACTATTTTTGAATAATTTAAACATAAACAGATTCCTTTTTTAAGATGTGATTTTGCAGTATTTTTTATATTTTAACAAATTTTTAATTAATATATTTTAACTCTACTAATCCCGTTTTCTTCTTCTTGGTTTAAATTCACTTCTAGCACGTCTTGGTCTTAGTTCTTTATCATCTTTTGAAGTAGATGAGCTATCTCTTCTTGATCTTTCCTTAGATCTATTATCTCTTCGTGGTCTATCATCATTAGTTTTTCTCTTAAAATCATTTCTTCTAGGGGTATCTATTTGTATTATTTTACCCTTTAAAGAGTTCTCAATAAATGCATTAAAAGTATTTCTTAAAATATAAGCTTTATCATGATCTGGAAATATTTCTGGTAATTTATATGAAAGCCATAAATATAAAGATATCTTTTTAACTTCATCTTCAACAAGTAATAAATCTTTTTGAGTTATTGCTTTTTTAGGAAGTGTAATAGAAGGTTTATAAGGACAAAGCTTTTGTTTTACAACTGCTGCGATATAAGCTTCATATGCTGATAAAATAAGTGGAGATCTCGTAGTAATTGGTGCTTGTGCTAATAAATATTTATCTTCAAGTTTCATAGAAAATCTTGTATCAACTATCTTTGAAGCAGTAATCATTGACGATATATTTGCAGCTACAAAAGGTCCACTAAAAGACATGTTTTCTGCAAAGAACTTTAATATTTTCGTTAAAGAAGTTGTTTTAATATGTGAAGATAATGACTCTAATTGCTGAGCATTTATCTTAACTCTAAAAGGAGGTTTTATTGTCTTTACTGGTTGTTTATACTCTTCGCTTATGTGCTTTAATATATCTCTTCT
>Ga0105357_10000071_pt1 | contig 42834 bp, 17 predicted proteins | sample GOMGulsemesocosm_4_FD_83660 | JGI IMG/M metagenome (GOLD analysis project Ga0105357, IMG submission 83660) | Methane-oxidizing microbial communities from mesocosms in the Gulf of Mexico - GOM15B Gulf of Mexico | ecosystem: Environmental > Aquatic > Marine > Cold seeps | place: USA: Gulf of...
TTTGCTATATCTAATCCAATTGTTGTAATATTCATTTTGGTCTTCTCCTGTTTATGATTATTTGTTTAACACGTTAATCATGGCACATAGATGCCGTTAAGAGGAGGAGACCATCACATCAAGGTAAGCAATGACATCACTGTCATTTTAAAAAGTCTTGAGGTTACTATCTCACCTAAAATATTATTAAAATCTTACTCTTCAGTACTTGACTGTATTAAGGAAACCCTTGGTTATGATTAGTGTTTTTGGTGGATATACATGCAAAAAAATAGCGAATCAACTCGAAGTGAATCTTGATAGTTTTATAATTTTTTCTATTTGTTCTGATGAGAGGATCCCCGAGCAGTTGGAAACATATTTAAATAATATTGACAAAAAACATATTCCCAAACACCTAATAATCCTAGGTGATTTCTTGAGATTACCTCCAACCCGAGATGAAAGCCCAGCTTCTTACGAAGCAATAAGAATGATTCAGATAGCCGCTAAGAGTAAGGGGGTGCTTAATGTGAGTTGGGTTAGTGGTAATTTAGAAAGAATAAATGAATCATGTGAAAATTTACAATGGTTTATATTTGATTTTAGTCAGGCTACGTATGTTGAAAGTAGAACACCATCTTTAATAAATAACTCGAAATCTCTTAACTACAAAAATAAACAGGCATATCAAAAACTATGTAGACTGTTGAACTTTAGGATATATATCAGCGTTGAAAAAAAGAGAATAACGACTATTTCGCTTACAGATAATGAAGCATACCAGAGAGGCATTGCAAGGGGGCTTACAGCAGATAATGAAGTACTACTATGGGAAATATTACTAGAATTTACTAGTTTAAAAAAAATAATAGGAAGCTTTAATAACTTAAGGCATCTCCCTAGCCTTCGTAAATTAAATCAGCTAGAAGAGCTTGATTTACGAGGAAATCTTAATATTGATCTAACGGAAATATCTACGGCCAGAAGTCTAAAAAAGCTCAATATATCTGCGTGTGGCTTAAGGGAAATACCAAAATCAGTTCAAGAATTAAAGCAGTTGACGAGTTTACTCGTTTATAAAAATTTTATTTCGGATCTATCATTATTTCAGTTTCCTAAGGGGCTTAAGCGTTTATCTCTATACCGGAATCAAATAAATAATACGGAATTAAATCTTGATTATTGTACTTCTTTAGAAGAAATTAATCTTGGAGCTAACCCTATATCGAAAATGACATTCATAATATCCTCGACTATTTCTAGTCTAAAGTTAAGAGCTAGATATGTAAAAGGTAGTATATCTGTATCGTCTCATGGAAAAACGGCTGTATTGGTTACAGACAATTAAATTGAGCATTATAGTAAACTCCTAAATTATATTTACTGTAATGCTCAAGGGGTATAAAACACATTTATTGTGACTGATTGAGCTCAACTGGAGAAGGGACGCTGTGTGATATTTGGTGTTAATCAAGTATTTATTACCACCTAACCAACGACGTTGTAATAGCTTAATTATGGCATTACTTAACAACATACAATTTTAAAGGATTTTAAATTATGACTTTTTTTGATGAATTTGATGAATCACTAAAAGAAATACAGGCCAGAAGACCGCGGGTTAGACAAAGGGAGGCTCCGAAAGATAATGTATCTCCATCACCTAGTCAGAGATCAACACCCGTTTCCAATAATCCTAATATTTTATACTGGCGGCTCAATGATAAAGAGCATGGGATCAGTTGTTTAACGAAGAGTTTAAACAGAATTTTTGATAAAAACCCTAAAATAAAAAAACATTATTCAAAGATAAATAGTGATAGATCTGAGCACCTAACATTGTTTTTAAATGATTTTTTACCTCAAAATATAGAGGTAAATTATTTTGCAACTAATTTATCTCTTAAAGATGAAAGCGAAAAGCGTATTAAGCTTTCATTAAGGGCTCCAAATCATGGCAATTTCATACACTTATTAGAATCTAATGCTGCTATTTCAATAAAAGGTTTCTGGCCTACTAAATCACGTAATCCTGTATTTATTCCAGAAGATATATTTGTAACTCACAATGATGAAAAGGCAACGAAATATGAGGTTGAAATTGATGTAGCCCCGTCATGTCTAGCACCAGGGCGGGACAATAGCCAAAACGCTTTGACTCCTAGTCTTGCCGAAAAACTTCCTTTAATTTCAGTCAAAACATCTAAAAACCTTGCCGACTGGCTAGAATTTATAGAGTTCAAGAGAGAATTAGTAAAAGAAAAAACTCTTGGATTACGTTATTTGAAAAGTGAGCTAAATACCCATGACCAATTAGTATTTACCATTATTTCAAATGGCCAAGATAACTTACAAAAAGCAAGTAAGGTTTTTAATCGTAAATCATTAGAAGCTTTCGATGCGAGTGCCTCTTCTGAAACGTGTGAATTTAAAGTTAATGAAAATAAAAACAATAAATCACCTATTGGTTTTGAGCTTGGTCAAATTAAAGGTTCAATTAAGATCCTACCTATTAATGAGTTGAGTGCACTTAATAAATCACTCGATATACTTAAGATAGATGACTTAAAAAATCCAGTATGGGGGCAGATCACAATAGAATTAGCTGAGGATTGGAAAAACAAGTTAAGTAATGCTAACAGAGATGCAGAAGACGATAATACAGAAATAGCTACAGAGTATACTAAATTAAAATTAAATCTTTTAAGTTGTATACCTGATTATGGTTTTATTTCATTTCAATCTATTGGAGACTTAACATTAATAAACCGCCATGCACGTGTCATTAAAAACTTGATACAAAGTGAAAACTGCTATTCCCCATATTTATCGACTTATCTTTTTGATATAAAAGAAGCGGGTAATATGGAAAACCGGCCGACAATCAATAAATGGTTTAATCCCCAGCTACAGGAAGCACAAAAAGAAGCTGTAAAAAAAATGATCGGTTCTCCTGACTTATGTTTAATCCAGGGACCTCCAGGGACAGGTAAAACGACAGTCATTGCTGAAGCTATATTGCAACTTGCTTCTCGCGGAGAAAAAGTTCTGTTAGCAAGCCAAGCACATGATGCGATTGATAATGCTTTAAGTCGAATTCAAAATAACCCTGAATTGAGGGCTATTCGCTTAGCTAAAAATTCAGATAAAATAACCGATGAAGGAAAAGCTTTTAGCGGCGTTCGAGCTCTTGAACGGTATTATGAGAGCTTAAAATCGCACACATCTGATAATTGGCTTAAACCTTATCAACAAAAAATAGATGAAATTAATAGATTAGAGGAATGGCTAGAAAAATCCAATTATATTCAAAGAGATTTATCTGTTACAACAGAAGATTATAATTTACTTAAAGGTAAAATTATTGGACTAAAAAAGCAGAATCTTGCAGAACAAAAATCGTATAAATTCAATATAAATCAGCATAACGAACGAATTGAGTTATTAGAAAAAATAAAACGTACCATTAGAGTACTACAAAACCTAGATGAAGATATTTTTATCCCCGAAGGTGTTTTAACGAACGGATCAAGAAAAGTAGCAGGTATATTATTTAACTTAACTAAAGCAAAAATTTCTTTATCGCACACTGTAGAAGCCTTTGAAAGAACTCCTCAAAGTAGGGGGATAATTTTAACCGCTTTGTTATCTGAGTGGTCTAATGTCAAATCTAGACTTGAGAAAATGGATCACGATTTGCTCGTACTCAAAAATGCAGGAAATAATAGCCTAAAAAATGAAGAAACCGAGAGTGCCATACGTCAGTTAAATCGTACTATTGGTGAATTAGAGGATCAATTAGATCAGGGGGATGATATTGAAGTCTCCGCAAAGTGGCGAAAAAGTAGAGCAAAGATTATCGCTCTAAAAAACAGTTCTCAAGGGCTCGATTCAGATGTATATAGTATATTCACGGACAGTAATATTTTTTATGATATAACCAATGCTTCTGATGTTTATGAAGTTCTTGAATCTCGTGTGAATATTTTAAAAAATATCGATAAATTATTATCAATATCATTGGAAACTCTAATAGATGAACTTATTTGCTCCTCAAGGCAGATCAATACTCAAGAACCAACAAAACAAAGGCTTAATGCTATTGAATTAGATATAACATCATTAAGTCTGGAGATAAAACAAAAAAAATTAATAATAGAACAGTTTTCTCAAAAAGCTGACAGCTTGCTTAAAGAAGAAAGATTGTCCTTGTCGGTAAAATTTACAGAAAACATCATAAACGTTCAAAAATATTATGATAGCCAGCGTGAAAGAACGAAAGAACAACAGAGCCTGCAAGAACCATGGAATAATTTTTTTAAAGATTGGGTTGATAACCTTGCTGAAGATTCTGCAGCTGAATCAGACTGGGAGCATCTAGAACGATCGTATATTGAAAATTGTAATTTATTTGCAATTTCATGTAATGAAGGAGATAGGACTCTCCAAGACGCTGGAGTTGAAAGTTTTGATGTTGCTATTATAGACGAGGTTTCCAAAGCAACGCCTATAGAGATGTTATTACCTCTAATGCGAGCTCGCCGTGCGGTATTGGTTGGAGACCATAGGCAACTACCTCCAATTTTTCAAGAAAGCCAAGATGCACAAACCTTTGCTGATAAAGCTGAAGAGATGGAAGAGGATGGTACAACTAACTTACTAACCAAAGATAATATAAGACGTTTCGAAAAGATGGTGACTTCATCTTTATTTAAAGAACATTTCGAAGCTGCCGATCCTTCTATTAGAGAACGACTAACTGTTCAGTATCGTATGCACCCTGAGATCATGGGAATTGTTAATAAATTCTATGAAGGGCAATTAATTTGCGGTAATCCTGAATTACCAAGAGAGCATGGAATCACACTTGAGGGTAAGATAAACACTTTATTGACACCACAAGATCATGTTTTATGGATTGATACCTCTCGTAATTTACAAGGTCAAAAATACATAGAAAAAGAAGGTCAGACAAACCCTTTAGAGGCTGAGTTAATTGCTACTACTCTAATTAAAATCAACCGACAAATGCAGGCCCAAGGGTTTAACAAAAAAAATAAACAAAGAGTTGGAGTCGTCTCTTTTTATGCAGCTCAATGCCGAGAGATCCGTAATGCTATTAATAGGCTTAACAATGGGAAATTAGTTTTTGATTCAATACATGTTGAGATTAACACTGTTATTCGTTATCAAGGAAAAGAGAAACCGATTATTTTAATCAGCCTAGTTCGAAATGATGGTCAAGCGAAAGAAAAGCGCCGTTCTGCCAATGCAAATATAGCACGTTTTGAATTTATCAATGTTGCTGTATCTAGAGCTCAAAATTTACTTATTATTTTTGGAGCAAGAAATATGCTTGAGTGCCGTGATGTTATTTTACCAAATATGGACACTTTAGGTGTACAGAAAAAACAAATTTACCGTGATATTTTCGGAGAACTTGACCGAGCCGCTCGAATTTATCTAGCGAGTGAAATGACACTTGAAACTAGAACACAGCAAAAGAGGTTTCATAAATGAAATATATAAATAGTGTAAATATTAGTATCCCCGTATTTCAAGTTGATGCAAAAATCACGTACCAAACAGTAAGAAAACCTACTGTTTTTGAAAAAAGTATTTTACAGCTCTGTCATAAATACAATAGTGATTTAGGCAGATATACGATAAAACAAATAGCAGAAGAGTTAAAATCACTTCCTGTGTTTTTCGAAGATGCTTTAAATTATTTAATTAATTTTAAAGCTATTACTACTAACGGCGGTGCTACATTATCAGATTACAAAATAACAAATGAAGGGATAAATTTTTTAAATCGGAATCAATTACCAAGTAAAAATAAAGCGGAAGAACGCGAGTTTTATTATCACCCTATTAATAGATCTCTTGTAAAAAAGTCATCGTTATCACCATTTAAAAAAATTGATACTGAGATTGATACAGATATATTTTTTATTACCGTGGCGACCGTTGAAGGGATGATTTCGGGTAATGTACGTGATAAATGGGATAAACCTAATACACGAATAGTTGAAGTTATATCAAATCTAAATAATATAACTCTTTCTGATACAGTAGTAATATCACTAAATATTGACGGTAATGCAAATTTATCAATTTCGTCATCTGATGATGAATTTGGCCGTTGGATTGACGACGCAGGTAAAGAATTTGTTTGGGATAGTTTTTTAAGCGACCGTTTTAAAATACCTTCTCAATTGGAAAAAGAAGCTGCTATTGATTGGGGTAATATAAGTAATGTTTATCCTTTAGATGCAATACCGTCAGCTAGTATCACCAAAAATAATTTAGTTATTATTTCAAATAATGTAGTCTCAGGTATTGATTTTCCAAATGTTTGTTTAACTGCTGAAGTATCTAAACCTAAATTATCATCTAAAGTACTAACCTTGCCTAAAAGTTTTTTTACCTTAGATGATAGTTTAGTTAATGTTTTTGTTAATAAACAAATGGAATCAATCTCTAGTCATATCGGAATTAAAAATATTTTCTTTGGGGGGCAAACCCGTAAAGTAGGATTAGGGTTTGAAACAAAAGATAATGTGTTGTGGAAAGACATAAGGCAACGATTAGAAGCTAGTGATGACATTGATATTATCTTATTTTCGTCACTTATCGACCTTAGTGCCGCTATTCAGCGCCTACCCAATACTGATCTATCAGGGTGCCAATCTTATTTTCAGCGTATGAAACCGTTGAACAGTTCGATAAAGCCTGAAATGTTACAAAATAAAATAAAAAACATTAATGATATTAATAGTTTTAATCAATTATGTTCATTTATGCCAGGTTATATTATCCCACTAGCTAAAGTAGCAAATATCATAATTAAAGAACTTATCACAAAAGCGCTTACAGAAGATGTTCATACGCAACAAATAGAAATTTCATCTCTCATTAATAATTTATCAAAAAGTTATTTCGCTATCCAACGCACAGTTGGAAAAGAGTTTTTTAAATTGAATAACAAAGTAGATATTAACAGGTTTAGACCGACTAAGGAGCTACTTAGCCTGTTAAAATCATGGGCTGATAATATTGAAAATCTGCAAGAAAGCATAGGGTACCTAAATATTGATATAGAGTTACTAGAAGAAAAAAATAAAAAAATAACGTTAATTAATGAGTCTATCAGCAAGTTTTTTGCTCCTATACGTGAGGATCGAAAACACACTGTTATTATTGATACCAATTGTTTGATGCATAATATTGAAGTGATTAAACACATCGAAAAAAATGACTTTTTAATTATTCCTAACGTTGTTTTAGATGAGTTAGATGGCTTAAAAAAAGATACAGATACCAAAATTAATAAACCTACTGAAAAATCAGCACAAGCAAGAAAAGCAATTGCAAGAATAAATGACATTACTGATTCAGATCATTTTGAGGTGGAGAAACCATTGCTCTTATCAAAGTCTGAGGTAAACCTGACAAATGATAAGAAGATTTTATCTGTTGCCGCATATTATAGACTTAATGACGTTATTCTTGTTACAGATGATAAAAACTTGAGGAATTTAGCTAGCTCTGAAGGGATAAGCTCAATGTCTACCCTAAAATATATAGATGAAATAAGGAGATATTAAATGAGCGCATACCATGAAAGAAGATATGAAATGGAACGCCGCCAGGAAATTGCGGCAAAAAGAGTTCGTCAAACAACGAAAGAATACTATGATCGCTACAAATCTATTATGGAAGATATTAAAACTCAGGGTTTGGTTGAATTTGTAAGTGAAGAATACTCGCATTTGACTACTCAGTTATCCAACCTTCACTCTTTATTAACTAACGACCCTTTTGCTGCTCGGGATATTAGCCTGGCAATTGGGCAGTCCATCCACGCTCTACCACGAACTGCTCGTGGGTTGTGTCGAACAATGGATGACAATCACTATCAAGAACAAGTAGAAAAACAAATAAAAAAGAAAGCAAAAGAAGTTAAACTTAGAAGCGATCTTGAGCTGGTGTGGCAGCAAGGAATGCTTAATTGGCAAGATAAACTTAGCCGTAACTTGGTTTTGAAAGAGCTATCTCAACTTAAAAATGTTTTTTTAGATGAATCGTCTGTGGCAACCCAAATAGAACTAGAAAAAAAGATAACTAGCTTAAAGTTGACAGGAGATAAAAAAGCGAAAGAGCACCGTTCAAATTTAGCCATTCAGAGCAAAAGTGAATCTAATGTTGATTTAGTCCAACAAATTAAAAAAGATTTAGATAATAGCAATATTTCACAAGAAAGAGTTCAGAGCTTAAGTGATCAATTAGAGTCAATAAATGATGGAGGTAGGACTCAAATAGAAATAGAAAGTATTTTATTAGAAACGAGTAAAGATACAGATAGAGCTTTAGAAAATGAAAGTATTCGTAAGGAAGTTGTTAAAGCCGTTTATAAATCACTGACTGAGGCGGGCTTTATCGTTCAAAAACCCGTTTGGGATCAAAAAAATGGAAAAGACGAAGTAGTTATTGCGGCTTCAAGGCCTTCAGGAAATAGAGCTCTTTTCCAAATTGAAGTTGATGGGAAATTACTTTACAAGTTTGACAACTATAAAGGGCAAACTTGTCAAAAAGATATGCAAGCAGTATTACCAAAGCTTTCTGAAGTTTATGGTGTTGATCTCAGCGGCACAAGAGTCTTATGGTCAAATCCAGATGATGAAGATGCTGAAATGAAACCTATACCTACCCTAATGTCGAACCAAAAATAGGATGTCTATGAACGATTATTTACTAAATACTTGGTTAGAAAATTTTTTGCGTCAAAGTAAAATACGCAGAGGGGTTATTATTAGTGGTAATGTAATTGATTTAACTTTTTCTGAAGACAGAACACTTCAACCGATTACGGATGTTTTAAATGACAGTTTAAAAAAACAAGGCTTCCAGCATGTTGTTTTTTATTCACGAGTCGGTGGGGTTTCTGGCATTTCATCTAGTGACTGGCTTTCATTACAATCTTTTTTTTCTTCTACCTGCGAAGAAGTTGAGGGGGAAGAATATGATATGGCCGATGAAAGTGATGAGCTAGAAACAAATATCCCTAATTCATCACCTCAAACAGAATATACACCAGCTGATTTCTTTGCCATTGCACAGCGTGTAATGCTAAATGACAGTGCTCCACGAGTAGCCTTTATTATTGACTGGTCTAATTACCTATTTGGACAAATAAATGCGTTATCAGAAACTGAGCGTGGGTGGCTACTACAAATTTCCCAAAGCTTACGTAGCGCAAGTACAGCAATGACTCTTAATGAAATCGATAAGCCTCAAAGTTTGATGGTTTTTATGGGACAAGGGTCAACAACTTTACCACCAGCTATGTATATAGGAAACCCGCAATTTTCGGAAGTTTGTATTCCTCTGCCTAATAGAGAATGCCGAAAGCACTTAATACAATTAAATGAACACATATTCAATGTAAGTAAGCCTCTATCGGAACATTCCCGAGCTCTTGAAGATTTGACAGATTTGACTGAGGCTTTAACTTTACGTGACATAAACAATTTAGCTAGATTGTCTAGACAGCAAAATGAAATACTATCCATAGAAGCATTAGTATCTCTGTACCGGTTTGGAAAAAGTGTTTCTCCCTGGGAGCAGCTAAACAAAGAAAAACTTAAAACAACGGTAGATACAATTGGAAAGCGAGTAAAAGGGCAAAATCAGGCTTTACTTGCTGTAAAAAAAGTATTAATTCGAGCATATACAGGTCTTTCTGGTTTACAACATTCATCACGTTCACGAGCCCCTAAAGGCGCTTTGTTTTTTGTTGGGCCGACAGGTGTTGGTAAAACTGAATTAGCAAAATCGTTAGCAAGTTTTTTATTTGGGGATGAGGATGCGTGTCTCCGTTTTGATATGTCTGAATTTAATCATGAACATGCAGATCAAAGGTTAGTAGGTGCCCCTCCGGGTTATGTGGGTTATGAAGAGGGTGGACAGCTTACAAACGCAGTTAAACGTAGACCTTTTTCATTACTTTTATTCGATGAGATAGAAAAAGCTCATCCTCGTATACTAGATAAGTTTTTACAAATATTAGAAGACGGTCGCCTAACTGATGGAAAAGGAGATACTGTAATATTTTCCGATACTTTTATTGTATTCACATCAAATATTGGCAGTAGCACAATTAAAAATAGTAATGATAATGATGATACCGCTAAGGCATTTCAAGGTGCTGTTCGTGATCATTTTATTAATGATTTGAAACGTCCTGAAATTTTGGGGCGTATAGGTGAAGCTAATATCATACCATTTAACTTTATGAGTGATGAAAGTGTACTTATATCTATTGCTAGGGCAAAATTACAACCTTTAAAAGATCGTTTAAAGGAGAAGTGGTTAATTACCGATCTTATTTTTGAAGATGAAAGTAAATCTTTATTAGCGATAGTTAAATCAGTTGATTTACAAAGTGGTGGTCGAGGGGTATTAAATGCGTTAGTAATATGTTTATTTGATCCTTTAGCTCAATTTTTATTTGATGGGGTTAATAATTCAAATGAATTAAAAAATAGGAAGGTTTTAATTGTTCAATTTGCAGATAAAGCATGTTTCGATTTTGAGGTTATAGCATGAACTACCTAAACATAGCGTCGATTATTAATAATACTTCTGCCGAAGGGCCTGGTATACGGATGGCTATCTGGGTTCAAGGGTGTCTGAAAAGGTGCAGTGGTTGCTGTAATCCTCAATTCCTGTCTATAGAATCACAAACAATATTCGATACATCAACGCTATCTTCTCTAATTTTGGAAAATAAGCAGAAATATAATATTGAAGGTATAACCCTTATAGGGGGAGAACCTTTTTTGCAAGCTGAAGGTCTTTCTGAAATAGCCATATTTGCTAAGTCAATCGGTTTATCTGTGATGGTATTTAGTGGTTATGATATAGATGAGTTAACAGATTCAACGTTTTTAGGCGCTTCAGCTCTTTTAAAACACACTGATTTACTTATTGATGGGGAATATGATTACCATCAACAAGAAACGGTTAGAAATTGGGTAGGTTCAACAAACCAAAATTTTCATTACTTAAGTGATTTCTATTCGCCGGAAGTTGAAGTTATAAAATTAATGATAACCAATGAGTGGAGAATCAGTACAGAAGGAGTCCTGCTTGGTAATGGTCTTCCTTTCATAATGAAATGATCTATAATCTAATCCTGTTATTTAAAAATTTACCTTACTGTGACAGCTTATTTAATTTGTGTGAGAACATTCGTTATGTATTAACACTTAATATTGCAAATAAAGATACTCATAGTGAGGAGGCTCTGAGTCGTCCAGCAATAATTTTTCGGCATCCCAGATTTCGAGCAGCCTTAACCAAAATGTAGTGATGGACTCATATTTTATTTACTTAATCCGTTTTGAAAAATTAATAAAATATAAATATATGTTACTAACGTAACTTATACAAATAAAGGGTGCCAAATATGGCCAATGCAGTAGAATTAATTAAAAGCGAAATAGCAGAGTCTATTGAAATCAAGTCAACATTTTTAGCCTGTATGAAAAGCATTAAAACAATTGATATTGTTGCCAGCTTAATAATTAATCAATACGAACAAGGGAAAAAACTTCTTATTGCTGGAAACGGCGGGAGTGCCGCAGATGCTCAGCACATCGCTGCTGAGCTAGTAAATAAATTTTACTTTGATCGACCTGCACTATCAGCGATAGCATTAACTACGGATACATCGATAATCACTGCTATAGGAAACGATTATGGTTATGAGAAAATATTTTCACGTCAAATAGAAGCCAATGGTGTTGAAGGTGATGTGTTCATTGCTATATCAACTAGTGGTAGTTCCAAAAATATTGTTGAAGCAATAAAGGTCGCTAGAAGCAAAGGTTTAATAACCGTGGGCATGTCCGGTACTAAAGTTGATGAAATGGACGACCTATGTGATTACATGCTTAAGGTTCCTTCAAATTCAACACCTAGAATTCAAGAAGTTCATATCGTAATCGGTCATATTCTGTGTATGTTGGTTGAACGTAAGTTATTTGGATATTCATAAATATTCTGGAGTAGATACTGAAAATTAAAGTTGTTTTTTTAGATCGTGATGGTGTTTTGAATGAAGATACTGGATATCTTTATAATATTAGTGACTGGACTTTCACACATAACTGTATAGACGCCTTAAAAACGATAGTGGATAAAGGTTATCAAATAGTTATTATTACTAACCAATCAGGAATCGCCAAAGGTTATTATTCGATTAATGATTATGAGACCTTAACCAAGTGGTATGTGGGTATATTAAGAAAAGAAAACATTCCTGTTCTGGATGTTTTTTATTGTCCACATCACCCTAAAGGTATTCTCGAACGGCTCAGAAAAGAGTGCAAATGTAGAAAACCTAATACAGGCATGATTGAGAAAGCGCTAGAAAAATATGATATTGATTTAGAAGAATCGATATTAGTGGGAGATAAAGTTTCAGATGTACAAGCCGGTTTTAATGCGGGAATCAAACATTTAGTTTTATTGGATAGTAAATATATATCAGTAGAAAATAATGAAAAGATTGATGTTTCAAACTTTAAAAACTTATATGATTTTAGTTTAACACTGTAAAAAACGTTAAAAAAACATCACCTAAAATAGCAATTCAAGTCCTATTAATACGTAATTAGATGGCAAAAGTATGATTATTAATGCAACTATAATAAACGGTGAGGGTTCAGCTTCTGGCTATAAAAAAAATTGGTTAGGTCACGGAACCATTTATCACCAAATAAATCAGATACAAAAAATTGACCTCTCATTTTCAAATCAACTACGTGCTTGTAAAATGGGAACAATTAATATCTGCACGGATAACGCTATTTCAATTTTATGTTGGGAGCGTACATTTATCAAATTAGCATGGCTTCCGAACAGTCCTGATTGGGGGGAAACAATATATTTTTCTTCCGTGTTAATTCGATTAAACAATTCAACGAATGATATACGGGGCTGGTTATATGGATCGGAAAAGTCACCTCATAATAAGAACCCCCATATATTAGAAATCGTAGCTCCTGAAATTATAGGTTTAAAAAGTGGTGATAATTTTCAAGTTCAAATAGATTGCAGTTATATCCAAAAATATTCCAACTGAATTAAGTAAGCTCTTCACAATCTATAAGTTAACCGGGGTTGGACCAATATCATTATAAAAAACTCTACAGATGACTATAAATACTTGAAAAATCAGTGGGTTATACTGACGACCCCTAATTTATGAACAGGCTAAAGTAGCACTATATACCTAACAATCAAACGTATAAAAATGTTTATATGCCGATTTAATCTGTTTATAGTCATTAATACTCTTAAAATGATTCTCTATCTCTTTTCTCATATATCCAGGAACTGAGAATAAATCCCCTTGTAAATACATATCAACCCTAGAATCTAAAGTTGTTTTAACTCCGTTGTACATTTTCAAGTCACCGTCTAAAAAAGCACTTAGTAACAGTTTCGGGTTCGCGGCACTATAGCAACTCTCACCTCTACAAAATCTATCCGATATTGAATATGGACCATCTGTTAAAGAATTTTCTTTTCCACACATATGGATGCTTTGTACTGTTAAGTGACTTAGTAGTGAATTATCCCTCGTTATAATCATATGAAAGATTGAATAATGAATGTGATACTCATTTAAAAAACTTATTGCTGTTAGGTTATACTCTTTGAAACAGGGGTAATCTTTATAATTATTATCTTTGCTTTTCCATAACCAGTATTTATCAATTTCTTGATTGAAGATACTTAATAACTTTGAGTTTTTCTTTGAATATAATATACCTAACTCAATACCATCTTTAGCATCTCTAAAATAATCTGAGCCATCTGGATTTTTTCTGGTAAACGTATAATTCGAATAAGCAGCTAAAGTTGATTTTTCTGATACCATTAAAGCATTATATAGCTGTATTTCTTCAATCGTATTTTTTAAAAGAATTGTACTTGTATCAAAGTACACTCCACCATATTTTTCTAATAACCTTAATCTAATGATGTCACTTTGATTACCATTAATTGAATTAGAGTCGAGTATTTTATCTTTTATATCAAAAAAGTAATCGGGTAACTCTATAAAGTTCTCGATATAACAATCAGTCCCCTTTACCAGCGAGGTTACGATCACATTCCATTTTGTCTTATCGAGCCGCTTTTTTATATTATCAATATTCATTTTATGGATTAATGGAATATTTTCTTCTCCTGTATCCCAATATAAAAAGACATTTTTTGATGTTTTCAGTTTTTCAGCATTATACAGGCGGTTAACCGCCTCTATTACATCCTCTCCATTAAAGTTATCCATATTTTTTTGCTCATATTCTTCAGTACCCTGACTATAGATAATCTCGGTATTTATTGATTTTTTAGTCAACCAGCGATTGAATTGTTCACCCGGTTTATAATATATAGCTACTAATTTTTTATTCAGCCCTGATGCGATATGTACGAGTGACGTATCAGCCGATATAACTACGTTTGCTTTATTGATAATATCAATAGCATCATAAAACGAGTTAATGTTTATTATTACTGAAACAGCTTTGTTATTAACCCTATTTGATATTTGATGTGCGACTGAACTTGTTTCTGGAGAACTGATTATTCCTATTATTTTCTCTGGATAGTTGTTAATTAGTAAACGTAGAACTTCAGTAGATTTGCTTATCGACAGTGACTTATCTATTCGGCTGGCGAAAGGATTAAAAACAATATCACAACTTTGTAAACTATTTTTATTAATAACTGGAATAATATAACCATCATTAATATTTTGAACACCGATCTGATTTAATATAAATGCAAATATTTCATGTATAAGAAGACCATCCGTTTTTCCCCTCATCTTTATATTACAAAGCCCTAGTTCGTCATCTAGTGAGAATAGGTTTTTTGGGGAAAGTTTCGATATAAAGAATAAATCTTTAAAATTTAAGTAGCCCATTAAAGGAATAACAGTGTCTACATCTTTGATTCTTCGGGAAATTCGCCACAGCTGAAAACATATGAACTTATTGCTAACCGTATATACGTTATCTGCACCATAATAATCAAGATATAACGACTTTAATGATTCCGTGGTTACAATTGATACAACAATATTATTATTTTTCTTAATCTCTCTAAAAAAAAACGATGAGACTATGGCATCACCTATTTTTCCATTCCAATTAATAATCAGCACATGTTTTATTGGTTTATTTACCCCTAAAGGGAGCTGTTTATCAAACAAAAACACATTGATTTTTCTTGTTATTTTGCTTATGAAACGAGTAAGTATATTCAAAGTGATTCATTCATTTCTATTAGTGCTCCGCTATCTTTAACCCGCTTTTTATTAATCAGAAGCTCTTTTATGATTAACAAGGCATCTTTATAGCTTCCATTATTAAAATATCCATTGCCCATAGCGTAGACATAAATTTTCAAAATATTATGATCTGGTATCAGCGTTAAAAACTCGCTCAGTTTATGAATATTATTCTTTGATAAAATTAGATTAAAAGTTTTCATTACCGGGATGAGATCATCCTGAACAAAAATCGATAATGCTTGAGCATCTAAGCTAGTACCAATTGCCGCAGTATTTAATTTAGCTTCAACACTTGGCTCTTCTAATACTAATACAGGATCAATTACAACAGCATAGATAGAGTAAAAAGATTTCGCACCGTTATGCAAAGCCTCTTTCTGAACTTTGTCCGCTGTAGCTCCAGTAATAAGTACATCATCACCAAAAATCACATGCACCCCTCTATTTTTGTAGAAATTCACATCAGGTAGAACATGATCTTGAATAGCTGAAATTCGCTCTCGCTCTTCAGACGATAAAGAGGCATAATTTTCTACGGGAGGATCCAGCCTTGGCAATTTAATATTTACAATGGTGGCAAGACCTCTATTTGCTAGGTATACATTGATACTCTTTAATGCAATATCAAAAATCAAATTAGATGCTGATTCAATATTTCTGGATCCCGGCACCATCAATACAATAACATCCTCATTTCTCTGAGCAATTTTAAACATTTTTGATAAATTGCTATCAGGGTTTTCTAACTCCTGCTGAAACGTAGAAACAATGTAAGTAGCTAATAATTTAATATCTCTCATGCTGCCATACTTTGCGCGACTATAACATTTGGCCAGTTCATTTTCTTTTTTTGAATCACTTATAGAAACAAAATCCCCCGAATTATTAACGGTTAAATTTTGATATGCACATACATCAAAATAGGTATTATATTCACCCTGTTCTATTATTGATTGTTTCAGCAATACGCTAGAAATTAAACGTAACCTTTTTGTGTATAAATAACTATATTTACTATTAAGTAACCTACACCAAGTATTTTTAAGCACATCAAGTGATGACGCTTCAATAAGCAGGCTAATTGAAGTCCATAGATTATGGTCATGATGAAGTAATAAGACCTTTATCTTTTCAAATATAAAATCATCATATTCAGTAAATTCAAAAACACTTGAAAGATATTTGTTCAGATTAACTTCATCACCTAGTTTTAATAGATTTTCGTTGTTCATAATTTACTTATTATTTAACTTGATTATAAAACGCTAGTATTTCACTAGTCGATACATTGATTTTCTTTCTATGCTTGTAATAACTAATAAATTCAATATTATTTTCCTTACACATCAATATTTGCTCTTTTATTCCAGCACCCACATCTAAAGGTTGGTGAGCGTCAGAACCAATAGTAAAACTTCCTCCTTGAATGTTGAATTCATTGGTAACATCTTTACTAGGGTATAAACAAAGACCTTTTGACTTCGTTTTAGTTAACGAATTAAATACAGATTTTCGCATAGCAGAGCAATTTAACTCATACGAAAGACCATGCTTAATCATTTTAGGGATTAATGTAGAAAAAAATTGCTTATATACAACATTTTCCATTCCTCCCCTTAGAATGGTATCAGGATGGGCAATTGAGTCAAAAAGTTCACTATCAATCAGGCCATCTAAATATTTAAAATATTCTAAAATAAATTGTTGATCGTCCAATTTATCAATATCCCATACGTTTATTCTTTCACCATCTACATAAACGTAATGGATTGCTCCGATAACATAGTCAACACTGATTTGTTTCAACAGTCCTTGAATATAATCAAGCTCATCAGGATGAAAATCTACTTCTAAACCAGTTAATATTAATATTTCAGAAGCATATTTTTCACTTGCTTTTTTAATATCACTAAAATATGAGATAAGTTCAGACTCTAATAATCGATTATTACTATCGACAGGATATGGAGCATGATCTGTAATGGTCAGTATTTTTATATTATTAGAAATTGCAGCAACAACAATATCTTCTACACTGCCTTTTGCATGTTTAGAATATTTAGTGTGTGTGTGTGAGTCGATCATATTAAAAAATATTCGCTAGAAGCTCACTATCATGCTTATGAACCTCTTTTATTAACCAATATGGGTTATTAACTTTATTTATAAGGCTATCTATATCAATATGCTTTGCTAATTCTTTGATTATCTCAGCAAAAGGAACCGAATATAAAGCTTTAATTAGAGGTATTTCAGTTACCTTTTTAATTAGCTGTTCTATAGAAAAAGCATCTAGGTGAATATTCCCTAGACAAATAGACTCAATCCCATAAAAGTGCACGTTACCATTCGGTTTTACTGTGATATCTAAACCATTTACATCATCTCCTTTATTAAGACTCCCTAAGGTAAAGTTTTTATTATATTTTTTTTCCAAAGCCGAAATATATTGCCACATATCTAAATATTCGCCCTCTATTCCTCTTGGCCACACTAGGTTTTTATAATCTAGATTATATTGGGATTCACCGATAATCACTTTATCTTCAAGTATACTTATTTCTTCAATGTGGCTGTTGAAGCCATATAATCCAATTTGTTCCATTAAATAGTCTCTAGAGAAATTCTTGTCTGGATCAATTGATCTAAATGAAAGTGTTAGGTTTTCATATCTTTTATTCTGAAACTGGCTAACGCTAATCCCGTGTGGTTTATTCTTCAATTTTGGTATGTGATGTGAATCTGAACTAAGTCGTATATTACAACTATCACCTTTATTCGAAATTAGTTTGTCTATCTTGCTATAGAAATCTAATAACTTATCATGGTAAATATAACCACTAGTGATGAATTCAAAAGCCACATTCCCTTTTGACAATTGTAGTATCTCGTAAAATGTAGCAAGGTTATTTAAAGGCTCTCCTTCGCCACTAACTGACACTTTTTTAACATTCGGATTATTGATCAAATTAGATAAGTTATTTTTTGAATATGAAGATAATGTTAAATGTGTTTTGTTGTGTTTATCTGCATACATACAAAAATCACAACCAACCCCACAAAATTGGGTTATATCGATATATAGTAAGTGTTTTTCAAGTTTCATAGTTTTCCAAAACATTTAATTAGTTGTTATTTATTGCTTTTATATATCGACTCTACCTGTTGTTGATGCCGACGTAAACCCGTCATTATTTGCTGTGGTTTTACGTAACGGGCAATTCAACAAAATAATTTCGCTCTGGTTGAATAGATTTAGGTGCACAGCTAATCAGTGCACCTAGCTTTAATTTAAATTTAACTGAACATTCCACGGTAATCAATTGGTTAAATCCTATTTTTTAAGTTTAGTTACCGTTTTTTGTTATTCGATAATAAATAATTCATAAAATATTGTATGCTCCAACAGCATATTTGTAATAATGGCTGCGTTTTCCAATATCAATATATCAACAGTAATATGACGTACTTATTGGAATAAAAGTTTACGCGTGGTAATTATCTTCCTTTTAATCTGCAATTTATAGAGTATAAACAGTATGAATGACTTCACTAACGCTAAGGTTCTTGTTGTGGGTGATGTAATGTTAGATGAGTATTGGGTTGGTAAGGCTAGCCGAATTTCACCTGAAGCTCCTGTACCTGTGGTCACAGTATCTGATAAAGAAGTTCGTGCTGGGGGTGCCGCGAATGTCGCTCTAAATATAGCAGCGCTTGGAGGAACGGCTCATTTGATAGGAATAATTGGAGAGGACAGTTATGGTGAACAATTAACACATTTGTTAATTGAAAAGGCGGTTACTTGCGATTGGGTTTATTCACCTGGTGGCACGATATTAAAATTAAGGGTTCTTAGTCACCATCAGCAATTGATTAGAATGGACTTTGAAAATAAAATAGCAAAAGAAGTGGCTGAACTATTAGTAGATAAAGTGAGAAAAAAAGTAGCTGAATATGATGTATTAGTTATTTCTGATTATGATAAAGGGGCACTACAATTTGTAGAGTCAATGATTGAAGCAGCTATCTCAGAAGCTGTCCCTGTATTTGTAGATCCAAAAGGTTTAGATTTCAATCGTTATTATGGAGCTAATTTAATAAAACCAAATCAAATGGAATTTGAAGCTATTGTTGGCTTGTGTGAAAGTGAGCAAAAACTAATTGATAAAGCAGAAAAATTAATTAGAGAGTTATCACTTGAGGCTCTTTTAATTACGCGCAGTGAGCACGGAATGGCTTTGTTAGAGAAAGATAATATAGCTTATATGGTTAAATCAAAATCACAAGATGTTTTTGATGTTACGGGGGCTGGAGATACTGTAATAGCCACATTAGCCACTGCCTACGCTAGCGGCTTAACACTAAAAGAATCTGTAAATATTGCAAATGTTTCTGCAAATATAGTGGTCCGCAAAGTTGGAACATCGACAGTAAACAAAGTAGAACTAGATGCACAAATACAATCCGATCTTCGTCATAAAGGATATGTGGCACCAAATGAAGATGAACTATTAAAAATGATAATAAATTCTCAAAATCAGGGAGAGAAAGTTGTAATTACCAATGGTTGTTTTGATTTAATGCATAGTGGACACATTCGATATTTAAAGGAAGCCGCTAAATCAGGCGAACGTTTAGTTGTTGCTGTTAATAGCGATGAATCTGTTAAAATACTTAAAGGCCCTAGCCGCCCGATAATGCCTCTTGCAGATCGAATGGAACTTTTAGCTGCGTTAAGCTGTGTTGATTGGGTTGTTTCATTTGATGAAAAAACCCCTGAAAGACTTATATGTAAGTTAAAACCTGATGTACTAGTAAAAGGTGGTGATTATATTCCTGAGCAAATTGCTGGTGCTCATTGTGTACGGGATTACGGAGGAGAGGTTAAAGTTCTTTCTTTTTGGGATGGTTTTTCAACCACTAATATTGTTGAACGTATAAAGCAAGAGAAATACAAAAATGACAGTTGAAAACTTTGTATTAAATGGGCGTAACACGATTAATGTATAATAATTGGCAGATGTTTTTTTTATGCCTATACAACTACTCGAGTTAAAAATACAATTTATTATTTGAAAGTTTAGACGAATGATTTGATTAGGGTATAAGATGATTATAGTAACCGGTGGAGCCGGATTTGTCGGTAGTAACCTTGTTAAGGCATTAAATGAGCAAGGGCGAAGTGATGTAATAGTCGTAGACAATTTAAGCGATGGAAAGAAATTTTTAAATATTGTAGATTGTGAACTAGCTGATTATTTGGATAAAGATTGTTTTCTAGAGTTAATATCTAAAGATATATTACCATTTAAAATAGAAGCCATTTTTCATGAAGGTGCCTGTTCAAGCACTACAGAGTGGAATGGAAAGTTCATGATGGAAAATAACTATGAATATTCTAAAACTTTGTTGCATTATTGCTTGGAACATGAAACTTCTTTTTTTTATGCATCTTCAGCTTCAGTGTATGGAGATGGACCTGTTTATAAAGAAGATCGTGAATTTGAAAAGCCATTAAATATTTACGGGTACTCCAAATTTCAGTTTGATCAATATGTACGCAGTATTTTACCAAAAGCAAAAAGCCAAGTTGTCGGTTTTAGGTACTTTAACGTTTATGGCCCGCGGGAACAGCATAAAGGTTCTATGGCCAGCGTTGCATTTCATATCCACAATCAAATTTTAAAAGGTGAGGAACCTAAATTGTTTGGTGAATACGGAGGATATGGCCCAGGTATGCAAAAACGAGATTTTGTTTATGTGGGAGATATAGTTAAGGTTAATTTATGGATGCAGCAAAACCTTGAAATATCAGGTATTTTTAATGTTGGAACGGGTAAAAGTCAGTCGTTTAAAGATGTAGCTAATGCGGTTATAGATTTTCACAAACAAGGAAAAATTGAATATATCCCATTCCCAGATCATCTTCGTGGCTCTTATCAAGTTTTTACCGAAGCGGATATTCATCAACTTCGCTCTGTGGGTTACAGAGAGCCATTTAAAACAGTGGAACAAGGTGTTTATGAATATATGGCTCTGTTGTCATCTCAATAGAAGTTAACTTCTATTGAGATGACAACAGAGCCATATATTCATAAACACCTTGTTCCACTGTTTTAAATGGCTCTCTGTAACCCACAGAGCGAAGTTGATGAATATCCGCTTCGGTAAAAACTTGATAAGAGCCACGAAGATGATCTGGGAATGGGATATATTCAATTTTTCCTTGTTTGTGAAAATCTATAACCGCATTAGCTACATCTTTAAACGACTGACTTTTACCCGTTCCAACATTAAAAATACCTGATATTTCAAGGTTTTGCTGCATCCATAAATTAACCTTAACTATATCTCCCACATAAACAAAATCTCGTTTTTGCATACCTGGGCCATATCCTCCGTATTCACCAAACAATTTAGGTTCCTCACCTTTTAAAATTTGATTGTGGATATGAAATGCAACGCTGGCCATAGAACCTTTATGCTGTTCCCGCGGGCCATAAACGTTAAAGTACCTAAAACCGACAACTTGGCTTTTTGCTTTTGGTAAAATACTGCGTACATATTGATCAAACTGAAATTTGGAGTACCCGTAAATATTTAATGGCTTTTCAAATTCACGATCTTCTTTATAAACAGGTCCATCTCCATACACTGAAGCTGAAGATGCATAAAAAAAAGAAGTTTCATGTTCCAAGCAATAATGCAACAAAGTTTTAGAATATTCATAGTTATTTTCCATCATGAACTTTCCATTCCACTCTGTAGTGCTTGAACAGGCACCTTCATGAAAAATGGCTTCTATTTTAAATGGTAATATATCTTTAGATATTAACTCTAGAAAACAATCTTTATCCAAATAATCAGCTAGTTCACAATCTACAATATTTAAAAATTTCTTTCCATCGCTTAAATTGTCTACGACTATTACATCACTTCGCCCTTGCTCATTTAATGCCTTAACAAGGTTACTACCGACAAATCCGGCTCCACCGGTTACTATAATCATCTTATACCCTAATCAAATCATTCGTCTAAACTTTCAAATAATAAATTGTATTTTTAACTCGAGTAGTTGTATAGGCATAAAAAAAACATCTGCCAATTATTATACATTAATCGTGTTACGCCCATTTAATACAAAGTTTTCAACTGTCATTTTTGTATTTCTCTTGCTTTATACGTTCAACAATATTAGTGGTTGAAAAACCATCCCAAAAAGAAAGAACTTTAACCTCTCCTCCGTAATCCCGTACACAATGAGCACCAGCAATTTGCTCAGGAATATAATCACCACCTTTTACTAGTACATCAGGTTTTAACTTACATATAAGTCTTTCAGGGGTTTTTTCATCAAATGAAACAACCCAATCAACACAGCTTAACGCAGCTAAAAGTTCCATTCGATCTGCAAGAGGCATTATCGGGCGGCTAGGGCCTTTAAGTATTTTAACAGATTCATCGCTATTAACAGCAACAACTAAACGTTCGCCTGATTTAGCGGCTTCCTTTAAATATCGAATGTGTCCACTATGCATTAAATCAAAACAACCATTGGTAATTACAACTTTCTCTCCCTGATTTTGAGAATTTATTATCATTTTTAATAGTTCATCTTCATTTGGTGCCACATATCCTTTATGACGAAGATCGGATTGTATTTGTGCATCTAGTTCTACTTTGTTTACTGTCGATGTTCCAACTTTGCGGACCACTATATTTGCAGAAACATTTGCAATATTTACAGATTCTTTTAGTGTTAAGCCGCTAGCGTAGGCAGTGGCTAATGTGGCTATTACAGTATCTCCAGCCCCCGTAACATCAAAAACATCTTGTGATTTTGATTTAACCATATAAGCTATATTATCTTTCTCTAACAAAGCCATTCCGTGCTCACTGCGCGTAATTAAAAGAGCCTCAAGTGATAACTCTCTAATTAATTTTTCTGCTTTATCAATTAGTTTTTGCTCACTTTCACACAAGCCAACAATAGCTTCAAATTCCATTTGATTTGGTTTTATTAAATTAGCTCCATAATAACGATTGAAATCTAAACCTTTTGGATCTACAAATACAGGGACAGCTTCTGAGATAGCTGCTTCAATCATTGACTCTACAAATTGTAGTGCCCCTTTATCATAATCAGAAATAACTAATACATCATATTCAGCTACTTTTTTTCTCACTTTATCTACTAATAGTTCAGCCACTTCTTTTGCTATTTTATTTTCAAAGTCCATTCTAATCAATTGCTGATGGTGACTAAGAACCCTTAATTTTAATATCGTGCCACCAGGTGAATAAACCCAATCGCAAGTAACCGCCTTTTCAATTAACAAATGTGTTAATTGTTCACCATAACTGTCCTCTCCAATTATTCCTATCAAATGAGCCGTTCCTCCAAGCGCTGCTATATTTAGAGCGACATTCGCGGCACCCCCAGCACGAACTTCTTTATCAGATACTGTGACCACAGGTACAGGAGCTTCAGGTGAAATTCGGCTAGCCTTACCAACCCAATACTCATCTAACATTACATCACCCACAACAAGAACCTTAGCGTTAGTGAAGTCATTCATACTGTTTATACTCTATAAATTGCAGATTAAAAGGAAGATAATTACCACGCGTAAACTTTTATTCCAATAAGTACGTCATATTACTGTTGATATATTGATATTGGAAAACGCAGCCATTATTACAAATATGCTGTTGGAGCATACAATATTTTATGAATTATTTATTATCGAATAACAAAAAACGGTAACTAAACTTAAAAAATAGGATTTAACCAATTGATTACCGTGGAATGTTCAGTTAAATTTAAATTAAAGCTAGGTGCACTGATTAGCTGTGCACCTAAATCTATTCAACCAGAGCGAAATTATTTTGTTGAATTGCCCGTTACGTAAAACCACAGCAAATAATGACGGGTTTACGTCGGCATCAACAACAGGTAGAGTCGATATATAAAAGCAATAAATAACAACTAATTAAATGTTTTGGAAAACTATGAAACTTGAAAAACACTTACTATATATCGATATAACCCAATTTTGTGGGGTTGGTTGTGATTTTTGTATGTATGCAGATAAACACAACAAAACACATTTAACATTATCTTCATATTCAAAAAATAACTTATCTAATTTGATCAATAATCCGAATGTTAAAAAAGTGTCAGTTAGTGGCGAAGGAGAGCCTTTAAATAACCTTGCTACATTTTACGAGATACTACAATTGTCAAAAGGGAATGTGGCTTTTGAATTCATCACTAGTGGTTATATTTACCATGATAAGTTATTAGATTTCTATAGCAAGATAGACAAACTAATTTCGAATAAAGGTGATAGTTGTAATATACGACTTAGTTCAGATTCACATCACATACCAAAATTGAAGAATAAACCACACGGGATTAGCGTTAGCCAGTTTCAGAATAAAAGATATGAAAACCTAACACTTTCATTTAGATCAATTGATCCAGACAAGAATTTCTCTAGAGACTATTTAATGGAACAAATTGGATTATATGGCTTCAACAGCCACATTGAAGAAATAAGTATACTTGAAGATAAAGTGATTATCGGTGAATCCCAATATAATCTAGATTATAAAAACCTAGTGTGGCCAAGAGGAATAGAGGGCGAATATTTAGATATGTGGCAATATATTTCGGCTTTGGAAAAAAAATATAATAAAAACTTTACCTTAGGGAGTCTTAATAAAGGAGATGATGTAAATGGTTTAGATATCACAGTAAAACCGAATGGTAACGTGCACTTTTATGGGATTGAGTCTATTTGTCTAGGGAATATTCACCTAGATGCTTTTTCTATAGAACAGCTAATTAAAAAGGTAACTGAAATACCTCTAATTAAAGCTTTATATTCGGTTCCTTTTGCTGAGATAATCAAAGAATTAGCAAAGCATATTGATATAGATAGCCTTATAAATAAAGTTAATAACCCATATTGGTTAATAAAAGAGGTTCATAAGCATGATAGTGAGCTTCTAGCGAATATTTTTTAATATGATCGACTCACACACACACACTAAATATTCTAAACATGCAAAAGGCAGTGTAGAAGATATTGTTGTTGCTGCAATTTCTAATAATATAAAAATACTGACCATTACAGATCATGCTCCATATCCTGTCGATAGTAATAATCGATTATTAGAGTCTGAACTTATCTCATATTTTAGTGATATTAAAAAAGCAAGTGAAAAATATGCTTCTGAAATATTAATATTAACTGGTTTAGAAGTAGATTTTCATCCTGATGAGCTTGATTATATTCAAGGACTGTTGAAACAAATCAGTGTTGACTATGTTATCGGAGCAATCCATTACGTTTATGTAGATGGTGAAAGAATAAACGTATGGGATATTGATAAATTGGACGATCAACAATTTATTTTAGAATATTTTAAATATTTAGATGGCCTGATTGATAGTGAACTTTTTGACTCAATTGCCCATCCTGATACCATTCTAAGGGGAGGAATGGAAAATGTTGTATATAAGCAATTTTTTTCTACATTAATCCCTAAAATGATTAAGCATGGTCTTTCGTATGAGTTAAATTGCTCTGCTATGCGAAAATCTGTATTTAATTCGTTAACTAAAACGAAGTCAAAAGGTCTTTGTTTATACCCTAGTAAAGATGTTACCAATGAATTCAACATTCAAGGAGGAAGTTTTACTATTGGTTCTGACGCTCACCAACCTTTAGATGTGGGTGCTGGAATAAAAGAGCAAATATTGATGTGTAAGGAAAATAATATTGAATTTATTAGTTATTACAAGCATAGAAAGAAAATCAATGTATCGACTAGTGAAATACTAGCGTTTTATAATCAAGTTAAATAATAAGTAAATTATGAACAACGAAAATCTATTAAAACTAGGTGATGAAGTTAATCTGAACAAATATCTTTCAAGTGTTTTTGAATTTACTGAATATGATGATTTTATATTTGAAAAGATAAAGGTCTTATTACTTCATCATGACCATAATCTATGGACTTCAATTAGCCTGCTTATTGAAGCGTCATCACTTGATGTGCTTAAAAATACTTGGTGTAGGTTACTTAATAGTAAATATAGTTATTTATACACAAAAAGGTTACGTTTAATTTCTAGCGTATTGCTGAAACAATCAATAATAGAACAGGGTGAATATAATACCTATTTTGATGTATGTGCATATCAAAATTTAACCGTTAATAATTCGGGGGATTTTGTTTCTATAAGTGATTCAAAAAAAGAAAATGAACTGGCCAAATGTTATAGTCGCGCAAAGTATGGCAGCATGAGAGATATTAAATTATTAGCTACTTACATTGTTTCTACGTTTCAGCAGGAGTTAGAAAACCCTGATAGCAATTTATCAAAAATGTTTAAAATTGCTCAGAGAAATGAGGATGTTATTGTATTGATGGTGCCGGGATCCAGAAATATTGAATCAGCATCTAATTTGATTTTTGATATTGCATTAAAGAGTATCAATGTATACCTAGCAAATAGAGGTCTTGCCACCATTGTAAATATTAAATTGCCAAGGCTGGATCCTCCCGTAGAAAATTATGCCTCTTTATCGTCTGAAGAGCGAGAGCGAATTTCAGCTATTCAAGATCATGTTCTACCTGATGTGAATTTCTACAAAAATAGAGGGGTGCATGTGATTTTTGGTGATGATGTACTTATTACTGGAGCTACAGCGGACAAAGTTCAGAAAGAGGCTTTGCATAACGGTGCGAAATCTTTTTACTCTATCTATGCTGTTGTAATTGATCCTGTATTAGTATTAGAAGAGCCAAGTGTTGAAGCTAAATTAAATACTGCGGCAATTGGTACTAGCTTAGATGCTCAAGCATTATCGATTTTTGTTCAGGATGATCTCATCCCGGTAATGAAAACTTTTAATCTAATTTTATCAAAGAATAATATTCATAAACTGAGCGAGTTTTTAACGCTGATACCAGATCATAATATTTTGAAAATTTATGTCTACGCTATGGGCAATGGATATTTTAATAATGGAAGCTATAAAGATGCCTTGTTAATCATAAAAGAGCTTCTGATTAATAAAAAGCGGGTTAAAGATAGCGGAGCACTAATAGAAATGAATGAATCACTTTGAATATACTTACTCGTTTCATAAGCAAAATAACAAGAAAAATCAATGTGTTTTTGTTTGATAAACAGCTCCCTTTAGGGGTAAATAAACCAATAAAACATGTGCTGATTATTAATTGGAATGGAAAAATAGGTGATGCCATAGTCTCATCGTTTTTTTTTAGAGAGATTAAGAAAAATAATAATATTGTTGTATCAATTGTAACCACGGAATCATTAAAGTCGTTATATCTTGATTATTATGGTGCAGATAACGTATATACGGTTAGCAATAAGTTCATATGTTTTCAGCTGTGGCGAATTTCCCGAAGAATCAAAGATGTAGACACTGTTATTCCTTTAATGGGCTACTTAAATTTTAAAGATTTATTCTTTATATCGAAACTTTCCCCAAAAAACCTATTCTCACTAGATGACGAACTAGGGCTTTGTAATATAAAGATGAGGGGAAAAACGGATGGTCTTCTTATACATGAAATATTTGCATTTATATTAAATCAGATCGGTGTTCAAAATATTAATGATGGTTATATTATTCCAGTTATTAATAAAAATAGTTTACAAAGTTGTGATATTGTTTTTAATCCTTTCGCCAGCCGAATAGATAAGTCACTGTCGATAAGCAAATCTACTGAAGTTCTACGTTTACTAATTAACAACTATCCAGAGAAAATAATAGGAATAATCAGTTCTCCAGAAACAAGTTCAGTCGCACATCAAATATCAAATAGGGTTAATAACAAAGCTGTTTCAGTAATAATAAACATTAACTCGTTTTATGATGCTATTGATATTATCAATAAAGCAAACGTAGTTATATCGGCTGATACGTCACTCGTACATATCGCATCAGGGCTGAATAAAAAATTAGTAGCTATATATTATAAACCGGGTGAACAATTCAATCGCTGGTTGACTAAAAAATCAATAAATACCGAGATTATCTATAGTCAGGGTACTGAAGAATATGAGCAAAAAAATATGGATAACTTTAATGGAGAGGATGTAATAGAGGCGGTTAACCGCCTGTATAATGCTGAAAAACTGAAAACATCAAAAAATGTCTTTTTATATTGGGATACAGGAGAAGAAAATATTCCATTAATCCATAAAATGAATATTGATAATATAAAAAAGCGGCTCGATAAGACAAAATGGAATGTGATCGTAACCTCGCTGGTAAAGGGGACTGATTGTTATATCGAGAACTTTATAGAGTTACCCGATTACTTTTTTGATATAAAAGATAAAATACTCGACTCTAATTCAATTAATGGTAATCAAAGTGACATCATTAGATTAAGGTTATTAGAAAAATATGGTGGAGTGTACTTTGATACAAGTACAATTCTTTTAAAAAATACGATTGAAGAAATACAGCTATATAATGCTTTAATGGTATCAGAAAAATCAACTTTAGCTGCTTATTCGAATTATACGTTTACCAGAAAAAATCCAGATGGCTCAGATTATTTTAGAGATGCTAAAGATGGTATTGAGTTAGGTATATTATATTCAAAGAAAAACTCAAAGTTATTAAGTATCTTCAATCAAGAAATTGATAAATACTGGTTATGGAAAAGCAAAGATAATAATTATAAAGATTACCCCTGTTTCAAAGAGTATAACCTAACAGCAATAAGTTTTTTAAATGAGTATCACATTCATTATTCAATCTTTCATATGATTATAACGAGGGATAATTCACTACTAAGTCACTTAACAGTACAAAGCATCCATATGTGTGGAAAAGAAAATTCTTTAACAGATGGTCCATATTCAATATCGGATAGATTTTGTAGAGGTGAGAGTTGCTATAGTGCCGCGAACCCGAAACTGTTACTAAGTGCTTTTTTAGACGGTGACTTGAAAATGTACAACGGAGTTAAAACAACTTTAGATTCTAGGGTTGATATGTATTTACAAGGGGATTTATTCTCAGTTCCTGGATATATGAGAAAAGAGATAGAGAATCATTTTAAGAGTATTAATGACTATAAACAGATTAAATCGGCATATAAACATTTTTATACGTTTGATTGTTAGGTATATAGTGCTACTTTAGCCTGTTCATAAATTAGGGGTCGTCAGTATAACCCACTGATTTTTCAAGTATTTATAGTCATCTGTAGAGTTTTTTATAATGATATTGGTCCAACCCCGGTTAACTTATAGATTGTGAAGAGCTTACTTAATTCAGTTGGAATATTTTTGGATATAACTGCAATCTATTTGAACTTGAAAATTATCACCACTTTTTAAACCTATAATTTCAGGAGCTACGATTTCTAATATATGGGGGTTCTTATTATGAGGTGACTTTTCCGATCCATATAACCAGCCCCGTATATCATTCGTTGAATTGTTTAATCGAATTAACACGGAAGAAAAATATATTGTTTCCCCCCAATCAGGACTGTTCGGAAGCCATGCTAATTTGATAAATGTACGCTCCCAACATAAAATTGAAATAGCGTTATCCGTGCAGATATTAATTGTTCCCATTTTACAAGCACGTAGTTGATTTGAAAATGAGAGGTCAATTTTTTGTATCTGATTTATTTGGTGATAAATGGTTCCGTGACCTAACCAATTTTTTTTATAGCCAGAAGCTGAACCCTCACCGTTTATTATAGTTGCATTAATAATCATACTTTTGCCATCTAATTACGTATTAATAGGACTTGAATTGCTATTTTAGGTGATGTTTTTTTAACGTTTTTTACAGTGTTAAACTAAAATCATATAAGTTTTTAAAGTTTGAAACATCAATCTTTTCATTATTTTCTACTGATATATATTTACTATCCAATAAAACTAAATGTTTGATTCCCGCATTAAAACCGGCTTGTACATCTGAAACTTTATCTCCCACTAATATCGATTCTTCTAAATCAATATCATATTTTTCTAGCGCTTTCTCAATCATGCCTGTATTAGGTTTTCTACATTTGCACTCTTTTCTGAGCCGTTCGAGAATACCTTTAGGGTGATGTGGACAATAAAAAACATCCAGAACAGGAATGTTTTCTTTTCTTAATATACCCACATACCACTTGGTTAAGGTCTCATAATCATTAATCGAATAATAACCTTTGGCGATTCCTGATTGGTTAGTAATAATAACTATTTGATAACCTTTATCCACTATCGTTTTTAAGGCGTCTATACAGTTATGTGTGAAAGTCCAGTCACTAATATTATAAAGATATCCAGTATCTTCATTCAAAACACCATCACGATCTAAAAAAACAACTTTAATTTTCAGTATCTACTCCAGAATATTTATGAATATCCAAATAACTTACGTTCAACCAACATACACAGAATATGACCGATTACGATATGAACTTCTTGAATTCTAGGTGTTGAATTTGAAGGAACCTTAAGCATGTAATCACATAGGTCGTCCATTTCATCAACTTTAGTACCGGACATGCCCACGGTTATTAAACCTTTGCTTCTAGCGACCTTTATTGCTTCAACAATATTTTTGGAACTACCACTAGTTGATATAGCAATGAACACATCACCTTCAACACCATTGGCTTCTATTTGACGTGAAAATATTTTCTCATAACCATAATCGTTTCCTATAGCAGTGATTATCGATGTATCCGTAGTTAATGCTATCGCTGATAGTGCAGGTCGATCAAAGTAAAATTTATTTACTAGCTCAGCAGCGATGTGCTGAGCATCTGCGGCACTCCCGCCGTTTCCAGCAATAAGAAGTTTTTTCCCTTGTTCGTATTGATTAATTATTAAGCTGGCAACAATATCAATTGTTTTAATGCTTTTCATACAGGCTAAAAATGTTGACTTGATTTCAATAGACTCTGCTATTTCGCTTTTAATTAATTCTACTGCATTGGCCATATTTGGCACCCTTTATTTGTATAAGTTACGTTAGTAACATATATTTATATTTTATTAATTTTTCAAAACGGATTAAGTAAATAAAATATGAGTCCATCACTACATTTTGGTTAAGGCTGCTCGAAATCTGGGATGCCGAAAAATTATTGCTGGACGACTCAGAGCCTCCTCACTATGAGTATCTTTATTTGCAATATTAAGTGTTAATACATAACGAATGTTCTCACACAAATTAAATAAGCTGTCACAGTAAGGTAAATTTTTAAATAACAGGATTAGATTATAGATCATTTCATTATGAAAGGAAGACCATTACCAAGCAGGACTCCTTCTGTACTGATTCTCCACTCATTGGTTATCATTAATTTTATAACTTCAACTTCCGGCGAATAGAAATCACTTAAGTAATGAAAATTTTGGTTTGTTGAACCTACCCAATTTCTAACCGTTTCTTGTTGATGGTAATCATATTCCCCATCAATAAGTAAATCAGTGTGTTTTAAAAGAGCTGAAGCGCCTAAAAACGTTGAATCTGTTAACTCATCTATATCATAACCACTAAATACCATCACAGATAAACCGATTGACTTAGCAAATATGGCTATTTCAGAAAGACCTTCAGCTTGCAAAAAAGGTTCTCCCCCTATAAGGGTTATACCTTCAATATTATATTTCTGCTTATTTTCCAAAATTAGAGAAGATAGCGTTGATGTATCGAATATTGTTTGTGATTCTATAGACAGGAATTGAGGATTACAGCAACCACTGCACCTTTTCAGACACCCTTGAACCCAGATAGCCATCCGTATACCAGGCCCTTCGGCAGAAGTATTATTAATAATCGACGCTATGTTTAGGTAGTTCATGCTATAACCTCAAAATCGAAACATGCTTTATCTGCAAATTGAACAATTAAAACCTTCCTATTTTTTAATTCATTTGAATTATTAACCCCATCAAATAAAAATTGAGCTAAAGGATCAAATAAACATATTACTAACGCATTTAATACCCCTCGACCACCACTTTGTAAATCAACTGATTTAACTATCGCTAATAAAGATTTACTTTCATCTTCAAAAATAAGATCGGTAATTAACCACTTCTCCTTTAAACGATCTTTTAAAGGTTGTAATTTTGCCCTAGCAATAGATATAAGTACACTTTCATCACTCATAAAGTTAAATGGTATGATATTAGCTTCACCTATACGCCCCAAAATTTCAGGACGTTTCAAATCATTAATAAAATGATCACGAACAGCACCTTGAAATGCCTTAGCGGTATCATCATTATCATTACTATTTTTAATTGTGCTACTGCCAATATTTGATGTGAATACAATAAAAGTATCGGAAAATATTACAGTATCTCCTTTTCCATCAGTTAGGCGACCGTCTTCTAATATTTGTAAAAACTTATCTAGTATACGAGGATGAGCTTTTTCTATCTCATCGAATAAAAGTAATGAAAAAGGTCTACGTTTAACTGCGTTTGTAAGCTGTCCACCCTCTTCATAACCCACATAACCCGGAGGGGCACCTACTAACCTTTGATCTGCATGTTCATGATTAAATTCAGACATATCAAAACGGAGACACGCATCCTCATCCCCAAATAAAAAACTTGCTAACGATTTTGCTAATTCAGTTTTACCAACACCTGTCGGCCCAACAAAAAACAAAGCGCCTTTAGGGGCTCGTGAACGTGATGAATGTTGTAAACCAGAAAGACCTGTATATGCTCGAATTAATACTTTTTTTACAGCAAGTAAAGCCTGATTTTGCCCTTTTACTCGCTTTCCAATTGTATCTACCGTTGTTTTAAGTTTTTCTTTGTTTAGCTGCTCCCAGGGAGAAACACTTTTTCCAAACCGGTACAGAGATACTAATGCTTCTATGGATAGTATTTCATTTTGCTGTCTAGACAATCTAGCTAAATTGTTTATGTCACGTAAAGTTAAAGCCTCAGTCAAATCTGTCAAATCTTCAAGAGCTCGGGAATGTTCCGATAGAGGCTTACTTACATTGAATATGTGTTCATTTAATTGTATTAAGTGCTTTCGGCATTCTCTATTAGGCAGAGGAATACAAACTTCCGAAAATTGCGGGTTTCCTATATACATAGCTGGTGGTAAAGTTGTTGACCCTTGTCCCATAAAAACCATCAAACTTTGAGGCTTATCGATTTCATTAAGAGTCATTGCTGTACTTGCGCTACGTAAGCTTTGGGAAATTTGTAGTAGCCACCCACGCTCAGTTTCTGATAACGCATTTATTTGTCCAAATAGGTAATTAGACCAGTCAATAATAAAGGCTACTCGTGGAGCACTGTCATTTAGCATTACACGCTGTGCAATGGCAAAGAAATCAGCTGGTGTATATTCTGTTTGAGGTGATGAATTAGGGATATTTGTTTCTAGCTCATCACTTTCATCGGCCATATCATATTCTTCCCCCTCAACTTCTTCGCAGGTAGAAGAAAAAAAAGATTGTAATGAAAGCCAGTCACTAGATGAAATGCCAGAAACCCCACCGACTCGTGAATAAAAAACAACATGCTGGAAGCCTTGTTTTTTTAAACTGTCATTTAAAACATCCGTAATCGGTTGAAGTGTTCTGTCTTCAGAAAAAGTTAAATCAATTACATTACCACTAATAATAACCCCTCTGCGTATTTTACTTTGACGCAAAAAATTTTCTAACCAAGTATTTAGTAAATAATCGTTCATAGACATCCTATTTTTGGTTCGACATTAGGGTAGGTATAGGTTTCATTTCAGCATCTTCATCATCTGGATTTGACCATAAGACTCTTGTGCCGCTGAGATCAACACCATAAACTTCAGAAAGCTTTGGTAATACTGCTTGCATATCTTTTTGACAAGTTTGCCCTTTATAGTTGTCAAACTTGTAAAGTAATTTCCCATCAACTTCAATTTGGAAAAGAGCTCTATTTCCTGAAGGCCTTGAAGCCGCAATAACTACTTCGTCTTTTCCATTTTTTTGATCCCAAACGGGTTTTTGAACGATAAAGCCCGCCTCAGTCAGTGATTTATAAACGGCTTTAACAACTTCCTTACGAATACTTTCATTTTCTAAAGCTCTATCTGTATCTTTACTCGTTTCTAATAAAATACTTTCTATTTCTATTTGAGTCCTACCTCCATCATTTATTGACTCTAATTGATCACTTAAGCTCTGAACTCTTTCTTGTGAAATATTGCTATTATCTAAATCTTTTTTAATTTGTTGGACTAAATCAACATTAGATTCACTTTTGCTCTGAATGGCTAAATTTGAACGGTGCTCTTTCGCTTTTTTATCTCCTGTCAACTTTAAGCTAGTTATCTTTTTTTCTAGTTCTATTTGGGTTGCCACAGACGATTCATCTAAAAAAACATTTTTAAGTTGAGATAGCTCTTTCAAAACCAAGTTACGGCTAAGTTTATCTTGCCAATTAAGCATTCCTTGCTGCCACACCAGCTCAAGATCGCTTCTAAGTTTAACTTCTTTTGCTTTCTTTTTTATTTGTTTTTCTACTTGTTCTTGATAGTGATTGTCATCCATTGTTCGACACAACCCACGAGCAGTTCGTGGTAGAGCGTGGATGGACTGCCCAATTGCCAGGCTAATATCCCGAGCAGCAAAAGGGTCGTTAGTTAATAAAGAGTGAAGGTTGGATAACTGAGTAGTCAAATGCGAGTATTCTTCACTTACAAATTCAACCAAACCCTGAGTTTTAATATCTTCCATAATAGATTTGTAGCGATCATAGTATTCTTTCGTTGTTTGACGAACTCTTTTTGCCGCAATTTCCTGGCGGCGTTCCATTTCATATCTTCTTTCATGGTATGCGCTCATTTAATATCTCCTTATTTCATCTATATATTTTAGGGTAGACATTGAGCTTATCCCTTCAGAGCTAGCTAAATTCCTCAAGTTTTTATCATCTGTAACAAGAATAACGTCATTAAGTCTATAATATGCGGCAACAGATAAAATCTTCTTATCATTTGTCAGGTTTACCTCAGACTTTGATAAGAGCAATGGTTTCTCCACCTCAAAATGATCTGAATCAGTAATGTCATTTATTCTTGCAATTGCTTTTCTTGCTTGTGCTGATTTTTCAGTAGGTTTATTAATTTTGGTATCTGTATCTTTTTTTAAGCCATCTAACTCATCTAAAACAACGTTAGGAATAATTAAAAAGTCATTTTTTTCGATGTGTTTAATCACTTCAATATTATGCATCAAACAATTGGTATCAATAATAACAGTGTGTTTTCGATCCTCACGTATAGGAGCAAAAAACTTGCTGATAGACTCATTAATTAACGTTATTTTTTTATTTTTTTCTTCTAGTAACTCTATATCAATATTTAGGTACCCTATGCTTTCTTGCAGATTTTCAATATTATCAGCCCATGATTTTAACAGGCTAAGTAGCTCCTTAGTCGGTCTAAACCTGTTAATATCTACTTTGTTATTCAATTTAAAAAACTCTTTTCCAACTGTGCGTTGGATAGCGAAATAACTTTTTGATAAATTATTAATGAGAGATGAAATTTCTATTTGTTGCGTATGAACATCTTCTGTAAGCGCTTTTGTGATAAGTTCTTTAATTATGATATTTGCTACTTTAGCTAGTGGGATAATATAACCTGGCATAAATGAACATAATTGATTAAAACTATTAATATCATTAATGTTTTTTATTTTATTTTGTAACATTTCAGGCTTTATCGAACTGTTCAACGGTTTCATACGCTGAAAATAAGATTGGCACCCTGATAGATCAGTATTGGGTAGGCGCTGAATAGCGGCACTAAGGTCGATAAGTGACGAAAATAAGATAATATCAATGTCATCACTAGCTTCTAATCGTTGCCTTATGTCTTTCCACAACACATTATCTTTTGTTTCAAACCCTAATCCTACTTTACGGGTTTGCCCCCCAAAGAAAATATTTTTAATTCCGATATGACTAGAGATTGATTCCATTTGTTTATTAACAAAAACATTAACTAAACTATCATCTAAGGTAAAAAAACTTTTAGGCAAGGTTAGTACTTTAGATGATAATTTAGGTTTAGATACTTCAGCAGTTAAACAAACATTTGGAAAATCAATACCTGAGACTACATTATTTGAAATAATAACTAAATTATTTTTGGTGATACTAGCTGACGGTATTGCATCTAAAGGATAAACATTACTTATATTACCCCAATCAATAGCAGCTTCTTTTTCCAATTGAGAAGGTATTTTAAAACGGTCGCTTAAAAAACTATCCCAAACAAATTCTTTACCTGCGTCGTCAATCCAACGGCCAAATTCATCATCAGATGACGAAATTGATAAATTTGCATTACCGTCAATATTTAGTGATATTACTACTGTATCAGAAAGAGTTATATTATTTAGATTTGATATAACTTCAACTATTCGTGTATTAGGTTTATCCCATTTATCACGTACATTACCCGAAATCATCCCTTCAACGGTCGCCACGGTAATAAAAAATATATCTGTATCAATCTCAGTATCAATTTTTTTAAATGGTGATAACGATGACTTTTTTACAAGAGATCTATTAATAGGGTGATAATAAAACTCGCGTTCTTCCGCTTTATTTTTACTTGGTAATTGATTCCGATTTAAAAAATTTATCCCTTCATTTGTTATTTTGTAATCTGATAATGTAGCACCGCCGTTAGTAGTAATAGCTTTAAAATTAATTAAATAATTTAAAGCATCTTCGAAAAACACAGGAAGTGATTTTAACTCTTCTGCTATTTGTTTTATCGTATATCTGCCTAAATCACTATTGTATTTATGACAGAGCTGTAAAATACTTTTTTCAAAAACAGTAGGTTTTCTTACTGTTTGGTACGTGATTTTTGCATCAACTTGAAATACGGGGATACTAATATTTACACTATTTATATATTTCATTTATGAAACCTCTTTTGCTGTGTTCTAGTTTCAAGTGTCATTTCACTCGCTAGATAAATTCGAGCGGCTCGGTCAAGTTCTCCGAAAATATCACGGTAAATTTGTTTTTTCTGTACACCTAAAGTGTCCATATTTGGTAAAATAACATCACGGCACTCAAGCATATTTCTTGCTCCAAAAATAATAAGTAAATTTTGAGCTCTAGATACAGCAACATTGATAAATTCAAAACGTGCTATATTTGCATTGGCAGAACGGCGCTTTTCTTTCGCTTGACCATCATTTCGAACTAGGCTGATTAAAATAATCGGTTTCTCTTTTCCTTGATAACGAATAACAGTGTTAATCTCAACATGTATTGAATCAAAAACTAATTTCCCATTGTTAAGCCTATTAATAGCATTACGGATCTCTCGGCATTGAGCTGCATAAAAAGAGACGACTCCAACTCTTTGTTTATTTTTTTTGTTAAACCCTTGGGCCTGCATTTGTCGGTTGATTTTAATTAGAGTAGTAGCAATTAACTCAGCCTCTAAAGGGTTTGTCTGACCTTCTTTTTCTATGTATTTTTGACCTTGTAAATTACGAGAGGTATCAATCCATAAAACATGATCTTGTGGTGTCAATAAAGTGTTTATCTTACCCTCAAGTGTGATTCCATGCTCTCTTGGTAATTCAGGATTACCGCAAATTAATTGCCCTTCATAGAATTTATTAACAATTCCCATGATCTCAGGGTGCATACGATACTGAACAGTTAGTCGTTCTCTAATAGAAGGATCGGCAGCTTCGAAATGTTCTTTAAATAAAGATGAAGTCACCATCTTTTCGAAACGTCTTATATTATCTTTGGTTAGTAAGTTAGTTGTACCATCCTCTTCCATCTCTTCAGCTTTATCAGCAAAGGTTTGTGCATCTTGGCTTTCTTGAAAAATTGGAGGTAGTTGCCTATGGTCTCCAACCAATACCGCACGGCGAGCTCGCATTAGAGGTAATAACATCTCTATAGGCGTTGCTTTGGAAACCTCGTCTATAATAGCAACATCAAAACTTTCAACTCCAGCGTCTTGGAGAGTCCTATCTCCTTCATTACATGAAATTGCAAATAAATTACAATTTTCAATATACGATCGTTCTAGATGCTCCCAGTCTGATTCAGCTGCAGAATCTTCAGCAAGGTTATCAACCCAATCTTTAAAAAAATTATTCCATGGTTCTTGCAGGCTCTGTTGTTCTTTCGTTCTTTCACGCTGGCTATCATAATATTTTTGAACGTTTATGATGTTTTCTGTAAATTTTACCGACAAGGACAATCTTTCTTCTTTAAGCAAGCTGTCAGCTTTTTGAGAAAACTGTTCTATTATTAATTTTTTTTGTTTTATCTCCAGACTTAATGATGTTATATCTAATTCAATAGCATTAAGCCTTTGTTTTGTTGGTTCTTGAGTATTGATCTGCCTTGAGGAGCAAATAAGTTCATCTATTAGAGTTTCCAATGATATTGATAATAATTTATCGATATTTTTTAAAATATTCACACGAGATTCAAGAACTTCATAAACATCAGAAGCATTGGTTATATCATAAAAAATATTACTGTCCGTGAATATACTATATACATCTGAATCGAGCCCTTGAGAACTGTTTTTTAGAGCGATAATCTTTGCTCTACTTTTTCGCCACTTTGCGGAGACTTCAATATCATCCCCCTGATCTAATTGATCCTCTAATTCACCAATAGTACGATTTAACTGACGTATGGCACTCTCGGTTTCTTCATTTTTTAGGCTATTATTTCCTGCATTTTTGAGTACGAGCAAATCGTGATCCATTTTCTCAAGTCTAGATTTGACATTAGACCACTCAGATAACAAAGCGGTTAAAATTATCCCCCTACTTTGAGGAGTTCTTTCAAAGGCTTCTACAGTGTGCGATAAAGAAATTTTTGCTTTAGTTAAGTTAAATAATATACCTGCTACTTTTCTTGATCCGTTCGTTAAAACACCTTCGGGGATAAAAATATCTTCATCTAGGTTTTGTAGTACTCTAATGGTACGTTTTATTTTTTCTAATAACTCAATTCGTTCGTTATGCTGATTTATATTGAATTTATACGATTTTTGTTCTGCAAGATTCTGCTTTTTTAGTCCAATAATTTTACCTTTAAGTAAATTATAATCTTCTGTTGTAACAGATAAATCTCTTTGAATATAATTGGATTTTTCTAGCCATTCCTCTAATCTATTAATTTCATCTATTTTTTGTTGATAAGGTTTAAGCCAATTATCAGATGTGTGCGATTTTAAGCTCTCATAATACCGTTCAAGAGCTCGAACGCCGCTAAAAGCTTTTCCTTCATCGGTTATTTTATCTGAATTTTTAGCTAAGCGAATAGCCCTCAATTCAGGGTTATTTTGAATTCGACTTAAAGCATTATCAATCGCATCATGTGCTTGGCTTGCTAACAGAACTTTTTCTCCGCGAGAAGCAAGTTGCAATATAGCTTCAGCAATGACTGTCGTTTTACCTGTCCCTGGAGGTCCCTGGATTAAACATAAGTCAGGAGAACCGATCATTTTTTTTACAGCTTCTTTTTGTGCTTCCTGTAGCTGGGGATTAAACCATTTATTGATTGTCGGCCGGTTTTCCATATTACCCGCTTCTTTTATATCAAAAAGATAAGTCGATAAATATGGGGAATAGCAGTTTTCACTTTGTATCAAGTTTTTAATGACACGTGCATGGCGGTTTATTAATGTTAAGTCTCCAATAGATTGAAATGAAATAAAACCATAATCAGGTATACAACTTAAAAGATTTAATTTTAATTTAGTATACTCTGTAGCTATTTCTGTATTATCGTCTTCTGCATCTCTGTTAGCATTACTTAACTTGTTTTTCCAATCCTCAGCTAATTCTATTGTGATCTGCCCCCATACTGGATTTTTTAAGTCATCTATCTTAAGTATATCGAGTGATTTATTAAGTGCACTCAACTCATTAATAGGTAGGATCTTAATTGAACCTTTAATTTGACCAAGCTCAAAACCAATAGGTGATTTATTGTTTTTATTTTCATTAACTTTAAATTCACACGTTTCAGAAGAGGCACTCGCATCGAAAGCTTCTAATGATTTACGATTAAAAACCTTACTTGCTTTTTGTAAGTTATCTTGGCCATTTGAAATAATGGTAAATACTAATTGGTCATGGGTATTTAGCTCACTTTTCAAATAACGTAATCCAAGAGTTTTTTCTTTTACTAATTCTCTCTTGAACTCTATAAATTCTAGCCAGTCGGCAAGGTTTTTAGATGTTTTGACTGAAATTAAAGGAAGTTTTTCGGCAAGACTAGGAGTCAAAGCGTTTTGGCTATTGTCCCGCCCTGGTGCTAGACATGACGGGGCTACATCAATTTCAACCTCATATTTCGTTGCCTTTTCATCATTGTGAGTTACAAATATATCTTCTGGAATAAATACAGGATTACGTGATTTAGTAGGCCAGAAACCTTTTATTGAAATAGCAGCATTAGATTCTAATAAGTGTATGAAATTGCCATGATTTGGAGCCCTTAATGAAAGCTTAATACGCTTTTCGCTTTCATCTTTAAGAGATAAATTAGTTGCAAAATAATTTACCTCTATATTTTGAGGTAAAAAATCATTTAAAAACAATGTTAGGTGCTCAGATCTATCACTATTTATCTTTGAATAATGTTTTTTTATTTTAGGGTTTTTATCAAAAATTCTGTTTAAACTCTTCGTTAAACAACTGATCCCATGCTCTTTATCATTGAGCCGCCAGTATAAAATATTAGGATTATTGGAAACGGGTGTTGATCTCTGACTAGGTGATGGAGATACATTATCTTTCGGAGCCTCCCTTTGTCTAACCCGCGGTCTTCTGGCCTGTATTTCTTTTAGTGATTCATCAAATTCATCAAAAAAAGTCATAATTTAAAATCCTTTAAAATTGTATGTTGTTAAGTAATGCCATAATTAAGCTATTACAACGTCGTTGGTTAGGTGGTAATAAATACTTGATTAACACCAAATATCACACAGCGTCCCTTCTCCAGTTGAGCTCAATCAGTCACAATAAATGTGTTTTATACCCCTTGAGCATTACAGTAAATATAATTTAGGAGTTTACTATAATGCTCAATTTAATTGTCTGTAACCAATACAGCCGTTTTTCCATGAGACGATACAGATATACTACCTTTTACATATCTAGCTCTTAACTTTAGACTAGAAATAGTCGAGGATATTATGAATGTCATTTTCGATATAGGGTTAGCTCCAAGATTAATTTCTTCTAAAGAAGTACAATAATCAAGATTTAATTCCGTATTATTTATTTGATTCCGGTATAGAGATAAACGCTTAAGCCCCTTAGGAAACTGAAATAATGATAGATCCGAAATAAAATTTTTATAAACGAGTAAACTCGTCAACTGCTTTAATTCTTGAACTGATTTTGGTATTTCCCTTAAGCCACACGCAGATATATTGAGCTTTTTTAGACTTCTGGCCGTAGATATTTCCGTTAGATCAATATTAAGATTTCCTCGTAAATCAAGCTCTTCTAGCTGATTTAATTTACGAAGGCTAGGGAGATGCCTTAAGTTATTAAAGCTTCCTATTATTTTTTTTAAACTAGTAAATTCTAGTAATATTTCCCATAGTAGTACTTCATTATCTGCTGTAAGCCCCCTTGCAATGCCTCTCTGGTATGCTTCATTATCTGTAAGCGAAATAGTCGTTATTCTCTTTTTTTCAACGCTGATATATATCCTAAAGTTCAACAGTCTACATAGTTTTTGATATGCCTGTTTATTTTTGTAGTTAAGAGATTTCGAGTTATTTATTAAAGATGGTGTTCTACTTTCAACATACGTAGCCTGACTAAAATCAAATATAAACCATTGTAAATTTTCACATGATTCATTTATTCTTTCTAAATTACCACTAACCCAACTCACATTAAGCACCCCCTTACTCTTAGCGGCTATCTGAATCATTCTTATTGCTTCGTAAGAAGCTGGGCTTTCATCTCGGGTTGGAGGTAATCTCAAGAAATCACCTAGGATTATTAGGTGTTTGGGAATATGTTTTTTGTCAATATTATTTAAATATGTTTCCAACTGCTCGGGGATCCTCTCATCAGAACAAATAGAAAAAATTATAAAACTATCAAGATTCACTTCGAGTTGATTCGCTATTTTTTTGCATGTATATCCACCAAAAACACTAATCATAACCAAGGGTTTCCTTAATACAGTCAAGTACTGAAGAGTAAGATTTTAATAATATTTTAGGTGAGATAGTAACCTCAAGACTTTTTAAAATGACAGTGATGTCATTGCTTACCTTGATGTGATGGTCTCCTCCTCTTAACGGCATCTATGTGCCATGATTAACGTGTTAAACAAATAATCATAAACAGGAGAAGACCAAAATGAATATTACAACAATTGGATTAGATATAGCAAA
>Ga0105357_10000078_pt1 | contig 41860 bp, 34 predicted proteins | sample GOMGulsemesocosm_4_FD_83660 | JGI IMG/M metagenome (GOLD analysis project Ga0105357, IMG submission 83660) | Methane-oxidizing microbial communities from mesocosms in the Gulf of Mexico - GOM15B Gulf of Mexico | ecosystem: Environmental > Aquatic > Marine > Cold seeps | place: USA: Gulf of...
AAGCCAATTTTAAGTGTAATACTGCCGCTTTCTGTGAATTTGAAAGCATTGCTCAAAAGGTTCACAAGTATTTGTTGTAAACGGACAGGATCGCCGCCGAAGATTGAAACGGAACCAGTATCGAATTCAAGGTTGAAATCAATGCCTAACTCCTCGGCGCGATATAAATAACTATTGGTCAAAGAAGACGTAAGATCTTTTAAATCAAATGGGATATTTTCAAGTTCAACACTTCCAGCTTCAATCTTACTCATGTCCAGAACATCATTAATGATCGCCAAAAGGGATTCCCCTGCTGACAGTATGGTCTCAACCTTAGTTCGTTGTTCGTCATTAAGATCGGTGTCGCGTAGGAGCTGCGTCATACCGAGAACACCATTCAAGGGAGTTCTAATTTCATGGCTCATTGTGGATAGGAAATCTGATTTGGCACGACTAGCGGCTAGTGCTTTATTTTCCGCCTCTTTACGTATTTCATTTTCACTAGCAACACGTTTATCTTTTTCTATGAGATCAGTTGTAAATTGGTTGAATGCTTTGACGAGAAATCCAATTTCGTCTTTTCGGTTAGTATCGAAAATTCGAATATTTGTTTCACCTTCTGTATATCTCTGAATTGCGAGGGTCATATTTGACAAAGGGTTTGCTATATTGTTCCCAATTATAACAGTAAGAATAATTCCAATCAAAATACTGCCGGTAAGTGCTATCCATACCTGCCAATAGGTGTCCTCTGTTTTTATATGTGTCGCGGCAACTCTGAGATTCATCAGGCGCCGTTCTTCATCTTCAAATTCTTGGATAAGTAAACGAAATTGGTCAAAATATTGTTTTCCATTTGCTTCCCCAACAAGTTCTGACATGTCTTTCAGAGTTTTAGAATCCCCAACCTCCCGGCGGAGATTAATTGTTGGCTCAGCGACAATCGTTTTCCAATTATTCAGCGTTTTCGTGATCTCTACCAATAAATGTTGTTGGTCATTAAAAATAACTGTTTGACCAGGAGTTTGATACTTTTTTGCAAGTAGTGAGACCAGATTTCGAGTTTCATTAAGACTACTGAACGCACCGTCTCTATAAGGTTTCAAAAAAGGCTCTTTACCAGTGAGCAAATATCCACGCATGCCGGTTTCCATATCAACAGCGGAGGACAACAATGTTATAGCTGAGCGAATTATCTCATTACTCAATAGAACGTTACTTTCATTGGAAGACAGGACATTCAATTTGTCGGCAGTAACTCTATTTGTAGCGAGATCTTCGGTTAATCTGTTCTGAAGTAGGGTAGATTCAACAGCCCTAAAAGCTCGAATTTCTGCGAAAAAGTTGTCAAACAACACCTTTTCATTTTGGAGTGCCCCGAGTTCAGCTATATGATTTAAAGTTCTTGTACCTTCATTCACCTGATATCGTAAATCGATAGACGGTTTAGCTACGGTCTCACTCCAAATATCGATGATATTGCCAATCTCTTTTAGCCGAATAACTTGCGCTGGATTATCAGAAACCTGTTGGGAAAGAGCTTTCAATTTTTTATAAAACAATTGTTCCCTATTAAGGTATGGGGTTAATAAACTCTGTTCACCAATTAATAGGTATCCGTTCACGCCGGTTTTCATACTCATAACATTAGTGAAAATATTATCGATGTTGTCCAAAACACCAACTGTGTGTTTAACCCAGCCTCCGGTAGTCTGTGTGTCCACTAATTTCTGTTCAACGAGTTTATGCGCATTACGGCTCTCGTTTCCGTGCTCTTCTAATTGTTTCTTTTCTCGACGAATGAAGGTTGAAATTTTGATCCGGAATTCGTCGAAAAAGACTTTACCCCTGGCTTTACCAACAAGCGTTGCAAGATCTGCAATGGATTTTGATTCAGCGATATTTCGACGCAATGCAATATTGGGTTCAGTTACGTTCTTGCGCCATTCATTAAGAATGTCCCACATCTTCTCGAGTTTCTGGACTTGGGCAGGATTATCACTGACGATTTCCTGGAGTGTAGTAATTCCTTTAAATGCTCGTTTTTCACCTAAATTGTATGGCTCGAGAAAATCATCCTTTCCAGAGAGCAAATATCCCCGCATTCCAGTTTCCATATCAACGGCAGACCGTGCAACACCGGCCATGCCATCAAGAACACGATGGGTATGGTCCACTTCATGGTTCGTCGCAACGATTTCATTGATATTGTATGTCACCAGAATGCCGAGAAACAGCAGTAAAATTGTTGGTGTTGAAATACCACCAAAAATTTTCTGTTTAGTACTGAGGTTTTTTATTTTCACCAGAATCGTTTAGCTCCAGAGACATCGTCATTCTAATTTTTGAAAACTCATGTTTGGACTGCCGTAATCGCTCTTACATTAGATTAAAGCCAATTAGTAAAAATTCATTAAAGAATAAAGGATTAGGTTCGATGCTTGGAATACTTAAGGGCAACTTACCAAATATTGGTCGTAGGTTCCGTATTGTTTAATGAGCAGGACGTTGACAATATTTGGGGTGTTCGTCTCAAACAAAAAAAGGTTTCTAGGATACCAGAAGACCTAAGAAATTATTTTTCAGTCCATCAAAACCAAAAGTTGTTTTTAAAATGACATGCACATTTATAAATTGTCACACGCGAAAAACGTCCTTTAACTCGGTGAATTACTTAACAACTTGTAAAGCTAATATACTCAAAATCACAATAATTTAATTTTAGTTCGACACGTTAGAGGTCACCATGTTTTCCAGATTTCCAATCCGTATTCAACTATCCATTCCCATCATCATAACAATTCTTGGACTTGCTATTATCGCAGGGATCTTCTTTGTAGGAACCTCCGAAAACAAAGCTGCCGTCGGAGAATATCTCTCTTCTCGAGCCGATCTTGATGCCTCTCGAAAAATCGACAGGTTAATTCTATCGGCGAGCGGTCATGAAAAAGAATATGTGGCACAGAAAAAGGCTCACGTATTAGAGGTCTACGCAAAAGAAGTAGAGGAACTGCAAAACATAGTCGAAAACCTGAAAACTAAATCAAATGATCAAGAGGAAATTTCTAAGCTTGAAACGTTAGGCGCCAGCGTTACGAAGTTTGATAATTTATTTTCAAAGGCCGTCAAAGAAATTGCTATTCTGGGGCTCGATGAAAAACAGGGATTACAAGGCTCTCTTCGAAAAGCGGTTCATGGAATTGAAGAGACACTAAAACACGAAAATATACAAACCCTTACGATCACAATGCTGATGATGCGTCGGCACGAAAAAGATTTCATGTTGCGATCTAACGCCAAATATATTGGTCGAATGGACAAACGGAATGCGGAGTTTCTAGCTCAATTACAGTCCAGTGATATTGAAGGCGAACACAAGGCTCTCCTTACTGAAAAAATGGTATTGTACCAGTCAGGTTTTAAGAAGATGACGGCGTCATGGTTAGCCCTTAGCTCCACAGAAGAAGAAATGTCTGTCGCCTTTAAAGAAATAGTCGCCGCAAACCTTGAAATAGATGATTTTTATACAAAAAAAGTAGATCAGGCGACCAAGGAGTCGTCAGAAATTACGGCTACGATAGCAACAATGATTGTTTCCGCACTTATCGGTGTCGCCGTCTTTATGATAACCATTTCACTTCTGTTATCGAAGGGAATTTCAAGAATGATCTTGAATATTGCTGAGGCAATGTCCGGTCTAGCTGAAGGAAATCTCGGAACAGAGGTTCCCGCTGCCGATAGAACCGATGAAATTGGCAATATGGCAAAAGCCATGAATGTGTTTAAAGCTAATTCAGTTGAAAATGAGCGATTGGCGAATGAGGCTAAAACTTCCCGCCAAGAATCACGCCAACGCCAGGAACAAAGGCAAAAAGAAGAGTTGGAGAAGGAGCGCGAAGAAACTGAAGTTCGAGAACGCGCAATGGCGGATCAAGTTCGAAAATCTGAGCAAATGACCAAACTCGTCTCTGCCTTTGATATCAAAGTTAAAGAAAATATGGATGAGTTGAAAAATGCAACAAATGAACTTAATACCGCTGCCGGCAGCATGTCGAAGCAAGCTGAAACAACTGGTACACTCGCAAATAGCGTTAGCGTGCGATCCGATACGATGTCAAGTAACGTTAATTCCGTTGCTTCCGCGACCGAAGAGCTAAGTGCGTCAATTAATGCAATTAACGGACAGATCCAAAAATCAGCTGAAGTGACTGGGGCTGCTGTTGGAGATGCAAACAAGGCGTCAAAATTTGCTGAAGATTTGACTTCAGCAGGACAAAAAATTGAAACGGTCGTCGATCTTATTCAAGATATTGCCAATCAAACCAATTTACTCGCGTTAAATGCCACAATCGAAGCCGCTCGTGCAGGTGATGCAGGCAAAGGGTTCGCAGTTGTTGCCAGTGAGGTTAAATCCCTTGCAAATCAAACGGCAAAAGCAACTGAAGAAATCAGCGTTCAAATTTCCGATATGCAAACGGTTACAGGAGAAGTTGTCTCAGTGATGACGACCATCGGGAATGTCATCAATGAAATTAGCGGTATTACAACTGGAATTTCGGCTGCCATTGAAGAACAAAGTGCCGCAACCGGCGAAATATCCAAGAACGTTCAACAGGCTGCAGGCGGTGCAAATGAAGTTTCTGAAAGTGTACAAGAAATTCGGGTCGGTGCCGAAAATGGAACGCAGACATCCAATATGTTGAAAGAAACAGCCCAAAAAATGAATGTTGTCGCAACTACATTTGACAACGAGATTAGTCAATTTTTGGAAAATGTAAAAACAGCCTAAAAAATTAGTGAATTACGAAATTAAAAGGCTGCCCATGAGGGCAGCCTTTTTCCATCTATCATAATGTGCTAATTAAAAGGAATGATTCAAATCAATGCAGAAGTATCTAATTGGCGCATACAGGGTTCAATTAAAAAGTGAGGTGCTTAAAATGCAGAGTACAGAGTTGAAAGAAGTGACAAATCCCAAAAAGCTAGAGTTGATATTATTCGTCTTTTTATCTTTTGTCCTGATACCCGCTTTAACAGTGGGATTAGTTGGTGCTTATGGATTTTCAGTTTGGGCCTACCAGATGTACGTTAGCGGACCGCCAGTGAGTTAAGCAATGCCAATGGACAACAATCAGGCCCCTGTTTCACGTCGTGCATTCTTGCGTGGCGGAAACCTTAATAGGCATAGTAAAGCCGAATTACCTCAATTACCTTGGACAATTCCTGGAACAATTATCAATTCCTGTAGTCAATGTGACAAATGCTTGGACGCTTGTCCTGAGAATATCATTGTCAAAAACAAGGATGGTTTTCCAACGGTCAATTTTTCAGATGGGGAATGCACTTTCTGTTCTGATTGTGTGCAAACTTGTCCAGAACCCGTTTTTGAATTTGTCAGTACCAATCCACACACTGCGTGGGATTTGAAAGCTGTAATTGCGGATGATTGTTTCGCCATGAATGCCGTTCAATGTCAGTCATGCCAAGATCATTGCGAGACACAGGCCATTACCTTCCATTATGTGACTTCAGCCATACCAACACCTGTAATTTCTCTCGAAGACTGTACGGGTTGCGGAGCGTGTGTGTCGATCTGCCCCTCATCCTCAATTGCCGTAACTCCTCAAACAGCACTAAGTTTACCAAAAGGACCTTCACTATGAGCGAAGCCTATTACGTCTCCAGCCTGGTCGCACAAATGGCGCCAGAAGCAGTCGAGGCGGTTTGTAATGCCATTAAGGAAATTGAATTCGCGGATGTGCCCTTAAGCGATCCGCGCGGAAAAGCCGTTGTGCTAATCGATGCGCCCGGAATGAGCGAGCTGATGAAAATCACAGAGCAGATTCAAGAAATTGAAGGGGTGTTTTCCCTGCTGCCTGTTTATCAACATCAAGAATTAGATGATCAACATGAATTAAACCAACAACAAAAAGACTTACCGTCAAGTATTGGGCTGGAGACTACGTTATGAAACTAACCAGACGCGATTATATCAAAGCAAACGCTGTTGCCGTTGCTGCCGGTGTTGCCGGTATTCAAGGTGAGGCAAATGCTTCAAACCTTGTCACTGATAGAGATGAAACCAACCTCAAATGGTCAAAGGCTGCCTGCCGTTTCTGCGGTACCGGTTGCAGTGTCATGGTTGGCACAAAAGAAGGCAAAGTTGTCGCCACACACGGAGATGTTAAAGCGGAAGTTAACCGCGGACTAAACTGTGTTAAAGGATATTTCTTATCCAAAATCATGTATGGCAAAGACAGACTGACAACACCGCTTCTTCGTATGACCGACGGAAAATACGACAAAAATGGTGAATTCACCCCTGTTTCTTGGGATATAGCATTGGACACCATGGCAGAGAAATTCAAAGCTGCCATTAAGAAGAACGGCCCAACGTCAATTGGTATGTTTGGTTCTGGCCAATGGACAGTCTGGGAAGGTTACGCCGCATCAAAACTGATGAAAGCCGGTTTTGGGTCTAACAACATTGATCCAAATGCCCGCCATTGTATGGCGTCAGCTGTTGGCGGATTTATGCGCACATTCGGTATTGATGAGCCAATGGGCTGTTATGATGATATTGAAGCCACCGACGCTTTTGTACTTTGGGGCTCTAACATGGCGGAGATGCACCCTATTCTCTGGACCCGTCTTACCGACAGGCGTTTGAGCGCGCCAGACACGAAAGTAGCTGTTCTGTCCACGTATCAGCATCGCTGTTTTGATCTGGCTGATATCCCAATGATATTTAGTCCGCAAACAGATTTGGCGATCCTCAACTTCATCGCCAACTACATCATTCAAAATGACAAAGTGAATAAAGATTTTGTCTCAAAACACGTTAATTTCAGACGTGGTAATGATGATATTGGCTATGGTCTTCGCCCCGAACATCCATTGCAGAAAAAAGCGAAGAACGCCGATAAAGCCGGTGGCTCTAAGCCGATGAGCTTCGATGAATATAAAGCCTTCGTATCCGACTACACTGTAGAGATGGCATCTGAACTGTCAGGTGTTCCTGAAAACCGTCTGATTGAACTTGCAGAATTGTATGCTGATCCAAAACGGAAAGTAGTCTCTTTCTGGACAATGGGCTTTAATCAGCACACGCGCGGTGTTTGGGCAAACAACTTGATTTACAACATTCATTTGTTGGTTGGGAAAATCTCAACACCCGGTAACTCACCGTTCTCACTAACGGGCCAACCATCCGCGTGCGGTACAGCTCGTGAAGTTGGAACCTTCTCTCATCGGTTGCCTGCGGATTTGGTGGTCAAAAATCCTAAACATAGAGCCATTGCGGAGAAGATTTGGAAAATCCCGTCAGGGGTTATACCGCCGAAACCCGGCTATCATGCTGTTCAACATAACCGCATGTTGAAAGATGGTAAGATCAACGCTTACTGGGTCCAGTGCAATAATAATGTACAAGCGGCTCCTAACATGAATGAAGAGACTTTGCCGGGTTATCGTAACCCTGAAGCCTTCATTGTGGTCTCTGACCCCTACCCCACGGTAACAGCAGGTGCTGCCGATCTAATTTTGCCAACAGCTATGTGGGTAGAAAAAGAAGGTGCCTACGGTAATGCAGAACGCAGAACTCAATTCTGGCAACAATTGGTTGATGCCCCCGATGGTGCTAAATCTGATTTGTGGCAACTGGTCGAATTTTCAAAACGCTTTACGACCGATGAAGTTTGGTCAAAAGAAGTGTTGGATGCCAATCCAGAATTCAAAGGTAAAACCCTTTATGAGGTTCTGTATAAAAACGGCAACGTGGATAAGTTCCCGCTTTCAGAAACCAACAAAGATTACGCCAATGACGAAGCCAATCATTTCGGTTTCTATCTGCAAAAAGGCTTATTTGAAGAGTATGCCACGTTTGGCCGTGGTCATGCCCATGACTTGGCTCCCTTTGACGTTTATCACAAAGAACGCGGCCTAAGATGGCCTGTCGTTGACGGAAAAGAAACTAAATGGCGTTTCCGTGAAGGATCTGACCCGTATGTGAAAAAAGGTACGGGTTTTCAATTCTACGGTAAGCCTGACGGCCGCGCCAATATCTTTGCATTGCCGTATGAGCCTGCCGCAGAAAGTCCCGATGAAGAATATGATATGTGGTTATCTACTGGCCGAGTGCTTGAGCATTGGCATTCTGGATCAATGACCCAGCGGGTTCCTGAACTCTATAAGGCGTTTCCGGACGCAGTTGTATTTATGCATCCGACAGACGCTAAGAAACGCAATTTACGAAGAGGCCAAGAAGTTAAGGTCATCTCCAGACGCGGTGAAATTATTAGCCGAGTAGAAACACGTGGACGGAATAAACCCCCTGTTGGTTTGATTTTTGTTCCTTGGTTTGATGCGAGCCAGTTGATTAATAAAGTAACACTGGATGCCACAGATCCGATTTCCAAACAAACTGATTACAAAAAGTGCGCGGTAAAAGTCGTCGCTACAGGGAGGGTATAAGTGATGAGAAAAATTGCTGGTTTAACTGCAGTTGCTTTAATTACTTTGTCAGGCTTAGCCGGAACTGTTTTCTCTGAGGAGCTGATCACACTACGGGGTGGCAGCGTCATTTCTGAAGAAACCAACGCACCTGCAATGCCAAAAGTGGAGAATACGGATCAAAGGCGGGTCCGAAACTATCCTGAACAACCGCCGACCATTCCGCATCATATTCGCGGTTATGAAGTTAGTAAAAACGCCAACAAATGCTTGTCTTGCCATGCAAGAACCCGAACTGGTGAGTCTCAGGCCCCAATGGTTAGCGTCACCCATTTTATGGACCGCGAGAACCAAGTACTGGCAACCGTATCTCCAAGACGGTATTTCTGTACCCAGTGTCATGTTATTCAACTGGATTCAAAACCTCTCGTAGAGAATACCTTTATGGATGTTGAAGACATATTTAAAAATGGAAAGGCCAAACAATGATTGGCATCGTCCGTAAAATTTGGCGGCTGGTCTGCACGACTTGGGTCAATATGAACCGCCCAGCCAAACATTTATCCATTGGGTTTTTAAGTCTTGGCGGCTTCGTTGCCGGTGTCATTTTCTGGGGTGGCTTTAACACCGCCCTAGAAATCACGAATACAGAGGCTTTTTGTATCAGTTGCCATGAAATGGGCGACAATGTGTTTGTTGAATTGAAGCCCACTATCCATTACAGCAACCGTTCTGGCGTGCGGGCCACGTGCCCAGATTGTCATGTTCCTCATAACTGGACAGATAAGATCGCCCGTAAAATGCAAGCATCGAAAGAAGTCTGGGGTAAATTATTTGGAACCATCGATACCCGGGAAAAATTTATCGCAAATCGACGACGACTTGCAGGCCATGAATGGGAGCGGTTAAAGGCTAATAATTCACTGGAATGCCGAAATTGTCATAGCGCTGAAGGCATGGATATTACTGCTCAAAGTGATCGAGCGGCAACGGCCCACCAAACATTCCTGTTTACAGGCGAGAAAACCTGTATCGATTGCCATAAAGGGATCGCCCACGAGCTTCCTGACATGACTGGGGTTGAGGGCTGGAAATAATCCAACAAACGGTTTTCAATTCAGAAGGTGTGGGTTTTGGAACTCACACCTTTTTTTATGCGCAATGCATATTTTGAAATAAAATTACAAAATGTGATGAAGGTTCGACATTTAGGTAAAATTTTGTTGCGACGCACAAATTCATCCTTATGCTATTTATATAATTAAAAAAAATCGTTGTAGACGATTGCCAGGGGGCATTATGAACGTAGCAGTTAACTCATCTCAATTGAATCAACAGGCTGAACAGCATTTCGATATTCTAATCGTCGGCGCTGGAATATCGGGCATAAATGCGGCTTACCATCTAAAAGACCAATGCAAAGATAAAACCTTTGCAATGTTAGAGGTACAAGACAGCTTTGGCGGCACATGGCACACCCATAAATATCCCGGCATTAGATCTGATAGTGATTTGTATACGTTCGGCTATAAGTGGAAACCATGGTCTGGTCCTCCCATTGCTAAAGCCGATGAAATTCTCAAATATTTGGGCGAAAGCTTAGATGAAAATGATCTTCAACAACACATTCGATTTTCACATCAGGTGAAGAGCGCGGAATGGTCGACCGAGAATAAATGCTGGACTTTGGATGTATCCGTTGGAGGTTCTGACGAGTTGCAAACATTCACCTGCAATTTCTTGTGGATGTGTCAGGGGTACTATCGTCATTCGGAAGGATACACACCAGATTTTCCGGGATCTGAAAACTTTAAAGGCGAAATAATACATCCTCAAACATGGCCGGAAGACCTTGATTATAAGGGTAAAAAGGTTGTTGTGATTGGATCTGGTGCCACTGCAGCGACGTTAATCCCCTCCATGGCAGATGACTGCGAGCATATTACCATGCTGCAACGCTCGCCGACTTACTTCGCTGTGAGACCAAATAAGAACGAACTGGTGGATACACTGCGTCAATTGGAAGTTTCCGACGAATGGATCCACGAAATTGCGCGAAAACAAGTGCTTGCGGAACAAAAGAAAGTTACGCAAAGATCTTTTGAGGATCCTGATGGTCTGAAAAAAGATCTCGTTGGAGCCGCCAAAATGTTTTTGGGCGATGATTTCGACGTGGACAAACATTTCACACCCAGTTACCGCCCATGGCGCCAAAGACTGGCGTTCGTTCCTGACGGAGATATGTTCAAAGCCATCAGATCTGGCAACGCATCAGTCGTTACGGATACGATCGATACCTTTACCAAAGCCGGTATTAAATTGAAGTCCGGAGAGGAACTTGAGGCTGATATCATCATAACGGCAACCGGTTTCAATATGAGCATTCTCGGTGATATCGAATTTATCATCGATGATGAAAAACTTGATTTTGGAAAAACTTGGGCCCATCGCGGTATTCTATTTTCCGGAATTCCGAATATGGCGTGGGTTTTTGGATATTTGAGAACCAGTTGGACAATGCGGTCAGATCTAGTCTCAGACTTTGTCTGTCGTCTCCTCAATCATATGGACGAAAAAGGCGTAAACATGGTGACACCACATTTGCGCGAGGAAGACAAATCAATGCCAGAGCTGCCGTTTGTTGATCCGGAAAATTTCAACGCCGGATATCTGTTGCGAGATATGGATAAAATGCCAATACAAGGTGACCGTCAACCTTGGGTATTTAGCCAAGATTATTACGCAGAAAAAACAGAAATACCGGAAGCAGATCTAGAAGATGGTACTTTGATTTACAAATAGATCTGTCTCAGAGAATGCAACTAAGAGCGGGAGAAGATCACTCTCCCGCTGTTGTTTCAACGTTGACTGTTCAGGACATTTTTGTCAAACCCGGCGAGTTTTTTGTAACTACTCGCAACATCTTTCAAAACAGTTTCTGAAACACATGTATGTACGTCTTTGCAGTCACCAGTGCAGGCGTCTTTTACCATTTGCATAACCCGTTCTGGCCCGGTTTCACGATTAGCCAGAACGATCTTTGAGGTCGGCTCTAACCTTGCGTCTTCATAAGATTTGAGAATCTGAACAATATCTCCACCTTGTTCTATCAATTCAGCAAAAGTCATTGCATCAAGCACACCTTGTGACACCCCGTTTGATCCATTTGGATACATAGCATGGGCAGCATCGCCCATCAGCGCAGCCCGTTCAAAACTCCATCTTGGAATTGGGTTCCGATCTATCATTGGAAACTTATGAACGGAAATCGCGTTTTCGAACAAGCTTTGTATGTCAAGCCATCCAAGATCCCAATCTTTGAAATATGGGATAAATTCTTCGAGTAAACCGGCTTCATTCCAATCAGCCTGCTTGGCATTCATGTCGGAAGGAATACGCCGTTCTGCAATCCAATTGATGTATGATTTCCCACGCTTTGTACTCTCGGATCTAATAGGATAAGCTACCAACTTTAGATCATTATGGCCGGCCATGAACATTGATTTCCCATCAAGATAGGGATCCATTTCAGTAACCCCACGCCAAAGCATTTGTCCTGAATAATGAGGTGGCCCCTCATCAGGGTAAAAGATTTTCCTCAATCTGGAATTTATGCCATCAGCGCCAATTAAAAAATCAGCAGTGGCAGAGTTCTTTGTATTCGATCCGGAATGATCCGTGAAATGGGCGGTGATTTGATTTTCGTCTTGATCAAAACTTTGAAAACGATGGTCGTTATAAACCGCGTCTTCGCCAAGTCGTTCCTTCACGTGTTTCAGTAATATCATATGGAAATCACCACGATGAATAGACAACTGGGGAACACTATAACCCGCAGCTAAGCCCCTTGGTTCTTGCCAGATTTTTTTCCCATCTTCAGCAAAATAGTTCAAACTTGATGTCTCAATAGCAACGGCTTTTAAATCATCCAAAAGACCCAACTTTTCAAGGCTTTGTACGGAATGAGGAAGAAGGTTCACACCAACACCTAATGGCAAAATTTCAGGTGCTGTTTCAAAGATGCGTGTTTTTACACCGACGCGATGAAGAGCAAGGGCTAACGTCAGCCCAACTAAGCCACCTCCCGCAATAATACCATGTGGTTTTGTCATTCACGTCTCCAAATAAAGTTTCATTTGTAATTATATTGCTAAATTTAGTTTGCATACAAGTAATTAAATAGGATTAATAGAGAAGTGGAAAAATTGTATTTATTATAAAATTGTCATAAAATATTTACACTATGGTTTTAAACAATACGTGTACATTGATGTGTGGGATTAACATATGACCGGACAACTCGACGCCTCACTTAAAGACATGGTAGAGGAATGCTACTTAGAGACCGTTTCCGAAGCCATGGATGCTGGACACAGTAAACTGGTTGCCCATAAAGAAGGTGTCACAGGTGCCGCCATGTTACTCGCAGCTATGAGTGACATGGAAGACGAGGATGCAAAAATGGCTGTTGTTGCTCTTAATTTACGGCCATCACAATTGGAAGCGAACTAAGGCTTTTAAACCGAAGCTCACTTCCCACTAGTCATTAGAATCCGTGAGCTGTTAAGCCATCGTCAACTTCGATCATGCTTCCTGTCATGAAATCAGAGCCCGGTCCTGCAAGAAGCAAGAGTGTCCCATCAAGATGCTGCGGATCACCGACCCGGCGCCCCGGCAAGCTCGCAATTAGACGTTTCCCAAGATCAGTTTCCCAATAATCACGATTAATCCCAGTTACGATATACCCTGGGTTAATACCATTAACTTGGATTTTATAACGTCCCCACTCGTCAGCAAGTGCAGCGGTCATATGTTTTACAGCGGCTTTTGACATGCAATAAGCGATATTTTGCTTCAAAACCCGATTGGCCGCGACAGAGGCAATGTTAATTATCTTGCCGCCATTACCCTGCTTTATCATGCTCTGGCCGACGGCTTGGGCCACAAAGAATGCACCTTTAGCGTTGGTATCCATGACCATATCAAAATCTTCTTCAGAAATTTTATCCGAAGGGGCGAGCGCACTAACACCGGAATTATTCACGAGAATATTTACCGGACCCAACTCTGTTTCGGCTGCAGCTACGCCGCTTTGAATGCTTTCGATATCTGTTACATCCATTTTGATAGGAACAGCGCGTCCGTCAAAAGCTTCGATTTCTTTCGCCAAATTTTCTAGTTTATCGACACTGCGGGCCGCGATGGAGACTTTTGCACCCGCCCTTGCAAGTGTTAAAGCGAATTGCCAGCCAAGACCTGAAGAGGCTCCAGTTATGAGGGCGTGTTTTCCTTCTAAAAACGTGGGGGTGGTCACTTGGTTTTCTCCTGCATAAGCATTTGTTTTTATTTTGATTGTCATTTATTCATTTGCTGAAAAATGAAAGTTATTAAAATCAATTCTATATTTTTTAGTTAGGAATACTATCTTAAGGAATATCTGTTCAAAATACGAAAAATATTTATTTGAAAAGAAGATCATGCCTGTATCAGCAAATATTCTAGTCATTTCCAGTGGACCCGCCGCAAACGTATTTGATTGCTTGGCAGATGAAGGGTTCGATTTGAGGTTAAGTCACGTTGATGAATTTAAATCAGTTGTCGACGCCAATCCAAATTTCGATTTGGTGATTGTCGTGGCACCTGAGAGCGGACAGGTTGATCAAACTGACTGCATTGATTTTTTGAACGAAAAGAAGTTACCCATATTGTTTGTTGGTGAAAATCCTCAGCCGTCAAAAATTCAATCGGTGCCAGTGAATTTCTGTGATCTTGAAATTAGACGGCGTATTCAGTCTTTGATCCGACTCGAAATCATGAAAAAAGAATATCGCCGACGGGCCGGAACAACAACGTTATATGGTTTCACCAAATCAGATTTTAGTGAAATAAATGAAGATGATAGCATGCGAAATATTTTGCTGGTGGGCAATCAAAGCGCAGTACTTGGTGATATACTTCTACAGTTAGAACGTAAATGTAAGGTTCATGTCTGCAGGATGGCAGACACAGCGCTGGAAGATCTTCGCAGTGGTTCTTTTGATGCGGTTATCATGATCGGTTCTGGTCAAGGCGACGTTCATTTAAGATTATGTACGGATTTACGCACAGACAGCAGGCTCTTTAATATGCCCGTACTGTTTGTCCTTGAAAACGAAAGCAACCGCGAAGCGGCGTATGTTCATGGGGCATCGGATATCGTGATCCATCCGGCTGAAATGACAAATTTATATGTCAGATCCAATTTACATATTCACCAGTCTGAATTTCGGTTTTCTCTGCAAAAACTCTTTAAAGAATCAAAACCTCTTCCTGTAACCGATGCCTTAACCAGCCTCTATTCCTACGGTTTTGTTCAAGCCCACATGGAAAAACTCATTACTGATCATCAGGAACAAGGAAAATACTTGTGTATTGCGAGTATTACAGTGAACAATCTAAGCGATATAAATGAAAAATATGGCTACCCGGCGGGCGACCAAATTCTTCGTCAAATTGGGACTATTATCTCGTTCCTTATACGCGGAGAAGACTTCTGCGGCCGCTATAAAGGGAACCAATTTATTATCGCCCTCCCCAGCACCAGTAAAGCTGATGCTCATTTCGCTCTCAAGCGTGTATATGGCGTAACCCGTAATACAGAATTTGCCATTGCACTCGTAGCAGAGGCTGTATCAGCTGTTATTGATATGGGATTGGAGCAGTTAGCTCCCGACGATACATTTGCCGATGTTGTAAAACGCGGAACCAAACTCGGATTTACAGCTTAAAATCATCAGTTGGAATATTCGTTCTAAATAAATCTTGAAGGTTTCCTCGACATTTCTTATGTTATGAATATGAAAATAGATATTATCTCAGATACTGTTTGCCCATGGTGCCTCATCGGTAAACGCAAATTGGAAGCAGCGCTAGAACAACGTCCTGACTTAGACGTTGATATTACGTGGCATCCGTTCCAGCTTCACCCCGATATGCCTGCAGAAGGCGCTGACCGGAAAGAGTTCACGGCCAAAAAGTTCGGAAGCCCGGAACGGGCGAAAGAGCTTTATGAGAATGTTGCCAATGCGGGCAGCCTTGTTGGGCTTGATTTTAAATTTTCCGAAATTAGTCGCGCGCCTAACACTCTAAATTCACACAGGGTTATTCGATGGGCTGATAGCGCAGGCCTTCAAAACGAAGTTGTTGAAATTCTTTTCCGCAAGTTTTTTATGGACGGCGAAGATTTGGGTGACGTAGAGGTTCTCGTGTCTGCAGCTTCTGAAGCTGGCATGGACGCTGACTTGGTCAGAGAGTTACTCGGTTCCGACCGCGACATGGAACTTATCTCAAAAGAAGACACGCGGGCCCGTGAAATGGGTGTTTCTGGTGTTCCGTTCTTTATTCTAGACAATAAGTACGCTTTGTCAGGCGCTCAAGATAGCACTGCTTTTTTGGAAGTGTTCAAAAAAATTGAGGCTGAAAACAACGATAACTCAGAAACTGTATAAATACTATTTAGTGTGATCGGGATAATCTTGATCTAGAAAATCGAGATAAGATTGAATTTCCAATTTGGTGCGAGCCTCATCCCAACCCAGAGGCTCCGCCACAACGTCAGCAATCTCCTCTAGCTGATCACGCCCCTGTCCCTTATTCCATGCAATACCCGTTCGGCGAAAGAGGATATCCGCGAGATTTGTCGGCTGCTCCTCGGTAGCAATGCGTTTTAATAAATCGCTATTGGCTTGAATACTACGGTTTTGGCCGCGTGTGGCATGCAAATCTTTGGTCGTTTGTGATGCGTATTTCGATAGCGATTTGGCAGGTAATGACGGGTTTATTCTTTTTAAAGCAGCGCGCGCCAAATTTTTGCCAACCTGTCGATGTGTCATAATAGGGCCACCGGTTAAAGCCAGGATATTTTTAAAACCATTGGATTTAAGGTCATGTATTTTGATGGCACGGCTACCATGTGGCTCGTTTGGATCAAAGGTAATGGGCTGCAATCCCGCCATTGTAAATTTGACGTCGGAACGAGTTACACCAAGTGAGGGCATCAAATGATTTAACTCTCCGATTAACCAATCAACTTCGTCTTCTTCTGCGCGAACGCCGCTTGCATCTTTGTCATAGGGGACGCGGTTCAAGCCTACTAAATGAAGCCCTCTGTTTGGGACGCAGTAAAGTGGCTCTTTAACACGGTTCATAGCAATCATACCCCAGTTAGATAGTTCTGGAGGCAGTTGGACCGCAATATGCGCGCCTTTCAGTTTCAGTACTTTTTGCGGTAAATCAGATTTGAAGTGTTGACTGATTTGATCGCTCCAAGCACCACCGACATTCAGAACAAGCTTGGCCTGAATGGTTGCCGTTTCAGCAGGGTCAATACAATCCACCAACTCGACTGACCAACTGTCGTCCTCATTTTTTGTAAGCGAGGTAAACTCGGTGAAGTTCCGAGCCACAGCCCCCATTTGTGACGCGTCTTTTAAGGCATCAATGGCAATTCGTTCGGGCCAATCGAACAAATACTCCCTAAAGACCGCCATTCCTTGAATTTTGGATGGCTCCCGGAGGTAGCTTGCAAAAGGCGTGGACGAATGATCAGAAGGTTTGTGCCGTTTATACCCCAGCGGTAAATCCTTAGGTCCCAAAACGGATAATAGGGAAAATGCTAGATCTACCATACGAGGCGTAAATGGATCTTCTTTATAAATCGGAAAGCAAAAATTCACTTCATGAGTGAGTTCCGGTAGTGAATTTGCAATATCACTTCTGGCATCCATAGAGGCTTTTGCGTTGATTAAGGCTGTTGCTAAATAAACGGGGTTTCGAACAAAATCCCAAAGACTTTTACCTGGTGTCAGATGCCGTAATCCACAGTGAAGAAGGCGGCTGGATTTACTGGTAGCGCCTTCTGCAAAATCCCCTTTTTCAACAATTAGGGTTCGAAAGCCTTTTGCGGACAATTGCTGGGCCGCACTACATCCATTAATACCGGCGCCAATCACAACCACATCGAAAGTCTCAGCATTCAGATCACTGAGTTTATCTCTTTTCATGGAACTAATCCCGCCCTTTAAAATTGTGTTTAATGCCGCCTCACGCTGTCGCTATTTTTGCAAGGTTTCTAGCAAGATTTAGAACACCGCTTAACCGGTCTTCTGGATCGGCCCACGATCGTGTGTAAACCATTTTATGATCGCCGCGCAGTTTAGCAGAACCCGGCTGCTTCGATATGAAACCAACAAGACCTGCCGGATTATCAAAGCTGTTGTTACGGAACGACATAACGGCCCCTTTAACGCCTGCGTCGATTTTCTCAATATTCGCAGTTTTGCAATATTGTTTGATAGTCATCACTTCCATCAAATGTTTCACTTCATCTGGAAGCGGGCCAAATCGGTCAATCAATTCCACTGAGAAGGCACTGATTTCATCAGCTGTCACTTGCGCTGCAATTCGGCGATACAATTCCATACGGAGCGATAAATCTGAAACATAACTCTCAGGGATCAGGACAGACGTTCCAATGTTGATTGTTGGAGACCACTTATCCTCTGTCTCTTCACCCGTTTCGAAATCACCTTGCCTTGCATTAGCAACGGCTTCTTCCAGCATTTCTTGATATAGCTCGAAGCCAACTTCTTTTACGTGGCCAGATTGTTCGTCACCGAGCAAGTTCCCTGCCCCGCGAATATCCAGATCATGACTGGCAAGCGTGAAGCCTGCGCCCAAAGTATCCAAGGATTGCAGAACACGAAGGCGTTTTTCGGCCGCTTCTGTTGGTTTTTTACGCGGTGGTAAAGTGAGGTAAGCATACGCCCGAGTTTTGGAGCGTCCGATCCGCCCTCGTATCTGATACAGCTGCGCCAGACCAAACATATCTGCGCGGTACGTCACCAGCGTATTTGCTGTTGGAATATCAAGACCAGATTCCACAATATTTGTTGCAACCAACACATCATATTTGCCATCATAAAACGCGTTCATGGTTGTATCGAGATCTTTTGCGGGCAGCTGACCATGTGCCAGGACGAATTTCACTTCTGGCACATGCTTAGTGAGGTATTTTGAAACTTCTTGTAGATCATTTAGTCGCGGACAAACAAAGAAACTTTGGCCGCCGCGATAATGTTCCCGAAGCAGCGCTTCGCGGATAACAATCGGATCAAACGGCAGGACAAATGTTCGTATGGCAAGCCTGTCCACTGGCGGTGTCGCAATAATGGATAGATCTCGGATACCCGTCATAGCAAGTTGAAGGGTCCGCGGTATCGGCGTAGCGGTCAGCGTTAGAATATGAAGATCCGCGCGCATTTCCTTAAGACGTTCTTTATGGGCAACGCCAAAATGTTGTTCCTCATCGACAATAACCAGCCCTAAGTCTTTGAAATTAACAGATTTACCAAGTAATGCGTGCGTACCAATGACAATATCAATTTGCCCATTCGTAAGGCCTGCTTTGGTTGCGTTAGCTTCTTTTGTGGTCACCATTCTTGATAGTTGTGCCACGTTTACAGGAAGTCCCGCAAAGCGCTGGCTGAAGGTTTTATAATGTTGCCGCGCAAGAAGCGTCGTTGGGGCAACGATTGCGACTTGTTTCCCGTTTAGGGCCGCAACGAAGGTCGCGCGAAGGGCAACTTCTGTCTTACCAAATCCAACATCACCACAAATAAGTCGGTCCATGGGTTTGCCAGAAGCCATATCGGTTAAAGCATCTTCAATGGCATTAAGCTGGTCTTGAGTTTCTTCAAACGGAAAACCTGCACAAAATTCTGCGTACGCGCCCACGGGGGGAATTAATCGCTCCCCTTTTCTAAGCATTCTTGCCGCGGCAATTTTAATCAGTTGGTCGGCCATTTCCATGACCTTTTTCTTCAACTTGGCTTTCCGAGCCTGCCAACCTGATCCGCCTAACCGGTCAAGTGTTGCCGCGCTATCAACACCACCATAACGCGATAGCATTTCGATATTTACAACAGGCAAATAAATCTTGTCGCCACCGGCATATAAAAGCGTTACGCAATCATGAGGGGCGTTAGAAATATCAATTGTTTTCAAACCTTCATATTGGGCAATGCCATGTTCTACATGAACAACATAATCTCCCGGTGATAGCTGGGCGGCTTCTGCAATGAAGTTTTTGTCTTTACGTTTCGTCTTCCGTGGACGAACCAACCGATCTCCGAGTATGTCTTGTTCGCCGATGACCGTGAATTCGGGGGTCTCGAACCCTTTTTCCAGAGCGAGAACCGTTAGTGCAAGTCTGTTACGCCCCTGCACACTGTCAATCTCGTTAAAGGTTGAAATATGCTGAACATTGTCCATACCGTGATCGGACAAAACATCCGTATTTCGGGAACGTGAGCCTTCCGAAAAATGGGAGAGTATAACTTTCTTTTTCTGTCCCAACTGGTCAAGGACATGATCTTTAAGATCATCATAGATATTACTGTCCTGGCTTTTACGTTCAGGTGCAAAATCACGCCCCTGTCGACCTTCTGCATCTAGAATATGATCCCCGCTAGCACCGCTTCTAAAAGGAGAGAAATGACAGGTGGTGCGCATGGAAACGATGTCCAGCCATTCCTGTTTCTCCAAATAAAGTGCATCGGGTTTCAGAGGGTAATAATCAACATTTTTTCCAACAGCAGCCGTTTTTCGGCTTTCATAATAATCGCCAATGGTATCAAGCCGCGCGTCCATACTTTCTTCGAACAGATGATCTGTGAAAATAATGTTGTTTGGAACAAAGTCACCAATTGTTGCCATTTTATTGTGAAAAAGTGGAAGCCAATGCTCCATACCTGCATGTTTACGTTTTTCGCTGACGGCTTCATACAGGGGATCATCACCGGTTACCGTTCCGAAGTTCTCGCGGTATCCGCCTCTGAACCGACTGACAGAGTCTTCGTCTAGCAAAAATTCAGTAGCAGCCGTAAATTTTATAGACGTTATTTTATCGTTGGATCGCTGCGACAACGGATCAAATTTGCGAATACCATCTATTTTTTCGCCAAAAAGATCAAGTCGAACAGGTTGTTCCTGACCGGGAGGAAAAATATCAATAATACCTCCGCGAATAGCAAATTCGCCGGGTTCCATCACCGTTCCAATACGAGAGAAACCGTTGGCAACTAAAAATGCGGTCAGTTCGCCAAGATCAATTTTATCGCCAACTTTTGCATCAAATTTTGCCGCTTTAATCATGTCGTGTGTTGGAACACGTTGCAGCATTGCATTTACGGTCGTCAGGATTAATCTTGGCTTGTCCGAAGCTTCCGTCAATTTTGCCAGACTTGTCATGCGATGGGCGACTGTCTCCGGATTCGGAGAAACCCGATCATATGGCAAGCAATCCCATGCAGGGATGCTGATAACTTCGAGCTCTGGATGAAAAAAGGCAAGCGCGTCCTCTGTGGCTGCCATGCGAAGATCTTCTCGCAAGACATACAACACGTCCGTTTTTGCGGTGGCAACATAAGTGCCTATCAAAAATGCGTCATAGCCTTCTGGAACTGCTTCCATCTGGATTGAAGCGTTTTTGTCTTTAACCGAGGCGAGCTTATTAATGAGGCTCGCAACATGATTTTCAGTCATTAATCTTCTATTTTTGCAGGGTCATGCTCATAAATGGCAAAATTCTTGAGTTTTAGCATTACTGAAGTTGCGTATTCTTCTGGGATTTCTTCCCTGCCAACGGCCCACGCATAAATGCTAGGATCACCGGCCATCAGTAATTTTTCATACATGTCCAGTTCCTCATCATTAAACGTTTTGACGTATTTGTTGGCAAAGCGTCCTAACATCAAATCAGTTTCTTTCATTCCGGTATATCGTGAACGATGAAGTAATCTCTTGCGGCGGATAGTGTTATCTTCAGTCATTTGGCTGCTTTCATGTTGATTGCCACAGGATATACATTTTTTGTTGCGTTCTGTCAGCACTAAGCTGGACGTGATTTGTATTTCTGTACTATTTTCAGGAAGAAATATCACTAACAGGAAAAATGATGCGGCCAGAAATACTTTTCCCTCTCTTCAAATCTATCGATACCCTTAAGGGTATTGGACCGCGTTTGGCTGCTCTAATGGCAAAATTGGCCGGCGAGAATGTCATCGATGTTTTATATCACTTACCCACGGGACTTGTGGAACGAAAAAATATCACTGAACTGGATGAAATTTACCTCACCCAGCAAGTGATTGTACCGGTGACAGTCCTAAAACACTATCCATCTCAAAGTAGACGGGTCCCGTACCGCATAACTTGCGAGGTAGGCGACAGCGCCCTCACTCTGACGTTCTTCAATGGCCGCGAAGACTTCCTTAAACGCCAACTGCCAGAGGGGCAGATACGAATCCTCGCGGGAAAATTAGAACAATATTCTGGTGAATTTCAAATGACCCATCCCGATCACATTCTAAAAGAAGGTGATGATACAGATATTTCGATGTTTGAAGCCATCTACCCGCTTTCTGCCGGGGTTACCAACAAAACCATGAGCAAAGCGGTGACACAAGCGTTTCTGGCTCTCCCAATTTTGCCGGAATGGCTGGATGATGCGTTGATCAAGCGGGAAAAGTGGGATCACTGGAATGGATGTATGCAGAGTGCCCATAGGGTTGAGAGCAATGCTGATCTTGAGCCCATGTCTCCCTTCCGCCAACGTTTGGCATATGACGAGCTTCTGTCAAATCAGCTAGCCCTCGAATTAGTCCGGCAAAGCATGAGGCGTAAAAAAGGTAGATCTTTCATAGGCGGCGAGGCTGTTCAGGAGGCTATTGAACGCGCCCTGCCCTATAAACTGACAAATGCTCAAAATTCTGCACTGGCTGAAGTTTTTGCTGATATGCAATCAAGTAATCGAATGCTCCGCCTTATACAAGGCGACGTGGGAAGCGGTAAAACAGCGGTTGCATTGATGGCTTTGGCGAAATGCGTCGGATCTGGCGCGCAAGGCGCCTTTATGGCACCGACTGAAATACTTGCCCGTCAACATATGCAGTCTATAAAACCTTTTACCGATGCAGCAGGTTTGAAAATCGCTTTGCTTACTGGCCGATTGAAAGGCAAAAAACGTGCGGCTCTCCTTGAAGAACTTTTAGCAGGAAACATTGATATTTTGTTGGGAACACATGCGTTGTTTCAGGACGATGTTGCCTATCACGATCTTGGATTAGCCATTATTGACGAACAACATCGTTTTGGTGTCCATCAACGTTTGTCATTAAGCGCAAAAGGCCGGGCAGATAAAGGCGGCGTAGATGTTTTAGTGATGACAGCAACACCTATTCCAAGAACGCTTGCACTAACTGCTTATGGAGATATGGATGTTTCGGTTATAGCGGAAAAGCCGCCCGGAAGGCAGCCCATTGAAACCAGAGCGATTGAAATTGAACGGCTTGATCAGCTGGCGGCAAGTCTTGAGCGAAAATTGGTTGCAAACGAGCGGATTTATTGGGTATGCCCACTGGTTGAAGAAAGTGAAGTCTCTGATCTTGCTGCCGCTACGGATCGACATACTTACTTAAATGCCCTTTATCCCGGGAAAGTTGGACTTGTTCACGGTAAGATGAAATCTGAAGAAAAAGACAGCGCAATGGAGGCGTTTAAATCTGGCGAAACGCAAATCCTTGTAGCGACCACAGTCATTGAAGTTGGAGTCGATGTACCAGAGGCAACTGTCATGATCATAGAACACGCAGAACGCTTTGGTTTGGCACAACTTCACCAATTGCGAGGACGTGTTGGCCGTGGCAGTTTAGCCGGTACCTGTCTGCTAATGTATGCAGGACCATTGGGGGAGACTCCAAAATCTCGACTTAATATCATGCGTGAAACTGAAGACGGATTTCGCATCGCAGAAGAGGATTTACGTCTTCGCGGCGCTGGAGAATTGCTCGGAACCCGCCAAAGCGGGTTGCCTGAATTCAAGGTGGCGGACTTACAGGTTCATGGACGCCTATTGCAAATTGCAAGAGACGACGCGAGACATTTCCTTGAGATCGATCCGTCCCTTGCCAGTGAGCGCGGAAAAGCCATTCGCACGTTGCTCTATTTGTTTGAGCGCGATAGTGCCATTAAGTACTTGCAGTCAGGTTAGGCTTTATTCAGCGTCTTTATCACCGTTTTCCGCATCTTCATCCGATGGCCAAATCATCCCGGCAGAAATAACCAACTTAATTCCTTCTTCAACAGACATATCCATAAATTTCAAATCTCTTTTGGGAACAAAGAGTAAGAAACCAGATGTTGGATTAGGCGTTGTTGGTAGGAATATGCTGATCATGGTTTCATCATCAAGCTCGGCGACCTCGCCTTTAGCTTCACTGGTGACAAAAGCCATGGCCCATACCCCTTTGCGAGGGTACTCAAGCAAAACAACTTCTCTAAAAGAAGAGCTGGATTGAGCAAGAACAGTCTCAATAATCTGTTTTAAGGCTTTATAGACTGACCGGACAACAGGCATACGTGCGACAATGCGTTCTCCAAAATGTAGAAGCGAGCGACCTAAGAAATTTGCTGTAAAGAAGCCGATTAAAATTAAAACCAAAACTGCAACAAACAACCCAAGGCCCGGCACACTGAACGGCAAATAGGTCTCTGGATTGTATCTTGCCGGGATTAACGGCGTTACATTGGCATCAACGAAATCAACAAATACATATGTCAGATAAATTGTGATAGCGATCGGTGCTGTAATCACAATGCCCGTCAAAAAATACGTTCTCAGCCTTGAAAACAAACTTATTTTTGGCGCCGGTTCAACGAGAATATTTTTATGATCTGGGTGGTCTTCGTGGTCAGGATCGATCGTATTTTTATTTGACATAATTGACTGCGAATTCTCATTTTTCTTGAAAAAGAAGGGCACTGCCCTATTGGATTAAAATACAACATAACATCAACAAGGCGAGCCGTCACACTTTCCTTGTTAAGGTATTGATTTAATCATCACTTTCATAAACCAAACTTTAATAGAAATAGCCTATTCTTCTGAGTACGATTTTTCTATTCGTATTACTGATTATGATGTTTGGACACGATATTTCGATTTTTAAATTATCAAATATTACTAAATATAAACCACAGCTTTTAACACTAGGGTTATTTTCGGTGACCATGGTTTGTGGATTCTTACTTAGTTATGAAAACCTAAACTTCGCTATTTTTACGTATGGCCTATCTGTTGGTTTTCTTGCCTTGCTTGCCTATCAAATTTTCACCAATGAGCACAAGAAGATCGCTGAAAAACAACACTTAACAAACCAATACACACAACTTTCGGACGCCGTTGAAATACTCAACGATGGATTTCTGCTGTATGATAAGGACCAAAAACTTATCACCGTAAACAAGATGATCCGAGATATTGTTGGCGATCTAGGTGTGAATTTAGTGCAGGGTACTCCTCGGAAAAAAGTAGAAAATGCTATTCTGAATTGGTTCGATACTGAGGAACATAAAGTAAAAGTAAATAATTACGTCAAGTCATTGGAAAACAACAAAAAATTCCCTCTGAATGAAATTCGTTTTTCAACGCCAACCGGACGCCATCTGGTGTTAACGGAAAAAATTACGCGTGATCAAGGCATCGTATCCATTGTTCGAGAAGAAACAGATGCGGTAAACAAACAAAACGATCATGGAGAAACCAGCGCCCTTCTTGAAACAGTTTACGATAATATTCCCCTCGGTATTTGTGTGCTGGATGTTGATAGCTGCATTGTCAGTTGGAATGAAAAATATTTATCTGTCATGGGGGTAAGTCCCTCAACGATATACAAGGGCATCACCTTAGAACAGCATTTGATAAACATCTTCGACATTTACGCCAATATAGAGGAAGATTCACAAGAGTTTGCTTCGGCAACTTTGGCAAGGATGACCTCTGCAAGTTCATCACGAAATGAACGGCACCTAAAAAATGGTAAAATAATTGAAATAGCGCGAAGCAGCCTTCCTGGCGGCGGATATATTTGCACATTTAATGATGTCACTTTGGAAAAATCCACCCAACTTTTGCTAAAAGAAAGCGAAAATCGGTATCGTAAAATGGTGGAGTTATCACCGGAAGCTATTTTGGTACATAAAGATGGCATAATAATTTATGCAAATGGCGCAGCAATTAAGTTACTAGAGGCCAAAAACCTATACTCGATTGTTGGCGACAACGTACGGAAATTTTTCCCTGTAGCAGATCACGATCTCCTACATAACCACTTTGGCCCTGCTGATCATCTTGCCCCCGGCGAAATTGTTTCAGCTGAAAAAAGTCAAGTCATTGGAAAAATTGGAAAACGGATTGATGTAGAGTTGGAAGCCTCTGCCCTGCTTTATGGTGATCGGCCTGTTATGCAGATCGTAGCCCGCGATATTTCCGCGCAAACGAAAGCTCAAATTTTACTTGAAAAAGCAAAAGAAGAAGCTGAATACGCCGCTCAATTAAAAGGAACCTTCCTTGCCAACATGAGCCACGAATTACGCACACCTCTAAATGCTGTTATCGGGTTCTCTGAAATCATTAAAAATGAAATTTACGGGAAGGTTGGTTCAGAAAAGTACGTTGAATATGCTGGCGATATTCACGCTAGCGGCATTCATCTGTTAGATTTAATCAACGATATCCTTGATTTGTCGAAAGTGGAATCCGGAGCACAAGAAATTTCAGAAGAAGAAATAAATATCGGAACGCTTGTTGAAGAGTGTGTGCGTCTGACAGATCATCAGCGAGGAAAAAACAACATCGAGTTAAACTCATACTTAAACTCGATTTTACCATCGGTGTATTGTGATCCAAAAATGATCAAACAAGTCATCATTAACTTACTCTCAAATGCCATTAAATTCACCCCGCAAGGTGGAAAAGTTTCAATTCATTGCGTTATTGAAGGTAATGGATCCCTAGCGCTATCGGTTCAGGATACAGGCATCGGCATCAGGGAAGACGATATCCAAAAAGCCCTTACGCCCTTTGTACAAGTTGATAGCGAGCTCAGCCGGAAATATCAGGGGACGGGCTTGGGTCTCTCTCTTTCTAAAAATTTGATGGAACTCCACGGCGGAAATCTAATCGTTGAGAGTGAATACGGTACAGGAACAAACGTCACTATTAATTTACCGCCTGAGCGGGTTATTCGTTCTGCGGCTTGATAAAAAGCCTTCTCTCTATTATTGTTTGATCCAAATCTGTTTCTGTTGAGTTATATAACTTGGCCGATTGATCAATAAATAATAAATCGTGGGGAGAATACCGTGAGACTAGAAAACAAGGTTGCAATCATTACAGGTGCCGGTTCCGGCTTTGGCGAAGGAATGGCACTACGTTTTGCCCAAGAAGGTGCTGCTGTTGTCGTCAGTGACATTAATGAAGCTGCTGCCATGAAAGTAGCTGCTGACATTAACGGCAAAGGTGGCAAGGCAATTGTCAACATAACTGACGTGACGAGCGCGAGTGATATCGCAGCACTGACCGCTGCGACCTTATCCCAACTCGGTAGTATTGATGTCCTTGTCAATAATGCCGGCATGCCACAACGCAACGGACCTATGCTTGAAACTGACGAAGAAACTTTTGACAAAATCTACGAAGTGAATGTCAAAAGCCTTTTCTTAACAAGTAAAGCCATTGTTCCGGTTATGTTGGAACAAGGCGGCGGCAACATCGTCAACATAGCCTCAACAGCGGCGTTGAGCCCGCGTCCGGGCCTCGTTTGGTATAACTCAAGTAAAGGTGCCGTCCTTACACTAACAAAGTCTATGGCCATTGAGCTTGCCCCGCAGCAAGTTCGGGTGAACGCACTTTGCCCCGTTATTGCCCTGACCCCTATGGCTGTTGAATTTATGGGCGGTGAAGACACTCCTGAAATCCGCGAAAAATTCCAAGCCAGCATTCCCATTGGCCGTATGAATACGCCGCTTGATCTGGCCAATGCGGCATTATGGTTAGCGTCTGACGAAGCGTCCTTTATTACAGGTGTCGCTCTTGAAGTAGATGGCGGTCGCTGTATCTAACCTTATTACTTACATAACAACAAAAAAAGGGATTGAGTATGAATAATACTCAATCCCTTTTTTTGTTGGCCGCAGGTTTTGCCTATTTAACGTCAGCAGCAACCCGCAAACTCAGGATAGTGTCTGGGTTCCTAACTGTACCGGAACTGCCATAGCCCCGTTTAATTTGATCAACAAATTCCATACCTGATGCAACCTTACCGAAAACAGAATATTTACCATCAAGAGAGTTATTCTCTCTAAACATGATAAAGAATTGGCTGTCGGCGCTGTTCGGGTTATTTGAACGGGCCATTGAGACAATTCCGCGATCATGGGGAATATTTGAGAATTCGGCGCGGATTTTCTTACCAGAACCACCTTTACCGGTTCCGGTCGGATCACCAGTTTGTGCCATGAACCCTTCGATTACCCGGTGAAACTTGATACCATCGTAGAATTTTTGGCGAACCAGTTCTTTAATACGGGCAACATGCCGCGGTGCGGTGCGTGGGTATAATTCAATGACAACACGACCATATTGCAAATCAAGATATAACGTGTTTTCAGGATTAAGATCACTTGCCGCGCGTGCAGGCAAGATAGACAGGCAAAATAGTGTTGCTGCCAAAAAACTTCCAATTACCAATCGACGTTTCATATTTCTTACTTCTCCTAAGGATACTTTGGCTGAAAACAACGCTTCTGCGCCGATACAACATAGAGAGAGTTTCACACAGCATGTGCCGATAAACAAAGATTTTTTATCAATCGAAAAAAAATAAAAAAACCCGCTTGACCAAATCTAAACTCGCCCCTATGTTCCGCCTCACCGAACGACGATGAACACTAAGAAGTTCAGACATTATTTGGTGAATATATGGGGGCCCGTAGCTCAGTTGGTAGAGCAATTGACTTTTAATCAATGGGTCACTGGTTCGAACCCAGTCGGGCTCACCATTCTAAATCCCTGGAAACATTCGTGTTTCCGGGGATTTTGCTTTTTATCACCCCACTGAAGTCTTCCCTGCCCCAGTTTATCGTTTTATTTCATTTCGCCTTAACTGATAAATTTGCTTTGTAAATTTTCGAAAAATAACGAAACATAATAAAAATAAACTTTGGGAGAATAATACAATGACAACCCCCCGTTGGTCATGCCAGATAGAAAAAGACGATATTTCCAATATTCGCGTTGAAGACACCTTACACGAAACATTGCTTGCACAAGGCGAAATTGAAGTCGCGGTTAAGCGATATGCTCTAACTGCCAATAACATTACATATGCCACTTTGGGGAAATCATTTGGAAGTTGGACTGACATGCCTGGCTATTGGGCCTTTTTCCCATGTGTGGATGATAACTTTGGACAACTCCCAATATGGGGTTTTGCAGAAGTCGTGAGATCAAACCACGATGACTTTAGCCTAGGTGAGGAATTCTATGGATATTTCCCTATGGCCAGCCACTTGGTTATGACACCTGGGAAAATTTCATCTGAATCGTTTAATGACTTCACCGAACACAGAACCAAATTAGCACCGGTCTATAATCAGTACACACGAGTAACAGCGAACTCTGGCATCAAGGCTGAGGAAAAAGACCTGTGGCCAGTCTTTCGTCCGCTCCTCGTAACAGGATATATGATTTGCGATCAATTCCATGAGGCTGATTATTACGGAGCAGATCAAATTGTCATTGCAAGCGCATCTAGCAAAACGGCAATGATGACAGCCCGTTGTTTTGATCAATTTGGCCAAAAGCCAAAACTGATCGGCTTAACCTCGCAGGGAAATAAACAGTTTGTTGAACAATCTGGGCTCTACGATCAAGTCCTGACGTATGATGACGTTGCAAAACTCGATAATCAAATGTCGACTGCCTTAATCGACATGGCAGGTAACGGCGCGGTTATTGACGCCTTACACCATCATTTTACGGATAATTTGAAGTTCAGCTGCCTTGTCGGCTTATCTCATTGGGATAGCGCGAGACCATCGCGGGACTTACCCGGTCCAAAAGTTATTCCCTTCTTTGCACCGGGACGTATTAAACAACGGTCAACGGACTGGGGATCTGACGGTCTTCAATCGCGGCTGGGAAGCGCATGGGACAGCTTTATAGATCTCGCGCCAACATTGACATCAATAAAGGTGAGTGAAGGTGCTGAAGCGGCTATGGCGGCCTACCGTGACCTGGTGAAGGGATCAGTGGATCCATCGAAGTCATTAATCATAAGCCATTAATCGAGACGGAGCACGAGCAATCGTGCTCCCGTTCGCAGCATCGAAAAGGAAAACGGTCAGGAACAATGGCTCAAAAGGGTAGTTAGAGTTTAATATATTTTATTAATGAATTGATCGTAAGGTGAAATGCGCAAGTGATATGAAGTCGTACATCTAATTAGTCCAATATTTTTGCGTTCCGCACACACATACCGGAACTTAACAAAGACCGGTAAGGCTGTAAGCATACTGTAACTCTCCAAACCCATAGAGGGTATTTTGATGAAGTTCTTTGTTTGCCTGATTTTTTCGTATCTTGTGTTTTCCGGAAACGCACATGCTCAATCCCAAATTAGAATTACGACCGGCGAATGGGAACCCTTTCTGTCCAACTACTCTCACGAATATGGTTTTTCAAATCATATTGTGACCGAGGCTTTCCGCAACGTTGGTATCGAAGTTATTTGGGGTTTTTTTCCGTGGAAGCGCTCTTATGAGCTCGCCAAAAAAAGTCGGGATTGGGACGCATCTTCTATCTGGCGGAAAACCGACAGGTCCGAAGAGCATTTTTTATATAGTGACAAGGTGAGCAGCTCATCATACGTGTTCTTTCATTTGAAAAGTTTTCAGTTTGATTGGACCCGATTTGACGATCTGGCAAAATATCATATCGGCTTAACAAGCAGCTATCAGTACGGACAAAGATTTGAGGAAACGCGGAAGGCATTTGATATTAAAATTAGCTCCAGTTACAAAGACGAAGCGTTATTCAAAATGCTGCTTAAAGGACGCATACAACTTTTCCCCAATGACCCCCGCGTTGGTGCCGCCCAAATAAGGAATGTTTTTTCACCCGAAGAAGCAGCCCTACTAACTTTCCACCCGAAGCGTTTTGCAGTTTCAGACTTACATCTTGTCATATCAAAGAATGCAAAAAATGGTCATGAACTTATAAGAAAATTCAATAAGGGTTTGAAAATTCTTAGAGAAAGCGGGAGACTTGCTGAACTTAATAGGGACCTTGAGGCTGGTAAATACGATAAGAAGGCAACAAAATTCAAAAAATCACCTTGAGAGCTTAGAAAATCGAATTGTCAGTCCCAAAAATAAAATGTTCAAAATGATATTGGATAAACTCGATTTAGAGAGGTGAAATTGGGCACAAAAAAAGCCGCCACAAACGTGACAGCTTTTTTTAAGGATGGTGCCCGCACCCAGAATTGAACTGGGAAGCCCTTACGAGCGGCAGATTTTAAGTCTACTGTGTTTACCGATTTCACCATGCGGGCAGCGACGCTAACCTACTGATTGTCTGTTGGTGACACAAGACCCTATTTTCAATTTATTGTATTTTTTATGATCCTATGGCTTCAATTTGCTTTTGCGCATCCTCTCGCAGTTTCCCCCGTTGAATTTTGACACCATTGGCACTCTGTGTTGTTGGAAAGGAAGACAGGCATTCAATGGCAACGGGAACCTTATATCCCGCAAGATTTTCCCGGCAATAGGATAACATTCCTTGCTCGTTAGGTTTTTGATCGTTTTCCAGAACCACGAATGCATAACTGCGTTGGCCCTTCGCAGTTTGTACGCCGACCACCTGTGCTTGCGAGACGCCAGTCATAGCCGCAAGGCAATTTTCAATCTCTGCTGGATCAGTTAAATAACCGCCAAGACGCAAGACATCACCCATTCGACTTAAAAAGGTGAATGAAGTTTCATCTTCCTGAACGCATAAATCGCCCGTTTTGATATATCCGTCTTTCGTTACTGTCTTTAAGGTCGCAAGCTCATTGTCCAGATACTCGAACATCTGGCTTGGTGTTTTAATTTCCAACTCACCGGCTGTGCCAAATGGCAGGGTAGCCCCTGTTTCAGGATCAGTAATTCTGATTTTTGCGGACTTTGATAGAAGTCTGCCCCCTGCCCGTTTTCTATTTTCAGCAATGTCTGCGGGATCTTGATGGGTAACGAAGGCTTGAACCTCGCTCATCCCCCACAACCCCATGAGAGAAACGCCGCGTAAACTGGCTGCTTCAACCAAATCGGAGAGTGCCGGATTAAAGGCGGCATAGCCCGCGTACATCAATTGTGGAAAGGGTTTTTCTTCGTCCGTATGATCCAGCAACATGGCGTACATGTCGTCGGACCCATTAATATCGGTGATAGCACAGTTTTGCATAATTCCGCAGGCTTCCGTAGGCTCGAACACCGGGAGGCAATAAACTGTGCCGCCACCTGCAAATCCCGCGAGGGCCTGCGTTAAACCAAAGGTGCCGCACAGAGGGTTTACCTGAAGCAACCGACATTCCCTATCTTTATAGCCGAAATTTTCAGCAACTTCTTCCGCATGAACGGTAACGCTGTACTGGGTGTGGAGCACAAACTTTGGCTTTCCTGGGGTGCCACTAGTTGTGAAGACCACAAGTCCGTCAGTTTCAGCAATGTCAGGAAGCGTATAAACGTCTGATTTTGTAAGATCATCGAATAAAATTAAATCTTTATCCGCAAGGCAGTCAGGAATGGATAAAGTAAAATCGTCATTTTCGCTATAGATCACAACCGATTGCAGGGCATTTAACCCATCTTTGGGAATTTCTGATAGAATTTCCATAAAGGGAATATTTTTAAAATCGGGCCACAAAACAAGGGTCGAACAGCCAGACCTCGTCACAATATCGGCCATCTCAAAGGATTTAAATTTGGTGTTCAAAGAGACCACAATGGCGCCAAGTTCGGCACAGGCCAAAAACACTTCGAGGTAGGCTGCTATATTTGGCAGCCAAACGCCGACTTTATCGCCGCGCTTAATCCCACTTTTATAAAGTCCACAAGCGAGATGGTGGCTTGTTCGCACAAGCTGACTGTAGGTAATTTCAGTACCACGATCGTTAATGGCAACGCGGCTGGGTGTTTGTGTTTTTGATTTTTCTAAGCAGTGAGGGAGCGTTTTCATTTTTATTTTTGTCCCTGGAAAGAGTTATTAGATCTTATTAATATCGGCATCTAATTGAGCTAATATGGCTAAAAGAGCGTCATAAGCCGCATCGAGTTTTTCAGGCTCAACAGATCTTAAAACTAAATTAGTTCCAAGCAGGCCTTGCTTGTAAAAGGGGTAGGATCCCATGGACACCTCTGGGAATTCCTTTTGTAAGGCACCAAGATCCGCGGCAATAATGCCTTCGGCAACTGGCGCCCCAACTGACCGGCTCAGCATTTTTGCGCCGCCCGTCAATTCCGGGAGAATGCTTTGCATCATTGCTTGCATGATCGCCGGAACGCCGGCCATGACAAACACGTTTTCTATTCTAAAGCCGGGCGCCTTACTAACCGGATTATCCACGAGGCTTGCGCCGTCAGGAATTCGCGCCATGCGTTTACGCGCTTCGTTAAACTCAATACCGCTAACAATATAATGCTCGGTAAGGATTTTCATGGCCTCTGGATGATGGTCGATCCCTACTCCAAATGCTGCTGCAATGGAATCAGCAGTGATATCATCATGAGTTGGGCCAATGCCACCGCTGGTAAATACATAGTTATATTTTTTTCGGCAGAAATTTATGGCATCTACAATTTCTTGTTCAATGTCTGGAATTATCCGAACTTCGAGTAATTGAATTCCCACATCGTTCAAGCAAGTGGCCAGATGAGCAACATTTTTATCTTGTGTGCGACCTGACAAAATCTCATCGCCGATGACAACCATGGCTGCTGTTACGGTTTTTGGTGTCCTATTGTCCTGTAACGTCATTTGCGCTTTTCCGTAACTCTTATTAGTGTTGCCGTAGTTTTCTATATTCTGGCCGTTAATGTGTGCAATATCAAAAAGTTTTAACATTTTTGGTCAATTTGATTTGAAAGTATATGCCCGCATGTTGTTTCCGGCCCCCCTAATTCAAGGCACCCTTATCAAACGCTACAAAAGGTTTTTAGCGGATGTCGAACTTGAAAATGGTGACGTTATTGTGGCGCATTGCGCTAATTCTGGTTCCATGATGGGGTTGAAGGAAGAAGGATTCAAAGTTTGGCTTTCAATTTCTGATAATCCAAAACGTAAATTGAAATATTCTTGGGAATTGGTGGATACGGGAACGACACTGGCCGGAATTAACACCGCTCACCCAAACAGAATCGTCGCCGATACGATCACAGACGGAAAAATTCCGGAGCTCACTGGATATGACAACCTGAAACGAGAAGTCAAATATGGGAAGAATTCGAGAATTGACATTTTCCTGACCAGCGAGGGCAAACCGGATTGTTACGTGGAAATTAAAAACGTCACTCTGTCGCGAGAAACCGGCGCGGCTGAATTTCCAGATTCTGTGACTGCTCGCGGGACTAAACACTTGCATGAATTAAGTGATATGGTTACTGAGGGGCATCGAGCGGTTATGTTTTATCTTGTTCAGCGCGATGATTGCGATACATTCGAAATCGCCTCAGATATTGACCCTATATACGCAGCCGCTTTAAAGCAAGCGCGTGAAATTGGGGTTGAAATTCTGTGTTACGATTGCAAAATAGACCCGTATGGCATCGAGATAAGACGACCTGTTCAAATAGTAGAATAGAAACCTGTATATCTTTCAAATAATTGAAGCTGGTACAATCTAGTTTCCTAAACTAAGTTTAAGAGCATGAAATACGAAAATAGTTACGACACACCTGTGGAAAATACCGGCGTTATCAAACTTCACGGCGAAGAAGGCTTTGAGGGAATGAGAAAAGCGGGCCAGCTGGCGGCTGAAACCTTGGACATGATCGCGGAACACGTGGTTCCCGGCGTGACAACGGATGCCCTTAACACCCTCTGTCACGACTTCATCTCAGAGCGCGGCGGCATTTGCGCCCCTCTTGGGTATCGTGGTTTCACAAAATCCATTTGCACTTCGGTAAATCACGTGGTGTGCCACGGCATACCGGGATCTAAAAAACTGGTTAGCGGTGATATTGTTAATATCGACGTGACACCGACTTTAGAGGGTTGGCACGGTGATACCAGTCGAATGTTTGTCGCGGGTAAAGCAGGTGTTAAGGCAAAGCGTTTGATCGACCTGACGTATGAATGTTTAATGCGCGGCATTGAGGTTGTGAAACCCGGTGCGACCACAGGCGATATCGGATACGCCATTCAGACGTTTGCCGAGAAAAACAGATGTTCAGTCGTTCGTGATTTCTGCGGCCATGGTTTAGGGCAAGTCTTCCATGATGTTCCAAACATTGTTCATTACGGAACTCCCGGCGAAGGCGAAGAATTACGCGAAGGCATGATTTTCACCATTGAGCCTATGATCAATCTGGGTAAATGGCAGGTCAAAGTTTTGGAAGACGGCTGGACAGCTGTTACCAAAGATCGGTCGTTGTCAGCGCAGTTTGAACATTCTTTGGGCGTAACCAAAACCGGATATGAGATATTCACACTCTCACCAAAGGGATTGAATTGTCCGCCGTATGACCTCTGACAGCTCTAATAAATCTAAAATTTCAGAAGCATCAGCCGTTATTTCAGAAATTGAGACGGTTCAGGAAAACCTGCCCACAGCCAGAGCTAGCGTGGAATATGAAATTACTGAACCGGATTTTCTAAATGTTAAAGATAGTCCATCGAAGACCAAAATCGACCTGTCCGGGAAAAAAGGTCATCGCGCGCGATTGCGAGATAAAGTCTTATTGAGTGGGACTAACGCCCTTGCCGATTACGAACTCCTTGAAATGCTGTTATTTGCCGCCTCGCCTCGCGGGGATACAAAACCTCTCTCCAAAAGTTTATTAGCTGAATTCAAAACTCTGGGCGGCGTCATGAGCGCATCAAACGAGCAGCTTAAAAAGATTGGTAATATTGGGGATGCAGCGATTGCGACCATTCGTATTGCCGAAACTCTCGGAGAGAGACTTCTCAAAGACAAAATCGTTAAGCGCAATGTTTTAACGTCGTGGCAGGCACTTCTGGAATATTGCCAAGGTGTCATGGGCCGGAAAGAAATTGAACATTTTCGTATATTGTTCCTGAACAATAAAAACCATCTCATTGCCGATGAAGTCCAGCAAACTGGTACCGTCAACCAAGCCGCCGTATATCCCCGTGAAGTAATCAAAAGAGCTTTAGAGCTTGGGGCCACCTCAATAATCTTAGTTCACAATCATCCCTCCGGTGATACGACGCCATCAAAGGATGACATCCGGATTACAGAAGAGATTATAAAGGCTGCAGATGCACTGAGTATTTCAGTTCATGATCATTTGGTTGTTAGCGCGAATGAAAGTACCAGTCTAAAATCTTTGGGATTAATGTAGCGGATTTAGAAAGCTCTTTGCGGTGAAATACCGAATTGAAGGGTATTTAGTGCGATGCCAAGCATATCTCTTTCCGCGACGACACCTCGGTACCGTGAAGTGCAAGCTGCAATGATTATAAAATCAAAAAAGGATGCCACCCACCCTGGCGGCAACTCTTGGCGAATTTCGCCGCATTCTTGGGCATCAATCACAATTTCTTCGATAATTTCCAGTTGCTTCAAATAGTTTTTTTTGTGTGTTGATTGATCATCAACTATTATTCGCAACATAAAGAAATAGTGATCTTTCAAATTATAGTATCCCCGTAGGATAAGAATAATCTTTTCAATTGGGGTCTTTTTAGAAGATTTTGCTTTTTTCAAAACCTGTCCAAACCGCTTGATACAATGTGAGGCGGCTTGATCCAACAGCTTTTGTTTGGACCCAAATTTTCTATTTACCGTTACACGAGTGATACCCGCTTTTTTAGCCACATCATTGACTGTAGCATCTGGTTTATGAGCGAATACGTAAATTGCCGCTTCGAGAATTTCAGTGTGAGTTATCATCGCCATCTTTTATTAATACAAAATATATTCACCGGACGAATTATAGTGAAGGCTGTCCTAGTTCTACGGGAATGTAAATTATATCAATAATTGCACATTTGGTTTTCAAAACGTGGAGAAAAAAACAAACACCTCGTTTATTTTTTCATAATTAGTTGAGATTTTGCACCGCCTCTGATAGTGAACGCGCATTGGACCAAGACATTCGTCTGTTAAAACTCGTGTACACGGCGAATTGATTTTCACAGTTTAGACAAGGTGACATCCCATGATACCCCGTTATTCCCGCCCAGAAATGACCGAAATCTGGGAACCGAAAAGCAAATTCCAGATCTGGTTTGAAATTGAAGCCCATGCTTGTGACGCACAAGCAGAACTCGGAGTTATTCCAAAAGAGGCTGCTAAAGCCGTTTGGGACCGAGGTAACTTTGAAATCGACCGCATTGACGAAATTGAACGGGAAACCAAACATGACGTCATCGCGTTTCTAACTAATTTGCAAGAGTATGTCGGTGACGAAGCCCGCTTTGTCCACCAAGGCATGACATCTTCTGATGTTTTGGATACTTGTCTAAGCGTTCAGATGACAAAAGCTGCTGATCTCTTGTTGCAAGACATGGATAATCTGCTCGCTGCCCTTAAAAAGAAAGCCTACGAGCATAAAGACGATGTTTGTGTTGGTCGCTCTCACGGCATTCACGCAGAACCCATTACTTTTGGCTTGAAAATGGCGCAAGCCTACGCGGAGTTTAATCGTAACCGTGATCGCCTTGTACAAGCCCGCAGAGAAATCGCCACATGTGCAATTTCTGGTGCTGTTGGCACATTTGCCAATATTGACCCGTTCGTTGAAGAACATGTAGCCAAAAAATTAGGGTTGGAGATTGAAACAATCTCAACTCAGGTTATCCCCCGTGACCGTCACGCTATGTTCTTTGCTGTTCTGGGTGTCATTGCCAGTTCTATTGAACGTTTATCCATAGAAATTAGGCATCTTCAACGGACAGAAGTTCTTGAAGTGGAAGAATATTTCTCGCCGGGTCAAAAGGGCTCGTCTGCAATGCCTCACAAACGTAATCCAATTCTAACTGAAAACCTGACAGGCCTTGCCCGTCTCGTTCGCATGGCTGTTGTTCCTGCAATGGAAAATGTGGCACTTTGGCATGAACGGGATATCTCCCATTCATCTGTTGAACGCGGCATTGGACCCGATGCAACAATCACATTGGATTTCGCACTTTCTCGTCTAACAGGCGTCATCGACAAATTGGTTGTCTACCCTGATAACATGATGGACAATATGAACAAGCTTGGTGGGTTGATCCATTCACAGCGCGTTCTGTTAGCACTTACACAAGCTGGCGTAAGCCGTGAAGACGCTTACCGTTTGGTTCAGCGCAATGCCATGCGGGTTTGGCGTGAAGGCGCAGACTTCCTTGATCTTCTTCAAAATGATGATGAAGTCACAGCAGCACTTACGAACTCGCAAATCGCCAGTGTGTTTGATCTGGAATATCACACAAAGCACGTGGACACTCTGTTCAAGCGCGTTTTCGGCTAATACCGGAAATAAACTAATAAATCTAATTAAGCCAGCAACTCAAATTGCTGGCTTAATTTTTTATGTAGCATCGTCTTGGATTTGCTGACGTGCACTGTCCATAAGGTCATCCATTTCACGCCGAAGCTGATGATCGGATATGTCTACGTTTTTAGAATCTAGGTCATGGCGAAGTTTCCGAAAAACATCCTCGTCGCCTTTCTCTTCCAGATCGGCAATAATGACTTCTTTTGCATATGCATCAATGGCATCACCAGTAAGTCCCATAAGCTCCGCCACCCATTGCCCCACAAGTTTATTTCTGCGGGCATTCGCTTTAAACTCCAAATCATTATCATGCGCAAATTTATCTTCATGTAGTTTTCCACGGTCATCTAAGCCTGCCATTATAGGATCCTTTTTTGGTTTATTTGAGGGGTTCCCCAAAATATATGGAACTCATATTTGCTATGTCTCATTCTTGGTTACATATTTAACATGTGGTGCAGTTTGCTGGCCGACAAGGTTTACAGCAAAAAATTCTCAATATGACTGATACCAGTTGTTGTGTTTGAGGTCCTTCTGCACTATGTTCCGCATGAAATCGGGCAATATCGTTTGGTTTCATATGAAATATGGTGGTTTTCGCTGTTTTTTTCATTGCGATAAATCAACGTTTCACATTTATTTTATTAAAGGCCAGTAGTTTGGCCTTCATGTTGGAGTGGCATCCATGACCCGCCGTAGACGAGTCTACGAAGGCAAGGCAAAGGTACTTTTTGAAGGCCCTGAACCTGGCACTCTCGTGCAATATTTTAAAGATGATGCAACTGCCTTTAATGGCGTAAAGAAATCGACTATTACAGGAAAAGGCGTCCTGAATAACCGAATTTCTGAACACCTAATGGTGCGACTGACAGACATCGGAATTCCTAATCATTTTATTAGCCGTCTAAACATGCGCGAACAATTGATCAAGGAAGTCGAAATCATTCCAATTGAAGTGATTGTCCGCAATGTAGCTGCTGGCTCCATATGCGCACGTCTTGGTTTGACTGAAGGCACCCCAATGCCGCGCGCCCTTGTTGAATATTGTCTGAAATCAGATGAACTTAACGATCCAATTATCTCTGAAGAGCATATTACGACGTTCAACTGGGCAAGCCCGCAAGAGTTGGATGATATTATGAATATGACTTTACGAGTAAATGATTTCCTTTCTGGTCTTTTTACCGGCATTGGTATCAAACTTATTGATTTCAAGCTTGAGTTTGGCCGCTTTTTTGATGGCGACGAAATGCAAGTTATTCTGGCTGACGAAATTAGCCCTGATAATTGCCGTCTCTGGGATGTGGCGACAAACGAAAAATTGGATAAAGATCGCTTCCGTAGGGATCTTGGTGGCGTAGAAGACGCCTATCAAGAAGTGGCCCGTCGGTTGGGTATCTTGCCCGAAGGCGGACCCTCGGATCTCAAAGGTTCGACCGCAATACAATAAAATCAAAGGCGCAGTTATTGCGCCTTTTTTCTTGTCTATTTTTTTCAAGGTAAAATTTGATGAAAGCTCGAGTAACTATCTCACTCAAAAATGGTGTTTTGGATCCGCAAGGAAAAGCAATAGAGCATGCGTTGCATGGCCTCGGCTTTGAAGGCGTGAATGATGTGCGCCAAGGAAAGATCATTGAACTTGATCTTGGCAACATTTCAGCTGATGCAGCCCCTGCCCAAGTTGAAAAAATGTGCACCCAGCTTCTGGCAAATACGGTTATTGAAAATTACACCGTTGAGCTGTTGGACTAATTCAAAGTTTATAGGAGACTGAGACCGATGAAGGCCGCAGTTATCGTTTTTCCAGGATCTAATTGTGATCGCGACATGAAAGTTGCTATCGAACAGTCCATGGGCCACTCACCTGACATGGTTTGGCATGGTGATACATCACTGCCAGACACCGATTTGATTGCCATCCCTGGCGGATTCTCTTATGGAGATTACCTCCGGTGCGGTGCTATCGCAGGTAATTCCCCCATCATGCGTGAAGTCGTAAAGAAAGCCCAATCAGGGACGCCTGTCCTTGCGGTTTGTAACGGTTTTCAAGTCGCCACTGAAACCGGAATGTTATCTGGTGCTTTGCTTCGAAATGCCAATCAGAAGTTCATTTGCAAAGATGTAAACCTTCAAGTGGTTGCCGATAATGATCGTTTTGTCGGAGAATTCGACGCAGGTCAGATTGTGCGTTTTCCCGTTGCCCATCACGATGGTAATTTCTACGCAGATGACGAAACACTTGCCCGCCTTGAAGGCGAGGGTTTAGTTGCTTTCAAATATGCGGACGAAACTGGCGTTGTGAGCGACGACACCAACCTTAACGGATCCCGCAATAACATTGCCGGTATCTACAATGAAGCTGGAAACATCCTAGGGCTTATGCCCCATCCTGAGCGCCTAATTAGCGAGCAGCTGGGCGGCACCGACGGGAAAACCTTCTTCGACAACCTCATCAATTCATTGAGCTGATTATGACGGAAATTACAAAAAAAATTGTCTCCGAACATGGTTTGTCGGAGAGCGAATATGACGAAGTTCTCAAAATATTGGGCCGTGTGCCAAATATTAATGAGCTGGGCATCTTCTCGGTTATGTGGAGCGAACACTGCTCTTACAAATCATCAAAAAAATGGCTGAAAACGCTGCCCACAGAAGCTCCATGGGTCATCTGCGGGCCCGGCGAAAATGCTGGTGTTGTTGATATCGGCGATGGACAAGCTGCCATTTTCAAGATGGAAAGCCACAATCATCCATCCTATATCGAACCCTATCAAGGGGCTGCCACTGGTGTTGGCGGCATTATGCGGGATGTCTTTACAATGGGCGCACGTCCTATTGCAAACCTAAACGCACTGCGTTTTGGCTCTCCAGATCACCCAAAAACTCGGCACCTGGTTTCAGGTGTTGTCTCTGGTGTTGGTGGATACGGCAACTGTATGGGTATTCCGACAGTTGGTGGGGAAACAAATTTCCATTCATCATATGACGGAAACATCCTCGTAAATGCCATGACTGTTGGTCTGGCTGACGCAAATAACATCTTCTATTCTGCAGCTGCAGGTATTGGAAATCCTGTTGTTTATGTGGGATCAAAAACTGGCCGCGATGGTATCCACGGTGCCACAATGGCATCAGCTGAATTTGATGACGACACTGATGAAAAACGTCCAACAGTTCAAGTTGGTGATCCGTTTACTGAAAAACTGCTGCTCGAAGCTTGTCTTGAGTTGATGTCAACCGATGCGATTGTTGCTATTCAAGATATGGGCGCCGCTGGCCTCACATCATCTTCGTTTGAAATGGCGGATAAAGGCGGCGTTGGTATCCAACTCGACCTTGATAATGTTCCCATGCGCGAAGAAGAAATGACCCCATACGAGATCATGCTTTCTGAAAGTCAGGAACGTATGTTGATGATATTGAAGCCAGGCCGTGAAGCCGAAGCTCAAGCCATTTTCGAAAAATGGGAACTGGATTTTGCCGTTATTGGTAAGGTTACAGACACAGGCCGTATGGTTCTAACCATGGGCGGCGATGTTGTCGCGGACCTTCCTGTGGGACCTCTTGCTGATAGTGCCCCAGAATATGACCGTCCTTGGGTTAAAACTGAATGTCCGGCTCCCATTAAGGCCGCTGATGTTTCTGCTCCCGCTGATTTGAATAATACGCTTCTTAAAATCATGGGTTCATCCGACATTGCCAGCCGTAAATGGATTTGGGAACAGTATGATCACATGGTTATGGGCGACACTATTCAACGCCCAGGCGGTGATGCGGCTGTTGT
>Ga0105357_10000083_pt1 | contig 40354 bp, 34 predicted proteins | sample GOMGulsemesocosm_4_FD_83660 | JGI IMG/M metagenome (GOLD analysis project Ga0105357, IMG submission 83660) | Methane-oxidizing microbial communities from mesocosms in the Gulf of Mexico - GOM15B Gulf of Mexico | ecosystem: Environmental > Aquatic > Marine > Cold seeps | place: USA: Gulf of...
AAATTTAAAGTATATTATTGCACTTTACTATGGAATATATAAAGATTTAACATAAAGGAAAATGATGGGTTGTAATTTAGACTTACTAACTTCTTTTAAAGATAACTGTGGGTTTGGTCTTGTTGCTGATATGAAGAACAGACAAAGTCATAAGAATTTAGAAGATGCAATAACTTCACTTGAAAGAATGATGCACAGAGGTGCAGTAGCAGCGGATGGAAAAACTGGAGATGGTTCTGGTTTATTATTATCTATTCCTGAATATTTTATGAGAAAAGTAGCAAGTAAAGAGGGCGTTGATTTACCCGAAACTTACGGTATTGCTATGATTTTTGCAAAAGATTTATCAGATATTGATACGTTTGAAGAGTTCTGTGAGAGCAATGATTTAAAAGTTGTTTTAAGAAGAACTGTTCCTGTAGATACAGATGCTTTAGGTGCACAGGCATTAGCATCTTTACCAAATATTATTCAAGTATTTGTAGTTCCAAATACTTTAATGTCATCAAAGAGATTTGATGCAATGCTTTATTTAACAAGAAAAGAGTGTGAGCACAAACTAATAGATAAAAAAGATTTTTATATTCCTACTTTTTCATCTAAAGTAATAGCTTATAAAGGGCTTATTATGCCTACTCATATTAAGCATTTTTATGTTGATTTAAGAGATGAAGACTTTAAAATATCTTTCTCACTATTTCACCAAAGATTCTCAACAAATACATTACCTCAATGGAAATTAGCACAACCATTTAGAGCAATTGCTCATAATGGTGAGATTAATTCAGTTGAAGCAAATAGATTTAATGTTGAAATAAAATCTGAACAATTAAAATCAGATATTTTCTCTGATGAAGAAATTGCAAAACTATTACCAATCTTACAAGTAGGTTCGTCTGATTCCGCTTCTTTAGATAATATGTTTGAATTTATGTTAGCAAATGGTGTTGACTTTTTTAAAGCAGCACGTTCTTTAGTTCCTGCACCTTGGCAAAATGCACCGCATATGGATGCTGATTTAAGAGCATTTTATGAATATACTGCAACTGCAATGGAAGCATGGGATGGTCCTGCTGCTGTTTCTTTAACTGATGGTAGACATATTGGTTGTTTAATTGATAGAAATGGCTTAAGACCTTCTAAGTATGTAATTACAAAAGATGATAAATTATATATTACCTCTGAGTATGGAACTTTAACTTTAGATGAAGATAATATCCTAGAAAGAGGTAGATTACAATCAGGAGAAATGATTGCACTTGATCTTAAACATGGAAAAGTATTAAAAGAAGATGATATTAACGATTATTTAAAATCATCTCAATACTATTCTAAATGGCTAAACGAAGATATGGATTATATTCAAGAATATATCGAAGATTCTTTCTTAAATACTAATGATTATATCTTTGATGATTTAGAAAAAAAACAAAAATACTTTAACATTACTTATGAAGCAATTGATCAAATGATTGAACCAATGGCTAAGGATGGAAAAGAACCTGTAGGTTCTATGGGAGATGATACTCCTTTAGCATGCTTCTCTAAAGTAAACAGAAATTTTAGTGATTTCTTTAAACAAAAGTTTGCTCAAGTTACAAATCCTCCTATTGATCCATATAGAGAAAAAGTTGTAATGTCTTTAGAAACAGGATTTGGTAAGATTCATAATATTTTAACTGAGCAACCTGAATTTGCTAAAAGATTAAAAACAACTAGTCCTATTTTAATGAAAGAAAAATTTGATATTCTTTATTCATTTGGTTATAACCAATCTCCAAGATATGATTCTTATTATAAAAATGAAACATTTTCAACTACTTTTACAACAGATTTAAAAGCTTCATTAGTTAAGTTATCTGCAAAAGTTGTTAAAGCTGTAAAAGAAGATAAAGTTTCTATTGTTATTTTAGATGATAGAGATATTTGTGAAAGTAATAAATTAATTCCTATGGCAATGGCTATTGGATATATAAATCATCAATTATTAAAAGAAGAAGTTAGGCATTCTGTTTCAATTGTTTCTGTAAGTGGTGAAGTTTATGATCCACATATGGCCGCTGTTCTAATAGGATTTGGTGCTACTGCAATTTATCCATATATGATGTATGCAACAACTGTTGCATTATATAAAAGAAAAGCATTATCTAAATATGAATTACAAAGAGTATTAAAAAATACTCAAAAAGCTGTAAATGCTGGTTTATTAAAAATCATGTCAAAAATGGGTATTTGTACAGTTGCTTCGTATAGAAACTCTGGCTTATTTGATATTATTGGTTTATCAGATGAAATTACAGAAGATTGTTTTGAAGGTGCATATACAGATTTAGCAGGTTTAACTTATGCAGATATTGAAGCTAGAATCGAAAAATCACATATAAATGCATATATTGACGAAAATTGTATGTTCCCACTTGATCTAGGTGGTTTCTATAAATATACTAATGGTGGTGAATACCATGATTATGGGCCAGCAACTACAAAAGCTATGCATAATAAATCTGCAAGTAAAAAAGAAGATATTTCTGATTTTGATAGTTTAAAAGAATTAGTTGAAAATAGAGATAAAAAGTTTATTAGAGATTTCTTTGAATTTAATTCGGATAAAGGTGCTATTGATCTAAGTGCTGTTGAATCAAAAGAAGATATCTTTAAAAGATTCGCATCTGCTGCTATGTCATGTGGTTCTATCTCTCCTGAAGCTCATGAAGCAGTTGCCGAAGCTATGAATACAATTGGTGGTGCTTCAAACTCTGGTGAGGGTGGAGAAGATCCAAAAAGATTTAATACCTTAAAGAACTCTAAAATTAAACAAATTGCATCTGGAAGATTTGGGGTTACACCTGGATATTTAAGATCTGCAGAAGAGTTACAAATTAAAGTTGCACAAGGTGCAAAACCAGGTGAAGGTGGTCAATTACCAGGTCATAAAGTAACTCCTTTAATTGCGTCTTTAAGACATACAGTTGCTGGTGTTACATTAATTTCACCTCCACCACATCATGATATTTATTCTATTGAAGATTTAGCTCAATTAATTTTTGATTTAAAACAAATTAATCCATTAGCTAAAATTACAGTTAAACTTGTATCTTCTATAGGTGTTGGAACTATTGCCGCAGGTGTTGCCAAAGCTTATGCCGATAAAATTATTATTTCAGGTGGAGATGGTGGAACTGGTGCTGCCCCATTAACTTCATTAAAACACGCAGGAAATGCTTGGGAAATGGGGCTTTCAGAAGCTCATAATGCCTTAAAAGCTAACCACTTAAGAGAGTCTGTACATGTTCAAACTGATGGTGGTTTAAAAACTGGTATGGATGTTGTAAAAGCTGCTATGCTAGGTGCTGAATCATATGCATTTGGTACTGCTGCCTTGACACTTCTTGGTTGTAAAATTTTAAGAATTTGTCATACTAACAAATGTTCTGTTGGTGTTGCAACTCAAGATGAAAACTTAAGAGATCATTTTGAAGGTACAGTTGAAAGATTAATTTCATACTTTACATTCATTGCTGAAGATGTTAGAAATATTCTTGCATCATTAGGTTACTCAAGGATTGAAGAGATTGTTGGAAGATCAGATTTATTAAAAGTTATTGATGATGATTTTGCAAAGAAATTTGATTTCCAAAATATCTTGCGAAGAATTGATGGTATTGATACTTGTCAAAAAGATTCAAATGATCCTTTCGATGATAATAAATATGAAAAAGAATTACTTAAAAAAGTTCATAGAACTATTGAAAACCCAAATTCTCCAATTAAAGTTAATACTGAAATATCTAACTTAAATAGATCATTTGGTACATTAATCTCAGGTGAAATTGCAAGATTTTATGGTGATTCAGGCTTACCAGATAATTCTATTAATATTAATTTAAAAGGAATTGCTGGACAATCTTTTGGAGCATTTCTATCAAAAGGTATGACACTTCATTTAGACGGTGCTGCTAATGATTATGTTGGTAAGGGAATGAATGGTGGTAAAATCATTATTAATCCGAAACATCAAGGTCAAGAGTTTGCAGGTGGTGGTAATACATGTTTATATGGTGCTACTGGCGGTAAATTATATATTAGAGCTTCTGTAGGTGAAAGATTTGCCGTAAGAAATTCAGGATGTATTTCTGTTGTTGAAGGTACAGGAGACAATCCTTGTGAATATATGACAGGTGGAATCGTAGTTATCTTAGGAAACACAGGTATTAACTTTGGTGCTGGTATGACAGGTGGTATTGCATTTGTTTATGATCCAGAAAAAGGATTTGTTGATAAAATGAATCAAGAGTTAATTGAAGCAGTGAGAATTGATACAGATGATACTGAAAGAGAAAGACTTTATTTAAAAAGATTATTATTAGATTATCTTCATGAAACAGAAAGTGAAGAAGCTGATAGAATTTTACAAAATTTTAGAGCTGAGATTAGAAACTTCTGGATGGTAAAACCTAAAAATATGACAGTATTACCATTAGATCCAGATGAGGGAGATTAGAATATGTTAAATTTTACAAAATTTGAGAGAATTAATCCTGAAAAAAGAGATGTTCTTAAAAGATTAAAAGATTACGATGAAGTATATAAAGTCTTTGGTAAATCAAGAGCTAAAGAACAATCTGATAGATGTATGCAGTGTGGTGATCCATACTGTCATACGGGTTGTCCACTAGGAAACTATATTCCAGCATGGTTAAAACAAACTGCAACTAAAGATCCAGATTTGGCATTTGCTTTATCCAATGAAACATCTCCTTTCCCAGAAATTTTAGGAAGAATTTGTCCCCAAGATGTACTTTGTGAAGGTGCATGTTCTTTAAATACAGGTCATGGAGCTATTTCAATTGGTGCAGTTGAAACTCATATTTCTGAAGCTGCATTTGAAAGAGGTTTAAAACCTAAGTTTTCAAGTAATAAAAAAGATGGAAAAATCGCAATTATAGGTTCAGGACCTGCTGGAATCTCAGCGGCTACTTTTCTTTTAAGAAAAGGTTACCAAGTTGAAATGTTCGAGAGAGCTGATAGAGCTGGTGGACTTTTAATGTATGGAATTCCTGGGTTTAAACTTGATAAAACAACAATTGAAAGAAGAATTAACTGGTTATTAGAAGCTGGAATGAAACTACACTTAAATTGTGAGATTGGAAAAGATAAATCTTCTGAAGAATTAGAAAATGAATTTGATGGAATTTTCTTAGGATTGGGAGCAACAGCTGGTAGATTTGCAGGAATTGATGGTGAAAAATCATCAAATGTATATTTAGCAATTGATTTTTTAACGGGTATTCAAAAAAGAAACCTTGGTAACGATAATGTTGATTTTGTTGATGTTAAGGACAAAAGAGTTGTTGTTATTGGTGGTGGAGATACTGCAATGGATTGTGTTAGGTCATCAGTTAGAGAAGGTGCTAAAAGTGTAAAATGTCTTTATAGACGAAATGAAGCTAATATGCCTGGATCTAAAAAAGAAGTTGTTAACTCAAAAGAAGAAGGTGTTGACTTTGTATTTAATGTAAGTCCAAAATCTATTAAAACAGATGGAAATTTAGCATTAGGTGTTGAATTACTTACTACTTCAATGAGTGAACCAGATGAATCAGGAAGACAAAAAGTTGTAATTAATGATGGAAGTGAATATTTAGAAGAAGCTGATGTTATTATTATGGCATTAGGATTCTCTCCTGAGGCTCCAGCATTTTTAAAATCATTAAATGTAAAAACTAATTCTTGGGGTGGCATTGAAACAAATGCTAGCTTCAAAACTTCAAATGCTAAAATATATGCAGGTGGTGATTGCCAAAGAGGTGCTCACCTAGCTGTAACTGCTGCTGCAGATGGAAGAGATGCTGCAAGAGCGATTATTCAAACTTTAGCTTAATTTAATGAAATTTTTAATTACAGACCTTTATAAAAGTTCTTTTATAAAGGCTGTGATATTAGCTAATAAAGAACTATTTTTATATATCAATAATAAACTTACAATTACAGATTTAAATTATTCAGACGAAATTGGATTTGGTGGAGATAAAACACTAAATATTGATTTAATTGCAGAAAATATATTTATAAAATATTTAGAAGTTTTTGGAAATATTTATTCTGAAGAATGTGGAAAATTAAGTAATGACAAGAAATTTGACATAGTTATCGATCCTCTTGATGGAAGTGATAATTTTTCTTCAAATCTACCTTATTATGGTACATCTGTTGCCTTAGTTTTTGAAAATGAAACAATTGCTGGATTTGTTTGTAATTTAGTAAGTGGAGTTTTAACATATAAAGCTTTTGATAAAAATATTGAAAAAGTATATTTTTCTAAGCATAGAAATAATTTAATTGTATCTGAAGATAAAAAAATAGGTATTTTTGAAAGAGCATACTCATATCCAGAAATTTGTAGTAAATTACGACATAAAAACTTAAAGTTTAGATCACCAGGTGCTGTTGCAATATCTCTATGTGATGCAAAAAATTACAACTTTGTTTTGTTTGCTGGGAAGATAAGAGAATTTGATATTTTAGCTGCAATTTACATTTGTAATGAACTATTTATATACAAAACAGAGAAATTTATACTTATCGCTGAAAATAAACAAATTTTTAATCAAATTAAAGAAATTATAAAGAATAATTAGTTATAACTCCAATATATATAATTTATACTAGGAAAGTGTTAAATGTCTTTAATTATTACTGATGAATGTATCGCTTGCGATGCATGTAGAGAAGAGTGCCCAAATTATGCAATTGAAGAGGGTGATCCAATATATTTAATTGATTCTGATAGATGTACAGAATGTGTAGGTTCTTATGAGGAACCATCTTGTATTGAGGTTTGTCCAGTTGATTGTATTATCATTGATCCTGATAACCAAGAAACAATGGAAGAGTTAAAGTTTAAATTTAAACAGTTAGCTGAAGAAGAAGTTTAATATGTCTAAAATTACAACTATTATTGATATTGGGTCTAACTCAATGCGTATGGTTGTACTACAAAAAAGTAGTAGATTTGCATTTAATCTAATAAATGAAACGAAAAGTAGGGTTAAAATTTCTGAAGGTTGTTATGAAAATAATGGAAACCTTCAGGCAATTCCTATGCAACGTGCTTACGAATCTATGAAGTCTTTTTTAAATATATCTAAGTCCTTAAAGTCAAGAAAAGTAATATGTGTTGCTACTTCTGCTTTAAGAGATGCACCCAATTCAAAAGTTTTCTTATTGAGAGTAAAAAAAGATTTTGGTTTAAACATTAAAATCATTGATGGCGAAAAAGAAGCATATTATGGTGGTGTTGCTGCATTGAATCTTATTCATAGCAATAGTTTTGTAACTGTTGATATAGGTGGTGGTTCTACAGAGTTTTGTTTTGTAAAAGATAAGCAAATTATCAAGTCAATATCTTTAAATATTGGAACAGTACGAATAAAAGAACTTTTCTTTAATAAAAATGATATTGATGGTGCAAAAGAATATATATTAGATAATTTAAAAAAGATTTTTGAACTTAATATTGAAATTCCAAATTCAATTGTTGGTATTGGTGGAAGTATTAGATCTGTTTCTAAATTAATTATGGAAAGAAATGAATATCCATTAGATATTTTACATGGCTACAAATATAAAGTTTCTAACGAAGAAATTTTTTTAGATGAAATAATTAATGCCAAAGATAATAATGAATTAAAATCTTTAGGTATCAAAAAAGATAGATTTGATACGATTAAAGAAGGTACTTTTATTTTAAAAACTATTTTAGATGAACTAAATATATCTAAAGTTATTACTTCTGGTGCGGGTGTTCGAGAAGGTGTTTATTTAAGTGATTTACTTAGAAATTCAAATTGTAAATTTCCTTCAAACTTTAATGTAAGTGTACGATCACTTCTTGATAGATTTGAAATAGAACCTAAACAAAGTGCATATATGGGAACTAATGCTTCACAAATATTTGATGTATTAAAACCTATTCATAATCTTGATGATAAATATAAAACATACTTAGTAATTGCCTCAAAACTTTATTCAATTGGCTCAACACTTAATTTTTATAAATCAAATGATAATGCTTTTGATTTTATATTAAATGGTCTTTCTTATGATTTCTTACATACTACAAGAGTTACAATTGCTCATATTATTAAATTTTCTAAGAAATCATTACCATCTAAAAAAGATATTCAAGAATATGAAGAGTTACTTCCAAAACTTGAAATTATGAGATGGTTGTCATTTATGGTTTCTTTAAATATTAGTGTAAATCAAGATTTGTCTAGACCAAAAATAAACTATATATTAAATGAAGATACATACACCCTAAGTCTAGAATTAGAAAATAAAACTTTTTTAATTAATTCAAATATTGAAAAATTAGAATTACCTAAAGAGTTTAATTTAGTGATTTTATAATGAAAAGAATTGTTTATAAACTTTTTTTAGCTTTAGTATTTATTTTAAGAAAACTACCTACTTCAATTAGAAGAGCTTTTTTTAGAGCTCTTGCAAAAATCGCATATTTACTTGCTTCAAAAACTAATAGAATTATTGAAACAAACTTAAATTTTGTATATGATAATAAACTTGAAAAAAAAGAAATAGAAGAAATTAAAAAATACTCATATTTTAATATGCTCTTATGGGCACAATCATTAATTGAAAATTTAGATATTACAGATGAAGAACTTAGAGAAAATGTAACTATTGAAAATCAAGAAATTATAGAAAAATTAAAAGCTGAAAACAGAGCTATTATTTTTATTTCTGCGCATTATGGAAATATGGATATGGCCGGTACTTATATGAATAGAATGATTATTCATACACATCAAGTTATGAGACAATCAAACTTTGAAGAAATTGATGAGTTTATTATAAAAGCTAGAGAATCATGTGGTTCAAAAGTAATTTTAAGATCAGGTGCAGTAAAGAAACTTGTAAAAGCACTAATGAAAAAAGAAGCTGTTTCTTTAATCATTGATCAAAATATTAATGCTAAAGATGGTACTGAAGTAGAGTTTTTAGGTAAAAAAGCATATCAAAGTTCTACGTCTTCTTTATTGTCAAGAAAATTTAATGCTGTTATCGTTCCAATTGCAATATTTAATCAAGATAAGTATAAATATAAGATGAAAGTTTATGATCCAATCTTTCCTATAAAAACAGATAACGAAGAAAATGATATAAAAGAGTTATCTCAGTTACAAGCTAATGCATTATCTGATATAATACTTGAAGATAAAAAACAATGGTTTTGGCCTCATAAAAGGTTTAAAAGTCATTATAGAGAGATATATGAAAAGAATACTAATAATTAGTGATGGTAAAGCAGGCCATTTAAATCAATCAATCGCATTTTGTAAAATAAAAAATATAAGTTATGATATTTTAGAAGTTAAATATAAATTTAAAATATTTAAATTATTCTCATATATATTAGATAGATTTGAAAGATATTCAGATGAATTGTTTGAAGATTATAAAAAATATAATTATACTTTTTATGATGCAGTAATAAGTACAGGATCAGGTACTTATTATTTTAATAAATTTATAAGTAAAAAATATAATATTAAATCAATAGCTCTTATGCTTCCTAAATCATATAGGTATACAGATTTTGATCATATTATTGCTCAAAAACATGATAACCCTCCAGAACAAGAGAATATATTAACAATTCCCTTAAATTTATCATATACAAGTCCTAAGAATATAATTAAATCAAAAGAAAAATCTATTGGAATAATTTTAGGTGGAGACAATAGTACTTTTACTATGGATGTAGAAAATATTAAAAATGTTTTAAATCTAATATTTAAAAACTATGATGGCTATTTAAAATATATTACTACTTCTAGAAGAACATCGAAACAGATTGAAGATTTATTAAATGAATATGAATTTGATTATAAATTGATTTATTCTGAAACTCCTACAATTAATCCTATTCCCGATTTTATAAATCTTTGTAGTGAACTATTTATAACAATAGATTCAACTTCAATGTTAAGCGAAGCTAGAGCTAATTCAGATGCTAATATTTTGATTATTGAATTAAGATCAAAGAATGTTGATACAAAGTTCCATAGTTTAGCACAGACAGTAAATAATATGAATGATAAATTAGATTTTAATAAATTATTAAAAAATATAGAAGTTTAAAAGGTTTTAAATGAAAAAGATATGTATAATAGGCCTGGGATACGTAGGTCTACCACTAGCCGCAGCATTTGCAAAAAAGTATGATGTAGTAGGTTTTGATATAAATGAATCAAGAGTAGAAGAACTAAATAATGATTATGATAGAACATTAGAATTAAGTACTGAACAACTTAAAGAGGTAAAAGATAATATTACTTACTCTACAAACCTAGATGATATGAAAGATGCAACTATCTATATTGTAACAGTTCCTACTCCAATAGATTCTTCAAATAGACCAGATTTAACACCTTTAGTAAAATCATCTCAAATAATTGGAAAAGTACTTAAAAAAGATGATATTGTAATTTATGAATCTACAGTTTATCCTGGTGTTACAGAAGAAGTATGTGTTCCAGAACTTGAATCTACTTCAGGTATGACTTTTAATAAAGATTTCTTCTGTGGATACTCTCCTGAACGAATAAATCCAGGTGATAAAGAACATACAGTTACTAAGATACTTAAAATTACAGCTGGTTCAACTCCAGAGATTGCAGATGAAGTAGATGCTTTATATAATTCAATTATCACTGCAGGTACTCATAAAGCAAGCTCAATAAAAGTAGCAGAAGCTGCAAAAGTAATTGAAAATACTCAAAGAGATGTAAATATAGCACTAGTAAATGAATTAGCACTAATATTTGATACTATGGGAATAGATACAAATGATGTAATAGAAGCAGCAGCAACAAAATGGAACTTTATAAAATTAAAGCCAGGATTAGTAGGTGGACACTGTATTGGTGTAGATCCATATTACCTTACGTTTAAAGCAGAAGAATTAGGATATAAACCAAATCTTATCTTAGGTGCAAGGCAAATTAATAATGGGATGGGTAAGTATATTGCTGAAAAGACAATTAAACTGATGATTAAAAAGGGCAAAAGAATTAAAGATTCTAATATCTTAGTTATGGGTCTTACTTTTAAAGAAAATTGCCCAGATATTAGAAATACAAAAGTAGTGGATATTATCTCTGAACTTAAAGAGTATGGTGCTAATATGGATGTTTATGAACCTTGGATAGATAAAAAAGATAAAGATTATTATGATTATAACTTTGTTGATAACCCTTTAAATAATGATAAAAAATATGAAGCAATAGTAGTTGCTGTTGGACATGATAAATTTAAATCTTTTTCTCAAGAAGAGTTTGAGTCATTAATGAATGGTGAAAATATTTTAATTGATGTAAAAGGGATTATTCCAAAACCAGATTGGAAACTGTAACGTATGAAAGTAGTGCAAATACTGCCAGAACTCAATGAAGGTGGTGTTGAGCGTGGTGTTGTTGAACTTAACCGTGAATACTCTAAATTAGATATTGAATCTATTGTTATTAGTAATGGTGGAAAATTATCAAAACAAATTGACTTAGATAATGGTAATCATATTACTTTTGATGTTTGTAGTAAAAATATATTTACAGTAATTGCAAGAGTTTTTAAATTAAGAAAAATATTAGAAGAATTAGAACCAGATATCTTACATGTTAGAAGTAGGGTTCCTGCTTGGTTAGTGTTTTTTGCTAATAAAAGTTTAAATATAAAAGTTGTAAGTACTGTACATGGATTTAACTCAGTTAGTTCTTATAGTAAAATTATGACAAAAGCCAATGCCGTGATTTGTGTAAGTAATAGTATAAAAGAATATATTCAAAAGCATTATAATACAAGTGATAAAAAGATTAGCGTAATTCCTAGAGGAATAGATTTGGAATTATTTAATTTATCTAATGTTGATAAAACTTTTATATCAAATTTTAAAAATGAATATCAATTAAATGAAAATTTTATTATTTCTTCAGTTGGAAGAGTGACGCAATTAAAAGATTACGAAACATTTATTAAGGCTATTTCTCTTATTCAAAAAGATATTGCTGATGTTAAAGCTTTAATAGTTGGTGGAGTTAGATCTGATAAAGAAGAGTATTTAAAGTCACTAAAAAAGCTAATTAAAGAGCTTGATTTAGAAGATAATATTATCTTTACTGGAAGTCAAAGTAAAATAGCAGAAATATATGCATTAAGTGATGTTGTTGTGAGTTCTTCAAAAAAACCAGAAAGTTTTGGACGAGCAGTTGCTGAATCAATTGCTTTGAATACTCCAGTTGTTGCTACTAACCATGGTGGAGTAAAAGATATTATTATAGAAAATGAAAATGGTTTCTTTTTTGAGGTTGGGAATGAGCACGAATTATCAAATAAAATTATTAAATCAAGAAACTTAAGTTTTGATGGATATAATTATATTTCTAATAATTTTTCTTTGAATAATATGTTAGAAAAAACAATAAATGTCTACAAAGGTTTAAATTAATGAAAATTATTCATTGCTCACCCTTTAATCTATTTACTAAAACAGGTGGGTGTTTATATTCGAATCCTGTTAAAATTTCTATGGGATTAGTAGAGAATGGTCATTATGTACATAATTTTGATTATAGAGATGCCTCTAGATATTACTCATTGTTTAAAAGTAAAAAAAGTGGTCAAAAAAAGATGAATATTCTTTTTAAAGAACTAATTTATAACATAAAACCTGATCTAATTATATTTGGACATGCAGAGTTAATTAATGAAGATATCTTTTATGAATTAAAAAGTAAAAATATAAAAATGATTTTTTGGTATAATGATATGATTATTGATGATTTATTTAAAAAAGTTGGCCATTTATTTGATAAAGTCTTTATCACAGGAGCGGGTCAAATTATTGATGATTTAAAAAAAATAAATGAGAATTCATATTTTTTACCTAATCCAGTAAATAAAAATATTGAAAATAATATAGGATATATAGCAAACCAGAAATTTGATTTACTATTTTCTGGTAGAAAAGATGCAGAAAGAAGAGATTTAATTTCTTTTATGGAATCCTCTTTTAAAAACCTGAATGTTAAATATATAGGACAAAATTCAGAAAATACAGTCATTGGAAATGATTATTTTAAACTTATTTCAGAATCTAAAATATGTTTAAATCATAGTAGAAAAAGTTATATGGCTAACAAGTGGTATGCTTCAGATAGATTATCTCATATATTAGGAAATGGTTCTTTTTGCTTAAGTAGAACTATAATCGATGGAGAATTATTTTTTGAAGATAAATTAGATTATTATGATAATGAAATAGAATTAAATGAAAAAGTTAACTATTACTTAGAAAATACTGAAGATAGAATATCTAAAACAAAGTGGCTTCATAAAAGAATTCATGAATTATTTAGTAGTGAAAGAGTAGCTTCTTATATGTTGGATATCTTTAACGAGGATCATAAAAAACTAAATTCCTATGAGTGGTACAAATGATAAAGTATTTATTTAGACATAATAAAAATTATTCTAGAGTTAATATAATTAAGGAATTTACAAAAGATATTAATATTGAAAAAGATATTTATATCTTAATGCCATTTTCTAAAAATCAATTTTTTAAAAATTTTTTAAAAAAAGATAGAATTATAAATGATTTTTTTATTTCAAATTATGATACTTATGTTTACGATAGAAAGAAAATAACAAATAAAAATCCACGAGCATGGTGGAAGTATTTTCAAGATTGGTTTAACTTTAGATATTCAAAATATTTGTTAAGTGATACTATGGTTCATTTTAAATATTGGGAAAGATTATTTGGCAAATTTAAAGGTAAACATTTTGTTTTACCAGTTTTAGCAGATACTAATATCTATTATCCTATAGAAAAAACAATAGATAAAGAAAATGTAAAAATACTTTTTTATGGTTCTTTTATTCCCTTACATGGAATTGATGTTATTTTAAAAGCTTTTAGTTTAATGGAAAAAAATAATATTAATTTTGAAGCTACAATTATAGGAAAAGGGCAAATATATCCTGTAATGAAAGAGCTATATACTAGTTTAAATTTAAAAAATGTAACTATGGATGGTGAATTTATTGAAGAAAAACAATTATCTGAAATAATTCGTCAAAATGATATTGTTTTAGGAATATTTGGAAATAGTGAAAAGGCAAGAAGTGTAATCCCAAATAAAGTATATCAATCAACTGCTTCGAAAAAATGTACTGTAACAATGAATTCAGAAGTATTAACTGAATTTTACAATGATGGAGATTTAGTTACTTGTGATAATACTCCAGAGTCTTTGTTTAATACTTTAGTTGAATTGATTATAAATACAGATAATATTGAACAAATATCAACAAATGGATACGAGCAATTTAATTTTATATATGATAAAACAAAGAAAGATTTTGAACAATTTATAAAAGAAATTTAACTTTATATTAATCAAGTATAATTAAAAAATTGAAATGTATCTAGCAAGATTAGTAAGGGATTAGATGTCTAAATATTATAGTGAAAATTACTTATTTAATATATTATTATTGATTTGGTGTATATCTATTCCATTTAAAAATGCTGTATATCAAATATCTACTGGTTTGATTGTTTTATTTTTCTTAGTATATATTGTTAAATATAAAGATTATATATACTTTAAAGAATTAGCTCTTAGGTTTAAAGATTTAATTCTAGCTTTTTTCTTAATTATATTAAGTATGACTATATCAAATTTTATAAATAATGTATCAAAAACAGATGCATGGAGAACAGAATTAATGTTTATTATTAGGTATGCTTTTCCTTTTATAATCTTTATATATTTTTATAGTAAAAAATTTTTTAAAAAAAATAGTTTACTCTTATTCATTTTTATTTCCTTGGTTATTCAATCTATTGATGGAGTTTATCAAAGTATATTAGGATATGATTTTTTTAAGAATAATATCGGTAGTTTATCTGCTGGACTAACTGGTGTAACATTTAATAGAAACACCTTTGGTCTTCTTATGGGACTAGGTTCTCTTATCTCTTTTATCCTTTTAATAAAGAAACAAAAATTAGATATAAAAGCTTTTTTTCTTTTTTTGTTATTTGTTTTATTTATATATTCTGGTTTATTTAGTTATTCTCGTTCTAGTTGGCTTGCTTTATTTTCATGTTTTATTATTTATCTAATCATTAATTTTAAATCTTTTAGAATTAAACATTTGATTTATTTTTCTTTTACTCTACTTCTAATTATTAGTATGTTTTTTAATGTTGATTCCTTATTAAATAGACTTGATTTATTACTAGCAGGAGCTTCTTCAAATAGAGATTTACTTTGGTTAAAAGCAATAGAATTAATACAAGAAAAACCAATATTTGGATGGGGGGTAGATACTTGGCAACTCTATGGTTTAAGAAGTTATCCAGGAATACATAACTCTCTCTTAGAGATATCGTTTTTTACTGGATTATTTGGATTAGTATCTTTTTTAATTTTCTTCTTCTTAATATTAAAAACAATTTTTGTAAATAGAGAATGGAATTTACTTTTAATAGTTAACTATTTATTCGTAGTAAGTCAATTTGATCATAATATTTTTAAAAGTAAAATATTTTTATCAGTAGTTGTCATTTTTATGTTTTACACTTATCTTTATAGGATAGATAAATATAAAAAAACTTGAATTAGGGCTATAAAGATGAATTAAACTAAAGAATTTTTAGTTTTCTTTAATCATACTAATATTCATAGAATTAATAAAACAATAGGATTATTATGAAAATATATGTAATAAGTAAAAAGAATTTTTTGTATTGGGATGAACATGTAGTTGATGCTCTAAAAATTTTAGGCAATGATGTAAAACATTTTCAAGTAAATGATAGACCAATGAGTATTCAATTCATTAGAGGAATTTTAAAAGGAACATTAGGAAAGAAAAAAGGAAATAAAATAAGTAATGATATGCTTATTAAGAGTTTGAAGGATGATATGAAAAAGTTTAATCCTGATTTAGTATTTATTCCTTATGCTTTTTTTATACCAGTAGAATTTTATGAAATGATATCTGAATTACCAAATAAGCCAAAAGTTTTTGCCTGGGAAGGCGATGGCGGAAGTAATCTTGAAAGTCATAAAAAATATACTCCGTTTATTGATATTTTATTTGAAACTGATAAGGACTATGTAAAAGAGAATAAACTAAACTTTAAAAAAATGATTCATTTGCCTTTTTGCGCAAATACAATGAGATATAAAGATTTAGGAATTAATCGTAAAAATAAAACTTACTTTTGTGGTGATTTAGGAATTGGTAGAGATGAAATATTTTCTAAATTAACTAATTTTGAGTTTGTAATTAAAGGTAAAAATTGGCATAAACTATCTGAAAAGAGTGAAAGTTTCGAAATCACTTACGATAAAATTGATATAAATGAGCAAATAGATGATTATAATAAATATAAGGCTGTTCTAAATAAACATCAAGCAGTAAATCATCTATCAGCATTAAATATGAGAACATTTGAAGTACCCGCTACTAAGACACTTTTACTTAATGATTATAGAGATGGAATAAAAGATATTTTTGATATTGAAAAAGAAATTCTAGTTTATAGAGATATTCATGAATTAATAGAATTTTTAGAAAAACTAAAAAGAAACCCCTCTGAATATGATTCTGTAATATCAAATGGTTATAAAAGAGTTTTATCAGAACATACATATATTCATAGAATGAATGATGTCCTAAAATACGTTTGATATTGGTATATTAATTTTATTTTTGCTATTATAAAGTTTTAAAAGGTTTTGATAAATGAATGAAATAAAAAATGTTATATGTATTAAATGGGGAACTGTATATAGTTCTGAAGATGTAAACAAATTATATGGAATGGTTACTCGTAATTGTACAGAAGAAATAAACTTTTATTGTTTTACTGAGGATAGTAAGGGTTTAAAAGAAAATATAATTGTTAAACCTTTACCTGTATTAAATACAAAAAAAGAATACCAAGATAAATATGCATATAAAAAAGAAGCTGGGTTATGTGATGATAATCTTGGTGAATTAAATGGGCAAAGAGTTTTCTTTTTTGATATTGATGTTGTTATGGTATCAAATTTAGATTCTTTATTGAGTTACCCTAAGGAAGATAAGTTTTATATTATTAATGATTCTAATACTAAAGGTGATCATATTGGACAAGCAACTTGTTATTCATGGGTAGTGGGTACTTTAGGTTATATAAAAGAGTACTATGAAAAAAATCCTGAAGAAGTTGTTGATAAGTTTTACAATGCATCACAAGAATATTTATCATTTAAAGTAATAGAAAAATTTGGAAAGTTAAATTTCTGGCCAGATGAATGGTTTTGCTCTTTTAGATTTGACTGTATGCTAAAATTTGGACCATTAAGACATTTTATTGCTCCTAGTTTACCTAATAATATGCCAGAATTAAAAATAATAAATTTTCATGGCTACCCAAAACCTGCAGAAGCGATAAAGGGTATATGGAAGATAAAAAAAGGCCAGAACTGGAAAAAATTATATAAAGTTTGTAAGCCAACACTTTGGATAAAAGATTATTGGTATTAGAAATACAAGGATTTTATTTACATGGAAATAATAGAAAAAATTTCTTCTAAAATGAATGTAACTATTGGTGTTGGAATTCTTAGTTGGAAATCACATAAGACATTAGAAAAGAGTTTAGAAAGTTATGAAAAAATTGGTTTTAAAGATTTATTTGATGAAGTAAAAATAATTTTTCAAGAAGTCTCTGATGAAGATAAGAAATTAGCAGAAAAATATGGATACGAGTATGTTGGTACCAATGACAACTTGGGTATTCAACATGGACATAGATTAATTCATGATAATTTATCTACTGATTATGTATTAGTTTTAGAAAACGATAATCCTGTTATAGTTGACAACCAAACATTTAAAAAAAGATTAAATGAATCAGTTTTTCATTTAGAAAATAATGATATTGATGTAATAAGATTAAGACATAGATGGAGTTTTGGAGAGGGATTTAGTTTAGAAAAGTATATAGAATATTATGAAATTCAAAAGCTTCATGAAAATTACTCTTCTATTGAAATAAAATCAAATCTATTAAGTAAATTTTTAAAAAGAATAAAACGTCTTTTAAGATCAGAAAAAGCCATAAGGTTAGCAGGCTACTCTCTTTATTTTGAGAAAAATCCAGAAACAATATTTCCAAAATATATAAAAAAACTAGATGATGAATTCTTTTCTGTTAGTTCATATATTATGACTTGGACAAATCAAAGCGCATTATTAAAAAGAAAATTTTATGGAGAATTAATTGACTATGCTTATTCTAATCCTTCCTCAAGAACTTCAAATAATTTTCAAGACTTAGAAAAACCTTTAAATTCAAATTGGTGGAGAGATAAAAATTATAAAGTTGGCATAAATGAAGGTGTCTTTACACATAACAGATTTGATGATAGTTGGAGAAAATCTCATCATGCGTATAACAAGTCAATTATAAAGTAAGTATAATAGAGTTAAATTAATACCTATTATTACTTAACTTTATCTTCAACAATTTGTCAAATAAGACTTAATTAAATTTTATAATAATTTGATATTATGCTAAAATGAAAGATATAAATAATGACAATAACTAAAAATAAAGCATACTTACATACAATTTTAATCTATCCTCTTGTATTTTTATTCTCATATATATTAAAAGGCAAAAAATTAGATTATAAAGAATTTTATATAAAGTCCTTCTCCTTTTATGACAATAGTAATATTCTTACTATTGATTTGAAAAAGTTTGATTTTATTACAAAAATAAAATTCTTTTTTGATAAAAATTCATCTTTATACGATAAAACTAAAATCAATTATCATCTAGATTTAAATACAACACCTGAAAATAGAGAGTTACGAATCTTCGATTTTAGAAAAAAAATAGATTTACTATATTCTGTTTCAATGTTAAGTTCAAGAGTTTCAAATGATAATTTACTATTTACATTTATTTTTTCAGATGAAAATATTGATGATACAAAAATTAACAATTTTATCAGGTATCATCTTTTTGCATTTTCTTCAAGAAAAATAGATTTTATGTTCATGTCTGATAACTTAATAAAAAATAAAAAGTTATTAAAAGCCTTTGAATTTATGAATACTTATTTAAATGACTCTAAATTTATTAACTTTTCAAATTCATCAGGTCTCTATGTCTTAACATGTGAAAATAATAATAAAAAGTTTGATATTATTTGGACTAGTGAAAAAAGAGAAATTGAACTAAGTGAATTTAATAAGGTTTATGACAAGTTCGGTAATTTGTTAAGTCGTAATATTAAAATATCAAACAGTCCAATATACGCACTTCATAAGTAAAGAGAAACAATGAATAAAATTTCAATAGCATATAAAATAAAAACAAACTTACTCAAAGAATTAGAAAAAGAAGAAAGAATTGTAATTTTAGAAAAACAGTCATTACTGAAAAAATTATCTTTTTCAAAAAAAGAATATGCAGATATATATTTTCATTCAGGAACTTTAGACGATATTTCAATATCAAATATTAAAAACTCTAAAAAAACTATTGTTAATTCAAAACAGTTAAAAAATAATATTCTTTTAAAAATCGACATTTTAGATGAAAAGATTGTTGTTGTATATCCAAGCTTAAAACTAAATTATCAAAAGCCTAAAAAAATAAAAGAAAAAATATGTAAAGAATTTGATATTGATTCAACTCCAAAAATAATATATTTTACAGCTAAAAACTTAAAGACATCAGGAGTAAAAGAATTCTTTGATATTATAGTTTCTTTAAATTCGATGAATAAACAAATAATTATTTCTTCTGATAAAACTCAAATAACAAGTCTTAAGTTTTTAATATCGAAATATAATTTTGGTGATGAAGTTTTGTTACTAGAAGATTATAAAAATGAAAATGAATTGTTTTTAGCTGCTGATATATTTATATTACCTACATATAATAAAAGTTTTGCTTCAAATGTTTTAAAGGCTATGTACTGTAAATGTGCAGTATTTACAACTTCTACAAACCATGCAAGTGAACTTATTGATGTTTTTGCTACAATGGAAAATCCAAGTGATCCTAATAGTTCATTTAAAGTAGATGCATTATTAAGCAGAAACGATGATTTGAAGTATATTCAAAAAGCTAATAGAAAAAAAGCTAAGAAATATGAATTGTTAAAAAATTTAAATAAATTAAATAGTATTCTAGATAATATTTAAATTAGAATTAAGATAAATAAGGTAGAATACGCAAATATTTTTCACTATAGAAGGAACAAAAATGTCAAGAAGATGTGCAATATCAGGAAAAGGACCTATGTCTGGAAACAACGTAAGTCATGCAAAGAATAGAACTAAAAAAAGATTTTTACCAAACTTAAGAACTGTAAGAGTTACTTTAGATGATGGTACGACTCAGAAAATCAGAATTTCTGCTAAAGAGTTAAGAACTCTTAAAAAACACTCATAAAAGGCTCTTGAAAGTGCTTTCATGAGCATCTTACGAAGAATCAAAAAAGCTCTTGGCTGGGAAATACGTACAGCCAAGCCTGAATACGACTTAAACCCCGTAATCTACTCACAATTAAGACCATTCAGACTACCTTTAGTATTAGTTCAAGTTATCATGATGATAGGAACGCTTGGCTATATTATTATCGATGATTTCCCTATTCTAGATGCTATTTACCAAACTGGAATTACTTTTACTACAGTAGGTTTTGGAGAAATGGGTGAGATATCATCAGCAGGTAGATTTTTTACAATTACTTTAATCATTTTTGGATTTGCTACTTTTACTGTATCTACAGCAATTCTTATTGATGCTATTGTAAAAGGAAGACTAATTGATTTGTATAAGGAAAGAAACATGCTTTATAAAATTGCAAGATTAAGAAAACACTTCGTGATTTTTTATCACAACGAATATACCTCTCAATTAGCTAAACAATTCAAAGAAAATCATATTCCTTTTGTTGTTGTAGACCCAAGTGAAAACATTGAAGAAATTGCTAAAGAAAATGGTTACCCTTATTTTGTAAAAGAAGAACCATATAAAGAGCTTGCTTTTTTAAAGTCACATTTGAGTTCAGCAAAAGGTGCAATTTCATTATCAAAAAATATTTCTGATAATATTACTTTAATTGCTTCAGTTAGATTGTATGAAAAAGAATTAGGAAGAAAACCATTTTTAATCATTGCAAATGCTGAAACTCAAAATGAGAAAATAAGACTTAAAAAACTAGGAGCTGATAAAGTTGTAGCAACTCCTTCCTTAATGGCAAAAAGAGTTTCTGCTATGGCTATTAGACCAGATATGGAAAATGTTCTTGATGAGTTCTTATATAAAAGAGATACTCCTATTGATATGGAAGAAATTTTTGTAAATGAAGATTCTTGGGTCGTAGATAGAGAAATTAAAGATTTACATTTAAGAGATAGGTTAAAAGTTTCTGTAATTGGTATTACAGAAGAAAAAGGTAGGTTTATCCAAATGCCAAAAGGAACAATAGTAATTAGCGCAAACTCTAAATTATTACTTGTTGGTTCTCAAAAAGGTATTGCTAGATCTAAGAGAATAATTAATCTAACTACAAAACCAGAGGATATATAAATATGTTTACAATTCTACCTATAAAAGGTTATATTGATCAAATAGATGGTTTTAACTGTGATGGTATAAGTGCAGGCTTAAAACCAAGTGGAGATAAAGATTTAGGATTTATTTATACAACTGAACCTTGTGATGTTCAAGCTGTATTTACAGAAAATAAATTTAGAGCAGCCCCTTTAAAACATTTTTTAAATTATGAAGATAATTTTAAAACAAACTTTGTTTTAATTAATTCAAAAAATGCAAATGCAATGACTGGTAAAAAAGGTATTGAAGATATTTCTACAATATTTGAAGCTCTTCCTTTTGAATTACTTAATCCAATTATGAGTTCAACTGGAGTTATTGGAAATCCATTACCAATAGAAAAAATTGTTGTTGGTGCAAAATCTTTTGATTTAAATGCAAGTTCAGGTGAAAACTTATCAGAAGCAATTATGACTACAGATGCATATTCAAAAAATTGTATGTATCAAGTAAAATTAGAAAATGGTAGCTCTTTTAAAATTGGAGCAGTTGCAAAAGGCGCAGGAATGATAAATCCTAATCTTGCAACTATGTTATGTTTTATTTGTACTGATGCTAATGTTCCTAATGAAGACATGAAAGAAGCATTAAATATAAATAGTAAAACAACTTTTAATGCAATCTCAGTTGATGGTGATACTTCTACAAATGACACGGTGATGTTATTAGCAAGTAAAAAGTCTAATGCTTATAATAAGGAAGCATTCCTAGAAGCATTAAGATTAGTTATGCATGATATGGCAATGTTAATGGTATCTGACGGTGAAGGTGCTAAAAAAGCAGTTGCATTTGAAGTTATTAATGCAGTATCAGTTAAAGAAGCCGAAATTGCTGCAAAAGCATTATCAAATTCATTACTTGTGAAAACTGCTCTTTTTGGTGAAGATCCGAATTTTGGAAGAATCGCATCAACAATAGGAGCAAGTAGAATAACATGTGATGAAGAAACTTTACTTATCTCATATAATGATGTTATTGTATATAATAAAGGTGAACTTTGTTTTGATGAACTGCAAGAAGCAAAGGCATCTAAAGTATTAGAAAATGATAAGTATAAAGTTATTTGTGATATTGGTTTAGGTGATAGTAAATTTACTGCATATGGTTGTGATTTAGGCTATAAATATGTAGAAATTAATGCAGATTATCGTACTTAATATAAAATTATTTAAGATATATAAGAGTATAATTTAACTATAAAATAAACACATAGGATAGAAAAATGTTTCATGAACACAGAGAATTAATTGTAGAGTTAAAGAAAAAAGACAATCACTTTCATAGAGTATTTGATCAACATAATGATCTAGATAATGAAATTACAAAATTAGTAGAATCACATGCAGATGATTTTTTAATTGAAACTAAAAAGAAAGAGAAATTAAAACTTAAAGATGATGTTTATAATATGATTATAAAGTACAAAAATACTAAATAGTTTTCTTCTAACTAAAAGAGTCTAAGGTCTCACAATAGACTCTTTTTTTATGCATTTTTTCTTACATTATTATTCTTACAACTTATGCTAAGCGCTTTTTCGCTAAAATAACTTAATTTTATAAAACAAAGGCCTTTTTTAATGGAAAACCTTTTCGAAAACCAAGATATTATTGATATAAATATTGAAGACTCTGTAAAAGCGTCTTACTTAGATTATTCAATGAGTGTAATTATTGGACGTGCATTACCTGATGCAAGAGATGGATTAAAACCCGTACATAGAAGAATATTATTTGCTATGCACGATTTAAATATAACCTCAAAATCTGCTTATAAAAAATCAGCAAGAATTGTTGGAGATGTTATTGGTAAGTATCACCCTCATGGTGATAACTCTGTTTATGATGCATTAGTTAGACTAGCACAAGATTTCTCAATGAGAGCTCCTTTAATTGATGGTCAAGGAAACTTCGGTTCTGTTGATGGTGATAATGCAGCTGCAATGAGATATACAGAAGCTCGTATGACTAAAGTAGCAGAAGAAGTTATGAAGGATCTTGATAAAGATACTGTAAACTTTACTGCCAACTACGATGATACTATGAAAGAACCATCAGTTATGCCAACTAGACTTCCAACCCTTTTATTAAATGGTTCAGAGGGTATTGCAGTTGGTATGGCTACAAAAATTCCGCCTCATAATTCAAATGAATTATTATCAGCCGTTTTACATATGGTCGATAATCCAGAAGCAACTGCTGATGAGTTAATGGAATTTATAAAAGGTCCAGATTTCCCAACAGGTGGAACTATTTTCGGACGTCGTGGAATTATTGATGCTTATAACACAGGTCGAGGACGTGTACGAATAAGAGCAAAACATCATATCGAAACAAAAGGTAAAAAAGAGATTATTATTCTTGATGAATTGCCATACCAAGTAAATAAATCTAGGCTAATTGAACAAATTGCAAATCTTGCTAAAGATAAAGTTATTGAAGGAATTTCTGAAGTTAGAGATGAATCTGATAGGGATGGAATTCGAGTTGTAATTGAGCTTAAAAAAGATGCAATGAGTGAAATTGTATTAAACAATCTTTACAAATCAACTCCAATGGAAAATACATTTGGAATTATTCTTTTAGCTGTTCATAATAAAGAACCAAAAGTATTTACTTTACCTGAGTTAATTACAGTATTTTTATCACATAGAAAAACAGTAATTATTAGAAGAACAATATTCGAATTAGAAAAAGCAAAAGCAAGAGCTCATATCCTTGAAGGTCTTAAAATTGCACTTGATAATATTGATGAAGTAGTTAAAATAATCAAAGCTTCTTCAAATGATGCAGATGCAAGAGAAAAACTTCAGGCAAGATTCTCTTTATCTCATATTCAATCTCAAGCTATCTTAGATATGAGACTAGGACGACTTACTGGTCTTCAAAGAGATAAATTAGAAGCAGAATATCAAGAATTATTAATTTTAATTGATTACCTTGAAGCAATCTTAAAATCTGAAGATAGATTAAATGAGATTATAAAAGAAGAATTAATTGACGTAAAAGATAGATTTGCATCTGAAAGAAGAACTGATATTGAAGATTCATATGATGAAATTGATATTGAAGATTTAATTCCAAATGAACCGATGGTAGTTACTATTACTCATAATGGTTATGTAAAAAGAGTACCAATTAAGTCTTATGAAAAACAAAGACGTGGTGGTAAAGGTAAAACTGCTGTTACTACTCATGATGATGACTTTATTGAAAGATTCTTTGTATCTAATACTCATGATACATTAATGTTTGTTACAAATATGGGGCAATTATACTGGTTAAAAGTATATAAAATTCCTGAAGGTTCAAGAACTGCAAAAGGTAAAGCAGTTGTTAATTTAATCAACTTAAGAGATGATGAAAAAATCATGGAAATTATTCCTACAACTGATTTTGATGAATCAAAATCTTTAGCATTCTTTACTAGAAATGGTATTGTAAAAAGAACTTCATTATCTGAATTCTCTAATATCAGATCAAATGGTGTAAGAGCTATTGTTCTTGATGACGCGGATGAAGTTGTAACGGCTAAAATTACGGATGTTGAATCACAATTCTTAATGATTTTTACATCTTTAGGTCAATGTATTAGATTTGATATAGACAAAACAAGAGAACAAGGTAGATCTACAAGAGGTGTTAGAGGTATCAAATTTAAACATGATTCTGATTATGTTGTTGATGCTGATGTAATATCTGATGAAGAACAAGAATTATTACCAATTTCTGAAAAAGGTATTGGAAAAAGAACAACTGTTTCTGAATATAGATTAACAAATAGAGCAGGTTCTGGAGTTATATCAATGAAATTATCAAATAAAACTGGTAATGTTGTTGGAGAAGTTTTAGTTGATGAAACTCAAGACTTAATGGCACTTACTTCTATTGGAAAAATGATTAGAGTTGATATGCAAACAATTAGAAAAGCTGGAAGAAATACTTCTGGAGTTATTATTGTTAATGTTGATAAAGGTGATAAGGTTGTTTCAATTGCAAAATGTCCTAAAGAAGCAGAAGAGATTGAAGTAGATGAAAATGGGAATGTTATTAGATATACAGAAGATGGGGAAATAATTCCAGCTGAGAAAATTGAATTAACTAATGTTGATCAAATAGTTTCTTCTGTTGATAATAATGAAGTTAATGAGCCATCTTTAATAGATGACATAGAAAAAGACGAGGAAGAATAGATAAATGAGAAAATTTAATGTTGCAGTAGTTGGAGCTACTGGTGCAGTAGGTGAAGAACTTTTTAGAGTTATGGAAGCATATGATTTTCCAATAAATAATATAGTGCCCTTAGCAAGTGCTAATAGTGCTGGTTCAAAAATTGAATATATTGAAAAAGAATATACAGTTTTAGAATTAACAGATACTGTTTTTGAAGAAAATGAAGTTGATATTGCTTTCTTTTCTGCAGGTGGTTCAATTTCTGAAAAATTTGCAAAATATGCAGTAGAAGCTGGGGCTGTTGTAATTGACAATACAAGTCACTTTAGAATGGATCCAAATGTTCCTTTAGTAGTTCCAGAAGTTAATCCGGAAGATATTACTTTATGGAAAGAAACTGGAATTATAGCAAATCCAAATTGTTCAACAATTCAAATGGTATTGTCATTAAAACCATTAGATGATTTATATGGAATTAAAAGAGTTGATGTTTCAACTTATCAAGCTGTTTCAGGTGCTGGAAAAGCTGGTATGGAAGAATTAGTTAAACAAATGCAAGCATTCTTTGCATTTAATTTAGATGATGCAAAGAAAGAACAATTTGCTCATCAAATTGCTTTAAATGTAATTCCTCAAATAGATGTTGCTCAAGAGAATGGTTTTACAAAAGAAGAAATGAAAATGGTTAATGAAACTCAAAAAATTCTTAAAAAAGAAATACAAGTAGCAGCAACTTGTGTTAGAGTTCCAGTTTTAAGATCTCATTCTGAATCAATTACAGTTACATTTGAAAATGATGTTGAAGTAAGTGTAAGTGAAGTACGAAATGCATTAGAAGAATTTGAAAATGTAGAAGTTATGGATGATTTAAAAAATAATGCATACCCTATGCCAATTGTTTCTACAGATACTGATATTACTTATGTAGGTAGAATTAGAAAAGATGTATATGCTCCAAATATAGTTCATTATTTTAATGTTGCAGACCAAGTTAGAGTTGGAGCTGCTACAAATTCTGTAAGAATTGCATTAAAATGGATTGAAATGGAAAACGATATTTAATGTTAGAAAAATTTTTTGAAAAAACAATGTGGCAAGCAAGACTTTTTGTTCTTCTTGCTGTAGTTTTTGGTTTAATAGGTTCCACAATTTTATTTATTGTAGCCTCAGTAGATATTTATGAAGTATTAACTTATACAGTTGATGTTTATATGAAGGGTTTACACCCAAAAGATTTTCATGAAGTAATAGTAAGTAAAATAATTGGAGCAGTTGATTTGTATTTAATTGCAGTAGTTATGTTAATTTTTGCATTTGGTCTATATGAATTATTTATTTCAAAAATTGAAGCAGCAGAAAATTCTAGTGCGGGTAGTAATGTCCTTGCTATTCATTCTTTAGATCAATTAAAAGATAAAATTGCAAAAGTAATTGTAATGGTATTAATAGTTAGCTTTTTCCAAAAAGTATTACATACAAGTTATGATGGTGCTTTAGAAATGTTATATTTTGCATTATCAATTGGACTATTAGCAATTGGACTTTTCTTTTTAGGAAAAGTTGGAAAACACTAAAAAAGGTAAAAATAAATGTCAAAAATTTTTGTAGATGCGTGTTTAAGAAAAGAAACTCCATACACTCCTGTATGGATGATGAGACAAGCTGGTAGATATTTACCCGAGTATATGACAGTTCGAGCAGAGGCTGGAAACTTTTTAAATTTATGTCATAACCCAGAATTAGCTTGTGAAGTAACTATTCAACCTTTAGATATCATTGGTGTTGATGCTGCTATTTTATTTTCTGATATCTTAGTTATTCCTAATGAAATGGGAATGCACTTAGACTTTATTAAAGGTGAAGGTCCTATCTTTAAAGATCCAATAGTTACTGAAGCTGATGTTGATGCATTATTAGGAGGAGTTACTGCTGCAGATAAGCTTACGTATGTATACGATACTATTAAATTATTAAAGCAAAAACTTCCAGAAGATAAAGCTCTTATTGGTTTTACTGGTGCTCCTTGGACATTAGCTACTTATATGATTGAAGGGCAAGGAACTAAAACTTATAATCTTTGTAAAAAGATGATGTATTCTAATCCCGAACTATTACATAAAATTCTAAGAAAAGTTACTGATGTAGTTAAATTTTATATGGAAAAACAAATTGAGGCTGGTATTGATGTTGTACAAATCTTTGATTCTTGGGCTTCAGCAATTGAACCAAGTAAATATGATGAATTTTCTTGGAAATATATGGTTGAGATTTCAGATCATTTAAAATCTAAATACCCTGAGGTTCCTATTATTATGTTTCCTAAAGGTGTATCTGCATTTATTAATATGGGTGGAGTATATGGTAACTTTGATGTATTTGGAGTTGATTGGGGAACACCAATGTCTATGGCTAAAGAAAAACTTGGTGAAAAATATGTTCTTCAAGGAAATATGGAACCATGTAGACTTTATTCTAAAGAAGAAACTACTAAATGTGTAGAGAAAATTCAAGAGACTATGCAGGGTGTTGGCCATATCTTTAACTTAGGACATGGAATCTTGCCTGATATTCCCGTTGAAAATGCTAAACATTTTGTTTCTGAATGTCAAAGAGTTTCTAAAAAATAATCAATTGAAGAGTAGTATTTATAATCCTATTCTTCTTTCTTTAATTCAAAAATCAAGTGTAAAAACTAGTAAATATTAGTGAAAAAACTATTCACTTCTAAATTTCAAAAAAAAATGAAAAATGGCTTGACAAACAATACATTTTTTACTATAATTCCAATCCATTAAAGAGAAATATATTCCGGATTAGCTCAGTGGTAGAGTAGGTGACTGTTAATCACTTGGTCGCTGGTTCGAATCCAGCATCCGGAGCCATTACTTTCTTTAATGTTTATAAATTTATTAGATTCCGGCATAGCTCAGTGGTAGAGTAGATGACTGTTAATCATTTGGTCCCTGGTTCGAATCCAGGTGCCGGAGCCACTTTTAAATTTACTATACAAAATTCCGAATTAGCTCAGTGGTAGAGTAGGTGACTGTTAATCACTTGGTCGCTGGTTCGAATCCAGCATTCGGAGCCATTTAAATTACCTATAATAGGTACTTTAAATAACTATATTCCATAAATACCGACTTCTCCACTCATAATTCTTTTATTCTTATCTCTTGCACAGTTTGAATTTCTGAAATAGCCATTACTACTATTTCTTTTTAGCTCTCTTGATATTGTAGACTTATTAAAGTTTAATACTCTAGCTATCTTAACTTTCTAAACGTTGCACTTCTAATGTGAATCTACAATATAAAAAAAGTCTTAACTTAGTTTTTTAAATTGTTTCAATATACTTTAACTATTGAAATAATTTTGAAACTAAATATAAGGGAATGAATGTTTTTTAATAATAAAAAATATAGTTTAAATGACATTCAAAAACTTTTCTCACAAATACCAGTATTTTTTATAATATTTCTCTCAAGCTTATTACTTGTGATATCTTTTTTCATATTAGAATCAAAAGAAAATAGAGAAATAGATTTATTAAAGCAAAAAACTTTGTTAAACTATGAATTTAATAAAAAAGAAGAACTACAAGAGTTTAAAACTCAAGTAAAAGAAGATTTAAAAGATTCTTTTTTAGAAGAAGAAATATTACTAAAAAAAATTACATATAAAGTTATAGGTTATATAGAATCAAATGGATTAAATAAAATAAATTTAGTTAGAAAATATCTTAAAACAATAGAAAATAACAATAATGTAGAACTAGTTGTATTTACAAAAAATGCCTTGGATATATTACATGGTAAAGATTCAATAGACTATCTACAAAAACTAATATTTAATACTAAAATACGAACAAAAAATAGGGATATTATTTTACAATATATATATTCTCAAGGTGAAAATAATTTACAATATTGGAAAGATGATTTAAAAAGAACAGTAAGACTTAGTTTCTTTGATAGAGTAGTTATTCGTGATAATGAATATTTTATAGGTTCTTTTTCTACAATTAATTCAATAAAAGAAATCACTAAAGAATCAATTATAAATACGATAAAGGATGAAAATTATAATATTTGGTTCTACGATATATTTTCTCAAAATACTTACAATTTTAATAATAATAAACTCTTTAAAGATTCAGGTATTTTACTAAATACAAATGAAAGAGATATGTCACTTAAAATATTAAAACACTATGTTAATGATTATGAATACAATAAAAAATTTAAAAATTTAACTTATATGTATGAAAAATATAATTTTTTAATTACTTCTTTTTATGATGAAAATATAATAGATAATGAAATTAAAGATTTGGTTTTTAATATTAAACGTGAGTATAGAAATCAGTTATTTCAAATTTTTATTTATATCTTAGTTATTACTGCAATTTTTATTTTATTTACATATGTTTTTTCAAATTTCATAAAAAATATATTTAATGAATATAATAATGAATTACAAACTAAAACTATATCTTTAGAGCATTGGAAAAAAAGATTTGAACTTGCAATTATTGCTTCAAATGATGGTTTATGGGATATTGATTTTGAAACAGAGAAGATATATTTTTCCGATAAGTGGCTTGATATGTTTGGCTATAAAAAAGAAGAAGTTAAAACGTTCTCTAATTGGTTTGATCTAATTCATAATGAAGACAAGGCAAATGTAAAAAAACTATTTGATAAAATCTTTGCTAAAAACGATGATACATTTATTTGTGAATATAGACTTAAAACAAAAAATGAAGGCTTTAGATGGGTTTTAGCTCGTGGTAAGTCATTTGTAAATGAATATAATAAACTTGATAGAATGCTTATGATGTCTATGGATATAGACAAAAATAAAAGAATGAAAAAAGAACTTTTAGATATAGAACTTTTGGTTGAAGATGGAAAAATAGTTATTTTTAAACTTGTAAATGATAAAAAATTATCTATAAAATATATATCAAATAGTATTAAAACCTTTGGGTATGTAAAAGAAAATTTTGAATCAAAACAAATAAGCTTAATGAGTCTAGTCCACAAAGATGATATTAATAAAGTTCAAGTTGCAATTAATGCAGCACTTAAAAATGACCTTCCAAATTTTACAATAGTTTGTAGAGTAATAAATGCTGCAAATGAAATAAGATGGATATCAAGTAGAGTTATTTTGATTAAAAATCACTCTGGAGATGTAAGTCATTTCTATGGATATATAAACGATATAACAAAAATTAAAGTAAGTCAAGAAGAACTAAAATTAAAAGTTGAAGAAGAAGTAGAAAAGAATAGAGATAAAGATAGAATCTTAATTCAACAAAGTAAACTAGCTTCAATGGGTGAAATGCTTGGAAATATTGCACATCAATGGAGACAACCTTTAAATAATGTATCTTTAATCTTACAATTTTTAAGAGATAATTATAAAAATCAAGCAGTAAGTACTCAAAAACTTGATAAGTTTATGAATAGAGCAAACTCTCATATAGAGTATATGAGTGAAACTATAGATGATTTTAAAAACTTTTATAAGCCCTCAAAAGTTCAAAATGAATTTTCTGTAAAAGAATGTATTGATACTCTTCTTTATATGGTTAGAAATCAATATGAATCTGAAAATATAAATATAGAATTCAACTCAAGTGATATGATGATTACTAATTATGAAAATGAATTAAAGCAAGCAATTTTAAATATTTTAAATAATGCTAAAGATGCTTTATTATCAAAGTTATCAAAGAAAGAAAATACTAATTTTGATGCATTAATAAAGATTTCTTTAACACATGAAGAAAAGAATTTAAAGATAGAAATTTCAAATAATGGTGATAATATTAAAGAAGATATAATTGATAGAATTTTTGAACCATATTTTACTACAAAATTTGAACATCAAGGTACAGGTATTGGACTTTATATGACTAAGTCTATTATTGAAACAAATATGAAAGGAAAAATAGAAGTTGAAAATATTAAAGATGGTGTAAAGTTTATTATCACTTTAAGTATTTAAAACTTTTGAACAATAATGAGTGATTTAATTACAAGAGTATTATTAGTAGAAGATGAAGAAGATGCAAGAGAAATATTAAGTTTTTATCTTAACACAATCTTTGATGAGGTAGAAATTGCTGAAGATGGGCAAGTGGGTTTTGATACTTACAAAAAATCTTTTGAAAAGAATAAAACTTTTGATCTAGTTCTAACTGATATAAAGATGCCAAATAAAGATGGACTTTCAATGATTGAAGATATTACAGATTTAAATGATAATCAGAAATTTATCATTGTTTCTGCTCATAAAAATGAAGAATATCTTTTTAGGTCAATTGGTTTAAATGTAATTTCTTATTTTGTTAAACCTTTAGAAGTTAAAAATATTATGGAAATTCTAAAAAAAGTAAAAACAAAAGTTTTAGAAGATAAGTCAAAAGTAGAGATACAAGAAGAGCTTGTCACTTTAAATAAAACTTATTCCTTTAATAGTAAAACAAATTTTTTATATAAAGGTGATGATATTATAAACCTTTCTAAAAAAGAAACTTTACTTCTTCAATCTTTGGTGAGTAATATAAAAGAAATAAAAACAAAAGAATTTTTAAAAGAGTTTATTTGGAAAGATACTCAAACTTCTGATGCAACTATGCGTACTGTTATTAAAAGACTTAAGGATAAAATTGTTGATGAAGACTTTATTGTTTCAAAAAAAGGTCTTGGCTATATCATTGGATAAATTTATAAATATTTAGAAGAACTTAATCAATACATTGCCCATATAGAGTCCTTTAAACTGAAAGTTTTATAAATGATAAAAACTCTTAATTGGATTAATTGTTTCAAAAATAAATAAAGACATATAAGTTAATCTGTACAGGTATCCTTAAATTTGGTATCTATAATGCAAATTTATAAATTTGAAACAATTTTGAAACAATTTAGTTTCAAAATATGATATACTTTCTTTAGTATAAAAACTAAGGAGAAATAAGATGACAAATTTATCAATTTTTAAAAAGTTATTAGTTACATCAGCAATCACAGCTACAATGATTACAGGTGCAAGTGCGGCTAAAAAAGAAACAAAGTATGTAATTGCAACAGCAAGTACAGGTGGAACATATTATCCTGTTGGAGTTGGTATTGCAACAATTGCATCTATTAAATTAGCTAAAAAACATAAAACTACATTCTCAGCAATTACATCTGCTGGATCTGGTGAAAATGTTGATATGCTTCAAAAAGGTGAAGTTAACTTTGCTATTTTACAAGGTCTTTTTGATTCTATGGCTTGGCAAGGAAAAGCTAAATATGAAGGTGCTCCAAAAAAAAACTTAAGATCAATTTCTATGTTATGGCAAAATGTTGAACAATTTACAATCAAAAATGATTATGCAAAAACTGGAAATATTATGGATTTACAAAATCTATATGGTGAAAGATTTGCAATTGGTGGAAGAAGTTCGGGTTCAAGAGTTTCTGCTGAAACAATTATGAGTTCATTAGCTATTGATTTTAATAAAATGAATGTTCAATACTTAGGGTATACTCCAAGTTCAACTGCTTTACAAGATGGTAAAGTTCAAGGTATGAATACACCATCAGGTCCTCCAACATCTGCTGTTACAAATGCATTTGCTTCTATTGGAAATGATAAAATAAAAGTTTTAGATTTTAATAAAGAAAACTTAAAAGATATTAACAATAATTATCCTGTATGGACTCCTTTTAATATTAAAGCTGGAACATATCCAGGTCAAACAAAAGATATAAATACAATCGCACAACCAAACTTACTAGTTGTTACAAAAGATACTCCAGAAGAAACTGTATATCTTTTAACTAAAACAATTTATGAAAACTTACCTTTCTTAAATTCTGTACATAAAGCTACAAAAGCTATGTCTCTTGACAAAGCTATTGCAGGTTTACCAATGCCTTTACATCCAGGTGCTGCAAGATTTTATAAAGAAAAAGGTATCTCAATCCCTTCAAGTTTAATCTCAGAATAATTAAAACATATGAAAAGAGTTTAGACTCTTTTCATATATAAGTTATGTAAGTAATTTAAAATTGTTTACGTAGTTTATATCTACTTTAGGAATCAAAAATGATAAAAATCAAATATTTTAAAGAAATAACATTTATTTATGCAATTTGTATATCCCTTTTTCATTTTGGGATAAATATATGGGGTGGTATTAGTGATTTATGGTTTAACTCTGCTCATTTTGCTTTATTAGCCTCACTTGGTTTCTTAACATATGAAGCCAATAAAAATGAAAATGAAGTTAGCATCTTCAATTTATTATTTGCAGTACTATCTTTGTCAACATTTATTTATATGATGGCTTTTGAAGAAAGTCTTTATGCTGTTGCCAACTCACAAATGAGAACAAGTGATTTAATCGTAGCTTCTATGACTATTGCTTTAGCGGTTGAGTTAGTACGAAAATCTACAGGATGGATTATTCCTGGACTTATAGTTACGTGTATTGCGTATTTACTATTTTTAGGACAGCATATAGATGGGATATTTGCCTTTGCTGGAATGAGTCCTGAGCGATTCCTTTATAGAATGTTCTATACAAGTGAAGGTTTATTTGGTCCAATTGCAACAATTTCATCTACATATGTATTTATGTTTATTCTATTTGCAGCTTTCCTTCTAAAATCAGGAGCTGGAGATTTTATTGTAGATGTTTCAAGTGCAGTTGCTGGTAAATATACTGGTGGTACTGGTCATGTTGCAGTATTTTCATCTGCTTTAATGGGTACGATTTCAGGTTCAGCAGTTGCAAATACTGTATCAACTGGTTCAATTACAATTCCAATGATGAAAAAAGCTGGTTTCAAACCAACCTTTGCAGCAGCTGTAGAAGCAGCAGCAAGTACAGGTGGACAAATTATGCCTCCAATTATGGGAGCAGGGGCTTTTATTATGGCTCAAATGACACATATTCCTTTTGTGACAATTATTACGGTTTCAATATTACCTGCTATTTTATATTTTGCATCAATTGCTTTTTATATTAACATTCATGCAAAAGAGCATAATATAAAAGGTGAAGATAGTAATATAAAAATTCTTCCTATTTTAAGAGAAGGTTTTCATTTTATAATTCCATTATCTACTTTAGTTGGTTTATTAATATATGGCTTTACACCAACTTATTCTGCTGGTATTGCAATAGTAACAATAATTTTTGCTTCTTATTTAACAAAAAATAAAAGAATGGGTATTAAAGAAATACTTGGAGCTTTAGCATTGGGAGCACAAAACATGGTAGTAACTGGTGTTTTACTTATTGCTGTTGGTGTTATTGTTGGTATTATTAATATCTCTGGTGTTGGAATTACATTTTCACAGTTAATTATGGAATGGTCAGGTAACTCTTTATTTATTGCTATTGTTTTAATTGCTCTTGCTTCACTTGTATTAGGAATGGGATTACCAGTAACTGCATCATATGTTGTTCTTTCTGTTTTATCTGCACCTGCACTTGTTGGTCTTATGTTGAGTCCAGAAATGGCAGCATTAGTAAATGCTGGAATTGAAATACCTGAAGTTGCTATGTATTTATTATCTGCACACTTGATAATATTTTGGTTATCTCAAGATTCAAATCTTACACCACCAGTTTGTCTTGCAGCCTTTGCCGCAGCAGCAATTGCTAAAACTCCTCCTATGAAAACAGGGTTGGTTTCTTGGAAAGTTGGTAAAGGAATGTATATTATTCCTATGCTATTTGCATTTACTCCTTTAATTACAGGAGATTGGTTTGAAAGAGTTGAAGTATTCTGTTTTGCTTTAATGGGTATTATGTCTTTCTCTATTGTAATGGAAGGATTCTGGGATCATAAAATGATGATTTTAGAAAGAGTTATGTTTGCTTTTGCAGCTATTTTACTTTTAACTCCTGATAGTGCATTTGATGTTGAAAGTTATTTTGAAATTGTGCAAAATACTCATATTGTAGGATTTGTTATATTTGCAACTTCATTGTTTTTACATAAAAAACTAGCAAGAGAGAAAAAAGAGTTTGCTCCTGTTGTATAAGGAAGTAGGTATTTATAATGGAAATATTTTTAGATGGTAATGAAATAAATCTTGAAAATAAATTAAGATGTGTAAGTGTTTATAATTTTACACTTACATGTAAATATGATTTTTTAAATAATTTAATTAAAAATAATACAAGAGAGTATCTCTTGACTAAAAGAGAAGATCTTTTTATCAAATTATTATTGAAAAAAAGAGGTATAGTGACTTATTTTGAAATGGATAAGTTTCTGAATATTGAATATAAAGATTTTACAGTAAATGCAAAAAGACTTTTTGTTAAAAATCTTAGAAAAAAACTTCCAGAGAATTTATTAATTAATATTTCTGGTGTTGGTTACAAATTACTTGTATAATTAAAAAGTAAAAAAAGGAATTAATATGGATAAGTTTTTAGCAACATTAAAAAAATGCGGATATGATCCTCATTTTGTAAAGACAAAAGAAGAAGCATTTGAACTTAGTAAAACATATATTAAAAGTGGTATGAGTATTGGACTTGGTGGTTCAACTAGTGTTTCACAGATTGGATTACTTGATTATGTTGTAAATAAAGATGATATTACTTTACATAATCAATATGAAAAAGGTATTTCAATGCAAGAAAATACCAACAGACGTAGATCTGGAATGTTAACAGATCTTTATATTGGTGGAACAAATGCTCTTACAAAAGACGGTAAACTTGTAAACGCAGACGGAAGTGGGAATAGGGTGGCTGCTCTATTTTTGGACCTAAAAAGGTTTTAGTAATTGTTGGAAAAAATAAAATAGTTGATAATGTAGAAGATGGTTTCAAACGTTTAATGGAAGTTGCAGCTGTAAAAAATATTGATAGAATGAATAGTAAATCAATAGAAATGGGAAAGGAACCAAGACATAATATTGATAATATTGCAAATAAATTTACTTATATTAAAGCAGATGAAAAAGATAGAATTGTTTTAATTATTATTGATGAAGAATTAGGATTTTAAATGTATGATTATTTAATTATCGGGGCTGGAATTATAGGCTTAAATATAGCTCTAAATTTAAAACAAAGATTTCCAGATTCTTCTATATTAGTTATAGAAAAAGAACCTGAAATCGCAATGCATAGTAGTGGTAGAAATTCAGGTGTTTTACATGCTGGATTTTATTATGAAGTAAATTCATTAAAAGCAAAATTTACTAAAGAAGGTAATGCAGCTTTAAAAGAATTTGTTAAACAACGAGGTCTTCAAATAAATGAATGTCAAAAAGTTGTAGTTGCGCTTGATGATAAAGAAATAGAAGGTTTAATAGAACTTAAAAGAAGAGGTGATTTAAATGGTGTTGAACTTCAGTGGTTAGATGAAGATCAATTAAATGATTTATATCCAAATATTAAAACTTATAAAAAAGCTCTTTTATGTCCAAGTACAGCCACTGTTAATCCAAAAGAAGTGACAAAAGAATTTGCAAAAGTAATTGTAGAATTAGGAGTAGAATTATTATTAAATTGTAAATATATTTCTAGTTCAAATAAGGTAGTATCTACAAGTCTTGGTGATTTTCAAGCACAAAAAGTGATAAATTGTGCTGGATTATATGCTGATAATATTGCAAGAGATTTTGGCTTTTCTAAAGATTATGTAATTATTCCCTTTAAAGGTATTTATCTAAAAGATAAAAAAAATGAATCAAAATTAAAAACAAATATTTATCCAGTTCCTAATTTAAATAATCCATTTTTAGGAGTTCATTATACTTTAACAGTAGATGGTGAAAGTAAAATAGGTCCAACTGCAATTCCAGCTTTTTGGAGAGAAAACTATAAAGGATTTGCTAACTTTAATTTAAAAGAGTTTACTCAAATCATATATTATGAATCAAAACTATTTATTACAAATGCTTTTGGATTTAGATCTTTAGCATTTAGTGAAATAAAAAAATATAGTCTTTCTTATTTAAAAGGACTTGCTACTAAACTTACTAAAAAGATGAACCATGGAGGATTTGATTCCTGGAGTACACCGGGAATTAGAGCGCAATTATTAAATAAAAATACATTAGAATTAGTACAAGATTTTGTTGTAGAGTCAGATGAAGATTCGGTTCATGTATTAAATGCTGTAAGTCCTGCCTTTACTTCTTCGATGCCATTTGCAAATTGGGTAGTGGAAGAACATATATTAAAAGAGAGTAAATAAAACTCTCTTTATCCTTTCTAAATATTTAATACACAATAATTATGTATACTCTTCCTAATATTATATAAGGAAAGAAATGAAAGATAAAATAAAAAAGTATCTTAAAGAAGGTGTTGTATTTATTGTGATGTTAACAATAGCTATGAATGCCATGAGTTATTATAGATCAATTGATTTAAATAAAGAAAACCTTGATATCAAAAATTTTAAACTTCTAAATAATACAGAATATTCACTACCAAAAAATAAAGCAATACTCGTACATTTTTGGGCTATATGGTGTCCTACTTGTAAATTTGAAGCATCAAATATAGAAAAAATATCAAAAGATTATGAAGTTATAACTATTGCTGTTCAATCAGGAATAAAAGAAGAGATACAAAAATATTTAGATGATAATAATCTTACTTTTAAAGTTGTAAATGATGAAGATGGTTCTTATTCACGAAAATTCAATATAAAAGCTTTCCCAACTACACTTATTTATGATAAAGATGGAAATCAAAAATTTAGCGAAGTAGGTTATACTACAACTGCTGGCTTATATTCAAGAATGGCTTTAAGTAAATAGATAACTTTTTATTTGAAAATAAATAATACAAAAAACTTTTAATACAGGGATGATAGTTAGATTAGGTGTGGACATAAAGGTTATTCAAATAAAATACTAAAAAATCATTATTATTAAACTCAATACCAATTTTCGATGAAACAAAAGTTCACATAGTTAAAACAAAAAATAGGAAAACATATTATATATGTTTAATATATAATATTTGATTGAAAATTATTTATAAGTAGATTAATGAATATATAGTAAGTAAGATTTTATCATCTCTTGTAATTAAGTGTTTTTATTTTATAATAATTTTACTATCTATCTATTCGTGAATAAAAAGGACCTTTATTGTGAAATCAATTAAAAAGAGTATCTTAGTTTCTATAATTATTATTTTAGCTTTCTTTATAAATGGCTGTAATGATAAGGAAAATCAGGAAAATACAGAAGTATATTCAAAAACACAAAATATAAAAAAGACTACTTATATATTTGGGATTCATCCATTATTAAATTCAAAAAAACTTTTTGAAGTATACCAACCTATGGTTGATAAAATAAATGAGAATTTAAATGATGCAAGTATCAAACTAGAATCATCTGTAAATTATGCTGCTTTTAATAAAAAAATGATTTCAGGTCATTTTGATTTTGCTTTACCTAATCCATACCAAACAATTGAATCTTTAAAATATGGTTACGATGTTTTTGGAAAAATGGGTGATGATCAAAACTTTAGAGGTATTATTTTAGTAAGAAAAGATAGTAAAATTACAAAAATTACAGACTTAATTGGTAAGACTGTAAGTTATCCAGCACCTACAGCACTAGCTGCAACTATGATGCCACAATATTATTTACAGACTCATGGAATTGATATTAATAAAGATATTACAAACCAGTATGTAGGAACTCATGGTTCATCAATTATGAATGTCTATTTAAATAATTCTATTGCATCAGCAACTTGGCCTTTAGCTTGGAAATCATACATGAAAGAAAATCCAGAAGTAGCAGAAGAAGTAGAAATAAAATGGCAAACAGAGCAACTTATTAATAATGGATTAATAGTAAAAAAGGGAACTCCTAAAGAAGTTTTAGAAGTATTTGAAAATGTAACTTTTAATCTTCATAATAGTAAAGATGGACAACAAATTATTTCATTAATGGAAATAAGTAAATATGAAAAAGCAAGTAATGCAACATTTGAGATAGTAAATGAGTTTTTAGAGAAATTTAAAAATACAGTTAGACCCTTAGATATAGGAAGATAATAAATGTTTAAGTATATATTTAACTTTCTTACAAAAGATCTCAAAAGAGAATTAATAATAGCAATAGTATTGACTCATGCTATTATGATGAGTATTTTTATATATGACTTAACAAAACAACAAGAAAAATTTTTACATCAACAAAGTTTTTCTCAAACAAAAAGTTTAACTAGGACAATTGCAATTAATTCTGCAACTTGGATTTTATCAAATGATTACGTAGGAATGTTTGAAGTGATACATTCTATTTCACAATACCCAGGTATTCAATATGCAATGCTTCTTGATATGGGTGGAAAGATTCTTGCACATACCAATGAAGAACACTTAAATCATTTTATATCTGGTCAATCTTATCAAATGATAAAAAAATCATATAAAAA
>Ga0105357_10000087_pt1 | contig 39922 bp, 35 predicted proteins | sample GOMGulsemesocosm_4_FD_83660 | JGI IMG/M metagenome (GOLD analysis project Ga0105357, IMG submission 83660) | Methane-oxidizing microbial communities from mesocosms in the Gulf of Mexico - GOM15B Gulf of Mexico | ecosystem: Environmental > Aquatic > Marine > Cold seeps | place: USA: Gulf of...
TATTCAGGCAACATTTGCCGCAGCCATCACATAAAGATTCCCACTCTTCAGTGGTCATTTCTGATAATTTTTTTGTTTCCCAAAAATTCATAAGTGTATATTTCAAATAATGGATAGCTTGGACGGTAAAATCATTGTTTTTAACGACTTATCTTCTGTATAGCTGGATACTATTTGTATAGTATCATAGCTATTGAATTAAATTGTATGTTGCTGATTTTTTACATACCTTTGTTGGCTTATCGTATTGAAAGCAGTTAATAATTGACTGGCCTTGGTTGGTTGGTTGGTTGGTTGGTTGGTTGGTTGGTTGGTTGTAAGTTAAAAATAATATTATGGAGAAAGCTATGTTGGCTCATTCTGTTGAACTGCAAATAACTGAAAATGCATATCTCGATGCTGAACAAGATGCTCAGGTACGGCATGAGTTAATTGATGGCTATGTTTATGCGATGACTGGGGCGAGTGATAAGCATAATAAAATATCTGTTAATATTGCGCATCAATTTATGTCTAGAATCAGAGAGCAGACGCTTCCGTGTTTTCCTTATACCGCGGATATGAAGGTCAAAGTGCAAAATAATTTTTATTATCCTGACGTGATGGTCGTTTGTGATAATAACGACAAGGAAAGTGAATTCTACAAAACCAAGCCAACTATCGTTATCGAAGTGCTTTCACCCTCTACTCGGCGTATTGATAAAACCGTCAAAAGATTGGCTTATCAATCTTTATCTACATTGCAGGAATATGTCCTTATTGAGCAGGATAAAGCTGAAATAGAAGTCTTTACCCGCAGCAGTGGTTGGCAAGCTGAATATTATTATCTTGGCGATAGCATCACCTTTGCATCGATTGGAGTGTTGGTGCGAGTGGAAGATATTTATTATCAAGTTAATAATGACGATGTTTTGGCTTATGTTATGCCAGACAATTAAGCAGACAAGAGCGACTCATAAGGTGGCAATCTTTAGTCATATTGTTGGTTTGATAGATATAAAATAATATTTTATATCCTAATTTATTGAATGTTATGTGTAAATATAATTATGGAATATATAGTGCTTGTATTTATATAAAGGAGTAATTGCTGGCCGAAAAATTTAATTTAGGCAATTACTGTCGATAAAAATCATTAGCAGTAAAAATTTACAGGAGATAAGCATGAGAATATCAACGTCTTGGGCACAACAGCTAAGTGTTAACGCCATGCTTAATCAGCAAACAAAAGTATCCAACACGCAAATGCAATTATCTACAGGGTTAAAGAATTTAACGCCTGCGGATGATCCTATTGCGGCAAAGAAAGTTTTGGATTTTCAGCAGCATATTGATAAAACAACGCAGCACCAAGAAAATGTGGACGTTGCTAAATCGCGAAATGGACTTGAAGGTTCTGTGCTAATGAATAGTAGAGATAGCTTGCTTCGGGCGCGTGATCTTGCTGTTCAGGCGTTGAATGAAGGCGTGTTGAAGCAAGAAGATAAAACCGCAATCGCCGAAGAAATTAAACAGATTCAATCACATATGTTAGCTTTAGCAAACACTCAGGATGCTAACGGTGAATATATTTTTTCAGGTGCATTATCTAAAACTCCTACATTTGATCAGACTTATGCTTTTCAGGGTAGTCAAGTGCAAAGAGAATTGCAAATTGGTCCAGAAAGGCGAATCTCTGATGGTGATTTGGGCTATACCGTATTTGAAAATATCCCCACTGCTTCTGCTGCCCCGCCTGCCACAAGAAGTATTTTTGCTACATTAGGGGCTTTTGTTGATGCATTGGAGGGAACTGTAACGCCATATCATGGAACAATTAATGAAGCGTTAGCCGATATAGATAGCACATTAGAAAAAGTGGGGGAAGCAGAAGCAAGAGTCGGTGCTAGATTAAGAGCGCTAGATGATCAGACTAATCAGAATGAGAGTTATCTTATTTCTCTGCAAACTACCTTATCCGAAGTAAAAGATTTGGATTATGCTGAAGCTATTAGCCGATTTGAATTAGATAGTGCTGTTTTGCAAGCCTCGCAGCAGTCGTTTTCAAAAGTACAGCAATTGTCATTATTTAATTATTTATAAAAATTGGGATGAATTCCGTGATTGTGGTGCACAAATTATTTGTTCAGCGATTACAATAGTGTTTTTTTTGTTTGACGTAGTGGACAAATTCAATGAACTTTCTTGATGTAAAAATAGATTTTGCCTTTAAAAAAGTATTTGGTAGTGCAGATTCTAAAGATATATTGCTGAGTTTTCTAAATGCCGTGATTGACTTTCCGCATAAGCAAAAAATCAAAGACCTTACTATCGTAGATCCTTATAGTATTCCTATGCTCAAAGGTATGAAAGATACTTATGTTGATGTTAAAGCAGTATTAGATAATGACACGCAAGTTATTATTGAAATGCAAGTGCTTAATCACGAAGGTTTAGAAAAACGAATTTTATATAATGCTGCGAAAAATTATTCAATACAGCTTAAAAAATGCGATGCCTATGAGCTATTAAATCCAGTTATTGCGCTAACGATTACCGATTTTCTATTTTTTCCCAATAACGAGCACTTAATCAGTAATTTTAAACTGATCGAAAAGAATCGGTTTATCGAATACGCGGATGATATAGAGCTGATTTTTATTGAGTTACCTCGCTTTACGAAAAGTGAGCAAGAACTACAGACTTTACAAGATAAATGGTTGTACTTTATTAAAAATGCCGGCAGCCTCGAGTATATTCCTCACGATATTGATAAAGAAATACAGAAAGCCTTTGATATAGCCAATGAAGCTAACTTAGGTGAAGAAGAGCTAGAATTACAGTATAAAAAGAAAGATTGGATTTATATCCAAAAAAGCTCGATAGAGTTAGCAACTAAACAAGGATTAAAGCAGGGAATGCAACAAGGTTTAGAGCAAGGATCTAAACAAGAAAAAAATAATATTGCCAGAAAGTTGGTTGGTTTACTGGATAATAAAACGATAGCAGAAAAAACAGGCTTGAGCCTGTTAGAGGTGGAGAGTCTTTGACCAGTAAGTTCTTGATTAAGTGCTGAGTATCAGTAGTCGAGAGTTAACAAATATTCTAAGTTCTAATTATGGTGTAAAAACAGGCTACCATTTTAATGAGAGACATATTGAAAACTGTAGGGCGTGGCTTTAGACCGCCTTTGAGTGCCCGATGGTTTAGCGGGCTAAAGCCACGCCCTACAAATATAGTAAATGCCCCGCTTAAGTGGGTAGCCTAAAAACAAGCTCACCTTATTGGAGTTTTCTAGTTATAGTTAAGGAAATTCCTTTGACTATTTAAAGCTGTTGCGTGAAAAATAGAGGAATAATGTGTTTAACGGAAAAAGTATACTAATTACAGGTGGAACAGGTTCGTTTGGGCAACTGTTTGTCGAAACTATACTGAAACGATATCAGCCCAAACGCTTGATTATTTATTCGCGCGATGAATTAAAGCAGTTTGAAATGCAACAAATCTTTAATCAACCATGTATGCGTTACTTTATTGGTGATGTAAGAGATTTAAGTCGCCTACAGTTAGCTATGAAAGGCGTGGACTTTGTTATCCATGCGGCGGCGTTAAAACAAGTGCCAGCAGCTGAATATAATCCGATGGAGTGTATAAAGACCAATGTACATGGTGCTGATAATGTTATTCAGGCTTCAATTGCGAATAATGTTAAAAAAGTGATTGCACTATCTACAGATAAAGCAGCGAACCCGATTAATTTATATGGTGCGAGCAAACTGTGTTCAGATAAATTATTTGTTGCCGCTAATAATATAACTGGAGACAATGAAACGATATTTTCTGTTGTGCGCTATGGTAATGTTGTTGGTTCGCGAGGTTCAGTAGTTCCCTTTTTTAAGAACTTAATTGCACAAGGTGCGCAAGAGTTACCAGTGACGGATGAGCACATGACTCGATTTTGGATTACCTTACCTGAAGGTATTGAGTTCGTAATTAAAAACTTCCAGCGTATGCGCGGCGGAGAAATTTACATCCCTAAAATACCATCAATGAATATTATGGATTTAGTGCGTTCTATAGCACCCGATATGCCAATTAAAATAGTAGGGATACGTCCTGGTGAAAAATTACATGAGGTGATGTGCCCTAAGGATGACTCACACTTAACCTTTGAATTTGAAGATTATTTTGTGATTGCTCCTAGTATTACCTTTACTAATAAGGGTAATCATTTTAATGAAAGTGCATTGGGTGAAAAAGGCGTAGCTGTAAAACAGGGTTTTGAGTATGAGTCGGGTACAAACTCACATTTCTTAACGGTTCAAGAACTACAAGAATACGGTGTTCGCTAAACGATGATTCCTTACGGACGGCAAAGTATTTCAGAAGAGGATATTCAAGCAGTTGTTGATGTTTTACGCTCTGATTATTTAACGCAAGGCCCCAGTGTTCCAAAATTCGAACAAGCTGTTGCGGACCGTGTGGGGGCAAACTATGCTGTTGCGGTAAATAGCGGCACATCTGCTCTGCACATTGCTTGTCTTGCTTTGGGCTTGGGTGCGGGTGACTGGTTATGGACATCACCTAATACGTTTGTGGCTTCGGCAAATTGTGCTTTGTATTGTGGTGCGCAGGTAGATTTTGTCGATATAGATCCAGATACTTTTAATATGAGCGTTTCTGCTTTAGAGTGTAAATTACAGCAAGCAGAAAAAACAGGCACATTGCCTAAGATTGTTATTCCTGTACATTTTGCTGGTTTGTCATGTGATATGCAGACTATTGCTCGATTAGCTAAGCAGTATGGTTTTTATGTTATTGAAGATGCTTGTCATGCTATCGGGGGGAAATATCATGATAAATTGATCGGCAGTTGCTGTTATTCAGATATTACGGTATTTAGCTTTCATCCTGTTAAAATTATTACTACAGCAGAAGGTGGTATGGCTGTTACGCAGCAACCTGAATTAGCAAGCAAGATGGCTTTGTTGCGTAGTCATGGGATTACGCGTGATGTTGATGCAATGACGCATCAGTCTGATGGCCCTTGGTATTATCAACAAATTGATTTGGGTTTTAATTATCGCATGACAGATTTGCAGGCGGCATTGGGATTAAGTCAATTAACAAAACTTGATGAATTTATTTTACGTAGACATCAGATAGCTAGTCATTACCTCCAGCACTTGGAAATATTACCCATTAGTTTTCAATCGCATTTTGAAGCAAACAGTTCTGCAATGCATTTATTTGTTATCCGAGTGCACTTAAATAAAGATAATAATTTTCGTGAAAAAGTTTTTATAAAGTTAAGGGATATGGGGGTTGGAGTGAATGTGCATTATATTCCAGTACATCTACAGCCATATTATAAGAAATTAGGGTTTAAAGAGGGTGATTTTCCTGAAGTGGAAAATTATTATAGGGAAGTAATATCACTACCTATGTATTATGAATTAGGTGATGAAGGTGTATCTTATATTGTACAGTGCTTAAAAGAAGTTTTAGGCAATTTTAGTATTCCTAATTCGTATAATAACGGCGAATCTTTTGCAAGCAAGGGTTAGAAAGTACCTAATGAAGTATCTGTGTATAATTAATTTAACATTTATGCTGGATAGGTAGAATGAAATACTTGTTTTTTAGGCGTGAGGTGAAGTCTCTAAGCATTAGCGGATAATAACTGGTTTTTCAAAAATACAACCTATCCATTTGAAACTAAATTATTAAAATAATTTTGAGTGACTGGACGTAATTATTTTTTTTCAATACTGTTCAAAGCATACACACTAATAATTTATTGACGTGAAAACAATGAAAATAGCAATCATTCCCGCTCGTGGGGGAAGTAAACGTATTCCCAAGAAAAACATCAAAGAATTCTGTGGGAAGCCAATGATCGCATGGTCTATTGAGGCTGCAAAAGAGTCTAATCTGTTTGATCATATAATTGTTTCTACTGATGATGATGAAATAGCGGAAGTTGCTGTGCATTGGGGCGCTGAAGTACCTTTTAAAAGACCGGATGAATTATCAAATGATTTTGTAGGGTCAGCTGATGTCGTAAAACATGCGCTTGAGTGGTTTATTAGTCATAGGCAAACGCCAGACTTTATCTGTGAAATCTATGCAACAGTACCTTTTATTTGTGCAAGTGATATTTCTGATGGCTTTGATCAGTTGAAGTCTAATAATGTTGATATGGCTTTTAGTGTGACTAGTTTTGCATACCCAATTCAAAGGTCTTTTCGTATTGCCGAAAATAATCGTGTCTCTATGCTTTACCCTGAAAATGTAGCGACTCGATCGCAGGATTTGGAAGAAACATATCATGATGCGGGGCAGTTTTATTGGCGTACATTAGATGCAGCTTTAAGGCAATTACCAATGATTTCAGAGTATAGTGCCCCAGTAATTTTACCTAGATATCGTGTTCAAGATATTGACACACCTGAAGACTGGTATAGGGCTGAATTAATGTTTAAATCTTTGCTTAAGGTGCCTTAGCTTTTAAATGAATAAAAAACGTGTTGTTTTTCGAGTTGATTCCTCATTATCGATTGGTTCGGGGCATGTTATGAGGTGTCTAACACTTGCTGAAGCAATGCGAGGCTTGGGATGGCAAGTAAGTTTTTTGTCTAAGCCTTATGATGGAAATTTAAATGCACTAATTGCAGAAAGTGGGTACCAATGTATTGAATTGCCACTGCATAGTTATCATAACGACCAGATGCGTTGTGAAAGTTTGGATGCGGCTGATAGCATTCAATCGATAAATGGATTTATTGATTTGTTAGTTATTGATCATTACGCTTTAGCTAAAGATTTTTGTCAAAAGTTACGTGTGAAGGCAAAGTATCTTATGGTGATTGATGATTTAGCTACTCGTGAGTATGACTGTGATTTTTTATTAAATCAGAATTTATTGCCAAGAATGGAGAAACGTTACTTAAATAAAGTTAACGAAAATTGTATATTATTATTAGGGACCGATTATGTTTTATTGCGGAAAGAATTTTATAGCACGCAAAAAAGAATATTAATACCCGAGAAAAAAATTCTAGTTTTTTTTGGGGCGGCAGATAAGTATGGCTTAACCTTAATGGCTCTAAATGCTATTTTGAACCTTAAAAATACTTTATTAATTGTTGATGTAGTAATTAACAAAACGCATCCTCAAAAAGAAATTATTGCTCAACTTTGTAGTTCTCTTTGTCACGTGAATTTGCATATACAAACGATGCAAATGGCTCAATTAATGAGAGATGCAGATTTAATGGTGGGAGCTGGCGGCTCTACCCATTGGGAGAGAGCTATTTTAGGCTTGCCAGCATTGGTTGTTACTTTGGCAGCTAATCAGGTTGAAACAACGTCATACTTACACCAACTTGGTGTTTGTGAGTGGATTGGAGATGTGAATGATATGACGGGTGAAATAATGGAACAGTATTTGCGGGATTATTTGTCATCTCAAAGTGCATTGATCAATATGCGGAAAAAAATGGAAAACATTATAAAAGGGAAAGGTTCGGGAGTTGATCGAACAATAAAGAAAATTCAAGCTCACTTACAATCTTAAAAAGATGACACCTATTCAAATACAAGATAAATTTATTGGCAAAGATTATTCACCTTTTATTATTGCAGAATTATCAGGTAATCATGGACAATCATTATCTAAGGCTTTAAATATGGTTGAGGCTGTCGCAAAAAGCGGCGCGCATGCTATAAAAATTCAGACATATACGCCTGATACTATGACGTTGAATATAGATAGTAATGATTTCTTTATTAATGACTCAGAAAGCTTATGGCTAGGAAAATCGTTGTATCAACTTTATGGGGAGGCAATGACACCTTGGGCATGGCATGAGAAGATTTTTGAGCATGCAAGAAGTTTGGGTTTAATTGCATTTAGTTCGCCTTTCGACGCAACCTCAGTTGACTTCTTGGAAGAGCATAATGTGCCATGCTATAAAATAGCATCGTTTGAAAATAGTGATCATGCCTTATTAAATAAAGTAGCAAGGACAGGTAAGCCAATTATTATGTCAATAGGAATGATGACTTTGGCAGAGCTGACAGAATCGGTAGAGATTTTACGCAATGGTGGATGCAAAGATTTAATCCTCTTAAAATGCACGAGTCAGTATCCCGCGCGTCCAATAGATGCAAATTTGAGAACAATTCCTCATCTAGCGGAAATGTTTAATTGTCAGGTTGGTTTGTCTGATCATACGTCTGGGATTGGCGTTTCTGTAGCCGCAGTTGCAATAGGAGCGACGATAATTGAAAAGCATTTTGTCTTAGATCGTAATGAAGGAGGAGTGGATGCAGCATTTTCACTTGAGCCTGCCGAATTGACGCAACTTGTACTAGAGAGTGACAGAGCTTGGTTGTCATTAGGAAAGATAAGTTATGCCCTTAGTGAGAAAGAGAAAATAGCGAGGCGGTATCGCCGTTCATTATATATTTGTCAAGATATGTCCTCTGGCGATATTTTGACAAAGGATAATGTACGGTCTATCCGTCCAGGATTAGGCTTGGCGCCCAAGTATTTGCCCCAAGTATTAGGAAAACCAATTCTTTGTGATGTTGTTAAAGGAACGGCTTTAGCATGGGAGCACTTTTAGCGTGAAATATTTGGCATACTATTGATGGGTAGGAAAGTGAATGAATCTTGTTGATAAAAATAAAGTGATAAATGATTTGGTTGAAGATGGAGCACATATATTTGGTGTAATATTGGATGCAAATAAAGCAACTGATTTATATCAAAAAATGCTCAAGGAACGAGATTTCGGTAAGGATTTATTTTTAACCGAACAAGAATATGTTTCGCAGGAAAATCACTTAAATAGTAACCCTACGCATAAAAGGAATTTTTTAAACAATTTCGTAGAGGAGTTAGCCTTTGTTGAGAATGACTCAGTATTGCAAGAGGCCATTAAATCTATTTTGGGAGCAGATTATCAAGTAGTTATTAAAAAAACAATTTGTGGCGTTCCTTTTAAGTGGCTGCCTAATTGGGTGGCAAAAAAAGTAGAAAATGTTAATGTTGCTAATTTAGGTGCTTATATCAAGCCTCAATACAGAGATATAACTTATTTTCGAGGAATTGATTATCACCAAGATATTATCGATTGGCCTCAAGGAGCAACAGACTTAAATCCAGCAAATTTTATAACGGTTTACGTGTATTTGCATGATGTTGATGAATCGGACTCGCCATTACATTTGCTGCCTAAATCACATAAATTAGGTGCTACACTGTTTCCACATAAATTAACCAAATTACCTTCTGGGAAGTGGCACTATCAAGATGAGCAGCAACGAAAGTTAAGTTGTAATGAGTTGGTTTTAACGGGAACAGCAGGGTATGTAGGGATGTGGCACAATTGCACATTACATGGAACTCAACCTATTCAAAGTGAAACTGAAAATATGAGAATTTCATTGCGTTACTTATTAGCAAAGTCAAATGCAAATAAACAAAAATTAGGTATTGATATCATCAATCAGTCAGTTGATGGTAATTTAAATCCAGAGCACACACGTGAAGACATAGATTGTCAAGGACGAGCAAAGTTGGAAGGCAATATTATTAATCATCAAAAATAAAAGACCTGAATTCAGGAGGGTACATAATTATGCTACAAAAAATTTGTGCTAATGATTTAAGTCTTATTAGAATATGGCGTAACGAAGAAAATGTTAGAAAAGCAATGTTTACTAGTCATGAGATAGAAGAAGAAGAACATTTTTCATGGTGGAATCGAATAAAAAATGATGAAACGCAAAAATGGTTCCTTTATTATTATCAAGGAAAAAAAACTGGTGTGGTTAGCTTTACAGATGTAGATAAAAATAATATTAGTTGGGGTTTTTATTTAGCTAATGATATAAAGCCTAAGAAGTACAAAATGGAAATATGGAAAAGCTTAGAGGCAGAGGCTATTCGATATGCTTTCCATAATCTTAAGGCTAAAAAATTAATAGCAAAAGTCCTTAAGGGAAATAGAGTAGTTATTAAAATGCATCAAAGATTTAATTTCGAAATTATATCTGAAGAGATGATACTAAAAAACGGCGAGTTACTCGATGTTATTGCAATGGAATTAATTTACTGAAAGTTAATTTAAAAGAATTTAAATATTGGAGAAAAGTTTAGTGTTCTATGATCTAGCTGCCTCAACATGGGGGAATGAAGAAAAACAGGCTTTAAATTCTGTTATTGAAAGTGGTTTTTTGACTATGGGGAAGAATGTTAAAAAATTTGAATTAGAATTTTCCAGTTATATGGATAAAAAGTACGCAGTTATGGTTAACTCTGGATCATCCGCTAATTTGATTGCAGTTGCTTCTTTATTTTATAAAAAGAATAATCCACTTAAGCGAGGTGATGAGGTAATTGTCCCTGCTATATCTTGGTCTACAACTTTCCATCCTCTTTACCAGTATGGACTAAAATTAAAGATTATAGATATCGAGTTAGACACATTAAATATTGATATAAAGCAAGTTGAAAAAAATATTACAGAAAATACTAAAGCGATTGTTGGCGTAAGTATTCTAGGTAACCCAGCACATTTAGATCAGTTAAGAGCTTTGGCTGATAAATATAATCTTTATTTTATTGAAGATAATTGTGAATCTATGGATGCAGAGTTAAATGGAAAAAAAACAGGGTCATTTGGCGATATTAGTACATTCAGCTTTTTCTTTTCTCATCATATTGCGACTATAGAAGGGGGGATGGTTCTAACGGATAATGAAGAATTATTTCATCTATGTTTATCTCTCAGAGCTCATGGGTGGACGAGAGACTTACCTGAATCAACTGATTTGATTGATAAAAAAAATGATGATGACCTTTTTGAAGCCTATCGTTTTATTTTACCCGGGTATAATGTTAGATCCACAGAGTTAAGTGCAGTGCTCGGAATTGAGCAGTTAAAAAAGCTAAAGAAAATGACGGAGCAAAGACGGAAAAACTTAAAGGTATTTCAGTCTTTATTTATAGGAGATCAGAGATTTATTATCCAAAAAGAGAATGGGGTTAGCTCTGCATTTAGTTTTACTATTATTCTTAATCCAGAGATGAATATTGATAGAAGGAAAGTTTTTTCTAGCCTCAAAGATAATGATATTGGCTTTAGAATAATTACTGGAGGGTGCATCCTTAGGCACGAAGTAATTAAATATTATGACTATGAAACTCCAGATGAAATAATTAATGCAAATATCGCCCATGATTTTGGTTTTTTTGTTGGTAATTATCCTCAAGATTTAACTAAACAGTTGACGAAGTTATATGAAGTTCTTGATAGGGTGGCTTAAAAATGAATGAAAAATTTACAATTTTAGTGACAGGTGGCGCAGGATATTTAGGTTCTACTATGGTGCCAGAACTATTAAGGCTAGGCCATAAAGTAAAAGTGCTTGATAATTTTATGTTTGGCCAAATCTCATTAGCTCAATGTTGTTCTCATGAGAATTTTTCTATTTATCGTGGGGATTGTCGTGACGAAAAATTAATTAAACTATTAATAAAAGATGTAGATATTGTTATACCGCTGGCAGCATTAGTTGGAGCACCTTTGTGTGGTAGAGATAAAATAGGAACTGAGACAATTAACCGAGATGCGGTTATTATGTTGACTAAAATACTTTCAAAAGATCAACGTTTATTAATGCCTGTATCCAATAGCGGTTATGGTATTGGGGAGGCAGGGAAATTTTGTACCGAAGAGAGCCAATTAAATCCTATTAGTGAATATGGAATCACTAAAGTGCAAGCTGAATCTGCTGTATTAGAACGAGGTAATGCTATAACGTTTAGATTAGCAACAGTTTTTGGAATGTCGCCTAGAATGCGATTAGATTTACTGGTAAATGATTTTGTATATAGAGCTTTCAATGATCGAGCAATAGTTTTGTTTGAGTCACATTTTAAGCGAAATTATATTCATGTTAGAGATGTAGCGAATGTTTTTATACATGCAATTAACAATTTTGACTCTATGAGGGATGAAGTTTATAACTTTGGCTTATCTGATGCTAATTTATCAAAAAAAGAGTTATGTGAGTGTATTCAGGTGTATTTACCTAAATTTGTCTTTTTGGAGGCAGCAATAGGAGAAGATCCAGATAAACGTGATTACATAGTATCTAACGAAAAAATTGAGGCAACTGGATTTTTACCTAAATATTCGTTGAATATGGGTATTCAAGAATTAATTAAAGGGTGTCAGATGATGAATAATTCAAAATACAGTAATGTCTGAAACGTTTTCTATTGAAGGAAAAAAACTCTGGATTACTAACGTTAATGGTTTGGTTGGTCAGGCCGTAGTTCGGCGGTTGGCTATAGAAAATTGTACGTTACTTAAAACAACGCGGTTGGATTTGGATTTGCGAGATAGGGTGGCTGTTGATCATTGGATTAAAGCAACTCAACCGGACGTAGTAATACATACTGCAGCTAAAGTGGGGGGGATTGAGGCTAATAGGACTCAGCCAGTAGAGTTTTTGTATGATAACTTAATGATAAGTACAAATATAATTCAGGCGTGCGCCCAGTATAATGTGCAAAAGCTCCTTAATTTAGGGTCCTCATGTTTTTATCCAAAAAATTCATCACAACCGATAGAGGAAAGTTCTCTATTAACTGGAAGCTTGGAGTTGACTAACGAAGCGTTTGCGCTGGCTAAAATTACCAGTTACAAACTAGCGGAATATTATCGAACTCAGTATGGCCATGATTTTATTACAGTCGTCCCCGCTAATTTATATGGCCCAAACGATCACTTTGATATACAACGAGGGCATGTCATACCTGCATTGATTAAGCGATTTTATGAGGCGCGTATTAATAATCAGGAGCAGTTAACCTTATGGGGAAGTGGTCTACCAGAACGTGAATTTTTATATGTTGATGATGCTGCGGATGGCCTATTATATGTTTTAAAAAATTACTCTAGTAAAGAGTTAATTAACTTATCTGGTGGTAATGTTATTACGATTAATGAATTGGCTGAATTAATTAAATCAATAACAGGATATATTGGCGAAGTTAGATGGAATACAGATAAACCTGATGGAATGATGAAAAAAGTTTTATCGAATAAGAAAATAGATCAATTAGGGTGGCAACCGAATACTGAGTTAATTGATGGCTTAAAGAAAACATATCAATATTTTCTTGAGCAGGTAGTTGGTAATTAATAATTGTGAATAAGAAAATAGAAAAATTTGACTATATTATTATTGGAGCAGGTATTGTTGGCCTTTCTATTGCCAAGGCATTAATAGCTAAGAATATTGATACACATATATTAATAATGGAGAAAGAGCCAGATATTGGTTTACATAGTAGCGGAAGAAATAGTGGGGTACTTCATTCAGGGATTTATTATTCTTCAGGATCATTGAAAGCAAAAGTTTGCGCAAGTGGCGCGAAGAAAATGGCAGCTTATTGTGAAAAGTATCAATTACCTATACAAAGAGTTGGAAAGGTAATAGTGCCATTTAAAACTGATCAAAATGAACAGTTAGAAACCTTGTATTCCAGGGCTCGTATTAATGGTGCTAGAGTTGAGTTGATTGATCAAATTCAACTAGCGGAAATTGAGCCTGAAGCATTTAGTGCAACAGGACGGGCTATTTATTCTCCAGATACATGTGTTGTTGATCCGCTAAAGATATTAGTAAAGCTTCGCTCACAGCTAGAGGCTTCTGGAGTTACTTTCTGTTATCAAGCTGATATTAGCAAAGGATGTATTGAACATAGCTATTCTAGAATTGAACTAGGAAATCGATGTTATCAATACAAATTTTTGTATAATGCTTCTGGCTTATTTGCAGATAAAATTGCGAAAAAATTCAATGCAGCTAAAAACTATACCATGATGCCCTTTAAGGGAAGGTATTACAGGCTTTCTTCTGCAAGTAAATTAAATTTTAATGGTTTGATTTATCCAGTTCCTGATTTGAATGTGCCTTTTTTAGGTGTGCATTCGGTTAAAACTATTGATGGTCTGGTTTACTTCGGTCCTTCCGCCTTGCCTGCGTGGGGGCGAGAAAACTATAATGGATTAAGGGGAGGGAATTTAGATGATAGTAGTCAAATGGCTAAAAATTTAAGTAGGCTTCTCATTGGGAATCATGATAGCTTTCGAAATTATTTTTTTGAAGAAGCTGAGAAATTAACAAAAAAAGGTTTTTGTAAGGCGATACAGAAAATCATACCAGCCATCGAAGAAAAATATTTACAATCATGCTCCAAAGTGGGTATAAGAGCACAACTGCTAAATACTAGCAGCTTAACGCTAGAAATGGATTATATTGTGGAGAGAGTCGACAATACAATACATATATTAAATGCCGTATCTCCAGCGTTTACCAGTGCATTTGAATTTTCTGAGCAGATTGTAGACGGGAATGTATGATAATGTGCGCCAACCGTTTTTCTTGGCGGTATGATACATTGGGCTGCCAGGCAAAGCTTGACATGGGTACATATGAGCTATTCCGGTGTTGAGTTCAATTGCTAGACCTAAAGTCTCTTGCATGGTCTCCATTGAGTCGTCAGGGAATCCAAAAATATAATCACTGATAATTTTAATGTCAGAGTCGTTAATTGTTTTGCAAACGCTGTCAGTCCCTGATGGGCTGATAGTCCGCGGTAGGCGAAGGGGAATTTGCCAACCCGCAGCGCGCTAGCAGCGCGCGAGGGAGGCTAAAATTTTTACCGACGAGTCGTAAAGCCATTTGTGGGAGTCCCTTGACCATGTTGGGTTTTGGGAACATGGTCAAGGGCGTACCGGGGCACTATTGATTCGCCGCGTGGGGCGAATCGATTTTTGCGACAGGAGCCTTAAAATCTATCATTTGGCATGCTGTGGTGCGCCAATCTTTTTTGAATTTAGTCATCAATTTGAATGGAAAATTATCTTGTTAACCGGGTGGAGAAAGGTTCATGACATATAAATGGCTCTTTGTTGTACAAAATTTTGAAATAAAAGGTTACCAAGACAGTGCTGCACGCATTGAAGTGGTTGAACCTATCATCAAATCTGATTTTGTCGATAGCCATAAAGTACTTTGTTTTGATCGTACGTATGATGCATTTTATGCAAAAATTGTTATGGATAATTTCTCTAATCTTGAAAGTAATATTAAAAAAAACCCCGTAGTGATTTATGGTGCGGGTATCCACACCCAGCAACATCTTGCATTATTTAGGCAATTAAATGTCAAGGCCGTTGCAGACAGAGATCGTACATTATGGGGGAGTTATATAGGCGAATTTTTAATTATTCCTCCTGATGAAATAGCAAGCTATGCGAATGAGGTTATTATTTCAAGCAAAGCTTATGAAGAGGCTATTTGTACCGAATTGGCACAGCTTTACCCATCACTTTCACTGCATAAACTTTATTTTTTAACAGACAATAATGTTGAGTTTAATCTGCAAATGAAAACTCGATTATTAAAAGAAATTAAGAGTTTCTCTCCAGATATTATTTTTTACTGCCCAACACATCCTTCAGATTGCTTACCTGTTGAAGATTGGCTGGAGATTAAACAAAGCACACCTGAAGCTAAGTTCGTCACATTATGGTGGGATTATGATGAGGAAGGTGAAAATAGCCCTTATTTGGCATTTGAAAAGAATTGCTTACTGTGGAATAACATTTGTATTGAAAATAGTAATGCAACCAGAATTACAAATATGCAAAAGGGTTTGCCTCCTTACCAAGATCATCAACATAGTGAAAAAGTCATTTTTCACCCTACAATATTTGATCCTGAGCTTTTTTATCCTAACACTGAAATTGAAAAAAAGTATGACATAGCCTTATTTGGTAGTGCTGCAGGGCGAAGGAAACAATGGATAGACTTACTTCAATCTGAATATAAAGAACGTTTTCATCATATTGGTGGTGTAATGCATGGAGAAAAAACGTTAAGTATTTCAGACTATGCCAAAGCATTACAAGCAACCAAAGTTTGTATTAATACACAAACTTATCCTTTTAGAGAGCAGTGTAAAGGCAAAGTTAGAGAAGCGTTAGCATGTGGAGTTATGCTTTTAGAAGAAGATAATACACAAACACGCCATTTATTAAAGGAAGGTGAAGGGGTATTATATTTTAATGACCAAAATAGCTTGTTTAGGCAGATTGATAGGTTGCTCAATGATGACATTCAAAGAAAAGGTATAGAGGAACAAGGTCAAAATTTATGGCAGGAAATAGGGGCTCCAAATACATGGGTGAAATATTTACTTGAGAATTTATACGAGTAACCCCCCCCTTTATATAAGAGAAATATTAATGACTTAACTTGAGTAACAGTGGTTGAGCAATATTTATAAGACGTTGTTCATTTTTGAATTTTTCATGAAATATTACAGATTTTTCGTACCATTTTTCATTTTTTAAGAATGTTAAGGCGCTTTCAGCGAGATAGCTATGCACTACTTCAACATAATTAATAACTGGGCATGCATCCATACAACTTTCGCTTAATAAAAAAGATTTATTAGATACATGGTAATGTCCTCTTGAATTTGAAAAAACATTCCACTCCTCATTTTGTTTTATATTCAAACAAATTTTTGCACGAGCAACCAAATCATCACGATGAAAACTAGCGGTTAAAACATCAGTAATATAAACATTACAATGTGGGGTTAATTGGTTGATTATGTTTTTTCTATAGGGCGTTAATGAGCCGGTAAATAATATATCAATGTCTTTTTTTTGCTTCTCTCGATGATTTACAGATACAAATCCATCTACATAACCATGAGGGAGAAATTCAACTTTTCTATTTAGTAACTTGCTGTATAAAGTTGCTTGGTTGGGATTTAAATGAAAAATAGAGTTGGCTAACCTTTCTAAGGTAAGAAAATTAGTAAAGCGCTCTAACCAATAGTCACTTTTACCATACTGTGTTTTATCACTGATATTTTTTGCAATATCATTAAAACTATCTTCACTTAATAGCTCAGTAGCTATAATAGAAAACTTGCCACCTTGTTTGGAGAATTCGGTGAGCTTTTTTAGATAATCATTGTTAAAGTTTTCGAGTAAAATATTATGGGTATTTGGGGTTAGCTCTTTTTCTATTGATGAATCAATACCAAGTTCGAGACAAGCATAATTAAGCATGCGTAAGGTATCGGAAACTACAATACCAAAGTTCCAGTGATTTCCATACACCCAACATATTTTACGGTTCATTATCAATACCTATAAACGTTTAGAAACTAACAACATCAGCTGTCCAATAATACCCCATGTCATGCAAACATTGAGCATAGTCTTTTTTTTCAATAATAAGGTCAAAAGCATGATGTTGCCATAGCCTCCACTTAGAGAATATTAGATGACCATTTACTTCTGAAGTTTTGCTGCGGTGACTATTAATAGCTCCGCCTTTAATGTAAGCCGATAAAATTTGAGTATTATATTAAAAATTACACCCACGTCCTATGGGCATGGGTGTAAATATTCACACACCCTAGCTGAAAATACAAAATAATTGACAAATCGACACAAGAATATTGTACAAATCCATTAACAATGCCTTAGTATCTAGCGCATGCAATTGAGTAACCAAGACCCAAGCCAAATCGATGAAGATGAGCTTCTAAATTTACCGGAAGAGAAGTTACGTTACCTATTGCTTATGCCGCGTATGAAACCATCAATGTCGAATGGGCGAATGTTAATCATCCAGGCATTTTAATCACCAATACGAAGCGCACACTCTATGAGATAGCCTGCACCAACGGACATACCACGCGCAAAGAAGTCAATCGTAGCAGTCATGCTCAATTGCCAGATATTACTCGAACTGAATGGCGCTTAGTGGGACCAGGACTTGCAGCCATGATGCCTACCGCATGCGCGCATCGCGTGAGCATATTCAGGGATTTTTATATGACTGGTTAGGCATTAAATTAAGTGTTGGCACCATCAATAATACCCTGCACGAAAGTAGCGCAGCCGCTATGCCGCTTGAAGATGCGTTTATTCAAGAAATTATCAACAGCGAATTGCTGCATGTAGATGAAACCATCCTAGATGGAACATACGACTTTTCTTTGGTTATGAGTGTTCAGTACGGGTCGTGTCACAGCCTATTGGATTGCCACGCGCAGTGCTGAATTAATGGATAATCTTCTAGGTGAAGACTATAGTGGCTGGTTAATGAGTGATGGTTATTCAGTTTACCGTAAATATTTGAATCGATTACGATGCTAGGCCCATTTGCTGCGTAAAGCAAATGGTCTCAAAGAAAGCCTAAACAAAGACGCTCAGTTTTTTGGTCAACAAACACTCTATTTACTGGGAATATTGATAGATTTGGTGCGAAAGGCGCGAATAATACCGACTGATAAGCCACTTTCTGAATCAACCGGATCACCCCTTAGGAATGTGCATGAAATAACTTGAGCACAATGGGGCGCAGATCTTCAGTCTGCTTTTTAACATGCAGGCTAAAGACCTGCGCCCCAGATAAAAATGTAAAAGTTAATTTATGCTCGATCCTTAACAAATAATGAAGCGGAGCGAGCATTGCGCCATTGGATTATGTTGCGCGGCATTTGCTATGGCACGCGATCGGAAAATGGTACGCGCGTGTTCGCTATTTTAATTAGCATCATTGAAACCTGCCGTAAAAGAAATCAGTCGCCGTGGATTTATTTGGCACAAGTTATCGCAAGTCAGCGGTCAGGGTTGCCAGTGCCTGCGTTGCTAATTGTTAGGCTGCCTGAATAATTGTATTGGCCGCTTACTGTTACTTACAGTGGTTATGCACTTACTATGTGAAGTCAGGAATTAAAAAATTTAAAGTTTGTAAGATAAAATATTAATCAATTTAAAATAGAATGGGTGAATTTATTATGGGAAATATTCATAATTGGAAGAGGATAGTTATTTGGGGGGCATCTTTATCAGGATCTGTTTGTTTCGAAGGAATGAGAGAAAAAGATATTGAAACGTTATTTTTCATAGATAAGTACCCGCCAAAGTCAAATAAATTCAAAGGAAAATTCGTATATAATTCTGAAGAAATTTTCGAAAATTTGACTATTTTGCATAATACAGATGCAATAATTCTTACTATGGGATCTGGGGCTTCATATATAAAAAATAAACTAAAGGAAATAGGCTATAAACAAAGTATTGTAACTTATCGGCAGGGACAAAATATTGCTGATATTCTAGATGTGCAGGACTATATTAATCCATTCAAGAGCTTTAGATACGATAATTCTAAAGAAGACCTAAGATTACTAAATTTTCTAAAAGATGATTTGATATCACAAAATAGACAATGGATATTTTATGGAGCTGGTGATTTTTGTAAATATTTTCTTAGCTCTGTTCCTGAATTTAAAGAAAATATTTTATCAATTGTAGATAATAAAGTAACTGCTGAAATTTATGGTATTCCGGTTTTATTTCCTCTCTCTTTAGAATATCCAGAAAATGTAGGTATTTTTATTAGTGCTACTCGTTATCTGGATAACTTAGATATTAAGCACAATATTGCAGCGTTGGGTGGTGATATTTTTGTTTATGGGTTGCCAGAATTTTTAAAAAAAATTCCTATTAATCACTTATTTGAAGAGTCAATTTGCGAGCCAGAATTCAGTATATATCCAATAGATATACCTCCAATAAAATGTGAGCCTGACCTAGATATGTTGTTACTAGATCTACCTGGGCGGATGCTAGGTATGCTCCCAAATGGACTCGGCTATGTGCATAATATACTTAAATCAATTGAAATTAAATTCCAGTTGCTTGATTTAGATATGATAATTTATCATCGTTATCATTCTAACCGAATACTTGATAATCATCAAAGTATTGTGTCTCCAACGGGAAGGGAGATGCCTTTAGATCCATGGGCTATTGCTTTTATGGAAGACTCATGGAAAGATCCTAGTTTTATTTGTTATTTTGATGAGTTACTAGAAAATATTGCTCAAAAAATTATTCTAGCAAAGCCAAAAATTATAGGAATATCTTTAAATGGAAATAATACACTTTTAGTTAAAAACTTAGTCCGTCGTATAAAGCAAGAATTATCAGATATAAAAATTGTTGTTGGTGGATACGAGTGTATTAATCATGAAGTAGGGCCTAAAGTATTTAATGAATATGATTATATGGTGATTTTTGAGGCGGAAGGCAGCCTACCAGAGTTAATCAGAAAGATACTTAAAGGAGATGAAATAAAAAATATTCCTGGAGTTATTAGTAAAGATGATGAAGGGGGAGTATTTATCCCTGCAGACCTTGAAAATGATTTGGATAGTCTTGGATACCCTAAGTATGAATGGGCTGATATACAGCTATATAAAAATTATAATGGATATCAATTGGTTCCTATTTTGCTTTCACGTGGGTGCAAATGGTCAAAATGCACATTTTGTGGTGAGCGATTTTCTTGGCGGAGACGAAGCCCTCAAAGTTTGGTGGATGAAATTGAATTTCTTATAAAGGCAGGTTGTAATAACTTTCATTTTAATGATAGTGATTTATCGGGCGACCCAGATGCTGTTAGAGATATATGTGAAGAAATAATTAAGCGGGGAATTACAGGGATTTCTATGGCTGGGCAACTTAGGGTTCAAAAAGGTTACACTCCTGAATATTTTAGAATATTGAAAAAAGCTGGTTTCAACTATCTAAGATACGGTATAGATGGGTGGTCAAAAAATACTCTTAAACTACATAAAAAGGGGTATACACCAAAGCATATAAGTGATGTGCTAAAAATGACTAAAGATGCAGGGATTCTTGTAGCTATAAATTTGGTGATAGGGATACCTAATGAAACCGAGGAAGATATAGATGAAACTATTCAAAGCATGATTGATAATGCAGAATATATCGATGTTATTGAAAATATTAATACTTTGATGTTAATTGCAGGTAGTGTTTATTGGGAGAAGCCAGAGGTTTTAGGTATCCGTTTTAGGGGGGGGAAGAATGAATTATATAAGGATTACCCTAAATATATTCCCTATAAATATTGGTACAGCGTTAACCCTTATATTGATCAAGATGTTCGCCTTTCTCGTTTAAAGCGAATTTTAGATTCTGCTGATACACTCCAGTTAAAAATTGGCAGCTATGCTGAATGGAGTTCTCAAAATGCTAAGAAAATATGAATTAATCGACTTCTTTCCTAAATAAGTCACTTAATTTAACATTGACACTTATAGATGGCGTTGGTACATAAATAACAAAAAAGTGATTTAATCGCAACTAATGCCATCAGGAATTTTAAGGAGCTAGTTATGAGTTCTTCAATTAATAATTCTGACAATGACCCAGAGCAAACTAAGAGGCCAAAATGGCGAGTGACCAACTGGTCGGAATATGGACCTTCACTTGTTAGCATCAGTCCTTAACGAATAGTGAGGCGGAGTGAGCGCTGCGTCATTGAGTTATTTTGCGCGACATTTACTATGCACGCGCATGATTGCTATTTTGATCAGAATCATTGAGATCTGCCGTAAAAGAAATCAGTCGCCGTGGATTTATTTAGCGCAGGTTATCGCAAGTCAGCAGCCAGGGTTGCCAGTGCCTGCGTTACCAATTGTTAAGGTGTCTGAATAATTACTAGCTAATGATATGTATTTTGTAGGTCATTTATTAAATAACCTACATTCCGCTCCCTAAAAGTCAGATTTTAGATTTATATGTTGTATTTTCTAAACTGGACGATTATTAATTTCCATCTCCCTAACACTATTGTATGTTGCACTTGAGGTAATCATGAAAAAGATTGAAGAGCTGTATGAATCGCTTTGTTTCATACGTCAATTAGAACTAAAAGTCGCGGAAGTATACCCGTCAGACAATATTAAAAGTCCGGTGCATTTATCCATTGGTCAAGAGTTTGTCAGTGTTGCTATTTGTGACGCGTTAACTAAAGATGATTATGTAGCGGCTACCTATCGTGGTCATGCTGCATATTTAGCTAAAGGTGGCTCTCCGGAAAAGTTAATTGCAGAAATGTATGGAAAAGAAACCGGTTGTGCTCAAGGGCGGGGAGGTTCAATGCATTTAATTGAGCCCAGTGTGAATGTTATTGGTACTTCTGCTGTTGTAGGTACAGGTATTCCAATAGCAACTGGTTACGCTCTCACCCAAAAAATGAAAAAAACAAATAATGTTGTTGTCTGCTTTCTTGGTGATGGTGCCACAGAAGAAGGATGTTTTTACGAAAGTTTAAATTTTGCTGGATTACATAAACTTCCTATTTTATTTGTTGTTGAAAATAATAATTTCGCCATCCATGAGCCTATCGAAAAAAGGTGGGCTCAACCCGATTTATCAAAACGTGCTTCAGGTTTCGAAGTGACAATCAATCAGTATAAAGATGGCGATGTAATTGAGCTTCATGATATTGCAATAACAATGATTGAAGCCATTCGTAATGGTAATGGCCCAATGTTATTGGAAGTAGATTGTTATCGGTGGTATCAACATGTGGGGCCAGAGAAAGATTTTGGTCAAGGCTATCGAAGTGAAGCGGTTGCTGAAAAGTGGTTTAGCCGAGATCCTTTCGTGATTTTAGGCGAAAAATTAGCAGAGAATAAAAAGCAAGAAATTGACCGCCGAGTAACTCAAAAAGTCAGTGATGCTTTTGAGTTTGCTGAGCAAAGTGAATTTCCGAAACCAAGTGAGTTGTTTAATTATGTCTATAAATAATGTTTTACCTAGCTCTTCTTTGGATAGAATACCAACGACAACATTAAATTATGTTCAAGCAATACGTTCTGCTTTTTTTCAAGCCTTAGAGCAAGATGAAAGTGTGTTCTTAATGGGATTAGATATTGATGATCATCTTGGTATTCAAGGTTCAACGGTTGGTTTGGTAGATGAATTTGGTCCAGGGCGTGTATTTACTACCCCTCTATCAGAAGATGCAATGACAGGTGTTGCTATTGGTGCGGCTATGTCAGGGATGAAACCAGTTCATATTCATATCCGTATGGATTTTCTCTTGTTGTGTATGAATCAAATAGTAAACATCGCTGCTAAAGCGCATTATATGTATGGTGGTGCAACACATGTACCCATGGTTGTTCGGTGTATCATCGGTAAATCTTGGGGGCAAGGGGCTCAACACTCACAAGCTCTACATAGTTTATTTATGCATATACCTGGCCTAAAAGTGGTAGCACCATCAAATGCATATGATGCGAAAGGATTAATGCTAGCTGCAATCAATGATCCTAACCCCGTTATTTTTATGGAACATAGGCTTTTATTTAATACTGAAGCAGATGTGCCTGATGAGCCTTATGAAGTTGAAATTGGTAAAAGTAAAGTCGTTCGAAATGGTCAAGATCTAACCCTTGTTGCAATTTCTAATATGGTTATTGAAAGCTTAAGAGCGGCTGAATTACTAGAGCAAGAAGGTATTCATATTACTATTATTGATCCTGTTACTGTTTCACCCTTAGATATGGATCCGGTTATTACATCAGTTAGTCAAACCAAACGGTTATTAGTTGTAGATAATGCTTGGCTAAATTGTGGTGCTTCAGCAGAGATTATTGCTCGAGTGTGCGAATCAAGTACTGAAGCTCTTCAAGTTAAAAGGCTTGGTTTTTCTGAAACCACATGCCCAACAACACCAAGTTTAGAAAAAGCATTTTATCCGAACCCTATTACCATTGCCAAAGCAGTAATTGAGATGATTGATCCAGTTAAAGCTGCGCATTGGCAACCCAATGAGAAAGATGCTGAATTAGTATATCAAATGAAATTTAAAGGACCATTCTAATGGATGTTTTAGTTATAAATCCCGGAGGACGGGAAAAAATATATCAATCTTTAGGTGATGAATTAACCGCAGTAGAGCCTCCTATGTGGGCTCGGTTAATTACCGGTTATTTACTAGATAAAAAACTTAAGGTTGATTTACTAGATACAGAAGCTTTGGGGTTAGATTCCATCAGTGCGGCTGAAAAAATACATCAAAGTGATGCAAGCTTAATTGTGTTAGTGGTCTTTGGTCATCAACCATCTGCTTCTACACAAACGATGATGGCAGCGAGAGACTTAGCCACTGAAATTAATAAAACGTCTTCAAATAAAAAAATATTGATTGTTGGAGGTCATGTTGCAGCGTTACCTGAAAAAACAATATCAGAAGAACCCGTAGATTTTGTATGTTCAGGGGAAGGGCCAGAGACCTGCTTTCAATTGTTTAATGCTTTAGAGGGCAAACAAAAAATTGAGAGTGTTGCAGGGCTTGTTTGGCGAGATGACTTCGGTAAAATTCATAAAAATGTCAATCCGCCATTGATCACCGATTTAGATAATAAACTCCATGGCAATGTTTGGCATCTATTGCCGATGGAAAAATACCGTGCTCATAATTGGCAATGCTTTGGTGATATGGAATCTCGTATGCCTTATGCGTCAGTCTACACTACCTTGGGGTGTCCCTATAAATGTGTGTTTTGCTGTATTAATGCACCATTTCATGAAAGCAATTATCGCTGTCGAAGTCCACAGGCTGTAGTTGATGAAATAGATATGCTATACCAAAAATATCAAGTAAAAACATTTAAAATTGTTGATGAAATGTTTGTGCTTAAAAAAAATCATTATTTGAAAATATGTAAATTATTAGCTGAAAAAAACTATGCTCATGAATTAAATATTTGGGCATATGCAAGAGTAGATACCGTAAGGGAAGATACCCTTGAATTAATGAGAAGTGCAGGAATTAGGTGGCTGGCTTTAGGCATAGAATCTGCTGATGAAACGGTACGTGATGGCGCTAATAAGTCACTTAAAAGCGAAGATATTGTCGATATCGTGAGAAAAATACAAGCAGCGGATATTAATGTTATTGGCAATTTTATCTTTGGATTGCCTCATGATTCAAAAGATACAATGAATGACACACTTGCGTTAGCCAAAGAACTGAATTGTGAGTTTGCTAATTTTTATTCAGCGATGGCATACCCTGGTTCTCGTTTATATCAAGATGCGGTCGAGAATAATATTGCTTTACCTGAAGATTGGAGTGGTTATTCACAACACAGCTTTGATTGCCTCCCGTTAGCTACGGAGTTTGAGACTGCTGCCACAGTTTTGAAGTTTAGAGATGAAGCATTCCATGATTATTTTTCAGGAGAAAACTATTTAAACTTTATAGGAAATAAATTTGGAGAGGTTACGCAAGAGCACATCATTAATATGAGTAAAACGCGATTGCGACGTCAAATTATAGAAAACGAAGAAAGTTAATATGCCTATTAATCGAAAAATTTTAATAGAAATGCCTATTATTGTTCTAGCGGGGGGCTTGGGGACACGGTTGAGCTCTGTGGTAAAAAACAGGCCTAAAATTTTAGCGCCAATTGCGGATAAACTATTTATAGACATATTACTTGAGTGGTTATCGTCACAAGGAGCCACATCAGTTTTATTTTCTCTTGGGGTAATGGCTGATCAAGTGGTAAACCATCTTCATCAGGTAAATAATAATTCATCAATGATATTAGATTATTGCCTTGAGCCTGAACCACTTGGAACTCTGGGGGCATTAGCTCATTGCTTAAAGGAAAGAAACATAAAAGAATGTCTTGTGATAAATGGCGATACTTGGCTTGATGTTGATTTATTAACCTTTATATCAACTCAAAAGCAAAAATTTTCGACACAAGCACTTGTTTGTAAAAAAGTGAGTGACGTCTCAAGATATGGGCATCTTGAGTTTTCTGATGATGATTTTATTAAATCGTTTAATGAGAAAGAAGCTGGTTTGCCTGTACAAGGGTGGATAAATGCAGGTATTTATTATTTTTCAGTTGAAGTGATTGAAGACATTAAAAAACACTCGTTAGGCAGTTTGGAAACTGATTTTCTTTCTAAAAGGTGTACTTCATTAAATTATTTTAAAGTAGAAAATGGGGCCTTTATTGATATTGGTACTCCTGAAAGTTTTGAAATAGCACCCCAAATATTAAAAGAGTACATTATATGATTATTTCAAGAACCCCTTTTCGAGTTTCTTTTTTTGGTGGAGGCACTGACTATCCGCCTTGGTATAAAGAGCATGGTGGTGCCGTTATTGGTACAGCTATTAATAAATACTGTTACATTACCGTCAGAAACTTACCGCCATTTTTTGAACATAAGCACCGTATTGTTTATTCAAAAGTTGAAGTGCCGATGGATATTGAAAGTATTCAGCACCCGTCGGTAAAGGCAGTATTGTCTGAAATGAAAATTAAAACCGGTATTGAAGTACAGCATCAGGCTGATTTACCCGCTCGTTCTGGATTGGGGTCAAGCTCATCATTTACCGTTGGTTTATTAAATGCGCTTAGGGCTAAAGAAGGAAAAATTTCTTCACCACAATTTTTAACCGAAGAATCTATTCGTATTGAACAGGAGGTTATTAAGGAAAATGTTGGTTCACAAGATCAATGTTGGGCGGCACATGGTGGCACTAACTTTATTGAGTTTACCTCTTCTGGAAAAATTAATGTAACTCCGCTTATTATGCAAAAGCAAACTGTAGAAAATTTAGATTCACATATTATGTTGTTTTTTACAGGTCTTAGCCGAATTGCTAGCCATATTGCGGAGAAGAAAATTAATAATATTAATGCTAAACAGCAGCAACTTTCAATAATGTTTAATATGGCTTATAGCGCTAGAGATGTATTGCAATCAGACAATTGTGATATGCGCGATTTAGGCAGTATGTTAAAAGAGTCTTGGTCATTAAAAAAAGAATTAGCAGATGAAGTTACTAATCAAGAGATTGATGAGCTTTATAGTCAGGCTATTGATGCGGGGGCCTATGGAGGTAAACTTTTAGGAGCTGGCGGCGGTGGTTTTATGATGTTTTTAGCTCCTCCAGAAAAACATGAAAAAATTAAAAAACGTCTGAAGGAGCTTATTCATGTCGATGTTAAAACAGGGGCTTGTGGTTCAAAAATTGTGATGTATGAGCCAAACGGTTTTTATTGAAGTATTTTTGTTTTAAAAGGCATAAGTGATAGATGGCACTATTTAGAATGGAAAACTCGAGGTTTAATATTAATTGCGGTTGAATAATTGAAAGAGATTTAAGAGTGATACAAACATTAGTTAATGAATGGAAAGAATCAGGCGTTCAAGAAGGTGATGTGTTGCTAGTACATAGTAATATTGCGCGGCTTTTTAAGCGTTATTTGAAGTTAGGAGTAAGGCTTACATCACAAGATATTTTAGAATCATTTTTGGGAGCCGTTGGTCCGACGGGTACTTTATTAGTACCATTGTTTAATTTTGATTTTGCCAATAATATGCCTTTCGATATTAAAAATACGCCATCTCATATGGGGGCTCTTACCGAAGCTGCTAGAATGCATCCTTTAGCTGTAAGAACCGCTCATCCGATTTACTCATTTTCGGTGATAGGATTTCGATCCAATGAATTTAAACAAGTTGATAATTTTAGTGGGTACGGAAGTGATTCGCCGTTCGCAATGCTTCGAGAAATGAACGGAAGAATAGCCGTTTTAGACCTTCCTGATCAAAGTAGTATGACTTTTTATCATTATGTAGAAGAAATGCACGAAGTTAATTATCGATACCATAAAAGATTTACAGGTAGATATACTGATGCATTAGAAAATGTAGAGCTTAAAACGTACGGATTGTTTGTTCGTAATATTGACGCTGGAGTGTTAACTCACGTTAATCCCGCTGGAAGGTTGATGTGGAAGCAAGGTCTTTATTCTGGGTTTAAACCAAATGAGGGGTGTGGTTTAAGGACTATTGCAGCTCAACAAATGTATGAATTTGTTTCGGATGTTATTGTATCTGGTAGTGCTAAAAACATACTGTATCGCATAGATGGAGAAAGCAATGCATGATTTAGGAAAGGAAATGCACAATTTATGTCATGAGCTTTTTCCTATTAATCGAAGTATAACAGGGGAGGGTTTTCGAAAATCATTGGCTATTTTAGGCGGGCATCTGCCAAACTTAAAGACAGTTGAAGTTCCTACGGGTACCAAATGTTTTGACTGGGAGGTACCAAGAGAATGGAATATTAAAGATGCTTATATTGTTTGCCCTAACGGAAGAAAAATTTGTGAGTTTAAACAGTCAAATTTGCATGTTATAGGTTACTCTGTGCCGATTAATAAGGTGATTTCTCTGGATGAGTTACAAGGTAATCTTTATTCTCTTGCTGAGCAGCCAAATGCAATACCCTATATTACCTCGTACTATAAAGAACGATGGGGTTTCTGTATTACTCAAAATGAAAGAGATAAGTTAGAGGTAGGTGAGTATAGGGTTTTTATTGATAGTGAGCTAATAAATGGGAGTCTCACTTATGGAGAGCTTATTATTCCTGGGGAGACAGATAAAGAAATTTTTTTATCAAGTTACTTATGCCACCCTTCGATGGCTAATAATGAGCTTTCAGGTCCCGTTGTTATGACATTTATTGCAAAATGGCTTGCAGGGCTTAAAAGTCGAAAATACACATATCGTATAGTTATTCTTCCAGAAACAATTGGATCAATAACATATTTAAGTCGTAATTATAAGAAAATGAAAGAAAGGGTTGTTGGGGGGTTTAATGTTACATGTATTGGCGATGATAGAGCTTACTCTTACCTTCCGTCGCGTAAGGGTGATACGTTGTCAGATAAGGTCGCTTTACATGTATTACAGTATTCACAGCCTGACTATATAACGTATGGATTTTTGGATAGAGGAAGTGATGAACGTCAATATTGTAGTCCAGGAATAGACCTCCCTATCTGCTCAATAATGAGAACAAAATATGGATGTTATCCTGAGTACCATACTTCTTTAGATGATCTTGATTTGGTTACGCCGACTGGTTTATTTGGGGGGTTTGAAGTATTAATGAAGTCTATTGAGTGTATGGAATACGATGAGGTCCTATTTTCTGTTGTGCTTTGCGAGCCTCAGTTGGGGAAACGTGGTTTGTATCCCACACTCAGTACTAAAACAAGCACCTCTAATGTGAGAAATATGATGAACCTTTTGGTTTATTCCGATGGTAGCCATACGAGCCTTGAAATAGCGAATATAATCGGAGTTCCTCTTTGGGAGCTAAAAGAAACAATTGAGACACTAAAAAAAGAAAACCTGATTACATCAAAAGCCTGCTAGTTTAGTGTTTTGGGTGGCGAGTAATATTAATTATAGCTATGAGCATAATTAATTTTTAGTAATTAATTAAAGAAAACTTTTAGTTGGCCGATAAAATATACAAGAAATGAATTATCTAATCGAATAATCCCTGGAGGGTAGCGTCATGGCAATGGTAATTAGTACAAACGTAGCATCACTTAATAGTCAACGTCAGTTGACAAAAACAAATAATGCATTATCTACATCAATGGAGCGATTGTCTTCAGGGTTGCGAGTTAACTCGGCGAAGGATGATGCGGCAGGTTTAGCGATTGCGGATCGTATGACCTCACAAATTAGAGGTATGACGGTAGCGACTAGAAATGCTAGTGATGGTATTTCCATGGCTCAAACAGCTGAGTCAGCGATGGGTGAAATTACCAATACGATGCAACGTATGCGTGATTTGGCCGTGCAATCTGCAAATGATGGCGCTGTAACTTCGGGAGATAGAGATAAATTACAAGCTGAATTTCAGCAACTAAATGATGAGTTAACGCGTATCGTGACAAGTACCGAGTTTAATGGTAAAAAAATCATTAATGGAGATTTATCTGGGGGCGTAAAGATTCAAGTAGGAGCGAATACGGGGGGTGATAACCAAATTGCAGTTTCAGTTACAGATATGGCAACGACATTGGCGTCAGTGACAGGAGCTGTAATTACTGGAGCATCAGGCGCTAATGCCCTATCGGCTATGAGAAGAATTGACACTGCGATTGAGGCAATTGATACATCAAGAGCTAAGTTAGGTGCGATTCAGAATCGATTTACTACGACAATTTCTAATTTGCAGTCTTCTATCGAAAATCAATCAGCCGCTAGATCGCGAATTATGGATGCTGATTTTGCTTCAGAGACGGCCTCTTTAAGTAGAAATCAGATTTTACAGCAGGCTGGTACGGCGATGTTATCCCAGGCGAACCAAGCTCCTAATGCTGTGCTTGGGTTATTAAGATAAAATGAGCAAAAACTGATAGCCTTGTTTGAGGGTATCAGTTTTTTTAATAGTGGTGAGGTGACTTATGAATAATGATATTTCAAATGTAACAAATGTAACAAATGTATCATTCTCTCCTCTTGTTCATGAAATTAATAATACTCAAAAGTCTAACAGCAAAGTGGATGCTGCGGATAATCAAGTAAAGAATGCAATAGAAGAAGGTAGCGATAAGAAGCTATCCTTATCAACTGTAACTTCTTTGGATGAAGCTAGGAAACTGGTTGAAGAAGGTAATAAAATACTTGAGAATGTGCAAAGAGATTTGCAATTTAAGGTGGATGATTCAACTAAACAGGTTGTCATGAGTATTGTGGATAAGCAAACTGGAGAAACGATACGGCAAGTTCCATCAGAGGATATATTGGCGCTTGCAAAAAGAATGCAAGAATCAGATGGTAAAACGGGTAGTATTGAAGGATATAGTGCGTAGTTGTTGTAATGGGTAAGAGGAACTGATATGGCTATAACATCATCATTAGGTATTGGTAGTGGGATGGATATCAACAGTATTGTAACTCAGTTAGTTGCAGCTGAAGGTCAACCTGCTATAAATGCTATTAGCAGAAAAGAAGGCGAGGCTAACGATAGGTTGAGTGCTTTAGGTCGACTAAAATCATCTTTATCTGATTTTCGAACAGCAACGGGAAAATTGAATGATTTAGGTGCTTTCAGTACTCATAAGGCTACTTCTCAAAATGAAGATGTTTTAGCGGTGACTTCTGGTTTTGGTGCGGCAGCAGGATCTTATTCTTTAGAAGTTCAGCAGTTAGCAGAAGCGCATAAATTAACGTCTAATGGTTATTCGGGTTACAGCGATGTGGTTGGTAGTGGTACGTTAACGTTATCTGTAGCAGGTAATGATTTTTCAGTAACATTAGATGATACTAATAATACATTGCAAGGCGTTCGAGATGCGATTAATAAAGCAAGTGATAACTCGGGCGTTAATGCTAGCATTATTAATGTTGATGATGGTGTGGGTGGTACGGTTTCTAAGTTAGTTTTAACTTCAAAAAATACGGGTACAGCCAATAATATATCAATTACAGCAACAGAGGACCCAGCAGTTCCGGGTTTATCAAATTTGGTATATGACCCAGTTAGTAGTGGCATCACTAATTTAACTGAGCAAAATGCAGCACAAGACGCAAAAGTTTTGGTGGATGGACAAGTAGCAACACGAAGCAGTAATTCAATTGATGATATTATTCAAGGTGTTACTTTAGACTTAAAAACAGCCGCAACAGGGACTGTTTTTAATGTTGATGTTACTTTAGATGAAGAGAGTATTAAAAAGGTTACATCAGGGTTTGTTTCTGCTTATAACGGACTTATGTCAATCGTTAAAGATTTAGGGAAATTTGACCCGGAAGGGGATGGTTCTGGTGCATTAATAGGCGATTCAACCTTACGTAATGTGCAGTCTCAAATACGCCAAGCGGTCAGCAACCCTGTAAGTAGTGCAAGTTCGGGCTATAATTCATTGGCGACGATAGGTATTACTATGGACCGTGATGGCGTTATGTCTTTAAATAGCTCAGATTTTTCAGCTGCTTTAAAAAATAATCTAAATGCTGTAAGCGATGTATTTTCATCTAGTGATGGCGTTGCTTCTCGGCTAGATACGCGATTAGATCAGTATTTAAATACAGGGGGAACATTTGATGTTCAAACAAAATCATTAAACAAGCAGTTAAGTAGACTCGAAGATGATAGAGATACCGTGGCGGTTCGCTTAGATAACCTTGAGCGCGGTCTAATGAAGCAATTTATTGCAATGGATGTAGCAGTAGGTCAGTTTCAGTCTACAGGAGCTTATTTAGCAGCGCAATTAGCGAATCTTTAACTCTAAACGGATATGAAAATGAGACCAAATATGTATAGAAGTAATGCAAATAAATATGCAGTAATTCACACAGAATCAGTTGCTGAAGATGCATCACCACATAAATTAATTCAAATGTTAATGAGTGGTTTTTTGATGCGTGTTAACACTGCAAAAGGAGCTATTCTTCGTCAAGATTATCAAGAAAAAAGTATTCAAATTTCTAAAGCAGCAGGAATTGTTGGTGGTTTGATAGATGGACTTAATTTAGAAAAGGGTGGAGATATAGCGGCGAATTTAAATAGTCTATATGACTATATAAATGAGAAATTGTTTCAGGCAAGTGCTGAAAATAATATTGAAATTTTAGATGAGGTCAGTGTTTTAATGCGTGAAGTTCAGTCTGCATGGAATGCGATTCCTGAAATGTATCAGTAATATTATGAGCTTAGCTAGTATGGATGAGCTTAATTGCCTTTCTGGGTATTCAGCAAAAATACAAAAATCTTTGACTACAGGTAGCTGGGAAGATTTGAGTGAGATATTAGTTCAACGCCAGAAAGTATTGGAGAATTTTTTCTCTCAATTAGATAGTATGGAAATGGAAAATAAGTCTGACGCCGTATATTTAATAAAGAAAATTCAACAAGAAGATGAAATTTTTTTAAAGCTGTTAGTAGCTCAAAAGCAGGGATTAGAAAAGAAATTTCTCTCACTCAAGCAGAGCCGGAAATCAGTGAAAGCTTATCAAGGTTAGTTTTTAAAAAGAAAAGCTATAACGGATTATGCCTTGAAATACGTATAGACTGCTAAAAGCTCCAGACTTTTAACGGTGCTTAATTATTGAGCCTTCTTTTAGTGCTTCTTCAAATTTACTTGCTAGGATACCGTTTTCAATTCTCAAGCAGGGGATGTCGCCAAGTATAGGGTAAGCCGTTAACGCTTCGTGACTGTATAGTGCAGTATCAAATTTCTTTAAAGGTGTTTTAAATTTTGGGCATGCAAAAATATCCGAAGGCGCTTCATCGTCACTTTGCTTTGCAATGATTGTCAGTCCAGTTGGGTTTAAAGGGTTGTGGTTGACAGGGAAAAGTTCGTGTTTCAAAATATCATAACCAAGAGCGTTGCATGTTTCTAGTAGGTTTTTGCAGTATCCGTGAGAATCCATTCTTTTTTTTGCATCCTTATTAGATAGTTCGTAACTAGGCTCTAATAGAATTAAATATTTTCTCGTAATTCGATAAAGCTCGCGTAGAATTAGTTCTTCGCTACCACCATTGGATTCTATCGAGTGTGATGTATATACAATGTCGATAGAACTATCCATAAATGGAATGTTTAATAAGTCGCCAGTACATAATGTGCTATTAAATATCCCTTGAGAATGTAGCCATTTTTTAGCATAGGCTGCTCTCGACCAACTCAAGTCAAAGCCATAATTAGGGGTTCCAGCCTCAAGGTGCTTTAATACGCCAGAAAATGTGGTTGCTTCTCCTATGCCTGCCTCAAGTATGGATAATGGATTGCATAAAGAAAGAATTGTGTTAGCTAGTTCAGCTGCATACATTTCTCTAAATTTTGCTCCGTACTCATTTTTCATGTCCTCGATATAGCTTCCTGTTTGTAAGTCGTAGGAAACTTCAATGATTTCTTGTGTGTTTTTCGTAGTGCTTAGTTCCTTGCGAAGTAAAGCACTGATGTTGTGGCCTTGAGCATATAGTGTTTCAAGTTTTTTAGGTGTTATCATCTTGTCTTAGCGCCTATTATTTTATTTACCGAAGTATTTTTATAAATTTTTTATTAATCGCTTTAACGTGTGTGCTTCTTCAAGCTCGGGTGAATGTAATAATATATGATTTAACATGAGGTCAGCGCCGTCGTAAATTTTATTTGTAATGTAGAGATGAGCTAGTTTTAGTTGCGTGATGATATCATTAGGGAAGAGATTAATATAAGTGATGTAGCTATCAATAGCTAGTAAGCTATCACCTAAAAGATTTGCAGATTCAGCGTAAAAAGGAAGGTAGGTAGGTGAGATTTGAGAAAGGCATTCTAGTGCTAAAAATGCATTTTTATGGTCTTGTTGTTCTATGCTGATGCTGGTAATTCTAGCAAGACTATCCTCTAGTATGCTGGGGTTATTAGAGTTAATGATTTTGTGGTAATAATCTAGAGCTAGAGTCTTCTCGCCTTCTAACTCAGCTATATAAGCTGTAATTAAAAATAAATATTCTTTCTTATTTTTGTTTCTATCATCTAAAATAAGTTTTTCTTTGAGCTCTTTGAGCTCGACAAGTTGTTGATGATTAAACAAGGTGTTTGCTTTAGTTTTAAAGAAAACTATGCTGCTTCGTGCACTTTCCATGCTCATTTTAAATTCGGATGCGGAATTTAGTAAATGATCATCAAATTTCTTAGAAAATAATAGGAGGTCATTTTTCTTATTTTCTGGTATTTCTACTTGCTCGTGGTTTTGTTTCCAAATGGTAGCACGCTTGTAACTTCGATCTTTGTTCCATTGCTCGAATAGGGCGTTAAAGTCAGGGTGTGATTTTTCTTCTTCTTGTCTTGCTATAGTGCGTGAAATGGCTTGTTCAATTAATAATGCAAGTGTATTGGCTCCACTTTGATACGCAGCATAATATATATGACCCATTTTTTGTGCTTGTTTAGCAGTCAGAAGCCTGTCGTCATTGTGTGGTGATGTTATTTTCAGGAATTGGCGTAACCCAAAGTTTTTGACTAATAAGCTAAACCTAGCATGTTCTTTGTTGAGTGTTTTTTCTATTTTATCAAGATTCTTTTTATCTTTGTAGTTTTCAATAATACCTGACGAATTGTACATTGAGGCATTGATCTTTATTGCTTTTTTTGAAATATTTTCTATTTTTTTTATATGCTGTTTGGCCTTTGTTAGTTCTTTTAATATATCCTGATAATAGCTTCTTTGATCTGTTTCTAGGTTAAGTCTCTCGTCAATAATCTCACTGATAGATTGATTAAGATCTGATAGTTTAATGTCTTCTGGAGGTATATGGATAATACCATTGGCTTGTGCTGCATTTTTAGAAAGATTTATTACGCGTTTATTCGTATCTTTTATAAAAGATTCTGTTTGCTGTGATAAGTTTTCTAAAGCTATAAAATAGCCTTCTTCGGTTCCTCTAAGTTCATTAGCGTAAGTTTTCACTTGGAAAGAGGTTGTATTGTATTTAGGGCCGGCTACTTCTTCTACGCTTCCTTTTGCGTGAGTTGTACCATTCTTTGCGTAACACAAATCTACACCAGCAAGTAAAATTGTATTAAATCCGAAGTTTTGAGCTGTTAATAATGCAGTATTCGTAACGGTTGGCCCAATACTTTCTAAATTATCAATATTTAGGGGGCTAGCCCATGGTAGGCGAGAGGCAAGATATAGGCTTCTGCCCTGCCATTGATTTAAGAGCTCAGGGTATATGTGGTTCGCATGAATGAGTATTGGTTTATTGTTAAATGAAAACATTTCATGACTTACATTGAAGTTAGCTGTTACTGGATCAACAGAAAAAATAAAGTCGGGAGTAATGTTTTCATTTAGTAATTGCCGTGAGATACGAGATACAGAAAAGACTACTAATTTAGTCCTATTTTCTGTTACCCACGGTAAAATATCAGTCAGAGATGGCCCGCCAGCTAGAATAACAACAGTTTGGCCTTGAAATGCATTTTTTAGTAATATGGCAGGGTTTTGTACTTCGGTAATATTTTCTATTTGTCGAATAGTAAACATTTCGGTGGCTACTCTTGATGAGTAGTTCCAATGAATTGTTTGCACTGATTCAGATACTTTCCAATTAAGTTCAGTATCGTTATTAGTATCGTTTTGCTGTGTGCAAATTGCACTTAATGAATGAACGGCACTTAAATATGAGTATTGTTCAATTTGAAGTTCTTCTGCTTTTTGTTCCCATTTGTCATAGGTTGTGCAGATGATTGTTGGATCTAAATTGTCAAGTAAGTTAAGTTGCTGTAATTCTGTTAATATTTCTTCTGGCTCAATAAATAGATATCTTGTGCCAGAAGGAATGCCTTGTTGTTGTATGTATTTGGGTAGTAGTCCTGAATCTGTTCCTACTATGATATAAAGGGAGTCTTCAGTGAAGATTTTCTTTTTAAACTCTTTATCAAAAATAACATTGGCACTGATTTTTTTGAAGTTATCACGATTGACGCTATATAAATAATGTTCATTAAAAATATTGCAAGTCAGTGTGGATGACAGTTTTGGTGTGTCAGTTATACTCATAGTGAAATAAATATGTTGGAACGTAGTTTGTTCAGTTAGCCATTAATTAATAGCTAACTGATCGAGATAAGTAATGTAAAAGTAGTTCCATAGTATACAATTTATTGCAGTAACTGCATAACAGCTTGAGGTCTTTGGTTTGCTTGGGATAGCATTGCTGTACCAGCTTGCTGAAGAATCTGATTTCGGCTAAGAGCGGCTGTTTCAGTGGCAAAATCAGCATCCATAATTCGAGATCTAGCCGCTGATTGATTTTCGATAGAAGACTGTAAATTAGAAATTGTGGTGGTAAATCGATTCTGGACCGCCCCTAACTTAGCTCGTGACGTATCAATTGCCTCAATGGCAGTGTCAATTCTTCTGATAGCCGATAGGGAATTACCGCCTGATACTCCAGTAATTACAGCTCCTGTCACTGACGCCAATGTCGTTGCCAAATCTGGAACTGAAATTGCAATTTGGTTGTCAGTACCCGTATTCGCCCCAACTTGAATATCTACGCCTCCTGATAAGTCGCCATTAATGATTTTTTTGCCATTAAACTCTGTACTTGTCACGATGCGCGTTAACTCATCATTTAATTGCTGAAATTCAGCGTGCAATTTATCCCTATCAGCAGGAGTTACAGCGCCATCATTCGCTGACTGCACAGCTAAATCACGCATACGTTGCATTGTATTGGTTATTTCACCCATTGCTGCTTCGGCAGTTTGAGCCATGGAAATACCATCACTAGCATTTCTAGTCGCTACCGTCATACCTCTAATTTGTGAGGTCATACGGTCGGCAATTGCAAGGCCAGCGGCATCATCTTTTGCGCTATTAACACGTAATCCAGATGATAACCTTTCCATGGAAGTGCTTAATGCATTATTAGAGCTAGTAAGCTGTCGTTGGGCATTGAGTGAGCTTATGTTTGTATTAATTACCATTCCGCTAGACATGATGTTTACCTCGAGTTAGTTGATATTGTTTGTAATTATCTAAAGCAGGCCGCGTGCCAAGTTAAATTTTAGCGGAAAATTTAATTTTAACTTATTGAATATTAAGTTATTTATATTTTTATCTTTAGGATATTTAGTTCTTATTTAGTGTCATTTTATTGGCTTTATTGGTGTGAGGAGATGATCTTCTAAGACGCCGAGTAAGCTAAGTGGCAAAAAAATGCCGATATTTTTCGTGATTTTCATCACAAATTTCAAATCTTAACTTAAAGAATGGCTATAAAATGCCGATAATAATGTTGTCTATAATATTAAGTGTAAGGAGTTGGATATGATTAGTTCAGTGGGTAGTCAAGATGCGCCAGGTTTAGCGACTTCATTAATGAATAAGAAAACAGCTGAAGAAGAGCTGGCCGTGACGGTTATTAAAAAAGGACAGGATATAGAAAAGGCTCAGGGTGAGGCGGCGGTGAAAATGATTGAGTCAGCAGCACCTGGCAGGATTGATACATATGCGTAGTGGTAAATGTATTGATTTTCACTTATATTTTTGAAAGTACTTCCTATTTTCCTTGCGAGTATAATCATGATTTAACATTCAGTGATTTTTATTAAAAACTCGAAAGCAATGGCTATAAAAAAAGTTGGACGCAATGATCCATGTGCATGTGGTAGCGGTAAAAAATATAAGAAGTGTTGTCAATTAACTGAAAGAGTAAAGGGTGTTCAAATGAGCCCTTTAATACTTCAAGAACTTCAGGGAGCAATATCTCATCATCAGGCTGGTGAACTTTCTGAGGCGCAAGTTATTTATCAGAAGATTCTTAAATTAATGCCTGATAATGCAGATGCATTGCATTATTTAGGTTTGATTTATTATCAAACTGGGGATAGTGAATTAGCTGTTACGCTTATTTCTAAGGCAGTAACTATATCAGCAACACATTTAATGCATAGCAATTTGGGGGCTGCATTACAGGCTCAGGGACGGCATGATTTAGCGGTAGAAAATTATCAGGCCGCTATTGTACTTAAAGCAGATTATGCTGATGCTTATAATAATCTTGGGGCTGCTTTGCAAGAGCAGGGCAAGTTAGGGGAATCAATTAAGGCATTTCAGAAAGCATTAGCTCTAAATCCAAATGATGCGAGCGCGCAAAATAACTTAGGTAATGCCTTTCTTACTCAAGGTGATCTGAAAGGAGCATTGGCTTGTTATCGTTCTTCACTGAAGTTAAATGCTGATAACCTTAGTACACATAGTAATTTATTACTTGCTCTCAGTTATTATCCGCAATGCACGCCGCAGCAATACCTTGATGAAGCACGAGTTTTCGGGGATAAGGTATTAGCCAGAGCAAGGCCTTATACGTATTGGCCTTCTTTTTTGGGGGACCGTAAAGAAAAAAAGTTGAGAGTTGGATTGGTGTCGGGAGATTTCAAAATTCATCCCGTTGGCTATTTTTTGGAAAATATTCTCAAGTATATTAACCCTTCAAAGCTTGAATTAGTGGCTTATTCAGCTCAATTCAAAGAAGATGAATTGACGGCTAGAATTCAGCCTTATTTTAAACAGTGGAATATTATTTCAGGTTTGAGCGATGAATCTGTTGCTCAGAAAATTTATGATGATGGCATTGATATTTTGGTGGATTTGTCAGGGCATACGTCAAAAAATAGGCTCGCGGTTTTTGCTTGGAAGGCTGCTCCAGTGCAAGTGAGTTGGTTGGGTTATTTTGCCAGTACAGGGGTTCAAGGAATAGACTTCTTACTGACGGATCCTATTTCAGTGTCTGAAGCTCAGCGTAATTATTTCAGTGAAAAATTTTGGTATTTGCCAGAAACTCGTCTTTGTTTTACTCCGCCTGATAGCAATTTAACACCTAATTTATTGCCAGCTGAACAGCATAATTATACTACTTTTGGTTGTTTTCAAAATTTATCTAAAATAAATGATGCAGTTATTAAGGTTTGGGGTGAAATTTTTAAGGATTTACCAACTGCTAAATTGATACTGAGAAATAAACAGATGTCTTGTTTAGAAGAGAGGGAAAATTTACTTCAGCGCTTAAGTCTGGTTGGGATTTCTCTTGAACGAGTAAAAATAGGTGGTTTGCTTGCGCGTGAGGATTATCTAGCAGCGTATTCCGATATTGATATTATGCTGGATACTTTTCCCTATCCTGGTGGGACAACGACGTGTGAAGCACTGTGGATGGGCGTTCCTACGCTAACTTTGTCCGGAGATACATTGCTTGGACGGCAGGGTGCTAGCCTTTTAAATTGTGCAGACCTACAGGATTGGATTGCGCAGGATGAAGAAGAATATATTGCTAAAGCTATTCAACATGGCGCTAATATTGGTCTGTTATCGGCGTTAAGAGAAAACTTAAGAGCGAAAATACTTGAAACTGCACTGTTTGATGCGTCACGTTTTTCTAAGCAGTTTGAGGATGCAATGTTTGGTATGTGGGAGAAAAAATTATCCGAACAGTTTGAAACTTAGATGAATTAAATTATAGGGGTCGGAAATACTGTATGCGCGGTATTTCTGTTCTTATCAGTTGGTTCTTAAAACCTAAACTGCCCATCCCAATCACGATAATTAAACACTTGCCCCGTCGTGCGTATTTTTTCAATACTTTGTAA
>Ga0105357_10000095_pt1 | contig 38317 bp, 41 predicted proteins | sample GOMGulsemesocosm_4_FD_83660 | JGI IMG/M metagenome (GOLD analysis project Ga0105357, IMG submission 83660) | Methane-oxidizing microbial communities from mesocosms in the Gulf of Mexico - GOM15B Gulf of Mexico | ecosystem: Environmental > Aquatic > Marine > Cold seeps | place: USA: Gulf of...
AAAGCCTTCCTATAAAGAATAGCTTAAATAAGAAATAAAATTTAAAAAGTGCATACTTTTAGGTTTTATTTTTAAAGCACTCATTTTGAGTTCTTTAGAGATGAAATTTATCATCGTAAACAAGTAAAAAGGTATTAGCTATTTATTATGCCAATTTATAGTATTAAATTATTTGTTTAGTTCTTTTACAGTTCATTGTTATTTGCATCATAAATTAAGATTAAGGATGTGCTACAAATACTCGAGATGGAGTATAAGGTTGATTATGATTATAAATTGCCCAAATGATTTTGGCTAATTTTCTTGCTATTATAATTAAGGCTTCTTTTTTAGCTCTTCCTTTGGCAAGAGCATTTCTAAAGATTTGTTTTAATTCACTATTATGCCTAACAGCTGCTACTGATGCTAAATATAATGCTTTCTTTGCATATTTAGCTCCTCTTTTAGCTAGACGACCATATTTTAAAGTATTACCTGATTGTTCCATTGTAGGATATAATCCCAGATACCCAATTAAAGATTTTACATCTTTAAATCTATCAAGATTTCCACATTCAGCTAATACGGCTAATAATGTCTTATCTGATACACCTGGAATAGTTCTTAAGTTAGTAAGAACAGAAGATATATAATCTTCATCTTCTATTGTTATAGTAGAAGAATCAATTGTCTTATTAAATAGTTTAACCATTTCTTCTTCTAATTGGGAAATCTGTTCTTGTAAAGCTTTAATTAGTTTAATATTAGATCTAATAAAAAATGCTCTTGCATCTTTTGCAACACCTGAGTAAATACTATCTCTTGAATAAGATAATAGTAGTTCTGCTTTATCTAAAGTAAAATTATTACCTTTTACCTTTCTAAATAGTTTTACTATTCTAGAAGCTGTTGCATATTCATAATGTTTAGCTGTTGGGTATTTCTCAAGTAAAATTAATCCAGTTACATTATATGGATCTCTTATTACTTTTTCTAGTTCAGGAAATACAACAACTAATAAAGAAGAGGTTTCTCTTTTTATAGATTTAAGTTTTTCTTTTATATTTTCTTTATGACGAAATAAAACTTTTAGTGATGATAATTGCTCTTCATTAACATAACCCTTTGAGTATCTTCCACTTTTTATTAAAAGTGCAATTATTAAAGAATCAATATTATCATTTTTAACATATTTCATCGTCAGCATATTCCTATATTGTGCAGTTTGATAAGGATTTAATAATACCACATTATAGTTTAAGTTTTTTAAATATCTATATAAGTTCTCAAATAAAAGTCCTGTTGCTTCCATAGCAATAGTTATCTCTTCTTTATTACAATTTAAAGATTCAATATTATTAATTAACTTTTTAAAACCTATAGCTGTTGAATTAAATGGAAATGGTTTTATAACTATTTTCTCATTATCATCAACAACACAACAAACATTAAACACTTTAGCAATATCAATTCCTATAAAATACATAACACATCCTTAATCTTAATTTTTGATTTATGCTCACAGCCTCCTATTATAGATAGTAAGAGTTTTGAAGTCTTCTATAGCTTCCTAAATAGGTGAGTTTATATAATCAAAATAATACGCTTTCTTAGGTGTTTAAATACACAAGGATAAAGAGATTATTTATTGATGCAATAACTGTGAACTGTAAAGAAACTTAACAATTTAAATTTAAATACAAACATAAATAATATATAGCAATTTATATTCAAGTTTCGTAATATGAATTGCTTAATTTATTATAGGAGGATACTTACTATGAGTTTAGAAATTAATAAAAATTGTAAAGTATATAAATTGGACAAAGAATTTATTATTACAAAAGTTATAGATTTTAATTATATATTTGCAAAAGATACAACAACATATGAAACAATACGATTAAAAATTAGTAATCTTTCATCAAAACCTATTTCTTCTCCTAACAAAAATATATGTGAAGATTTATCTGAGATACCTCAAAAAAAATTAGATGAAGCAAAAAATAGGTATGCATCAATTAAACCATTAATAGGTATTAATTCAAGAAAAGCTGTTGAAGAAAGAGCTAGTGAATTAAATATTTCACCAACAACACTTTATAATTGGCTAAAGGCTTACCAATCAAGTGGTCAACTAAGTTCTTTAGCGTCTCTAAAAATTAAAGGTGGAAAAGATAAGAGTAGATTAACAAAAGAACAAGATGAAATAATTAGTTTAGTATTGGAAGAATACTATTTAACAAAATTAAAACCTACTATACAAAGAACTTATGAGCTTATAGCTATTAAATGTAAAAATGCAGATATTAAAAGACCTTCTCTTACTTCTGTTAGAAGAAGAGCACATGCTTTATCAGAAAAATTAGTAGTAAAGAGAAGAGAAGGTCAAAAAGCAACTGAACAATTTGAAATGAATAAAGGGCAATATCCGGATGGACTTTATCCACTTCATGTATTACAAATTAATCACACTCCTGCTGATGTAATATTAGTAGATGATGAATACAGACAAGAATTAGGTAGACCTTGGATAACCATGGCTATTGATATATATTCTAGAATGGTTGCAGGTTTTTATATATCATTTGAAGCACCTGGGTATTTTGCAACAGGTCAAACACTTTTAAATGCAATACTTCCAAAAGATAAAACTATTTCAAAATATAATTTAAAATCAGAATATCCAGTATGTGGAATTCCAAACATGATTCATATGGATAATGCAAAAGAATTCAGAGGTCTTGACCTTCAAAATGTCTGTGATGAATATGGTATAAATATAGTTTGGAGACCTGTTGGAAAAGCAAGATTCGGAGGACATATTGAAAGACTTCTTGGTACTTTAAGTAAATATATCCATACTTTAGAAGGTACAACCCGTTCAAGCATTCAAGATAAAAGGGAATATGATTCTCAAAAGAAAGCAGTTATGACATTACATGAATTTGAAGAATGGTTAACAGTTTTAATAGCAGACGTTTATCATAAAAAAATTCATTCTCAAATAAATATGACTCCTTTACAAAAATATGAAGAAGGTATATTTGGTTCTGATGAACAACCTCCAAAAGGTTTACCTAAAAAGATTGAAGATGAACAATTTTTATATATTAATTTACTTCCAAGAGAAGAGAGAACCATTCAAAAAAATGGTATTCAAATTGATAATATTAATTATTACAGCGAAGTTTTAAATACATGGATTGATTCATTTGAAACTATTAGAGGTAAAAAATTTAAGAAGAAATTTACAATTAGAAGAGATCCTAGAGATATAAGTCGTGTATGGTTTTTTGATCCAAAAGCTAAAACTTACTACCAAATTCCATATAGGAATACTAGATTACCGAAGGTATCAATATGGGAATATAGAGCAGCACAAAAATACTTAAAAACTCAAGCAAATAAAGAATATAAAGAAGAAGAAATTTTTGAAGCACTTGAAAGATTAAGAGATATAGCAATTAACTCTAAGAATAAAACAAAAACCCAAAGAAAACAAATTGATAGAATTAATAAATTAGAACAGAATCAGAAACCTTTTAACATTACAGAAAGTAGTAAAGTAAAAAATATTCCGGAAGATAAAAGTATAGATATTAAGGAATATGAAGATTCTTGGTTTGAATTTGAAGAAATAATACCCTTTACGGGAATAGATGATAATACACAAGAAGATAAAAAAGTAGAAAATATCCCAAATAGCATCAATATTGATGATAGCTCAATTTTTTAGGAATAAAAATGGAAGAACATATTAAAAAATTAACTCTTACGGCAAGAGAATATTTAAATAAACCAATAAATGAAAGAATAAGAAAATGTAAAGAGCAAGTTTGGATTTCTTATAATCAAGTACAAATTATTATGGATGAATTAGAAGACCTCTATGATTATCCTAAAAAAGATAGAATGCCCAATTTATTAATTGTTGGTGATACAAATAATGGTAAGAGTACTATACTAAGAAAATTTATGGACAAGTACCCTATGTATTTAGATGGATATACAATTATTCCTATAATAAAAATATCTGCTCCAATTGCTCCAAGCCATAATGCCTTATATGAAAAAAAATTAGATGAATTATTAGTACCGTATGGAGTAAATGAATCTGCATCTAAAAAAGAATATCAAGTCAAGAAAGTTCTTCAGGATATTGAAACTAAAATGATTATAATTGACGAATTTCAAGATATTTTTCATGGTGAAATAAAACAACAAAGGAAATTTTTAGCAGGATTAAAACATTTAGGAAATGATCTTCAAATTCCAATTATTGCAGCTGGAGTATGGGAAGTTCAAAGTGTAATGTCAGCTGATCCACAAATTGCAAATAGATTTGAAACTTTAAAACTAAAAAAATGGAATCCTGACATAGAGTTTGCTAGACTACTCGCTAGTTTTGAATCAACGCTACCATTAAAGGAAGCATCAAATCTTCATACAAAAGAATTATTTAAATTTCTTTATGACATGTCAGAAGGGTTAATAGGTGAACTGGCAATAATATTACAAAAAGCAGCAGTATTTACATTAAAGAATAACAAAGAAAAAATTGATTTAGATATTTTAAATTCAATTAATTTTGTTAAACAGTCATTAAGAAGAAGATAGTGTTTATTACTAAACCTTTCGAAGATGAATTATTATCTTCATGGTTATTTCGATTATCTAGAATAAATTTCACAAATTTAATTAATATACATAATTTTCTTTTTAAAACTAAAAACTTACATACAATAGATATTGATATATACGAATTATCAAATAATCAATTAGAAGAAATATCAATGAAGACAAAATATTCAATAGTTGATATCAAAAATCTTCAACTATTAAAATATGAAAGTTACTTGGAAGAAGAGTTTAATAGTGGGGCAAGACATAGATGGATTACTCCCATAAACAAGCATACTACAAGTAATTTTTATTCCTGTAGATATTGCCCTTTATGTTTAAAAAATGAACCTTATTTGAGGAATTTATGGAGATTACTTTTTATAAATAGCTGTTCTAAACATAGTATTTATTTACATAACTTTTCTCCAAATTGTAAAAAGCAAATTAGCTTTAATAATAAAGACACTAATCAAAAAATTCATATGTGTTTTCACTGTAAATATGATTTAAGAGAATCTAATATAGTAAAAATCAAGCAACAATCAATAGAATTAACTTCTCAAAAAAAACTTTTTACTATTATGAAATATGGATATGTCAAGTGCAACCCAAAAATGCACCAATATGCAGTGCAAAAGTGCACCACTTAGTAACACCTATTTATTAGAAATATCTAATAGTCCAGCTTCCCTTTTTTGCTTTAATCTATAGCTCTCACCTGTAACATTTATTAAATGTGAATGATGAATTAATCTATCTAAAATTGCAGCTGTTAATGCTTCATCATTATTTAGTACCTCCTTCCATTTTGTAAATGATAAATTTGAAGTAATGATTATTGAACCTAATTCATATTTTTTATTAACTATTTGGAAAAATAAGTTAGCTTGATTTTCATTAAATTTTACATATCCAAATTCATCAATAACTAAAAGCTTTGGAATACCAATAACTCTTTTAAAATAGTTATCAAGTTTATTTTGAGATTGTGCACTTTCAAGTTGTATCATTAAATCACTTGCAGATATAAATTTAGTTTTTATTCTTTGTTGTGTTGTTGCATAAGCTATTGCTGTTGCAAGATGTGTCTTTCCAACTCCACTTGGACCAAATAAGAGTATATTTTTATATTCATCTATAAATCGTAGTGTTAGTAGTTCATTTATTAGAGTTTTATCAACAGATGAACTTTTATAATCAAAGCTCTCTATAGTTTTTAATTTCGGAATTCCTGATATTTTTAATAACATATCTTTACTTCTTATTTCTCTTCCTTTATTTTCAAATTCAAGAAGTTTGTACAAATATTCGCTATAAGATATTTTCTCTTTTGAAGCTATATCGGCTAAGTGTTGATAATGTTCTAAAATACCAGGTAATTTAAACTTTAAACAATACTCATTTATATTCTCATGCAGTAGCATAAGACACTCCTAATACTGGATAAGTTCAGAAAGATATGGCACTTTTTAGAGGAGGACTAAAGAGTGAGATATGCAAACAGATTATTTATTTAATGGAATAAGAGGATATATAACATTTAGGAAATTTAGCTATCTTTTTGATATGGATAATAAAGAAGCTAATGATAGATATAAAATAATACAGTTTTTTGATAAATATGGATTAGAAGCAACAATTGAAGCTTTTGCTGTAAGTAGAAGAACCATCTATAGATGGAAATCTAAACTAAAAGAAAATGGTATTGCATCACTTAAACCAAAATCAACCAAACCTAAAAAACTAAGAACACCAACTACGCCTAAACTAATAATTGATGAAATAAAAAAGTTAAGAATAAAATATCCAAATATAGGTAAAGCAAAATTACATGTACTATTAGAATCTTTTTGTAAAAGTAATAATCTTTCATTGCCTTCTGAATCAACAATAGGAAGAGTTATTTCTAAGGATAAAGATAAGATGAACCAGTTAAAATATAATAATTCAAATGAGGTTGGAATTGCTATTTCTAACACTTATTCAATAGACAAAGATAGTATTCCTGAACATCTTAAAAATAATACATTATTTTTAATACTTGAAAATCCAAATATTAATTCTTGCGATAGTAAAAGAACACAATTACATTTAATTAAGCAAATAAATATACTTATAAATGAATTAAGTAATACAAAAAAGAAAATACACTTATTTGTATCAGCAAGGGCATCCTTTACTATAAGAATGGGAATGAACTATACTCCAAGATCAACTGGAGAAATAGTGCTTCATAACTATAGTAAACAGAAGAGAGATTGGAGTATTAGCCTTCATAATAACTTAGTTATTTAATAATTATTTGTAGTATTTTAAAAGACAATTCACTAGCTTTCACTAGTGAGTTTTTTTATTTCTTCTTTGTACTCTTAGATGGTTTTAATCCTGATGTATTGCCTGGTGTACTTTTATTATCTCTACGCCTTTGATCTGGTTTACCTGTAGATTTAGCAGTAGGTTTAGGTCCTGGGTTTAATCCTATATTATTTCATCTCCCTTCATAAATTTTATATATTAAATCAACTCTTGATTACATTAAAAGATTCTTCTAAAATAAGCTTATTATCACAATAAAGTTTAGCAACGAAGACATCTCCAACTTTATATGTTCCTACACCTTTAGGGGTTCCAGACATAATTATATCACCATCTTCTAAGCTCATAAATGACTTAATACTTTTAAGTATAGATAGAGGTTTATGAATCATTAATTCGAAACTTGCTTCTTGAGCTATTTTATCATTGATATAAAGTACCATTGTTAATTTTTCAATCTCATTTATATCAAAAGGAATAAATTTGGTAAAAACTGCACTACCATCAAATGCTTTTGCTTTTTCCCAAGGTAAACCTTTATTTTTAAGGTTATTTTGAGTTTCAATCTTTGTTAAGTCTAAACCAAAGCCTATTCCTTCAATTAAACTATTTTTAATTAGAAAACTAATTTCACCTTCATAACGAATTTGTTCATTAAATTCCTTTAATTCTTTTGATATCGCAGAATTTGGTTTATTAAAAATTACAATACTTTCTGGAATTTCATTATTTAGCTCTTTTATGTGGTCCACATAATTTCTACCTATACATATTATTTTTGAAGAAAATATCTTTTCATTTTTATAATTGATATATTTCATTTTAAAGTTCACTTACAATATTTTGAGGTCTAAGACCTTCTATAAATCGCAAAGCATTTTTTGCAACATTAGGTCTTTGCTCATTTGAACTTTGAATAGAATAATAAGAAGCATGAGGATTAATAATTAATCTACCACTTAACCATTCATCTCCATTTTTCCAAGCTTTTATTAGTCTATGTTCTGCAGGTGGTTCAGAAGGAAGAACATCAAGAGATACCATATTTAAATGCCCACTTTTTAATGCATCTTCAATAATATCTAAATCCTTTAGTAATCCACCTCTAGCAGTATTAACTAAACTTGACCCTTTTTTCATATTTGAAATAAAATTTTCATCAATTAAGTCTTTTGTATCTTCATTTAATGGACAATGAACTGAAACAATATCACTTTTACTTAATAAATGATTGAGATTATCTTTCCTTTCACTATCAAGTATTTTTTCATATCCACAACTTACATAAGGATCAAAAAAAGAAGTGTTAAATCTCAAGTTCTTACATTGTTGTAATGTAATACTCCCAATTCTTCCAACCCCTATAAATCCAATAGTTTGTTCAGAATTTCTTAATAATTTTTTATTGACATTTTCTTGCCATCCATGAGAATAATTTCTAGCATCAAAATCATATTTAGTAATATTCCTAGCCGTATTTAATATCATTGCCACAGCAGTGCTACTTACTTCCTCACTACAATAATCAGGATTATTACAAACAGTGATATTTCTTTTTTTACACTCTAAAAGATCAATTTTATCGTAGCCTACACCATACCTAATTATTAACTTTAGGTTTGGAAAATTATCAAGATACTTTGAATCTATAATTTTATGCCATACAAGTAAGACTTCTATATCATTACTTATTTTATTTGTTAAATTGTCACCCAAAATATCTTTTTCAATTTTAGGATCCTTAATTCTATCTGTAATTAAAACTTTACTCATTTATATTCCTTTTTTTATTAATCCATACCCACACACACAAAACAGCTACTAATGCAATAATCATTCTTATTAAAAATATAATCAAGATATCAGCCCCAACAAAGCCAAAGATTAAAGTTTCTTCAACTAGTCCATGAGCAAGCATTAAAAATACTAGAAGTAAAACTTTTGCTTTTTCTTTAACCTGTTGAATCTCCTGTAGTAAAATACCAGCTCCATATGTAATTCCTAGCAAGCTTCCTATAAGTAAACTAGATAAGTAAGCATGTTTATTTAATAAATCATTAAAGAAACTCATTTTTTTAATTAATTCAAATAAAACAACTAAACTTACAACTAAAAATATTACTTTTAATGCTAACATACATGAATTATAGATTGAGTTTTGTAAATAATCTAAAAATGGTAAAGTAATACTATTTAGTGCTTCTATATTTTCTTGAATTATCACAAAATTATTTGGATTTGGAGTTATATACATTGCTATTAACGCACCTAAATAACCTAAAGTTATTCTACTAAACCAATGAATGGTTAAACTCATACCAACTTTTTTGAGTACTGCAGTTTCAAGGGGTAAAGAATGACATATTGCCATAAATGTTCCTACTATTGTCCACTCGTAACCAGTTAGATTAAGGGTAGAAGCAACTGCAATTCCAGCATATAAATTAAAGAAAATTACACTTGCAAAGCTTAATGCTACACCTGATGGTAAGTTTAAACTATTAGTAAAGGGCTCAAAGATAAATGATATAGATTCTATAATCCCATAATATTGTAAGATATCACTTGCGATACTAAAAGGAATTACTAATTTAATAATAATCCATGACGATTTAATAGCTTTTTTTAATGTGTCATTCATTCTAATTAATCTAATAATTCAAAATCAAGTATTAACATATCTCTTATTGCAGATTGTTTTTCATCAATACATTCAATACCTGTAACACTATGCATTACATTCTCTTTTTTCATCATATGCTGAACTACAAGATGATGTTCATCTTGATGAATCCCTTCAGGAGTTGGTTGCCCAAGATATCCTTCTTTTGCTTCCACTCTAAACATTTGTACACCAACAAACCAATTTTTACTTAGTTGCTTATCTTCTTCAGGGAATTTACTAAAATCTGCTTTAATTAGTTCTTGTAGAAATTGATTTTCAAGTATTGAATTATCTATAGGTGCAAATTTTCTTTCTATCCCACCAAATAAACTATTTACATTTTCACTTTGTAAAAAGGTACGATGTTTATTTATATTTAACTTATTATTTTTTGAATTAAAAATAAAAGAACCATATCTTCTTTTCCTATATGGAATACCTTCGGCTTCAAGTACGTAGGTATCAACTTCAAGCTTTTCATATGCATTTAAAAATGCAATAGTTTCACAATTAAGTCTTGCATTAATGGAGAAAGACTCACTTAGAACAGGTTTAAAACCTTTAGTAGTTATATACTCAGCAATTTCATCAGAAATAGTTATAAGTTTACTCATTGAATTTAACCCTTAATTTAATATTATTCATTAAATGAACACTGGTATAGTATTAAATAATACAAAACATTAATAGTATGATATTGACTTTTTGTAAAAAAAATAATATTATAAGGTATAAAATAACGGAGGGTTACTAGTTTTGAAGATAAAAACCTTTTTTTTGAGTAATGGAGAACAGTTTGGAGAGCTTAAATATTTTCACTCAGTTTATGATAGTTATTCCTTTCATTCACATTCAAATCTTTGTATTTGTATTGTGGAAGAGGGAAATGTTTTAGTAAAATACTCAAATAACGAAAAATTAATAAAAAAAGAAAAAAATCTATTTCTATTTAACCCTAATCAAGTACATAAAACAGAGAATATTGATGGCAAAGGGTACTATATACTTTTTTTAAATAGTTTGTGGTGCGAAAGTATTCAATATAGTATATTTAAAGAAAAATGTATTCTAGATTATTCAATGGATTACCAAAGAAAAACAAATAATGAATTTATCTCTATATGCAGAGAAATATTATTCAATGATTGTAAGAATAAAGAAATACTTTTATTTTCTTTTTTAAAAAAATTTTATAACGATTATAGTAAAACTTGTGAAATTAATAAAAAAAATGACAGAATTATTTCTATCGTTGATCAATACATAGATACTAATTTAAATCAGAATTTATCAACAAGAGATATCTCTCTTTATTTAGGGTATGATAAGTCCTATTTTATAAGATTTTTTAAAAAAAAGACAGGTATTACTCCTAATAATTACATTATAAATAAGAAAGTTGAAGAAGCAAAAGAAATACTATTACATCCGCATAATATTGATATAGCTGATATTGCACAAGAATTAGGATTCTACGACCAGAGTCATCTAAATAGAAATTTTAAGAAAATATTTGCAGTAAGCCCAAGTAAATATATAGATTGAATTAATTTACTTTTTATATTTTAATAGAACTTTGGAACAATAAACGTCTTCATTAGTTACATAAAAAATAAAGTCATAGTAGAAATATAATTATTTCTATTTTACAAAAATTTATTATTTTACAATTAAATTTTGTTTTAAAAAGTCAATATCATACAAGTCATATTCAATATTTATTATTTTATAAAATTAACTTTGAACCTTTACAACAGTAAACTTGCGTCAAAATATAAGTAGAAGAATTATATAATGTATTAGATATTATTAAAAGAGTTTTCTTTATTTTATTTAACATACTATATCTTCATATTGATTCATTTATTCTATTTTTAGTTATAAATCAATAAGATTTAAGTTCTTTAATTTTTTCAACTAATAACTCCCTAATATCATCATCACATAATGGCATATATTGATCTTCTATCATCTTTACACAGTTTTCTTATGTTTCTCAGACATATCCTCAATCATAACTTGTTCGAAGCCATTATATCCATCTTTAGATAAATTCCAATACCCTTTTGGGGCATCCAAAAAAGGATATGAATCTAATTCTTCTCTTATTCCATCAATAGGTATAAGTCTACCCATATAATCTCCTTGTATAAATTTAAGGGAAAGCTTCATTTTTTTAATATGATAATTCATTTAACTTTGATACTGTACAATTTACAATGACTATTGACAATTAAATTATGATTGTAAGTTTTACAATCATATCAATATTCTATTTAAATACGTTATATCACTTTTAAGTAATCTATCATTTAATGAATATTTATAAATATGCTTCAATTTCTCTATTTCATCAAAACATTTTCAAAACCCAAAATACATTCCTTTTTTTCATTTTCCACCTTTTCTCCCTTTTATTTTTTGCTATTACAAAAAATCGTTTTTCAATTGATTTTGGACAAAAAGGAGAGCAAGGAACACTATGCAATCAAGCTTACATCCGATTTGCAAACGCAATGTTATTTAGATATAATAAATATATTAGTGATAGATTACTTAAAAGATATATAACAGGTGTTACAAAATGAGTACGTTAAAAATATTTATAAATGAAGAGATATTAGGTCAAGTTAATTATCTAACAATTACAGGGAAACTTGAGGTTGCAATGTCCAAGCAAAGTAATTACTTTGTAAGTGAATTGATATTTTTTAGCCTAACAGAACAATTTAATACTTCAAGTACAATTACTATGCAAATGAAAGTAATTGACATTTATAACATAATGTATGCACTGGATGAGGTATATAGAAAAGGCGTATCAAATTATAAAAAGTTTACTGATTCATCAAAATCCAAGAACTCTAGTGCCTCTAATGTTAAATATTTATCTATTAAAAAAGATAACAATAAAATATATTTGAATATTAATATCAAAGAATCAAATAATGAAAAAAACTTAATGAGTGTTCATTTTGAAGAATATGAAATTAGAAGCATTATTAAGACTTTAGATATATTCACAAAAAGCATAAAAGATGCTTTATATAAAACACAAAGATACTACCAAAAAATAAATCAAAAAAATTCTAAGGAACAGTGATGTCATTAAAAAATGATATTTTATTTTTTAAGTCTCAAGTACTTTCAATACTAAATAATAGTCAGAAAATGGAATATGAAGGTTCATCATTATACTTTTTAAATCAAGAAAAGTTTCTTGAAATTTATAAAATATATGAAGCTGCTACAAAAACTTTTAATGAAAGTAAATTAAGTAGGAAAGCAAAAGATCCTTTTTTTCAAATAGCAAAACTTTTTGGAGATAAAGAAAATCAAATTATTGCATATAAACTTTATATAAAACATAAATATAAAAATATAACTGATAAGGAAAAAGTTAAACATAAAATAGATGCGATACATTCAATTGAAATAAATAAAATTAATAATCATTTAGCAGAATTAATTAAAAATACTAATGACAATTACCAGGTAACTAAATTAAAAAAAGAAGCAGATGAGAAAATTAAATCTGTGATAGAAAAAAAAGAATTTTTACTTAAAGATTTTGAAAATTTAGATATTGTTATTTCAACTTTCAAGAAAAAAGATACTTATCCCACTATAAAAGTTATAAATACTAAACAAGAAGCGAAAATAGAGCATTTAAGGCTTGAAGTGCCTAATATTATAAATACTCATAATAATATGTTTATTCTAGATGAGGATAACTTAAGAAAAAATGCAAATCATATAAAATTTTTACTTGAAGCAGAACATGCATTTGCAGATATTTTCTTTAAAGAGAAGTAATTATAAGCAAATTACTTCTCTTATGATGATATTTCTTGCATCAACAATTTAAATCTCTCGTCAATCTCTTTAAAAGAACCTCTTTCTACATTTAACAAAAAGTTTTCTTTCTTATTTACTTCTTCCTCTTCAAATCTAAAAAATGAACCTTTCTTTTTATAAATAGCACTTCTTATTGGGTCTTTATATTGTTGATAATCTTCTAATGTATTAATACTTTTCCAACCACCTTCCATAGAAGCAAATTGAAATGGTATAAAATCAAAAATATAATAATTACTATCTTCTTTACCTTTTACTAATAATTCATTTAAGTATCTTAAAGATGTGATTGGATCTTGAACTCTATACATATTAGTTGTTATATATGAATTTTTTTTCTGTTTCTTTTTTAATTCATTATTTTCTTCTAATATCTCTTCTTCTTTAAAATTTCTTTTTAAAAGGCACAAAAGTCTTTCATCATAAAATATATTATTATCATCTAAAATATCTTGATTTTGAGATATAAACTCTAAAAGTTCTTTTTCTACTTCATAAACTTTTTTAGTGTATATTTTCCATTCAAGTAAAGTTTTACCCCACACCATATCTTCATCATTAAAGCTGTAAATTGCACTTTGTACATGCGGAATAAAATGTTCTAATGATTCATCTAAGCTATTAGCTTGAAAAAACTTATGTTGTACAGCTATAAAATATGCAAGATAATCAAAGCCTCTTTTTTCAGCTTCAAAGCCTAAACTAGTAGTTTTCCATGAAGGTATTAATTTTATATGAGTCCAATTCTTTTGAGATGGTAATAATATATATTCACATTTTACTTCTGTATAAAGTTCTTGTTCTTTAAGTACAGGTAATAAAACACTTTTCTTAAATGATTCCCACTTATTATATGAACTAGCACCCAGAATATCTTTTAATTGGTCAAATGTAAACTCTGTTAATGTTGTATTATGAGGTATATTAATTATACTTCTAACTAATAAATCAAAATTAAATGTTGCACTCTTTTTATATAAGTTTCTATTTCTTCTTTCACTTCTTGCATAACCTTTTCCAAACAATGAACCAAAAAGTCCAACACCAATTATTTCAACAACTGTTTCAGGATCTGTTTCCATTATAATTTCATCAATATAACTAGACTTATTGGGAACATCTAGCTCTATAAAACTTTCAATAGTCATTGCTCTTATTTCATCCTCTGATAAATGTTTCTTTATCTTATCATTAAATCTTAATTTGAATTTTGGGATTATAGAACCTTGTGTCAAATCATTTTTAATTTCAGCTACTTTTTTTCCATTCTTATCTTTAAACTCAACTGTTTGACTCATCCAGGAATGACTTAATTTTGTAGATGATTCAGATATTACTTTTAATGCTTCATTGAATCTTCCTTGGATTCTAGTAATACCTGTTCTTTTTATAAACTCTTTAATAGGAAACTTTATAGTTTTTGGAATACTTTCTGCAACTGAATTTTTTATATAATTGTCAACTGCTATCTTTCTTGTATTTAATATTAATTTATTTTTAGATTTAGTAAAGTCATCTGAAGTTATCAATCCATACTCTGAAAACTTTTCAGATAATACATTTAATGCTTCATCTTGCAATTCATCATAATTGATTTTTTTTCTAATTTCTTTTGTTTGGAATATCTCAATACATGTATCTTCAATTTTCTTATCATTAGGAGTTGCTTCACTAATCATAACTTCAATTCCACCACGCATAATTTTCTTTTTCTTAACTGTACTTCCACCACGTATAAGATTAGTACTTACTTGAATAAATCCTGTTGCAGGATTTCCATGTAATTCATCTTCTGTAAAAAGTGTATTTCCTTGTTCTTTCATATAGTATTCCTTAGTGGAGTATTCAAATCCATAATATATAGAAAGTAGAATATCTAAATCCATCTTAAAATTAAAAGGGGTATTAGTTATCCATAGTCAATATATATTTATTTATTTATTTATTTGAAAATTTATTTACAAATACTAAATTTATAATTTACTATTACTAAACTGATTATTTACAATATTAACAAATTATTTATATTTTGCAAAGGGGGTATTGCTTTTCCAAGCTACTGTGAAATAGGAGTATCCTGATCCATATAGTAGTTATCTATATCCATTATCTTGTAAAATATATATTTTCTTCAGAAAAAAATAAGTTTCAATGATTAAATGATGTCAAAAGACTTCTGGTTTAGTGGTTTAGAACCAATTTTTTAGTAATAAGTTGTTTTTTTATGTCAAAAGACTTCTAGTTTAAATATTTTTATGTCAAATGTATTCTAGAATGAATAAATAACTGTCAATTGTATACTGGTTTAGCTCAATCCTTGTCAAAAGACTTCTAGCATGTGTCAATTAGGTGTTTATCCACTCTTCTTTGTCAAAAGACTTCTGTTTTAAGTCAAATATTGTCATTGTATTAAAAAAAAGTATGTCAAAAGACTTCTGGTTTTATGATTTTATGTCATAAGTATTCTATTTTAAATAAAATTTATGTCAATATACAACTACTATTATAAAAATAAAAAGATTTAATGGCTTTTGTCAATAGTCATCTAGTTTAATGTCAAAATAGATATATAAAATGTCAATTTTATACTGTTATAAATGTATTAGATAATATAATTATGTCAAAAGACATCTATCACGATGCTCTATAAAGCCTATATACTCATTCATATAGCATCCTTGTATAAGACTATAAGATTAGAAGATAATAAGATTAACAAGAGTATAGAACTAAGAGTAAGAGAAATTAATATACTATATAATTAATTTGTTTTTCTTTTTCTTTGAATTTAAAAACATTAAGTACCAAACCAATTGATATAAATAAAAATCTACATAAAATATTAAATATATTAGATGCATCTTCAATATTTTAATAACTTAATTACCTTTACTAGTAGCATATACATAAAAAGAATAAAAATTATTAGTAAAGTTTGATCATTTAAATCAGAAGTGTTCCTATATAGATAAACAGAATCAAACATTAAGATGTTAAAACCTAAACTAAAAATAAATTCACTTGATAACCATATATATTTATATTCACCTTAATCTTGAAAATAAATCAAATGCACTAATTAAAAAAAATGCTTCCTGTAACAGTAGATATTATAAATAGTAAAGCAGCCATTAATAAACTTTTATCCTCATGAGAGTTCTTTGTTCTAATTTCAATTAATGTTACAACTATTATATATGTAGCTAATGTATAGAATAAATTTGCTATTTTTTCTATCTAATAAAAAATAAATAAGATTTTATTTTTTGTGTCAAAAGTATTCTTCTTTTGATAAAATTAATGTCAAAGTACTACTACTTTTATAAAAATAAAAATATTTAATACTTTTTGTCAAACCTTATCTGGTTTAATGTCAGTACAAATACAAAAATATGTTAAATCAATTCTAATATAAATAAAAATATATAAGATATCTTGTCAAATGTATTCTGGCTAATGCACACTAAAAACCTATAGTATCATTAATAAAGAACCATCTTATAAGACTATAAGATTAGAAGACAATAAGATGAACAATATATAGACTTATAGTTTTTTTCTATTTTGATTATAATCAAAATTAATTTCTGAAAAAAAAAGCCATAATTGATGCAATTTTACCTGACCTTTTTTCGGAGAAGATCTTTTTACAACCAACACTTTTAAGTTGATCAATTTGATTCTCAAGATTTTGACTTGAAGTTGAAACTCTTGCATAACCTACATTCATAATAAATCCTTTGTATTGAACTTACTATTTATCTCATATATTTTAATGATTGTAAAGTAATGTCTATTATCTAAAAAAGACAGTTATCGTTAAGTATATTTAAATTTATGTAAATAAATATTAATTTAAATTTAAAAATTATATTTTTCGCACAGTACCGCACAAAGAACAATTGATTTATCACTATTTTTATGCTAATATTTAATAAAAACTTAAATAGCTAGTATTTCGCATAGTACCGTACAAAAAGGAATTTTATGAAAATTGATGATTTATCGAGGAATCAAAGAAATATTATTGCCATACTTGAAAAAGTAAAAGAGGGAACAACTAGTGAACTTACAAAAGAGCTTGGACTTCCGAGAAGAACTTTTTTAGATAATATTAACTTCTTAATTAAACATAAACTAGTAAAAAAATCAGGTTCAGGAAAAGGTACTTTTTACTCTAGAGTGATTATTAATGAATATATAGCAAAAGAGATCACAGTATTTAAAGAGGGTATTAGATTTGGAGTACTTCAATTTGGTGCAAATGGTTTTGAATTTACATATGATAAAAACTATAAAGGAGAGAAGCCTTCTGACCTTTTAGAAAATGTGCAAAGATCTGACCTATTCCCAGAGTTTGAGAATCTCATTCCTGAATATGCTAGAAGAGATAAGTTAGTAAGTGAATATGATACAGAGTATCTCTCTGAACTGCTAGTGTATTTAAAAAATACCCATGGTGCATATGATTTTGTAAATAGCTATGAAGAGAGTAAGTATGTAAGTGATTATTCAAATAGACCTTCTTGGTATAGTGTTAAAAATAAAATTCTAGGAAGCAATGATTATCCAAATGTTTTATCTGGATTCAATCTTAATATAGAAAAAGAAATATTAATAGCTAAAACAAAAGGTGAACACTCTGCCTTAAGTGGTAATCAAAATAAAGTAGATATTAATATTGATTTTAAAAATAGAGATATTGTAGAGGTTAAAAAAGATGAAGTTGCTTTATATTTATTAAAACCATATAGTGAAGATTTATCTAGTTATTTTGAGCAGTTTAAGAAAAAAGATAAAGGGTATTATCCTCATATTGCAATTAATGAACATCTATTTATGAGTTTTGCAAAAAATGAATTAGGTTTCAATGTACCATATACTGCATTAATAGAAGGGGAAAAAGAGTTTCACTATATTACAAAAAGATATGACAGGTATGAAAACTATAAATATCATCAAAAAGACTTTGCTCAATATCTTGGCATTGAAAGTACTCAAAAATATAAAACGACTAGTGAAGCATTATTTACTAAACTAAATGAAACTATATATAGTGAAGATGAAAAATTTGATGCATTGAGATTCTATTTTTACTCTAGTATTATTAATCATAGTGATCTTCATGCAAAAAATATTGGTGCATTAAATATAGGAAGAGAAAAGAATATACTTGCTCCTATTTATGATGTTATATCAGTTGGTGTTTATTATGGAAATAGTGATGCACTGGGATTATCTATCAATAGTAGATACTTGCATAAAAAGGTTAAGTTTAGAATTGAAGATTTTTACGGACTTGCAGATATTCTAGGAATCAATAAAGATAAATTTAAAATAGCTTCAAAAGAAATTTTAATTACTTTTATTGAAAAGTTTCCTGCATATATAGAAAGGTCTAAAGAGCTTTTAAAATACTCTTCGCTTGAAATTAACAATACTAGAAATGGATATACTAACTTTATAATCAAACTAGCAAATTTCTATAATCAAAAAATTGTTGAGTTCATGAAACTAGATATTTTAAGAGATTTGGAGATAGAGAAATACAAAGAAAAATTACAAGAAGACAAACTATTAAAATATACTAAACTAGAGTTAAGACAGATTCATGAAAATTATAAAATAGACAAGGATTAAGTTCTTATTTTTATTTAAACAGTACGTAATTTAAAGAGATTGTCCATAATTTTGTGCAAGTAACCGTTAGTTATTACAATTATATGATAGTGTATCTTTTGCTACTTTTCTTGGAACATTCTCCAAAAGTTACAGGTTGTGGGACTTGTAGTTTTATCTCAGAATTGTTTAATCTTTGTGTCTTAATTCATGTTACTTCTCCAATCTGGTAATTGATCATAAACAAGTTGGTTAGTATATTTTCCAACTGCACCAGGCATTTTTGGGCCAGCTTTTTTATATTCTCCCCAATTTCGTAATCTAGACATTTGAATATAAAATTCATCTGAAAATCATTTCGCCCATTCTAAGTATTCGTGAGAAATATATTTAGCTAGATTCTGTTGAAGTTCATCTTTTGCTCTTTCTTCTTGAAAACCTGTAATTTCATCAACAATTGCAACAATACCTACTTTTGCAAATGCAGACATAATTCCCAATAATCTATCCGCAGTTAGACTTTGATTTTCAGTGAGTTTATCATCATTTCTAGCTTGAATATAAGTCTTGCTCACATCTACAAAAAGACTTGATTCAAAAGAAATAAAAGCTGGTCTGATAAATAAGGCTGAACCCACTTAGATTTAAGATTTCTTAAAAGACTGGGGCACATCAAGCTCTAGATGTAATTCTTAAAGTTAAAGATAAACTATTTGATTTAATACAAGAAAAGAAAAACTTGAAAATTATGATAACTTAATAGAAAACTATCATAAAGAAATGCTTTATATAAAAAAAGATTTAATTAATACAACACAAATTGCTGAAGAATATAAAAAAGATATTGATCCATTTTTTTAAAATAAACAAGATTTCTTTCGAAACTTGCAAAAATATTTTACCCAAGCAGTACAGCAGTGATATCTTTTGACAATAATGATGGGGAAAATCATAAATTTATATTTCATGATAGTCGATTATATCATGGTATTGATGAAAAACAGAAAATAGAAATATTTAAAATAATTTATGAACTTTTCCATAATTCAAATAATCAATACATTGCATCAATTAATCAGAATCAGCTTACGGAGAAAAAAATTACTATCGGATGAAGAATATAAAAAAATATTTACAGAAAATATAGTATTAGAATTAACCGATGATTCAGATAGTGAAAAGTTATTAGGAATTAAAAAAAGAATAGGCGCAAAGAGAACAAAATAAAAATGAAATCGCAAAAAAACATTTTTATTTTATTTAAAAAAGAATTTAGATAGTAATAATAAACAATATTTAGTTGTAAATTGCTCTGATGTCACCTCCTTTAAAATAATATCACTTACATGTCCACCTTTAACTCCTAGAATAAAGTATAAAATTTTATACTTTACAGTTTTTATTTACTGTTCCTCTTGGAATACCTTTTTAATTCTTATAGGTATTCATGATTAAGTTTTTTGGCTAATATCTTATTATAAAGAAAATTATTTTGAAATAATAGTATATATATCTACGATTATTCCCTTTTTTGTTAATCTAAATTTTCTTGTTTTCTAAATACTTAAATAAAAAAAGTTTATTCTTACCTTCTCTCTAAAAAAAGAAGATAATATTTACAATTATCCATACTTTATTACTTAACTACTATGAATATCTAAAATATACGAATAAGTTTCTCATTAACAAACTCTTTAATACCTAGATGACCTAATTCACGACCATATCCAGATTTTTTAACACCTCCCATAGGCATACTTGAATATGTCCAAGACATTTGGTTTACAAAAGCAGTCCCAGCTTCAAGTTTTTTAGCCACTTGTAAACCTCTTTCGTTATTACTAGTGTATACTGAACTTCCAAGACCAAATAAACTATTATTAGCTACTTCAATAGCTTCATCTTCATCTTTTACTATAAATACATTAGCAACAGGTCCAAAAATCTCTTCATCAGATGCAGGAACACCTTTGGGAATATTTGTTAAAATAGTTGGTGATATAAATGCATTATTTCTTTCTCCACCAAGTAGTAGTGTAGCACCACCTTCAACAGACTTTTTAATTTGATTTTCTACATCAATCGCAGCTTTTTCATTACATAATGGACCATAATGCTCACCTTCTACACTTGGATCTCCAGATTCAAGATTACCTAGTTTTTCTTTAAGTCTATTCAAGAATTTTTCTGAAATAGACTCAACTAAAATAATACGCTTAGGAGAAATACAAATTTGCCCACTACCCAACATTTTAGTTACAGCTAAATAATCAGCTGTTTTTTCTATATCTGCATCTTCAAGTACAATAAAAGGATCAACTCCCCCAAGTTCAAGAACAGTTTTTTTAACATTTCTACCTGCTTGTTCTGCAACTTTAGAACCAGCTATATTACTACCTGTAAATGAAACACCTTGAATTCTATCATCATCAATAAGTATTCCTGCATTTTTTCCAGAAACAACAATATTTGTATAAACACCTTCAGGGGCTCCTGCATCAAGTATAATTTGTTCAAATGCGGCAGCAGACTGTTGTACATTTGAAGCATGTTTAGTAATAACTACATTTCCTGCCATTAAATTTGGTGCAGTACCTCTAGCTGGTTGATAAAATGGAAAATTCCAAGGTTGAATACCAAATATAATACCAACTGGTTGACTAATCATTGTACCTTCACCATCTTTTGTCACTAATTTTGTAGGTGCTAATAATTTTTCACCTTCTTGTGCATAATAATCAAAAATATCAGAAACTAAATCAACTTCTGCACGACCATGTTCAACTTTTTTACCCATCTCTTTAGCCATTAACATTGCTAAAGCTTCTTTTCTATCTCTAAATAATTCAGCAGCTTTTTTAAGAATAGTAGCTCTTTGTTCAAAAGAGGTATCTTTCCATAATTTATAAGCTTCATTTGCCTTAGAGATTTTATTATTAATTTGCTCTTTTGACATTTCTTCAAAAGTAGCTAATACTTCATTATTATATGGATTAATTGATTTTATAGACATTTTATTTTCTCCTAATTTTTTATTTTAACGATTTAATATAACATTATAAATTTTTGAAACTTTTTTATTATTACCATTGCTATATTAATCAAACTATAATGGCCTTCTCTTATATACTTTATTTATAATATAATTTCTATATCTTTTTTTAAAGAAAGAGGTTTTGTAATAGGAGCATATCTATCAATTACTTCTCCTTTTTTATCAACTAAGAATTTTGTAAAATTCCATTTTATTTTTTCACTTCCTAACACACCTGTTTGCTGTTCTTTTAAATATTTAAATAAAGGAGCTTCATTTTTTCCATTTACTTCAACTTTTGAAAACATATCAAATTTTACATTATAAGTTAAAGAACAAAAACTTTTTATTTCTTCTTCATTTCCTGGTTCTTGGTTTGAAAATTCATTTGAAGGAAAACCTAAAACCATAAAATCTTTGTCTTTATAAGTTTCGTATAATTCTTCCAATCCTTCATATTGAGAAGTAAAACCACATTTACTAGCTACATTTACAATAAGTAAAGTTTTACCTTTGTATTTTGACATTGATATATTATTTCCATCAATATCTTTTACATTTAAGTCATAAATATTCATTTCTAATCCTTTTTTCTAGTGTATATATATGCCCAAGCTATAAGTAATAACTGTATTGGCAATCTTATTAAAAGTGAAGTTTCACTCATATCGGGGAAGTCCGTGTGATTAAAATACATATTCACATTTGCAGGAAAAATTGCTATTAATAATACTATTATTCCAATAGCTGCTTTCCTAGTAGTTTTATTTATAAGTAATAATAGACCTAAAATAATTTCTAATACTCCACTTGAATAAACAATAAATTCATGAAGAGGTAAATAATCAGGCATTGCTTTTAAATAAAATTCTGTTTTTGTAAAATGTGCAATCCCTCCAAATACAAATAATATACCTAGTAGGTATTTAAATACGATATATGATATTCTTTTCATAATTTTCCTTTTTTAATTTTTAATTTTTAATTTTTCTAATTTAGTGATATCTAAGTTTTCTAGTTTGTTTTTTGTATTTTTAAGAAACAGTTGAAAATGTTCTTTTTGCATATGAACATCTAAAAATTCATTATTTTCCCATGTTTCGATAAAAACAAAACTATTTTTATCATCAATATTTTTATGTAAGTCATATTGTATAAAACCATGGTCTTTTTTATGAGTATTTTTATGTAAATTTACTAATAAAGAATAAACTTCAACTGTAAATTCTTCTTTAACTTTAATTTTTGCTACGATTGTTATTTTCGACATAATAAATTTCCTTTATTAAAATATATTTTCAACATGTTTTTTAAATAGTGCAATATCGTCACCAATAGTATCTTCTTTAAATATGTTATACATCCCAAATGAAGGTAGTGCTTCCATACCAAAGAATTGATAAGTTTTATGCATTCCTATTAATACTTCATCTACATTTTTACCTTCAAAAAACTGATCGGTATCATTAAAAGCATCTACAGGAGCATTCCATGTTGTAGAAATCATATATTTTGAACCATTTTTTAATCCACCAGAACCATATTTTTTACTTAAATCACTTCTTGTTCTTCCATCACCTTTACAAAGAAAACCGTTTGCATATGCAAAACCATATACTACATCTATATATTTTTTAAATAAAGCAGGTGAACTAAACCAATAAACAGGAAATTGAACAAAAATTAAATCTGCTTCAATATTTTTTTCTAATTCATCTTCTAAAACATAACCTTTTTCAAGTATTGTAGTTTTAACCTGATACCCCTTTTTAATTAAAGTTTCCTCAGCTATTTGACAAAGACTTTGATTTAGTCGTCCCTCTCCAATTCCTTCATATGCTTCATATGCATTTATAACTAACGCTTTTTTCATATAATTCCTTTTATTTTGTAGAGAATAATATACTTAATATACTTAATATACTTAAACATACCTTACATTACTAAAGGTATGTAATAGATAATTTAGAATACTAAGATACTTAGTATTCACTTCTAATTAAATAAAACAACTATATACAATCGTTTATAAGTATTTATACACATAAATTCACTTGTACTAGGTATCCCTAACTCTTCTTGCACTTGAAAAATATTGCAATCCCTAATCTTCCTGCCAAAAATACTAGAAATATTCCACCAAAATTGAATTTATTATGCTAATAATATATTCACAAGGCAATCACCCCAAATAGAACTAAGCTATAACTATAGGACCGAAACTCTATGTGAGATTTTTGGGTTGTAATTATTACAAATGACCGACATTAGTACAGAACAGAAAGTAAATACTCTCAAAATTTAGAGGAAGAACACTACTATGGGGATTTTAATAAAACAATAGCGTTAAATATAATTAGTACACTTTTATTAAGAGCAAGTAAAAAAGTAAACTACATATTTTACGATATAGTTTATCTTCAGATATACATGTATTATATTTGGTATAAAATTTAGTTTTAAGGATTAATTTATTAGAAATATTTTGTTTATATTCTAATTTTCTCGATGATTATTTTGCTTTTATCAGTATATTATCCTAATAAAAAGCTACTTTAATAGATATTTTGTGAAATTAATAAAACAAATTACAATTATTATGTACTTTATTGCATATTATATTAAAAAGTTTTTTCTATATCTTATTTGAAAGAAAGAGGTTTTATACTAAGTATATATTTATCTATAATGTCCCTACAAAAATGAATCTTCTATAAATTAATATTATATAATATGATTAATCATAGTTCTAGTAGCATTTAAATAATCAGTTTTATGCTTTTTCAAATTATCAATTATTATAGCGCCATTTAATCCAGATAAAATTACTTTTGCAAATAATTCATCTTTATTTAATAACATAAGATTTTTTTTAAGCCATTTTTCTAGATGGTTAAAAAACTCAATAACTAGAGATTTTATAGTTTCATCTAAATGATTACTTTCAATCGCAATTACACCACATAGACATAACTTTTCGTCATGTAACGATGCTTCATATAAATCGATTAATTTATTGATTCTTTCTTTTGGATTAGTAATATTCTGATTTATTTCTTCTAAATGTAAAAAAAACTCTTCATTATATGATTGTACTAATTCAAATATTAGTTTATCTTTACTTTTAAAATGATACATAACAGATGAAGATTTTATATTTACATCTTGTCCTAATTCTCTCATCGTTAACTTATGAATTCCCGACTTTCGTATAGTATTTATTGCATTATTTATTAATTTTTCTCTTATTTCACTCATTTAATTTTCCCTTGAATAGCAATTATAAGCTATTTTTATTAAATAAACATAAATCATATTTTTAAGTTTATATTTATCTAACAAGTGTTAGAATAAAATTAACCTAACACCTGTTAGATATATTAAATTAAGGATAAATATGAATACAATTAATAAAGCAATAATTATTGGTGGGACATCAGGGATGGGACTTGCTACAGCACAAAGATTAATAAATAGAAATATTTCTGTGACGGTAGTTGGAAGAAGTACAAAAAAACTAGAAGAAGCACAATCTTTATTAGGTAAAAATGCAAATACTTTTAAAGTTGATTTATATAATGAAGATTCATTAAATAAACTAATAGAAGAGATTAAAAAGAACAAATCACATATCAAATATTTAGTAAATGCAGCGGGTTGTTTTAGTCCAAAATTATTTTTAGAGCAAGACGAAAACGACTATAACAGATATATGGATATTAATAAAGGGACTTTCTTTATCTCACAAGCAGTTGCTATAAATATGAAAAATAACGGGGGAGGAAATATTGTAAATATTGGTTCTATGTGGGGAAAACAAGCGATTAAAGCTACACCATCTTCATCTTATTCGATGGCTAAAGCTGGATTACATTCATTAACTCAACATATGGCAATGGAATTAGCTGATTATAATATTAGAGTTAATGCTGTTTCACCTGCTGTTGTAGAAACACCAATCTATAGTTCATTTATTAATCCAAATAAGATTCATGAAGAATTACAAGCCTTTAATGATTTTCATCCTCTAGGAAGAATAGGAAATCCAGATGATGTTGCAGCATCAGTAGATTTCTTACTTTCAGATGAAACTTCTTGGGTAACAGGAGCTATTTGGGATGTAGACGGTGGAGTTTTTGCTGGACGCAATTAAACCAAATTATTAAATTTTATATAGGAAATAATCATGATAAATAATGTAGAACTAAATAACATAGAAAAAACAAAGAAGTATATTCAAGAAAATATATCCAATGGATTAACAAGATTAAATGCTCATCTTGATTGGATTGATGGCACATACAATAAAGTAACAATAAATGGATTTGTACCATTAGAGATTGATGAACCTATAGAATTTGGAGGAAAAAATCTTGCTCCAAATCCTGTAGAATATATTTTAACGGGAGCTGTTGGTTGTTTTGCAATTAGTTTTGAAATTTTTGCAAGTGAACAAGGTATTATATTAGAAAAAGTTAGTATTGATATTGATGCAAATGTAAATTTAGCAGTATTTTTAGGCTTAACAGAAGGTGAGAAAGGAATACTTAATCCTGTTATTAAAATGAAAGTAAGTAGTTCCGAATCTTTAGAAGAAATTCAAAAAATTGCAAATAAAGCTCTTCTTTCTTCTATTGTATTAAATAGTTTAAAAGCAAGTGTTGAGTTAGTAGTAGAAAAGTAGTTCTTCAAGAGTGAGAGTGTAAATGTAAAAGGGCTTATTTAAATAAGCCCTTTCCAATCTTCTTTTGTATCAATGTCAATTGCCACATTATCAGCTAATATAACACTTTTTACTAAATAATCTAATAAGAGTTTTTTTGCTCCCATATCACCTTTTAAATTTATGAGATCTGAAAAATATTTGTATGGAAATATAGTAGGTACAGCATACTGATTTTTGTATTCTGAACAGATAATAGTATCATCATATTTTGTAGATTTTTCTATTAGTTTTTTGAAGTGAAGTAGAGGAATAAGAGGTTGATCGCAAAGCATAATTATAACTTTTTTTGCAGTAGATAATTGAGATACTCCAAAAGATATGGAACTTCCCATACCTTCTCTATAGTTTAGGTTGATTATTATTTTTATGGGGAGCTGCTCTATCTCTTTTTTGATTATTTGACTTTTTGCTCCTAGTACAACTATAACATTATCACTAAATTTTAGTGCTTTTTGTACAGCTAAGAGAATAAGTGTTTTACCATTAAGTTTTAGTAATTGTTTAGGTTCTCCTAATCTACTAGATGTTCCTGCTGCAAGTATTAAAACAGCTAAAGTATCAGATTTTTTCATTTTTTAGAGCTTCTATTTGTGCACAAATAGAGAGTGCTATTGATTGGTGTGTGTAACTGCCAATATCAAGTCCAATAGGAGCAAAAAATCTTTTATCTTTTTCTAAATTAAATTGTTCTTTTTTTCTTTTCATATTATGTTTATTTCCCATCATACCTATATAGTTTATATTTGATTGAAGTAGAGCCTTTAAATAGGTGTCATCAGTTTTGGGATTATGACTTAAAATAACCGACGCATCATAAGAACTTAAATCTAAAGTTAAGATATCTTCTAAGTTTATAAGTTGTATTAATTCATCAGCTTCTTGAACATATTCTTTGTTGATTTTTATATCAACAACTGTTGTCTTCCAGGTCATTAAATTTGCCATAACAACCAATGAACTCACATGTGCACCACTTCCAAAAATCAAAAGAGAATAAGGTTTTTTTACATACTTTTTTATTCCTTTATAATTACTTTTATAATAAAAAGGGATACTTAAATAGTTACTTGTTCCATGTCCTGAAGATTCATCTTGAGCAATAGATTCAAAAGTTTGACTTTCCCTTGTATTTAAAACTTCTTTTGAAGTAGTTAATACTTTTTTTTGTAAAAAAGCACTTCCTAAAACACCTATAAACTCTTGATTTGAATTTACAAGCATTAAATTTCCTTCTTTTGTAAAGGTAGAACCTTTAGTGTTTGTAACTGATGTTAGCGCAATATCTAGTTTTTTATTTTTAGAGTTTTTTATAAACTCTAAAAATTGTTTATTTTCAAACACGCTTTAAGATCTTAGTTTTATAGGCATAGAATGATACCTTTTCCCTGTTGCATCAAAAAGTGCATTTGGTACAGCTGCTAATATTGGAGGTACACCAGGCTCTCCTATACCACCTATCTTTTCTCCTGAATTTATAATACTTACTACTACTTCTGGTGCATCTGATATTCTTGATACCAAATAGTCATAAAAGTTACTTTGTATTGCTTCACCATTTTGTATTGTGATTTTACTATATTTGAGTGCGGCTATTCCAAAGTTAATTGAGCCTGTTATTTGATTTTCAACATTTTGTGGATTGAATGCAAATCCACAATCGACACTTGCCCAAACTTTTTCTACTTTGAAATCATTTTGAGAAACTCGAACTTTTGCAACCTGCGCACAAATTGTTCCAAATGATTCATGAATAGCCACGCCATAGCCGACATTAGTTTCTTTTTTTCTATTTACCCAATCTGATTTTTTAGCCACATCCTCTAATATATTTATAAATCTTTGGTCAGTAAGCATATTGATTCTATATTCTATTGGATCAATACCAGCTGCAAATGCTGCTTCATCGACTATACCTTCAACAGTAGGTCCACTTTGAGTATGCCCAACTGATCTCCACCATAAAACAGGAATAGGAGAATTCATAGTATACGCTTGCATATCATGATTATTTATATCATAGGGATGATCGGCTAGTCCTTCTTTTTGTGCGCCATCTACTCCATTTTGATATCCAAATGCTTCAAAAGGAGAACCTTTAAAAATAGATTGTGAAACAATTTTTGCATCAAAAGAGCTAATTTTCCCTTGTGTATCTAAGGCAATTTTGACTTTATTTTTATATTTTGGTCTGTAATTACCCATTTTAATATCGTCTTCTCTTGTCCATAAAGTCATAATAGGATAGGATTCATCTTTTGCTACATATAAACCATCTAAAACAAAATCTGCATTTATCGTTCCTCTTCTCCCAAATGCCCCACCAAGATAAGGAGTATTATAGGTAATATTTTCAGCTTTTACACCAAGAACTTTTATAGCAACACCAAGTGTTAGAGTTTGGGATTGGGCAGAGGACCAAATAGTTGCTTTATCTTTTTCGTGGTGAGCTAAAAAACTTAAAGGTTCCATAGGTGCATGGGCTAAGAATGGAAAGTTGTATTCTGCTTCGATTACTTTATTTGTATCTTTAAATGCTTTTTGAGAGTCACCATCTTTTCTTATAGATGAACCATCTGTTTTCATCACATTAGAATACTCATCATCTAAATCTTTTTCACTTATATTCTCAAAAGTACCTTTATCCCATACAACTTCAAGTTCAGACAACGCTTCTTTCGCCTGCCACCAATATTGAGCAATAACTGCAATTCCTGTTGGTATTTGTTTTACTTTTATTACTCCATTTTTTTCTAAAGCTTTACTTGCATCATAACTTTTTATTTTTGCTCCAAAAACTTGAGGATGAAGGATAGCTGCATATTTCATATCATCAACGCGTATATCTATCCCAAATTCTGCTTTACCTGTAACCTTTGCCCAAGATTCTTTAGGATGACGAGGTTGAGGCTGTCCTATAAACTTGCAGTCTTTTAAATCTTTTACTTTAGGATTTTTTGGAATTTCCATAGTTGTTAAATCTAAACTCAACTCTCCAAAAGTAAAACTCTCTTTTGTCTTTTTATTAAAAACTTTTGAGTCTTTTGTATAAATATCATAGGCTCTTATTTTCCATCTTTTTGCAGCAGCTGTTATAAGCATCTTATTAACAGCTGCTCCAATTGTTCTCATCTCCAATTGTTTTCCAATGATAGAAGATGAACCACCGGTTATCATTAACGGACCAAAGTAGCTATTATAGATAGGATTTACAGTTGCAGGTTTAAAGTTTATCTTTTCCCAATCTACATTTAACTCTTCTGCAATACACATAGCTAATGTCGTATATGTTCCTTGTCCCATCTCTACTTGACCCATAATAAAGTTAATCTGATTATCTGATGTTATTTCAATAAAAGCATTTGGTTGAAGTGCTTTTGTTGATTTTGTATCACTAGCTCTTGATTTTGTAGGAAGATAAAAACCTAATACAAATGCGGAAGTTACAACTGATGTTGTTTTTAAAAAATCTCTTCTTATCATCTTATACCTCTACTGTTGAAGCTTTTATAGCTGTTTTAATTTTACTATATGTTCCACATCTACAAATATTTCCATCCATCGCTTGTATTATTTCATCATCATTTGGAGTTGGATTTGTTTTGAGAAGTCCAGCAGCATTCATAATTTGTCCTGATTGACAATACCCACACTGTACAACATCTTCTTGTACCCAAAATTTCTGTAGATTTTGTACAGTTTTATCTATAGTAGTTTCAATAGTTGTAACTTTATTACTCCCTACTTCACTAATAGGTGTTTGACAAGCTCTTACCGCTTTCTCATTTAGAAGTACGGTACAGGCACCACATTGCCCAACACCACATCCAAACTTTGTACCTGTAAGGTTTAGATGGTCTCTTAAAACCCAGAGGAGTGGAGTTTCTGTATCTATATCTATACTATATTCTTTTTCATCAACTATTATTTTATTTAACATAAATTTTCCTTTTTATATTGTAATTTTAAATTCAAAATCTGATTGTTTAATACTACTCATTATTTATCTTCTACTGACTTTTTCAATTTACTTTTTTTATTAAACAAAATAATAGCAAATAAAGAAAGTAGACAGCCTATTATTGTCGATTCAGCAATTCTTTCACCATAAACAAAATAGCTAGATACTATGGCACCTATTGGAACAATAAACATAAATACACCAGTATTATGAGCACCAATTTTACTTGCACTTACAAAAAATATTGCCATTGCAAATGTTCCAGCAAGAAGCCCATTAAAGAGTATGTTCCACCAAAATATTGAGTCATATAAGGTTATTTCAAAAGGATGATAAGGCAGTGCAAATATCATATTGGTAAAGGCAGTTACTCCAAAAAGAACTAATGTATAGAAAATAGGATCTACTCTATGTGAAATTTTTTGGGTTATAATTGTTACGAATGACCAAACAATAGCACACTTTAGAAAGTAAATACTATTTAAGTTTAAAAATGACAAACCTTCCATAGGAATCTTTAGTAAAATAATAGCCCCAAATATACCAATACCCAGTGCAATTATTTGTTTTGTTGATACTTTGGTACTAAAGATTATCATAGACAAAAAATAAGTGATTAAAGGAACCAGTGAAGTAACTATTGTTCCTCCATAGCCAGCATCCCCATGTGCAAGTCCTGCAAAAAACAAATAACTAAAGGCTGCACTTAATAGTCCAGCTAAAATCATATAAATAGATCCAATTAAATCAGTTTTTAAAGATCTTTTCATATAAAACATTACTGGTATCATCCCGATAAAAGATATAAAGTATCTCCAAAATGATGATACTTGAATGTTCGAGTGTTCAACTGCAGCTTTTCCTGAAGTCCAAGAAATTCCCCAAAGTAACATTGCGATAACCATTCCAATAAAGTATATACTTTTGTTCTCTTTTTTATACATTAAAATGCTATAATGTATGAAGGATCTATAATCTCTTTTTCGTTTAATTCATTTGCTGCTATAAATGTAAAATTAGGTGAACGTAATAATTCTCTTCCATATGCTACAAAGTCGCAGTATTTTTCCTCTAAAAGTTTTTCACCTTGTTTTGCAGTTGTAATCAATCCAACAGCAATAATAGGAATATTTAGCTCTTTTTTTATGTCTTTTGCAAAATCGGCTTGATACATAGGTCTTATTTCTAATGGTTTATTTGGTTTTTCTTGATTTCCACCTGATGAAACATGAATAGAATCAACTCCAACTTTTTCAAGCTCTTTTGATAAATAGATTGAGTCATCAATATTCCAACCCTCCTTCATCCACTCATCAGCACTAATTCTGACAATTAAAGGTAAATCGACTTTTTGTTTTAACTCTTTTGCTATTTCTAAAGTTAGCCTACATCTATTTTCTAAACTTCCACCATAAATGTCATTTCTTAAATTACTTAAAGGTGATAAAAATTCACATAAAAAATACCCATGAGCAGCGTGTAGTTCAATTGCATCATAATTAGCAAGTTTAGCTCTAATTGCTGCTTTGATAAATAATTCTTTTATTTTTTTTATGTCTTCTATTGTTGCCTCATTAGGCATTTTAAAAGGTTTCTCTTCACTAAAAGCAATTGCACTTGGAGCAATTGGAGTTTCATCTTCAACATTACATTTTCTTCCAGCGTGAGCTAGTTGTATTGCTACTTTTGCTCCAAAAGAATGCATTTGTTCATTTAGTTTTTTGTGTGACTCTATGAAAGAATCATCCCAAAGTCCTAAATCATTTGCTGATATTCTTCCTTTTGGTTCAACGGCAGTTGCTTCAAGAATAATAAAACCAACTCCACCAATAGCACGTGCAAGATAATGCCCCTTATGAAATGTTTTTAATTCACCACTATTGTCACTTTTATACATACACATAGGTGGCATAACAATTCTATTTTTTAATTTCAAATTTTCTATTTGACCTTCTTTTAATAATAAACTCATATAAATTCCTTTTTAATCTTTAAACTCAAACCCTTGACTTTTGTAATTTTTAGCAATTTTCCTAGAATAAATATTTTTATAATAGTTTGCTGTTTGTTCACAATACGATTGTAAATAATCCATATTATGATCCTCTCTAAACTGTTTCATCTGTTTTTCATAAGCTATCACACCATCTTTTACTTTTATATCACTATATTTATCTTCAAAAGAAAAACTATTTATAGGAACCCTTGGTTTTAATGGAGATTTAAGTGCTTCTTTTGTAGGCACACCGATTGTTGTAGCAACTATTGGAAATGTTTGAGGAGGAAGTCCCAATAATTCTATCATTGCTTCAGGTGCACTTCTAATTGCGCCAATAGCAGTTGTTCCATAACCCAAAGATTCAGCAGCTACTTGAATAGCATTTAGCATAATTCCTGCATCAACAGCACCTACTAGTACACCTTCTGCCGATTTTTCTATAAGCTGTGTTTCTCCAGCTTGTTCAACTGCAAAAGCTGTTCTGTTAAAATCAACTACTATTGTGATAAAAATATCAGCAGTAGCTACTTGTTCTTGTTTACCACAAAGTTCTGCTATTTGTTTGATTATTTCTTTATCTCTTGTATATACTAAAGATATTTGTTGTCCATTTATAGATGTTGGACATCTTTGTGCTGTTTTTATAATAAGATCAAAATCCTCAGGTTTTACCCTTTCACCAGTAAATTGTCGAATAGATTTTCTTGTACTTAGTTGTTCAATAACTTGATTCATGACTAGTCCTTTTTCTTTTTATGCTTTTTCTAATATTTCAGTAATAATTTCTTTTGAATACAATTTATCCATACCCCAAACTTTTGATGTCTCATATGCATTCTCTGCCAAAGCATCAATCCCTTCTCTTGGAATATTTGCATCACTAAGAGTTACTGGCGCTCCTATTTTTCTAAACCAACTTTCCAATTTTTCTATTCCTATATTTTCATCCTCACTATTAAAAATTTCTTTTGCAAATCTTTTAAATTGAGATATATTCTGTTCTTTGTACCATTTCATCCATGCAGGAATCACAACTGCTAAGCCTGCACCATGAGCTACATTGTATAAAGCTGAAAGAGAATGTTCTATCATATGATTTGGGAAATTACCACCTTTTGTACCTGCTGGCGTTAATCCATTTAATCCTTGTGTTGCAGCCCATGCAAACTCAGCTCGTGCATCATAATCATTTGGATTTTCTAATAGTATTTCTGTTGTTTCCATAATAGTTTTAATAATAGATTCAACAATTCTTGAATTAAAATTAGGATGCATGCTAGCAGTGAAATATACTTCTATCGAATGAGCAATAACATCTACAGCAGAATATGCTAAGTATTCTTTGCTAACAGTAGCCATAAATTCTGGGTTAATTACAGAAACAATTGGGTTTAATAAAACTGATGCAATAGAGTACTTTTGTTTTGTATCATCGTTTATAATTACAGCATTTCCATTCATTTCGCTTGCAGTTGCTGAAAGTGTCATAACAGTAAATACAGGTAAAGCTTCTGTGATTTGAGCTTTATTGATAAAGAAATCCCAAACATCACCATCATACTTAGTACCGGCTGCAATAGCTTTTGCGCTGTCTACAACTGAACCACCACCAACTGCTAAAATAGCTCCAATATTATTTTCTTTTGTCAGTTTGATTCCATCATTAACTTTACTAAGAAGTGGATTACTTACAACTCCAGATAGTTCTTTAAACTCAATATTATTTTTATTAAGAGACGCAATAATTTTTTGGTAAAGACCATTTCTTTTAACGCTTCCTCCACCATAAACCAATAATATCTTTTTAATATTAGCTTGCATTAAATATTCACCAATATTATTTTCTTTTTCTTTTCCAAACTCAATTTTTGTTGGATTGTAATACGTAAAATTATTCATTTTTTTCCTTTTTATATGTTTTATGGACAATATTATCTTTAATGTACTTAAAGGTATCTTACATTACTTTAGGTACCAAATAAGCATTTAAGTACTTTGAAGATATAATCGTTTTTTGAAAAGGATTAATATGTATTATGTAGATAATAAAGAATATAAATGTTCAGTTTCAGTAACAATGGATATTTTTAATGACAGATGGAAATTAGCTGTTATTTGGTATCTACTTGAATCTGATAAAAGATATAAAGAGTTAAGTATAGATATAAATGAAATAAGTCAAAAGACTCTTACTATTAAATTAAAAGAGTTAGAAGAAAAGAATCTTATTAAAAGAGAAGTATTTGCAGAAGTACCACTTAAAGTTGTATATTCACTTACTCCTATTGCATTAAAATTAAAACCAGTTTTAAGAGAGATGTTTGAATGGGGTATTGAATATGTTAAAGAAAATGGAGAAATTGTTGATTAGAAGGGAGATAGAGTATCCATTAGTGTCATAATCATTAAAAATTGATAATATCTTTTCAAGGTTGCATCCTCTGTCTTAATGGGAGTATACTATATTTTTAATTGAAACTGTTTAATAATAAAGAAGCTAAATGTTGATATTAATTAAGTGAAATATGCTAATACAAAAACTAAGAGAATTAGAAGAAGATGGAATAGTTCATCGTGAAGTTTATGCTGTAGTTCCTCCAAAAGTTGAATATTCAATGACAGAATATGGTATAACTTTGAAACCTATTTTAAAACAACTTTATTTATGGGGTGAAATTCATAAAGAAAAGAACCCTAATTAGATTACTTTTTTATCTCTTAGTATGTTTTTAGATACTGCGTATCGTTTTAGTAAGTTCTTATTTTTAGAATCAGTATCAGCTAGACTTTTGAATATTAAAAATTAAACGGTACATATGTATGAAAAAATAAGTGAGCAGTTTACAAGTGATAACTATTCACAAATTTGTCCTGAAGTATAGATAAATGAACGCACGTAGAGATGTAGACATCCATTAAATCGACTAGTATTTGTTCAAAGCTACTTTAAGATTAAAGAAATAAAAGACATAATAATAAATGTTAAAAGATGAAAAATAATTTAAAATTGAAGAGTAATTCAAATAATTTACTAAGGAGAGAGTGGATGAAAAGTTTTAAAAAAACAGCAAGTATTGCAGTATTTAGCTTAATCATACTATTTCCACTACATTTATTTTCAGATACGCTAAAAATAGCTACAGATGAATGGTGCCCTTACGATTGCTTACCAGGACAAAATGATGGGAAAGTTGGTTATTTAGGTGATCTATTAGTTGAAACTATGAAAGCAAGAGGTCATAAAGTTAAGTTTGTAGAAGTTAATTATACCCGTGGTTTAGAATTGGTTCGAGAAGGAGAATTAGATGGTACTATGGCTTGTTTTAGAGAAGAAGCACCTGATTTTATTTTTCCAGATTTTCCACTTGGAAAAAGTAACAGCACCTTTTTTACCCTTAAAAACTCTTCTTGGAAGTATATAGGAATGGAATCACTTGAACAAGCTAAGATGATCGGTGTGATTGATGGTTACGATTATGTTGATCCAACTGTGATGGAGTATCTTAATAAAAAACCAAATAATGTTTTAGCAATGAAAGGTGAAAAACCATTGGAAAGATTGTTAGAGATGTTAATTAGTGGTCGAATAACTACTATTATTGAAGATAAAAGTGTTTTGGAATATAAAATTGCTCAAATGGGTAAAGCAGATTTAGTAAAAATTTCTGGAGAAACAGACGTAGTTATTGATGTTTTTGCTAGTTTCTCACCAAAAAAAAAGAACTCAAAAGAGTATGCTAAAATTCTCTCAGAAGAAACTATAAAAATGCGAAAAGATGGACGGCTACAAGTTCTTTTGAATAAATATGGAATTAAAGACTGGCAGTCTAAGTAAATGATTATTTAAGTATGAATGCTCTATTAAAACGTTTTCGCCAAAGTATTGCTTTACACCTATTAACTACTATTTTTGGCTTTTATTTTTTTGTTGCAGTGGTGGTAACAGTTGTTCAACTTTATAAAGAGTATGAAGATACGAAAGCTAAATTTTTTAATGAGATTCAAACCTTGCCAGCTACTTTTAATCGAGGTATTGTTGACTCAGTTTGGACTTACAATAAAGAATTGTTGCAATCTATTTTACTAGGTATGCACAATTTACCAATTCTAGTGGGGATTAAAGTTGAATCGATTGATCATAAAATGGATTTACAAATTGGAGCAGTGCTCAACGAAAAAAATGAGATAACTTATTATGATTCTTCTGGAAAAGTAACCGAACAAAAAGAGTTTGGGTTTGGTACTGATACATTATTTAAGCATGTATTTCCTATAGATTACCAAGGAATAGCTTTTGATCATAAAGTACCTTTAGGCCAAGTTACATTATATTCCAATAATCAACTGGTATTTGATAGGGTTAAATATGGTTTTATTCTTATTTTAATCAATTCCATTATCAAAACAATTGCACTTTGGTTTATCATCTATTATTCTATAAAAAAATATTTAGGACAACCTTCGAAAGAGTTTACAACTAAAATACATGAGCAAGATGTACAGTCTCCTCAAGCTATTGATTTAAATATTCATTGGACAGATACAAATGAACTATTAATATTAAAAGATAGTTATAACGAGATGATTCAGCGTTTAAATAAGCACAAGATCCTTAGTATTACAGATAAGCTCACAGGAATCTTCAACAGACTAAAACTTGATGAAGCACTCAATGATGAATTTAACCGCAGTAATCGTTTCAAAAGTAGTTTTGGTATCATTATTATAGATATTGATTATTTCAAAAGAGTCAATGATACCTATGGTCATCTAGTTGGGGATCAATTACTTATTCAATTTGCCAAAATACTTAAAGAAAATATACGTAAAGTTGATGTTTTAGGACGCTGGGGTGGTGAAGAGTTTATGATAATATGTCCAGAAACTAATTATCAGGGCACTATCAAAGTAGCAGAATCCCTTCCTGAAATAATTAACAAATATGAATTTCTAACAATTGATAATATTAGTGCAAGCTTTGGAGTATCTATATATGATGGTGATGAAAATATTGATAATGTTATTGCACGTGCTGATGATGCTTTATATAAAGCAAAAGAAAATGGTAGAAATAGAGTTGAAGGTATGCAATAGTTATATCATAGTCTCTTACTTCTGGAACAGTTTTTACTAAAAAATAGCTTGTTCCAAAAAGAGTTGAATTGTGGAACATGTTCAATAAGTACAAGAGACTGTGAAAGAACTAAAGCCATTAATAACAGCAAATTAGATAAAATATAGATATCATAGATTAACAAAAAGGCTCAAAATGCCGAACTACAAAGAAGGATTAAACCGTAATCAACAACTTCTTTTTCCTCCCAGTTTAGATGAATATGTTGATGAAAATAATCCAGTAAGAGCTATTGATAGTTATGTTGATAGTATAGATTTAGCTGATGTTGGAGTATTTACTTGTAACAGTAGTTCTGAAGGTCAACCAGCATATCATCCAGCACTACTTTTAAAAATTTACCTTTATGGATATCTAAATAGTATTAGAAGTTCTAGAAAGCTTGAACGTGAGATTAAACGTA
>Ga0105357_10000108_pt1 | contig 36791 bp, 27 predicted proteins | sample GOMGulsemesocosm_4_FD_83660 | JGI IMG/M metagenome (GOLD analysis project Ga0105357, IMG submission 83660) | Methane-oxidizing microbial communities from mesocosms in the Gulf of Mexico - GOM15B Gulf of Mexico | ecosystem: Environmental > Aquatic > Marine > Cold seeps | place: USA: Gulf of...
ACGCCTACCTCAAGGACGTGCTAACGCGGTTGCCGACGCAGAAGGCTAGCGAGATCGAGCAACTGCTGCCGCATCAGTGGATGCCGGGCTGATCGGCGCAAGGTGTATTCCCCGTACGCTTACAATTTTAGTTTTGATGAGCTAGAGCAGATCAAGAGGGCAGCGGATATCTGCGGCCAACCGGTCTCGGAATTCATCGTTGACGCTGCGTTTGATAAAGCTGTCAGGACTATTCTGACTGACAAAGTGGCCTTTACTTCCGACGAAGCTTACCAAAAGGCGTGTCGTATCGTTCTAGGCTTGCACGGCAAAAATCAGGGCTAGGCCTAGTTTCTGCTCGAACGTAGCGCTGACGCATACGCGAGCCGAATACAACCAAAGTCAAACTCGATTGAGCACCATGCTGGGAAGCTAACAACGCAGCGTGCTGGCATCGTCATTTTCCAGCTGGTTCAGAGCACTACGATCTCTTCAGCGGACAACCAGCCTGCTTCAATGACTCTATCTTTCGCAATCTCTGGTTGAGAGCTGTAGACCACGATGGCCAAACTTTCCTCAGCACGACTGCAGGTGACATAGAGGAGCCTTCTTGTGCGTGATAGCGATGTGTCCTTACCCTCGCTCTCATTTTTCATGTCGGTCGCCGAAGCCGGTGTAACACCGAGCAACTTCTCATAGCTGAATAGAAAGCCGCCGGCCTCCTCATCGCTCAGGATCACCATCACCCGGGGGAACTCTAGGCCTTTGACACCCTGGTGGGTACCGTAGGGCGAAAAGCCATTTGCATAGCCTGCAAAGGCCGCCATCTCTGAGTAACGACGCCCTAGGACAATCCGATAAGCATGGACTTCAAGTGCGCGACGATCGGACGTTTCCGGTGCTGGATCTGAAGTGGCACCTTGAACCATTGCCTCAACCAATCGATCGGGCAACGCAAGCAAACCTGTATGCAGTAGGATTTGAGCCACCTCCTCAACCAAGGGATCGTTACCTTCAAGCATCTCGCAAAGTGATTGAGTCGCTACTCCAACAGATTCAAGTAGCTCGAATTGATTGTTGCCAGCCGTTTCCAAGTGTTTAGGATCAAGTAAAGGGGAGCGCAGTCGCACAGCTTCCATAAGCGTGAAATCATCCGAACGGGCTGCGGCAACGATTGGTGCGACCCCATCAAAGAACACCTTGAGGACGGGTAACGTACCGTCCAGCAACGCGGTATTCAGATGTTCAACGGCATAGAGTGGAGCGAACACTCCTTCGAAACCCATGCGGCGGGCAGCCATCTTGTGCTCCAAGATCAGCGTTTTGCGGCCTTCCCTGCCGGTCGCCCACTGAGCATCACCCGAGATCTCTGCCATTTGCTCAGCGATCTGGTCTTCTAAGCTAAAACCTTGCCCTGGTGCTTGCCCGATGCAGAACATACGCACCACACCTTGGGCAGCTCCCGATTTCGGTATCTGTCGATGATCATCCGCGCCTGCGCGGATATCGTTGATTAAATCGACAACTCGTATGGGACAACGACGATTGATGTGTTTCTCAGGCTTGGCCCAGTCTGGCGGTATGGCCTCGTAAAGCTTTGGCTTCCCGTCGTTGTAGATACGCTGCATCGTATCGCCGAGTAGTCCTAAGCAAAATCGTCCAGGAATCGCCTCCTGAGCTTTCAGAAATGCATCCATGAGCGAGCCGTTCGTATCTTGGCTTTCATCGATGAGCAGTACCGGGTGCCTATCCGCCATAACATCGAGTAAGGGCGGCTGGGGTAGAAAAGCTGCAGCCATCTGAATGACTTCACTGTGGTTCAGAGATTGCCTGCTTCGGTTGTCTCCCGTCGGGCTGTAGGTAAAGTCCGCAATTCCATCCAGGGACTCCAAACGACGGGCTTTGCTATCCCGGCTCGCTTGGTTAGCCAGGTAGGTCTTGTTCACTGATTTCGCCCGAACGAGCTTGTCGTCCAGTTCAGCGATGTCGCCCGCTAGCTTGGTACGCAACCATTCACGAATGTCGTCGTTAAAGCCCTTGATCATCTTCCAAGAGAAAGCATGAATCGTTGAAACCTCAACCAGCGGATCGTGCTCAAGTCGGCTCGAAATCTCCTCACAAGCTGCGTTGGTGTAGGTGATGATCGCAATTTGCCGGCCCTCAAATGTGAGGCGCTGACGCTCCCGCTCTTTAAGTGATTTCACTGCGACGACGAGGGAGTGGGTCTTTCCTGAGCCGGCACCTGCGTATAGGAAAAAACTGCGTGGCCTCTCTAGGTTAAGACACTCCTGGATAACGTCATCCGCAGTGGGCTTCATTTCATCGGAGGCATCCTTCCTGGCATTCATTAGGAAGTCACCTCGACACTGTCCGTCGGGATAATCAAGAGCTCTTTACTCTTCTTCTTTAACTTATCCTCTAACCAGACGAGCCCTTCCCGTATGTACTCTGGAACAGCTAACTTGGTAAAGTCAGGGTCTCCAAGCACCTGTAACGCGAACTCCGCCTTGTCACCTGATCTGAGCGCGTCGAACAAAGCCTGACCTAGATCGTCTGCAGTTGCAGAATCACGCAACGCTTTGGCGAAAGCCTTGGTCAGACCCCGACCTTGCTTCGTTGCAAAGTGCTGCACGTTGCTGAGCACCAGACTGTCCTCAAAGGTGTTGGGCAGCGCCTGATCTTCACCTTTAGTCTTGGGCAGAACAACGTTGATAGGTGTCTGATAAGCAATATGGATCGCAAACAAGTCGTCTATCTGCTGCGATTTTTTCTCCGCATCCAGAGCCAGCAATGTGTCGACATCATGCCCAATATTCAGGGCGGTGACCCAGCTGCGCAGGGTAGGATTATTGGTTACTTGTTTCGCCTTTCGCTTGACAGGTACCGCTGATTTCTTAAGTCCTGCGTCCAAATCCGTGACCACCAGCGTCACAATTCCCAACGCATCGACTAATGGTCTGAGGCGATGCGCGTGACTGCCTCCAATGTCCAGGATGGTGATGTAGCATCGGTCAAGGAAGGGAAAATGACTGCGAAGGAAATGCGGCATCATCATTCGCTCCGCAGCACCTTCTACCAAGATCACAGCGTCCGCGAAGAAGAGGTCGGCATGCTGCGCCCGGAGGTAACGAGTCACAAACTCCTTGGTTTGCTTGTGACGGTTTTTGTCCCCGAACACTGTGCTCAAGTTTGAGACGGTGGACACAGGGATGGGTACACCGGCCATTCCTGCGGGTAGCCTTCGGAAATATCGAAGGTTTGCATAATCCGTCTCATGAGCAACATGGCTGGAGTGTGAGCTGACCACCAGCTGTGTTTTGAGCCTAGGGTACTTCTTGAGAAGCGGGTCATTACATAGGACGTGATACGCGTGCTTGATAAAGGCTTGTTGCACTTGGACATGAAGATGAGCTTCAGGCTCCTCAACCAGTACGAGGTGGATCGGCTCGACACCAGCGTCGGACTGCTCCTCGGTACTTTTATACTTCCTCAGCCACTCATCCCGAAATGCCATCAACTGAAAAATCATTGAGATCAGGTTCTGATAACCGAGGCCGTTGGAGGTTTCGGGGAGGCGCATAGGAGGAGCTCCAGGCGCGCCTGCGACTGAATCCAATTCGAACAGAACCGCAGACTCATGATTCATACCGTCCGTAGGGGACAGCTGGGTTTCTACCCTGATCGCCGGGTCGGTATTATTCGGATAGCCTAGTCCGGCGACCTCTTCAAGGGCGGGCGCGAAACTGGAGGTTAGTCGGGAATCGAAGGCCGATTGTGCAGCTTGAATGGCCGTCAGCGCCTCTAGGTCCGAAATGTCAGGGCTGTCACCAGGATCCAGATGTCTACTGTAGTAAGCACGCAATTGCTCAGTAAGTTTTTTCCCTGAACCACCTCGTCCCTCAGTTATAGACTCCTCGGCGCTATCACCAAAGCCGCGCTGCGCATTAATCTCGTGAACGCGTATGAGATCGGTCAGTGGGTTGCTCTCCAGCGGACGTGCGTTCGCAGACAGAACTTGCGGGCTGGCGTGACGGGTATTGGGATCTGGTTCGCAGAGCTGCGCCGGATCAAGACGATACCAGCGTATCGTGAACATCGCCCCCAAGCGTCGGTTAAAGTAGTCATGCAGACTTTGCGGCCAAAGTGAAAGGTTGGGTGGAGTTTTTCCTTCCTCGGTCTTGTTCAAGATCTCCTGCAGCAGTGTTTTGACGCGATTACGCTCTTTCCGGTAATCGGTGAAGAGTTTAACCATGTCCTTGGGCTCAAGTCGAAAACGCATCCCGACGCAGCCACCCTTCCAGGCAAAATTGGGAATCAGATCCTTGATGTAATGCAGTTCCCCTTGCGAGGCTTCCACCCATAGATCGAGAGTCGGTAGCCAATGTGTCCACTGGTTTGCCTCTGGTATCTCGAACGTTTCGCCAGCCTCTTCCCACTCGACACCAATGGCATTAATGGTCGCGAGGTGAGCAAGCGTTAAATCCTGGAGGCGGAAAGCGCTCGCTTTCGAAAGCAGAAATTTACGCAGCGCCAACATCGCGGAGGACTTACCACTATTGTTGGCCCCGACCAAAAGGGTGGTGGTGCTTGCCAGGTCGATTCGAACGGACAGGAGCTTGCGGAAATTTGCGATCTCCAAGTGCTGGATCTGCATAGCCTCTTCCTTGTGACGGCTTAAGGTAATACGCCGGGCTGATGGATTCTAAGACTCTAACTCAGCAGCTCTTCTAGAGCAGTATCAAGGTTCAAAAAATCTCACAAAACCCCAAGCGACAGTACTGATCTCTGCACGGATAAAGGTTGAAAGAACCCTGATGATCCGAAGCAGAAGCAACCCTATTACATTCACCGGAAAGACGGAGAGCCAATGTACTTTGCTGGGATTGGTCAGTTCAGACGTGATGGAAGCGGTCCAAAGGAAGGTGATGGGTTTGTGATCATCACTACTGACTTGCCCCGGGCAAACCCGTCACTCGCACCCACGACTACAAGCGCCACGGAACCACATCGTTGTTCGCGGCGCTGAATATCGCTACGGGTGAGGTCATTGGGAGATTGAAGCGCCGCCATCGAAGCACTGAGTTTCTCGCGTTTCTCAAAGAGGTGGACGCTAACGTGCCAGAGGACATGCCAGTTCATCTGGTAATGGACAACTACGCGACACACAAGACCGACAAAGTGAAAGCGTGGTTGGCAGCGCATCCGCGCTACCAAGTTCATTTCACGCCCACTTCGGCATCCTGGTTGAATCTGGTTGAGCGCTTCTTCTCGACACTGAGCGAGAAATGGATCAAGCGCCAGGCGCATACCAGCGTGAAGGATCTGGAGGAGTCCATTGAGTATTACCTGTCCACTCACAACGCCAACCCTCGCCCCTTTCGCTGGCATCGAAAGGCCGATGACATCTTGGCGAGCGTCGGCCGTGCAGCCGAGGCTTTAGGCCGAAAAATATGAGTGTTACTTGCGAAACACCACACTAGGTTCTGTACGAAAAGTACCTAGTGTGACAGGTAACGCTTGGGCAGCATCATGTGTACCCCCTTGTTGCCATCGACGACCTGCGTAATGCGCAGGTCCCCGGCAACCGAGCAGAGCATATAGGCCTCTTCCGCCTGCAAGGTAGAAAGCCGCTGTACGTGCATGACCATCTCGCGCACAGCCTGGCGCGCCGCCTCATCAAGATCCTCGTTCAGACCAATGGAAATCAGATGCGTCTCTGATTCTGCAAAGGGTTGCTCCAGGTGCATATCACGCCTGACCGTCAGGCGGAAACGACCAGCGATCCCCATCTCCAGAGCCGTCAGGCACACCTCACCATCACCCTGAACACCGTGCCCATCACCAGCAAAGAACTGCGCACCCTCGTTGAATACCGGCAGGTAAAGCGTAGTACCGGGCTTCAGCTCCTTGTTGTCCATGTTGCCGCCAAACGCCATCGGCACTGACGACCCACAGCGGCCCCAGGCTGCCGGCGGTGCCACTGCCATGATGCCGAAGAACGGGTCCAGATCGATCTCCATACCCCACGGCATGGTTGTCACACCGCGTGCAAGATCAATGCGCGGCTGTACCATGCGCTCTTCGGCGAACATGTCCGGCAACGCACCAAGGGGCGGCTGGATGGCCATATAGCCCCAGTCCATGGTTGGCCAGGCATCGAGGATATCGACCTGCAGCACATCACCGGGCTGAGCACCCTCGACATGCACCGGCCCAGTGACAAAGTGCGGTCCGGGGCCGCGCTCCAGCCTGTCGATGGCCTCCAGATACTCTGGCGGCACCCGGCTGCGATCCGCCGGCAGGCATTCATGACCACCCGCCGGGAACGACGCCAGCTCGACCGTATCCCCGGAGCGAATACGCAGCACCGGCTCGATTCCGGCCTGCAGATAACCCCAGAGCATGCTCTGGTAACGGGTCGGAATCAGGTGATGCTGGCTCATCGATCAGCCCTTCACCGCGCCCATGGTCAGGCCACGGACGATGTGTTTCTGCAGCAGGAACACCGCCAACATCACCGGCACCAGAGACAGCGTACCGACAATCGCCATCGGCCCCCAGCGCACACCCTGGGTAGTGATCAATTCAGGCACCGCCACCGGCAACGTCTTGACCTGCTGACCACCCAGCATGAAGGCGAACATGAACTCGTTCCAGGCAAAGATGAAGCACAGCATGCCGGTTGCGACAATGGCCGAGCGCAGCAGCGGCAACACCACCCGCAGAAACACCTCGAAACGGTTGTAACCCTCAAGAATTGCTACCTCTTCGAGCGCCACCGGCAGGTCCTTGCAGAAACTGCTCATCACCCAGATATAGAACGACAGGTTGAAGGTCAGATACGCCAGGGTCAGCCCGGAATAGGTGTCGATCAGACCCATGTTGGAAAAGATCATGTAGAAGGGAATGACCATGCAGATCGGCGGCGCCATCCGGGTTGCCAGCACGAACAGGAACAGGTCATCGCGAAAGCGCAGCTTGAACCGGGCAAAGGCATAGGCAGCCGGGGTACCCAACACGATCACCAGCAGGGTACTGATCGAGGCCAGTGCGAACGAGGTGCCCAGATAGCCGATGAAGCCGTTGTCGATCACATAGCGAAAATGCACCAGTGTCGGCTCGAACAGCCACTCGGTGGGCCGCGCGAACATCGCCGAGTCGGGCCGGAACATGAAACTGCCGACCCACAGCACCGGGAACAGCACAATGAAGGCAATCACGATCAGCAACAGCGTCCAGAACACCGAGACCCGCTCCTGACGGGAGATCCGCTTGATCGGTTTGGCGGTAACGGCCGGGGCATGGCTTGCAGGTTGATTCATCTCGGCAGCTCCTAGAAGGCGTTCAGTTTTTTCTTGGCAACGTGGTAGAACAGCGAACACAGGATGAAGAAGCCGATCCACACCAGCACGGCAAAGGCGGCGGACTCACCGATACGCCACTGCTCGAAGCTCATCCGGTAGGCAAACAGGCTGGGAACCTCGGTGGAGGTGCCTGGACCACCGGCAGTCAGGGTGTAGATGGTATCGAACACCTTGAACGCGTCGATAAAGCGCAGCATGCCAATCACCACCATCAGCGGTGCCATCAACGGCAGCGTCAGGCGGAAGAACATCTGCATGGGTGTTGCCCCGTCCACCGCAGCAGCGCGGTACGGACTGACCGGCAACGCCTGCAAACCGGCGAAGAACGCCAGCATCATGAACGGCGTCCACTGCCAGACATCCACCAGCGCCAGGGCGATCAGCGCATAGTCTGGAGAGGAGAATACCGAGGTACCCGGCAACAGGCCGAAACGCTCGACGATGTTGTATGACAGCAGACCCCATGAGCCGGCGAACATCACCTTCCATACCAGGCCGACAACAATCGGTGCCATCATGGTCGGGATGAACAGCAACGGCAGAATCACACTGCGCCCCCATACCCGTTTGTTCAGCAACAGGGCGCCGCCCAACCCGAGAATGAACTGCAGCGGGAAGGCTATCAGGATGAACTTGACCGCCACCCACAGGCTGTTCCAGGTGCGCTCGTTATCGAGCAGCCGGCTGTAGTTGCTCCAACCGGCGAAGTCACCGATACGCCCGAAGTTGACCTGATGAAAACTCAGGTACATGGCGAACAGAAAAGGTACCAGGCTGACCACTACCAGCACCAGAAACGCCGGTGCCAGTAGTGCGTAGGGGTACCATCGGTTTTCCAATGGTTTCATAACGGTTCCGTCAGTCAGTCAACAGGCATGAACTGCACAGGGAAGAGACCTGACGCTGGCCTTCCTTCAACGCATCCTCGGCACTCAGGCGGCCAATACCAACCTGTTGCACCAGCGGACCCATGATGTTGTCGATGTCGAAGAAGTTTGGCGTTTTCGGCTTGGCCTGCACATGTTCCAGAGACGCGGCCATGGCCTTGTACAGCGACTGGCGCTCGGCTTCACGCATCACATCCAGATCGAACGAAGAGCGCCGGATCGGCACACCGCCACCGCCCATTTCCAGCAGTTTGGCCTGGGTTTGCTTGTCGACCATCCACTGCATGAACAGGTAGGTTGCCTCCGGCTTCTTGCTATGGCTGCTGAGCGCCATCAGCGATGGCTCACCACCTGCACTGCGGGCGTCGAGCAGGTCGGCATTGGCCGGAATGCCGCCATACACGAACTGACCGGCATAGGTGCCGCCATCGGGACGGTCCACGCCAAGAACAAAGTCGCTGAAGGCTATCGACTGGGCGGCAATACCGTTACCCATGACTGTCGGCACGTCGATCAATGAGTACTCAGCCTGGCCGGGCGGCGCGAACTTCCACAGATCGGCCCAGAACTGCACGGCGGCGATATTTTCCGGGGCATCCAGTTGCGGCTTGCCATTGGCATCAAAGACGCCACCGCCCCAGTTGTTCATGAACACTTCCCACACGGTGGTGAAGGTCGTACCACCAGGGATACCTTCCAGCACGATGCCGTAAAAATCATTGCGCAGGGTTTCACCGGCCAGCGCTTCACCAGACTTGCGGGTGAAGAACTCGGCGATGTCACGCATCTGCTGCATGGTTTCCGCCGGTGCCAGCGGGTAGCCATAACGGGCTTCAAAGGCCGCCTTCTCGTCAGGGTGATTGAGCAGGTCAGCACGCGCCCAGTAGATCTGGTTGTAGTTCCAGGTCAGGAAGCCATACTGCGAGCCACCATGATTGACCAGCGATTCATTGGCCGGCTCGATCAGGTCATCCAGCCCCAGATCGGGATTGGTCAGTGTGCTGTTGGTCTTCAGCCCATCGATCGGCTGCAGTACACGGGCGGCCAGCAGCGGCCCGAGTTGCAGCCCGTGCAGCATGATCGCGTCATAGTGGCCGCGCCCGGAGAACAGGTCCGCCTGACCACGGTTGATCACATCGCCGTGGCTGAGCAGTTCATATTCCACCTGAATGCCGGTCTCTTCGACAAACTCGGGCACCAGTCGGCGCATGGTTTCCTGCAGCGGCGTGATTTCATCGAGAACCCGGATGGTGGTCCCGGCATAAGGCTTGGCAGCCTCGGCATAACTCCATTGCTGCGCCTGCAATGCAGCGCTGTAACAGAATGCGGTTGCCGTGGCGATCAGCCCGGCGAGCATGGCTTTACTCTTGGCTTTGTGCATAGTCATTGCGGTCATGCCTCATCGTGAATGGTGGTAGGCTCGGATAGGTTCTTGTTATGCATGGGTGCCGCGGCGTCCTGTATCAGCGCGCCACTGTCGTGGTCGAACAGCAGTACATGCTCGACCGGCACGCCGATCTGCACACTGCTGCCCACGGTTCCTTGAAAACCCGCCGGCATCTTGGCCTTCACGTGCACCCCGTTGACCTCCACGGTCACCAGGGTGTACTTGCCGAACGGTTCGACGGTATAGATCTCGCCCTGCAGGCGGTTCGGCGCAGCGCCGTCATCCAGCCGGGTATGCAAGGGCGGAAAGCCGATGGTCAGACGCAGTTGGCCACTGGCCTTGAGGCGTGCAAGGAAAGCGTCACTGACCTGCATACGCGTGCCGTGGCACAGCACTTTCAGGCCATCAAGTTCCTGCTTGAGCCAAACCTCGACCAGATTCATCGCCGGATCGCCGAGCAGGCGCGCAATGCTGGTATTGGCCGGCGCGGCATACACCTGGCGCGAACTGCCAATCTGCTGAACCTTGCCGTCAATCAGCATGATCACCCGGTCGGCGACCGCCATGCCCTCCAGCGTATCCGGCGTCAGCCATAGCGTGGCCTGATCCAGTGCCCGCTGGCGGCGGGTAATTTCGCCACGCAGACGGTGGCGCAACTTGGCATCCAGATGACCGATGGGCTCATCGAGAATGAACAGACTAGGGCTCTGCACCAGCGTGCGGCACAGTGCGACCCGCTGACGTTGGCCACCGGACAGCTCGGACGGACGCCGCCCGGCAAGATGGGCGATGTCCATCATTTTCAGCATGCCTTCGACCCGCGAACTGATCTCGGCGGTGCTAAACAGACCTCGGTGGGATGGAGCCTTGAGCGGCGAGGCCACATTGGCGAATACATCCAGCGTTGGGTACAGCGCCAGCGACTCGAACATGTGCGCCACACGGCGTTTCTGCGCCGGCTGCTCAGACAGCAGCGTGCTGCCCAGATGAATGGCCCCCTCGTCCGGCACATCCAGACCGCTGATCAGGCGCCCCAGCGTGGATTTACCTGCTCCCGAAGGGCCACAAACCGCAATCACCTCCCCCGGTTCGGCAACGAAGGACACCTCTGCCAACGCCTGAACCTCACCAAAGTGTTTGCTCACCGCCTCAAGGCGCAGCGGCTCACCGCGCTGCAGGGATGAAATGTGCACAGTGTTCGACTTCATGGTGTCTCCAGCAGCAGGTTGCGACCCGACTCTTTGCAGAAGTAATGGAAATGCTCGGGCTCGAGACCCACCTGCAGGCTGTCGCCCTCTGCCAGCAGCAGCGGCGCTGGCGCTTCGGCAACTATTCGTCCGATAGCGGTATCGATGGTCACCACATCGGAGTCACCACCCGGCTCATGGGCGTAGACCTTGCCATCCAGAAGCAGGGAAGCCTGAGAAGGGTTGATCAATACCCGCTCAGGACGGATACCGATCACCAGGGCAGCGCCCGTATCCCGGCGTTGCAAGGCATCCAGTACCTGGTCACCGGCAGCGAAGCGGCAGTTTTCGGCGAACTGCACCCGTGACTGCCCGAACAGCTCTCCGCCATAGTTGGCATCCAGCAGGTTCATCGGCGGCTCACCAATAAAACTGGCCACAAAGATATTGGCCGGACAGTTGTAGATCGCCGTGGGTGTATCCACCTGCTGCAGAACGCCGCGATCCATCACCGCAATGCGATCAGCCATCGAGATCGCCTCGTTCTGGTCATGGGTCACCAGCACCGAGGTCAGTTTCGAGGTTTGCTGCAGCCGTTTGATCTCGGTGCGCAGTTGCACCTTCTGGTCGCTGTCCAGATGGCTCAGAGGTTCATCGAACATGATCAGGTCGGGCTCACGTACCAGCGCCCGACCAATCGACACCCGCTGCTGCGCGCCACCACTGAGTTGCTGGACCTTCTCGCCGCTGATGTCTCGCAGCGCCAGAAGTTTCAAAACCCGCTCGACTCGCTCGCTGATCTCGGCCCGGGGCATGCCACGGATCGACAGTGGGAAGGCAATGTTGTCGAACACCGACAGGTGCGGATACAACGCATAGTCTTCAAACACCATCGCCACATTGCGGCTGGCAGTATCCAGATCCGACACGTCCACATCATCGAAGAAGATCGCACCGTCGCTGATCGATTCGATCCCGGCGATCATCTTCAGCGTGGTCGACTTGCCACAACCCGACGGCCCGAGCAGAGCCAGCATCTCCCCACGGTTGCACACCAGGTCTATACCGGGAATGGCCAGCGTGGCGCCATCATAGGACTTGGTCACCCTCTCAAGTCTGACTTCTTTCATCAATCAGCCTCTAAATCACGGAAACGGGGCATACCCCAAATAACATCGATAAACACACAGCAAGAAAAGTACCAGTTATTTTTTATCTTTAATTTTCAACAACTTGATAAAAAATAATATTGCATAAATAAAAATATAAGAGGTCTACCACCTATATTTTCATCCCAAAAAAATGCGGCATACCTCCTAATGCACCGAAGCAGTGCCATTCACACAGAGTGCGAAAGAAATCAGAGGGAAACCGCAAACCACCCCGGCAGCCCTCACAGGCGCCGGTCAACAACTGCCTTACAAACCGTTATCAGCCCTGAGCATGTCTGCCGCACGCTGGCCAATCAGTACACAGGGCGCCATAGTGTTGCCGGTGGTGATATCCGGCATGATCGAGCCATCGGCTATGCGCAGCCCTTCAATGCCATAAACGCGCAAGCGTCCATCGACCACGGACATCTCGTCGGTACCCATCTTTGCCGTGCAGGTCTGGTGAAAATAGGTACCAGCGGCATTGCGCAGGAAGTCGAGCATGTCGGTCCCATTCAGCGGACCAGGCATCAGCTCGCGTTTGACGAAGGGGCGCAACGCCTGTGAATTGCCCAGCTCACGGCAGATTTCGATGCCCTTGAGCAGCGCCTTGACGTCCCGCTCATCACTGAGGAAGTTGGCCTCGACCCGCACCGGGTCGCTGAAGCGGTTACCGCTGAGCAGCACCTGCCCCCGGCTGTGCGGGCGCACCAGTCCCGGCGCCAGGGTCCAGGCCAGGCTGGGATCAACCGGCAGGCGGTATTGCGGGCGGGTAATCTCGCTGCCGAAGGCGCACTCTTCCAGCATCGGCTGCAAATCCGGGGTGGGCAGCGATGGATCACTCTTGGCAAAAAAGGTGAATTCCGCCGAGTTATTGCGCGGCGGCTGTGGCTCCGGATACTCCCAGCAGCATCCGGCAACCAGGATGTGATCCTGAAAGTTGCGGCCAACACCCGGCAGGTGCTGCACCAGATCGATGCCATGGCCAGCCAGCGACTGCGCATCACCAATGCCCGAGAGCATCAGCACCTTGGGAGTATTGATTGCCCCCAGCGACAGCACCACCTCATGCCGGGCAGCAATCTCGATCTGCTCGCCATTACGCCGCAGGCGTACACCACTGGCCCGTCGACCCTGCAACAGCACCTGCTCGACGCAGGCATCCAGCATCACGGTCAGATTCGGCTGCGCCATGCGCGGACGAATATAGGCAGTGGCTACCGATACCCGTTCACTGTCACCCACAACCGGCACATTGGGTATACCTGCTGCACCGGGCCCCTCCACCGCAGCGCCGTTGAGATCATCCACCGCACGAATGCCCAGGCTGTCTGCCGCATCACGCAACGCCAGCGCCACCGGATTGGGATTGACCGGATGGGTCAGGTAAAAAGGCCCCTCGGTCCCCCGGCGCGTCTCATCCGCCGGCCCGACCCAGCGCTCGATACGCTTGTACACCTCAAGAACCGACTGGTAGCTCCAGCCCTGATCATCCGCTGCACTGGCCCAGCTATCGAAATCATTGCGATGCCCGCGTGCCCAGACCAGACCATTGACGCTACTGCCACCGCCCAGCACCTTGCCCATCGGCAACGGCGGCGAACGCCCGTTGAGTGCCGCGCAGGGCTCGGAGCGAAACTGCCAGTCACGCTCACTGCCGATGTTCTGCATCCATATCCGCGCATCACGGGCCTGCTCGACCCGCTCATCACCACCAGCTTCGATCAGCAGCACGCTGACATCAGGATTTTCCGCCAACTGGCTGGCCACTACGCCACCCGATGCGCCACTTCCACACACAATAAAATCGTATACCTGCTCAGCCATGACTCCTCCCGCTGGCGAATGAACCAGGCCGGAGCACCTTTACGGATCTCCGGAGCTGCTGTTGGCTTGAGCAAAGGACATGCCAGAACATCTGCCCAGCAGCATCGGCCAGCAGGCATCACGGCTGCACCGGCACTCTCACCGCCCAGCCACGGCCATCGCAGCGCAGATCACGCCCAGATAATGCGCAAAAATATGGGGTATGCCCCATACATGGGCAAATAAAAATCGCTATCGGCAGAAAATACGCGGTTTTCAGGGATGGTACGTTTCCTGCTTCTTTTACCAAGAGGATCAACAAACCCATCAGACATAGAGAGCAAAAGCCATGCACAATGTCGCAGAGATTAGCCAGACCAAGAGCCGCATACGGCCGTTCTACATCAACGGTGAGTGGCGCGAAGGCAGCAGCGCAGAAGTCGACAACAACTACAACCCAGCCACCGGCAAGGTCTGTGCTGTAGTCGCTCAGGCCAGTGCAGAAGACGTGGATGAGGCCATCAGCGCCGCCCACGCCGCACGCCATGGCTGGGCGAAACTGCTGGTCAGCGAGCGCGAAGCCATTCTGCTCAAGGCCGCCGACCTGATTGCCGAGCGCGCCGACGAAATACGCGACATCATCATCGAAGAAACCGGCTCCACCCTGCTCAAGGCACCCTGGGAAGTCGGCTATGCCATCGACTGCCTGCGCTCCGCCGCCGCCTGGACCCGTCAGGCCCACGGTGAAACCTTCCCGACCTGTTCACCCGGCCAGATCGGCATGACCGTGCGCCAGCCGCTGGGCGTGATCGCCGGCATCGCCCCGTTCAACTCACCACTGCTGCTGTCGATGAAGAAAGTCGCCTTTGCCTTGGCCACCGGTAATACCTTCATCCTCAAGCCATCCGAGTTCGCACCACTGACCGGCCTGGCTCTGGCTGAAATCTTCGAGGCCGCTGGTGTGCCCAAAGGCGTGTTCAACGTGGTACCCGGCTCCGCTGACAATGTAGGTAAGCGGCTGGTTGCCGACCCCCGCGTGCGGATGATCACCTTCACAGGCTCCGAACGGGTCGGCAAACTGCTGGCCGCAGAATGTGGCAAGCATATGAAGAAGGTAACCCTGGAGCTGGGCGGCAAAAGCCCGTTGGTCGTGCTCGACGATGCTGACCTGCAATACGCCGTCGACGCTGCCGCCTTCGGCATCTTCTACCACCAGGGCCAGGTATGCATGGCCAACTCACGGATCATCGTCGAGCAGGGCATCTATCAGCGCTTCTGTGAAGCCTTCGTGGAAAAGGCCAAGGGCGTAGTGGTTGGCGACCCGCGCCACCCGGACACGGTGGTCGGTCCATTGATCCGCCCGGAACAGTGCCAGTTCATTGCCGGCCAGATCAGCGAGGCGCTGGACAAGGGTGCCAGCCTGCTGTGCGGCGGCACCTATGAAGGCAGCTTCTTCCAGCCAACGGTGCTGACCGGCGTCACGCCGGACATGCGCATCTACGGTGAAGAGTCATTCGGCCCGGTTACTTCGATCTACTGCGCCCGCGACTTTGATCACGCGGTGGAACTGGCCAACGATACCCACTACGGGCTGTCTTCGGCGATTGTCACCAATGACCTGCAAAAGGCCATGGCGTTCTCCGAACAGTCCAACGCCGGCATGATTCACATCAACGACACCACCATCTCCGATGAGCCGCACATCACCTTCGGCGGCACCGGCGACAGCGGATTCGGGCGCGAAGGCGGACGTGCATCGATGGAAGAAATGACCGAGGTGAAATGGGTCACCATCCAGACCGGCAAGCGCGAATTTCCGTTCTGAATGCAGCAGGCAGGTGAGCCGAATACCGCGCGGAGATGGCAGCCGGGGAATCCGCCACCCTACCTCAGACCGTCGGCGCACAAGGATGTGCGCCGTCGAGCCCCATGGATGGCTTGTAGCGTGTCTGAGGTAGGGTGGCGGATTCCCCGGCCAACACCGATTTCTCCATCTACAAGCTATCCAGACAATCGCACCCTACCAGGCCGCCACTGCCCCATCACTGCGAGGATCATGCCCACCTTCAAGCAACCCGGAAGGATGCCGCAGGATCGCACCGGCATGGCCCATGCTTTCATCGTAATCAGCCAGTACCTCGACCTCATGACCCATGGCCCTGAGCGTATCAACCGTCTGCGGTGAGAAGCGCGCCTCCAGTTTCAGCGTTTCACTCGGGTTGCCCCAGGTGCGGCCCAACAACCAGCGTGGGGCATCGATCGCCGCCAGCGGGTTCATGCCAAAGCTCGCCACCCGGCTGAACACCGCGCTTTGCGACTGCGGCTGGCCATCGCCACCCATGTTGCCGTAAACCATAGTGCGTCCGTCGCTGAAGCGCGCCAGAGCCGGGTTCAGTGTGTGGAACGGCTTGCGGCCGGGCGTGTAGGGGTTGCGCGCCTGCGGGTCCAGGGCAAAGCTGCAGCCCCGGTTCTGCCAGTTCACGCCGCTTCCCGGCAGTACAATACCGCTGCCAAACTCATGGTAGACACTCTGGATAAAGCTGACCGCGACGCCCTGCTCATCAATCACGCCCATCCAGATGGTGTCCGCCGGCCCCATGCCCTTGCCCCAGGGTGCCGCACGCTGCGGGTCGATATCTGCCGCCAGCTTCGCCAGCACCTCAGACTCAAGCAAGCTCTGCGGGTCAATGCTCATGTACGCCGGATCGGTAATCTCCCGGTCACGCACGGCAAACGCCTGCTTGGTTGCTTCCACGCAGGCATGCACGAAGGGCGCACCCAATGGGTCCATATCCGGTGTCAGCAGATGGTCCAGTTGCCCTAGGATCATCAGCGACACCAAGCCCTGAGTGGGCGGCGGGAAGTTGTACAACTGGCCCAGCGAGTGCTGCATGACCAGGGGTTTGCGCAACTGCGCCTGATGAGCCTCAAGATCACCCAGGCGCAGCGGGCTACCAGCCTGCTCCAGTTCAGCGGCCAGCGTACGCGCCAGATCGCCACGGTAGAAATCTTCGATGCCACTGCGCGCCAGATGCTCCAGCGTATCGGCCAGCTTGGGCAGAGTGAAGCGCTCACCAGCCTGCGGCACCACGCCACCCGGCAGGAAAGTCTCGGCAAAACCGGCAATACCTTGCAGTTCCTCTTGTTTTGCTGCGGTACACAAGCTCTGGCTACGCGTGACAGAAATGCCGCGGCGGGCATAGTCGATGGCATCGGCCAGCAGCCGTGATAACGGCAACTTGCCGGACAACTCGGCCTGCGACCACTGCTGAGCCAATTGCCAACCCGACAGCGTGCCAGCCACCGTATTGGCCGCCAGCCCGCCACGAAACGGAATACTCGACAGACCCTGACTGCGATAGTCCTCCAGGGTAATGCCCTGCGCCGAGGCACCACAGCCATCGACTGCCACCGGATCATGCCCGGGCCGCGAAATCAGCCAGAAACCATCCCCACCAATACTGTTCATGTGCGGATAAACCACGGCAATGGTCGCGGCTGCGGCGATCATCGCCTCAACAGCATTGCCGCCTTCGCGCATGACCGCCATGGCACTCTGTGCCGCCAGGGAGTGGGGAGCAACCGCCATGGCGCGGGAACCACGGCTGGGATTGGGAACGAACGCCATAATCTTGTTTTCCATTTCAACGGGATTGAGAACAACGGTACAACCGGGCAGCCAGGCCCATGACCTGCTCGTCAGCAAAGCGTGGTCCGAGCAGCGACAGACCTACGGGTGCACCGTCAATACGAATCCAGGGCCAGACTACCTGTGGCAGTCCAGCCAGACCGGCCATGCACAGCAGGCGCTGGGAGCGCGCACGGGTGTCCTGCACCTGCTCGGGCAGCGCATCCAGACGTGGCGCCGATCCCGGCACCGGTGGCAGTAGCATGTACCCATCTGTACCAAGCAGGCCTGTCAGGCATTGCTGGGCCTGCACCCGCCGAGCCGAAGCCTGCGCCACCTGCTCCACCGACACCTTGGCGGCCAGTTGCAGACGGCTCTCGACATCGGCACCGAACACCGCCCCAGCCTGCTCAAACCAGCGGCCATGCTGCTGCCAGACTTCCGCCGCCTGCAATACGCGCAACGCATCGGCCCAGTCTTCCAGCGCCAGCCTGCCGCCAGGAATATGCTCAACCTGAACGTCAGTGTGTTTCAGCCAGTCGGCAAAGGCCAACCGTACCGGATCATCCAGCATGGCCAGCACATCATCGCAGACCAGCAGCCTGCCAGCAGGCGGTTCAACAGCAACGCGGCTATGCAGCAGTTGCTCAAGACCAGCGCTCAACACCTCGGGGCTGCGGGCAAACCAGCCAACGGTATCGAAGCTGTGGGCCAGCGTGAAACAGCCCTGGGCAGCCACCCGGCCATGACTTGGGCGCACGCCCCAGACGCCACAGTAACTGGCCGGCAACCTGACCGAGCCGCCGCAATCGGTACCCAGCGCCAGATCGGCATGACCGGCTGCCACGGCCACCACTGAACCGGAGGACGAGCCCCCCGGTAGTCGATCCGGGGCAGCCGGATTGCGCGGCGTGCCGTAGTGCACGTTGATACCGGCCAGGCTGTAGGTCAGCTCATCGGTAACTGTTTTACCGACCCATTCAGCCCCGGCGTCCAGCAACCATTGCACTGCCTGTGCGCTCTGTCCGGCCACCGGCTGCTCTGCCAGCCAGGCCGGGTTACCAGCGCCACAGCGCATGCCCTCTACCTGAAATACATCCTTGACCGCCAGCCTTAGTCCCTTGAGTGGCCCATCGACCAGCGCATTGCTTCCGGGCCGGCGGGCAAATCCGTCAGCGACAAAGGCGCCATCATGGCCCGCCTGCAACAGAGAGTTCATGGCGTTGCCCAACTGACATGCGCAGCAACGATCCGCCAGGCACCATCAACCCGTACCCAGCTCTGGGTCTGGCGCCCCAGGCGGGCCACACCGGGGCGTTGAAAAACGATATTGGCCACGGCAAAGTCCTCGCCAAAGGTGGTTACCGAACGCTCCAGCACATGCCTGGCCAACTGACCGCTGTCAGCCCGCACACGGCGGAAGGCAGTAATTGCAGCATGCCCGTACAGGTGCTCGCTGGCACCATAGCGCAAGGTGTGTGGGCTATTCCAGAACAGCCGGTCCAGTTCATCCAGATGATTACCGGTCAGCGCCCGCTCATAGTCATCTACCGCCTGATTGAGCTGCACCAGCACCTGCGGCGCATTGACCTGTGGCGACTCGGCCCCGCCTTCGGCAAATAACGCAGGGTCGGTCAGACATACACCACGCCCAAGCAGGCCCTGTTCACCAGCCTCATCCAGCATTGCCAGCGCTACCAGTGGTGGACACGCCTGCTGACTGGCAAGCGCTGCATCCAACCCGGTACGCAGACCAAATCCGGCAAACGCCGGATGCTGGCCACGCAGGCAATCCATATTCGGCTGCCAGCCCGGCGGCAACCAGGGAGACATCAGCTCAGCAATCGCCTGCGCATGCCCCCAGGCCTGGGCACCGAAACCGGCAGCATCGATCACCCCACTATCACCCAGCATCGGCGCGGCCAACGTATCACCCTCGTGCAGACGTGGCCCATCCGGGCGGCGCGCGGCGCGGGTCAGCCAGTGCTGCGGCGCACCGGACAGCCGAATACCCACTTCCTGGCCATTGCCCGACAGACCAATGACCAGTTGATCCGCACCACAGCCAATGCTGGCCCGCAACATCAAGTGGCAGGCAGCCATCCACAGCGGCAGAAAGAACAGTGGAGCACTCTGCAGTACCTCAGCCACCTGCGCCGGCAGGTCCTGCTGCGCCAACCGATCCAGCAGCGCCAGCGTCGCTCCACTGGTCTGCGCATGCAGATCATCCCCGGCCAGCAGTCCCGCCTGCGCCAGCGGAATCAGCTCGATCCCGTCGGTAGGCAGGCATTGCCCAAAGGCCACCGCCAACTGCTCGTCGCGAAAGCGCAGACGTTCAAGGACTGCCGGGTCAGCGCTGCCAAAGCGAATCTGCGGCCCGCTGCCACTGGGCAGCAATGACCAGCAGCGGCCACTGCCCTCGGCATCCACCACTTCAACCAGAGGCGTTGAGGGGGAAATCACCGCCGCCAGCGGTGTCACCACATCGTATTCCTGAGCCGGGTGCAGGCGCACTCGGCCATCCAGAATCATTTTCCGTGCACTGCCCAGATCCTCTGCCCACCCCTCATGCACGCAGCACAGGGCTGCCGAGGCAAGGATCGGCGCACTAGGTCGTATCGGGTTGGCAAACGGCGGACCAGCATGCAGCAGACAATGCCGGCCCAGCCCAACCGCCTCGGCAGCCGTAACGACCCCGCTCCACACCGGACGCACTGCGTACACGCATTGCAGTGCGCGCTCAATGTTGTCCGCCTGTATGACTGCTGCCGTCATTGCCTTACTCCTGTGCCGTTCATCTCACAGAGGATGGGGAACCGGCAGGATCTCCGCCGTTGCATCAAAGCGCCGGCCAGCCCGCAGGCAGAACAACGGCTGCAACATGCGTTTGGCAACCACTTCAGTTCCTTCGTTATCGCGTAGCAACCATTGGCCTGCCTCATCCGACAGCACTGTGATATCCGCCTCACGGCCAACACCAAGCGAGCCAAGGGTATCGGACATACCCAGCAGCCTCGCAGCATTGCTGGTAGCCATCGGAATCACCTGCTCCAGCTTAAGGCCCAAAGCCATCAGACTGACCATTGCCGAGACAAGACTGAAACGTGAGGTGCCGGTGAACAGGTGTTCTTCATCCGGATGCTCGTCTTCCTCCGGCACACCGGCAGGTGCCAGTACCGAGGTGTTGTAGCCATGCATGTCGGCGCCCAGGGTATCCGGCACCACGCCCGCCTCAAGCACCTTGGCGGCCATCTTGTAGCTGAAATGCGAACCATGCCCGACATCCACCTTCAGACCCCGCGCCAAGGCCTCGCTGACCAGCGGATGCACCTCACCGTCAAGGGATACGAAACCGCCAGGGTGACGGCTGAAGGGATGCGCCAGCACATCGCCGGGCTTGAGCAGATCAAGGACCGCCGGGAAGATGCTGTCCGGGTCTACCTTGCGACCGCCGGACTCGGGCTCCGGCCACAGCTGGCCGAAATGGATGTACAACGGCAGGCCGGTCTGCTCACCAACCTGAGCAGCCTTTTTCATCACATCCAGCCCCCAGCGGGCAAAGCCGCCCAGCTCGGCATGCGCCTTGATACCCTTGACGATATCGCTGTTGGCCAGAGCCGATTTCACCGTGGCGCTCACATCCGAGCACTCGGGGCGGTACAACTCAGGATAGAAATGCCCTTCCAGCCCGCCTACCAGATAGGCAGAGATGAAGGAGATCACCCGGCTGTGCGAGGTATTGATCACATAGTTGCGAAAGCCCGGCAGGGTAATGCAACTGGCACCACCCTGATCGACCAGCGTGGTAACACCGGAATGCACACCGCACAGGTCGGGGTTCAGGCCAAAACGACCGGTTACGTACTGGTAGATATGCCCGTGCGTATCGATCAGCCCAGGCACCACCAGCCGTCCCGTACAATCGGTCAGCTCAGCACCAGCCGCCTGTGGCGTACCCAGCAGTTGACCCACTGCAGCAATGCGCCCGTCACGCACCAGTACATCCTGTACCGCGTCTATCGAGTTGGCCGGGTCAATTACCCGCCCGCCATGCAGAAGAGTCGTCTTCATCGAACATTCCCACCTTTAAATTCAGCGTTGATCAGTTCAGAAGCCCAGCCCAGACACAGAAAGAGGTATACCACCTATACTGGCCAGCACTTCCCCGGCAGTAAGCCATCTCAATGAGCTGGCACTACCTGCAATTTCGTTCGATCAGATATCCAGCAGCAAGCGCGGCGAAGCGCTACTGGAGCAGCAGATCATCATGGTGCAGCGCCGAGCATGTTCGTCAGCCGAGTACACCGTATCGCCGTGCACAGGCTTGCCATCCAGCACCTTGACTTCACAGGCACCGCAAACGCCCTGCTCGCAGGAATACAGCACGTCCTCACCAGCCTCCACCAGTACATTGAGGATGGTTTCCCCTGGCGGGATAAGGTATTCACGCCCGGATCTGGCCAGCGCCACGGTGAAGGCGCCTTCGGCCAGTACCGGCCCGTCGGAGCTGAAGCGCTCTACATGCAAACGGCTACCCAGTTGCCCTTCAGCTTCCATCTGGTCCAGCATCGGCGCCGGGCCGCAGGCATACACCTGGGTATCGGCTGGCAGCCCACGCAGCAACTCGACCACCCCTGCGTCCGAGCTGTTGGCCACAGCATGATGCAGGGTTACCAGCGGATCAGCAGCCAGCTCACGCTGGAACAATGCATGCTCGGGCGAGCGGCTCCAGTAATGCAGATGCACACTGCGGCCAGCCTGCTGCAGGGCACGCAGCATGGAGTAGATCGGCGTGATGCCAATCCCTCCGGCCACCAGACAAACCGGCGCCTCACCCGCAGCCAGAGGAAAGTGATTGCGCGGTTCACTGACCTCTATCACTTGCCCAACCCGTGCCTGCTCATGCAACCAGCGCGAGCCACCACGGCCAGACGCTTCATGCTTGACCCCGACGACATAGCGCTCGGCATTGCACAGCGGCGTGATCAGCGAATATTGGCGGATCAGCCCGGCGGGCAAATGCAGGTCCAGATGCGCACCGGCCTCGACTGCGGCCAGCGGCTGACCATCCAGCGGTACCAGTTCGTACAACAGGATATCCTGCGCACCATAACGGATGGCGTTCAGGCGCATCGCCCGCAGGCCCGGTTCAGACAGTGCCATAGCTCACACCCATGTTGCGCAACCACATACGATACTTCTGTCCGAGCAGGTCAGTGCGGTGATGCAGCTCCATGCGCAAATCGACCGGAATACGCTCAGGGCGCTGGGTATCGACAATCTCGCTGTCCTGGGCATAGACCAGATCCTGACGGCGACGCACATCGGCATCACTGGGCTGCGGCGAGAAATTCATGGCGCAGCAGATCCGCACGATACTGCGGGTCTCACTGACCTGCTGTACGGTCAGGAAGGTGCAGAAACGATCATCCGGGCTACCTTCCGAGGCACGCTCCGGATCGCTGATGATCAGGCGTTTCTTGAAGTAAGCCACCAGCGGACGCAGGCACTTGTATGCGTAGAACGCCGTTACCGGCACTTCACGCGGGTCGCCGTAGGGCTGAGTGACCTGAACTTCCGATGAAGACAGGATGCCGTTCTCTTCGTAAACATCGTAGGCGCCGATCGGGTCCGGCTGATCCATGATGCCGTTGACCCCGGCATGCACGAAGGGAAAGTGTGTCGGGTCAATAAAGTTTTCCACCGCACGATAACCGGACTTGAACTCGTAGGGACCGCAAACCACTTTCTTGTAGCTGGGATCATCCCACTCGGGAAACTCGGGAATATCCTGAGCCGGCTCACCCATGCAGGCCCAGATGAAACCATAGGCCTCCTTGACGTGATGGGGAATCGCCTTGGCTTTCTTCATCGGTTTTTCATTCGGCGATGCCGGCATCAGCACGCACTGGGCAGTACCGTCATAGTTCCAGCCATGATAGGGGCATACCACCCGGTCGCTCTGGATAAAGCCCTTGGAAAGCCGAGCACCACGATGGATGCACAGATCCTCCCAGACGTAGGCCTGCCCCTCTGAATCACGCCAGATCACCAGATCACGGTCAAACAGGGTAGCCGGTACCAGCTTGCCAGGAACCACCTCCTCGGAAGTGGCAACCACATGCCAGTCATTAAGCAAGGCGTCCTCTAGGGGCTTGTCCGCCTGATTGATATTGTCTCTGCAGTTCATTAGAGCATCACCTTTGTCTAAGCTAATCGGATCACTCTGGTCGCGCCGCCCGCAAGGCACAAAAGCAACCAGGTGTATACTGACAAAAGCAAGGAGCATGCCACTCACAGGCAAATTAAGTGGCATACCACATTTATTGATATGCCGCGGTGTCTGCTATCGCCCACCACCCCTTTGCTGACCCGGGCGCGGACTTGAACTGCCATACAATGGAGCAAACATATGTGGCATGCCCCTTATTTGGGCAAAGCACGGATCAATCTGGCTGGTCCGGCAAACTGGCTGGATGGTAATGCAAAGACAACAGATCGGGGCGAACATAGCTACCGTTGACGTCGATCACTGCCTTGCACAGCTTCACCACCCTGGCTTCACAATCTGCATAGAGGATCGTATCACCGTGCACCGGCCCGGCTATTGGTACGCCTGCTGGCGAGATCACCATGCTGCCACCGCGGGCGTACTCGATATTCAGCGAGTCGCGCATGGGGAAGTCAGCCGGAATATCCACCTCATCCAGATACCCCATCGCCAGCAGTACAAAACTGCCGGACTCGACCGCATGCGCCCGCGCCGACGCGTAACCCGGGAAGAACTCGCCAGTCTTGTCTTCCACCTCCAGCTTGGGCCCGTTCCATAGGTCAAAGGCACCGGGGTAGACGGCAATATGAAAGTCCTCACCCTGCTCGATCATCCGCGCGCGCACCAGCGTCATGGTGTGCTCGCTGCAGATCAGCCCACCAATACGGCCAATCTCGGTCGGCCAGCTATACAGATCATCCCCGGCCCCGGAGCCCCAGAATGCAGCCTCGACGAAGGTGGGCCGCAGCTTGCGATGCTTGCCCAGCAACCGGCCATCGCTGCCGATATACAGCAGAGTGTTGTACAGCGTGTGCTTGCCGGGCCGCTCGTCAATTTCGTTGCAGCCAATCACCACAATCGCGCCAGCCTGCGCCGCCGCATCAGCAACCTTCTGGAACAGCTCACCCGGCACATGCAGTGCATTGTCATAAAAGGTTTCGCGCATCTGCGCCCAGGGCTCGGACTGCGAATTCCAGCCCTCATCCCAATAGGGATAGCCAGACAGCCAGGTCTCGCTGAAGACGATCAGCTCGGCCCCCTCAGACGCCGCCTCGGCAATCTTCAGGCAGGCCTTGTCGACGCTACGCTGCAAATCCATGAATACCGGCGCAGTTTGAATGATGGCAACCCTGACCCGATCCCGACCTGCAAATATCTTGCTTTGTGCATTCACCTGTAGATTCCCCCTCAATGGTGGTCAATTCGAGTGGGCATAGAAAATGCAGTCATCTATGACCCGCCCAGGCACTTGCACATGCCATGCCAGAGCGGCATGCATGCCCTACAAGCTGGCCAGTTACTGGCTAGGCAGAACACCCATAGGGCATACTCTGAAAACCCATTCACAACAGGTGGTTGCCATTCACCCCATGCCGTCCGATCAGATCAAACACCAACTCGATGCGGCCATCCGCCGTTCCCCGCTCCTGGCCCGTCCGGGCTTTCTTATTCGTCGCCTGCACCAGATCCACTGCGGTCTGTTTCTGGATGAAACCCAAGGCCACGATGTCACCCCGGTGCAGTACAGCCTGCTGACCACCCTGTCGATGCTCGGGGAAACCGACCAGATTACCCTGGCCCATGAAATTGGACTGGAGCGCACCAGCGTGGCCGAAGTGATCGCCCGGCTGGAGGCGCGCGGACTGGTCCTGCGCAAGCAGAGCAATCAGGATCGCCGGGTCAAGCTGGTGCGCCTGAGCCGCAAGGGCGTGTATCTGCTGAAAAAGCTTGAGGACAAGGTCCAGCGCGCACATGAGCGGACCATCGAGATGATTCCCGAGGATCAGCGCGAACTCTTCGTTCTGCAACTGATCCGCCTGGTCGAGGCAAACAACGATGTGGGCAGTGCGCCCTTCAAGCTGGCGGTGCCCAAAGAGCGCCACACGGAAAGCGGCGTACGCGCCGGCAAGGCCGAGCGAGCAGAACCCTGAGGCAGGTTATTTAGGCGGCTGGGCGACGATCTCTTCCATCTTCAGCCCGGTCAGGCCGTGGATGGTACGCCACAGATAGAACAGGATCAGCATCATCATGATCATCGAGGGAATAGCGATCATCGGATAGCTGACCAGCGTCATACGTCCCAGCTCTTCATTGAACGCCGCAGTACCCGCCGGGCTGACCACGATCCACTTGGCCAGCACATAGTTCATGAACGACGAGAAGAAGAAAGTGCCGGCCAGAAAATAGGTCGCACGCAGCGGGCGCAACTCGAAGATATCCACCAGTCCACGCTCTTCCAGACGCTCGTGCATCCGCTGCACATTCAGTACCTTGTCGTTGTACAGCAAGGTACAGATCAGTGGATAGCGCGTGCGCGTAGACACCAGCACGGCAATGCCGATCAGTCCGGGCACCGCCGCTTCCTTGATGGCCAGCCACTGAGGGTCAAGCTTGAGCAAACCGATGCCTCCGGTCAGCAGTACGCTGACCACGCCGAGAATGGCGATGAAGTTGAATTTACGGTAGCGCAACAGCTCGAACAGGCCCCAGCAAACTGGAAAGGCCAGCGCCAGAAGCAGCGCCTGAGTCGCCCCGAGATCGACCTCGCCACTGAACTTCATCAGGATCACCGAAGGGATCAGGATGCTGACCAGCAGGTCGATCATTGGCCGGGGTTTGTGCTGAGGTATGCTGGAGGTCTGGGTCATTACTGAAGGCTGCATAAGGATCGGGGCAGACATCATGCACGCAGCAGCCCCGCTGTCCCCACCCTTCGTCAGATGAAAGTCATACCTGATATATCCACCATGCCAAGGGGTGGCGCAAGGTCTGGCAGCCATCCCCTGCGCCAAGGCTGATATCAGGTTCAGGCGCAGGCCTGACTGCGCTGACGCTCCTCTTCGACCAGTTCCTTCTTCGACAGTTTGCCGACAGGTGTCTTCGGCAGCGCATCACGAATATCCATCGCTGCCAGGCGCTCATGCTTGCCCAGCCGGGTCGAAAGGAAATCCTGTAACGTGGCGAAGTCGAATGCCTCGGCACCGGCCTTGAGCTTGATGAAAGCCTTGGGTGCCTGCCCCCGGTAGGCATCTTCGATACCGATCACCGAGCGACCAGGGAATGGTCGATATACATGATAGGCGGCCCGTCGTATTCGCACCTGATACCGCGGGGACCTGGCTCGACCCGGATCTCGCTGCGGATGAGGCAGCAGTGCTGATGGCTCAACATCGAGAGTCAGTCGAGGCGTTCGATTGGTACCCGGTGGGGAGAGAGGTAGGGAATGTCAGAAATGAGGGGGCGACTCTTATCCAGCCGCAGTGACTTTGCATGTTTAAGTATGACTGGAAGCCGTTGTGTTGAGCGCTTAACCCCAATAACGAACCGCTCATATAACCCATTAATATGCATCAACACCAATGATGCAGATTTTGTTGACCCGTTCGGCTGTGCTTGCTACATTTGCATCAATCTTATTGATGCAGATATTTCATGAAGTCAAGCCGAGTCACCACCCTAAACCAAGTCGCCACCATAAGCGCAGGCTACCCCTTCCGGGGCAAGATACCCCATGCTCCGGGCTCATCGGTCATTGTCGTTCAAATGAAAGATATCTCTCCGCCAGAAGGTATCTCTTGGGCGAGCTGCCTTGAAACAGAACTGACAGGCAAAAGGGAGCCCGACTATCTCAAGGAAGGTGACATTCTCATAGCTACCCGTGGAAGCCATAACTACGCCATACAGATTGATGACTGCCTTACCACAACCGGCAAGCAGGCGGTGGCCGCTCCTCATTTCTTCGTAGTGCGCTTGAAGGAAAACGAAATCCTCCCGGCCTTTCTGGCCTGGTTGCTGAACCAGACGCCGAACCAACGCTATTTCGAACAGAATGCAGAAGGCACCCTTAGCAAAAGCATCCGGCGCAACGTTGTGGAGCACGCTCAAATTGTGATTCCCCCGCTGGCAAAGCAGCGAACCATCATTGCCATGGCTCACACCCTGCGTGAGGAACAACGGCTGGCACAACGGCTGATAGAAAGCGGAGAGCAGATGATGACGGTCATCGCTAACGACCTGCACAAGACTTATGGCCATTAGATTGCTACCAGCATGCCGGGCAGAATGAAGTTAACCGGGCCACAGACCGGCCCAACCAGAGGAAGTACCAGGATGAACGACAAGATCAATCAGGACAGCATCAACAAAGCCCTATGGGCCGCCTGCGACACCTTCCGCGGCACAATCAGCGCGGACACCTACAAGGATTTCATCCTGACCATGCTGTTCCTCAAATACATCTCGGATGTATGGCAGGACCATTATGACGAGTACAAGACGCAGTATGGCGACGAGCCTGAGCTCATTGAAGAGATGATGAAGAACGAGCGCTTCGTGCTACCAAAGAGCGCCTCGTTCTATGCTCTGTATGAACGACGCCACGAGCCCGGTAACGGTGAGCGTATCGACCAAGCGCTGCACGCCATTGAGGAAGCCAACGGTACCAAACTCAAAGACGCTGGTAAAAGCGTGTTCCAAGATATCTCTTTCAATACGGACAGGCTGGGCGAAGAAAAGCAGAAGAACACCATTCTGCGTCACCTGCTGGAAGACTTTGCCAAGCCCGAACTGAACCTCAAGCCCAGCCGCGTCGGCTCACTGGATGTGATCGGCAACGCCTATGAATACCTGATCAAGAACTTCGCCGCCAGCGGTGGCCAGAAAGCGGGTGAGTTCTATACCCCGCCTGAGGTTTCCGAGCTGATTGCCGAGCTGCTTGACCCGCAACCGGGCGACAGCATCTGCGATCCGGCCTGTGGCTCGGCTTCATTGTTAATGAAATGCGGCAGCAAGGTACGCGCCCATCACAACAGTAAGAACTACGCCCTGTATGGTCAGGAGGCTATTGGCTCCACCTGGTCACTGGCCAAGATGAACATGTTTCTGCACGGCGAAGACAACCACAAGATCGAATGGGGCGACACCATCCGCAACCCCAAGCTGCTGGATAAAAACGGTGACCTGATGCTGTTCGATATCGTCACCGCCAACCCGCCGTTCAGCCTGGACAAGTGGGGTCACGACGAAGCCGAACACGACAAGTTCAGCCGCTTCCGCCGTGGCGTGCCACCGAAAACCAAAGGCGACTTCGCCTTTATCCTGCACATGGTCGAAACCCTGAAACCAAAGACCGGCCGCATGGGCGTCGTGGTGCCCCACGGCGTACTGTTCCGTGGTTCCAGCGAAGGCAGGATTCGCCAGCAACTGATCGACGAAAACCTGCTGGATGCTGTTATTGGCCTTCCGGAGAAGCTGTTCTACGGCACAGGCATTCCGGCTGCCATCCTGCTGTTCAAAAAGGCCAAGAATGACGACAAGGTGTTGTTTATCGACGCCAGCCGCGACTTCAAGGCCGGCAAAAACCAGAACCTGCTGGATGAAGCTAGCATCCAGAAAATTATCGACGCCTACAAAGCCAGAACCAACGCGGATAAGTACGCTTACCTCGCCAGCCTCGATGAGATCAGGGAAAACGACTACAACCTGAATATTCCGCGCTACGTCGATACCTTTGAAGAAGAGCAAGAAATCGACCTGATGGCCGTGCGAGCCGAACGTGAGCAGCTGAAGGCGCAACTGACCGAGCTGGAAACCGAGATGGCCAAGTATCTGGAGGAGTTGGGTTATGGAAACTGATTCTACGGAGTTTGTGAGACTGGGAGATGTGCTTCCACGCTCCTATAAAAATGGAATCTACAAAAGTGCCGAATGCTACGGACATGGAGTTCCAATACTCAGGATTACCGATTTCGATAATGATGGCTGTCTCGTAACAGAAAATCTACAGAAGCTCGAACTGGACGAGAAAGAGGTAAGTTCCTACGAGTTGGGCGCAAACGACATTGTTGTTAACAGAGTCAACAGTTTGACTCACCTTGGAAAAGCCATTCTGTGGACTGATACCACAACAAAGACTGTCTACGAGTCGAATATGATGAGAATTGAACCGGATGAGGCCAAGGTTCACCCTCAATATTTAATCCGTATTCTTCAGTCATATGAAGCTCGAGTGCATTTCAAAAAAGTAGCAAAACGAGCGGTAGCCCAATGCAGTATCAACCAACAGGATGTTAAAGCCCTCCGATTTAGGCTGCCCCCACTATCCGAACAAAAGAAAATCGCCCAAATCCTCTCCACCTGGGATAAGGCCATCACCACCACCGAACAACTTCTCGCCAACAGCCAGCAGCAAAAAAAAGCCCTGATGCAACAACTGCTCACCGGCAAAAAACGGTTGTTGGATAAAAATGGTGTGAGGTTTAGTGGGGGGTGGCGAAGGATTTCTATCGGGAAAATCATCAAGGAAATAAAAAAAGAAAAAGAAGCTAATCCAAATTCAATCGAATTGCTCACCGTCAAACTCCACTACAAAGGCGTGACTAGATCTGGAAAATTCCCTAATGCAACGGAAAGAGGAAGACCTTATTTCAAACGATTTGCAGGTGAACTAATAATTGGCAGGCAAAATCTTCATAATGGAGGTATTGCGATTGTTTCTGACGAGTGTAATGGATTAATTGCATCCAACGCCATTTCCAGTTTTGAAGCTCAGAAAGACTTTGACGCTAACTTCATCTTATCCGTTATGAGTACAGAGCACTTTAGGTTTACTGTCGATAACTTGGCGGGCGGTACCGGACAAAAGGAAATTGGTGTTAAAGACCTGCTTAGCTTGTCTCTAGTAGTTCCTGGTTTTGACGAACAAAAAAAAATATCTGCTGTTCTTTCTGCTGCCGATCAGGAAATCTCCGCTCTACAACAAAAGCTCGACGTGCTAAAGCAAGAGAAAAAAGCACTGATGCAGCAGCTGTTGACGGGTAAGCGCCGCGTCACCCTGAACTGAAAAAGGAGGTTGCCATGAGCAAGCTGGAGAACAAAATTGAAGCCCGCCACCGTAATCTGTTTGATGTACTGAATCAGCAAAAATACACAGTGGACTACTTCCAGCGCGAATACAGCTGGGGTGAAAAGCATATTGAAGAGCTGGTTACCGATTTGACTTCAGCCTTTCTGGTGGAATACAGCCCCGGCGACAAGCGCGAACAGGGTGAGCAGTACAACAACTATTACCTTGGTCCCTTTGTGGTCAGCAGCAAGGACGGCAAGCGCAGTATTATCGACGGCCAGCAACGCTTGACCTCGCTGACCCTGTTCCTGATCTACCTGCACAATTTGCAGAAGGAGCTGGGCTACAACGAGAAAATCGAGCCGATGATTTTTTCCGAGCTGCGAGGCAGCAAGTCGTTCAACATCACAGTGGATGAGCGCATCCCCTGTCTGGAAAGCCTGTTCACACAGGGCGAATACCAGCCGGATGACAACGCCACCGAGTCGACCCGCAACATGGCCGAGCGGTATCAGGACATTGTGCGGGCCTTTCCGGAAGAACTGAAAGCGGATGCCTTCCCGTTTTTTATCGACTGGCTGAAGTACAACGTGATCATGGTGGAAATCATCGCCTACTCGGATGAGAACGCCTACACGATCTTTGAAACCATGAACGACCGTGGCCTGAACCTGACCCCCTCGGAAATGCTGAAGGGCTATGTGTTGTCGCGCTTCGATAATGCGCCCCAACGGCACCAGGCCAATGAGCTGTGGAAGCAAAGTATGTTGCAGCTGAAGGCTTACGATAAAGATGAAGACCAGCGATTTTTTCAATCCTGGTTGCGCGCCCGTTATGCCGACAGTATCCGCCCCGGTAAGGCCGGCTCCAAAAACGAGGACTTTGAAAAGATCGGCACGCGCTTTCACAGCTGGGTACGCGACAACCTGGATAAGGTCGGGCTGGACGCCACTGATGGCAATAGCTTCGAGCGCTTTGTGCAGCAGGATTTACGTTTTTACCTGAAAGCCTACCTGCGCATTCTGGATGCCGAGCGCACCTTAACCCCTGGGCTGGAGCCGGTGTATTACATCAACCACTGGGGCATTGCACCGACGCTTAGCTATCCGCTGTTGCTGGCTGCTCTGAATACCGATGATGACGACAGCACCGTGGCCGCCAAGATCAGCACAGTGGCCTCCTATATCGAAACCTTTGTGGTGCGCCGCTCCGTCAATTTCCGCAACTTTTCTGCCAGCTCTATCCGCTACACCATGTACAGCCTGGTCAAAGAGCTGCGCGGACTGGATTTACCAGCATTGCATACCTTGCTGACGCAAAAACTGGCGGATATGAAAGAGTCGTTTGAGGGCATGGACAAGTTCCGCATGCATGGCCAGAACAAGCGTTTTGTGAAGTTTCTGCTGGCCCGCATGACGGCCTGGTGCGAGCAGCAGGCGGGCATGAGTACCAATTTTGTAACCTACTACCAGCCTGTCAGTGGCAAACCCTTCGAGGTAGAACACATCTGGGCCGACAAGTTTTCCCGGCACAAGGACGAGTTTGAGCAGGAGCACGAGTTCCAGAACTACCGTAACCGGCTGGGTGACCTGGTGTTGCTGCCGCGTGGTACCAACCAATCCTACGGCGATTTGCCCTATGCCGAGAAACAACTGCACTACATCAAAGAAAACCTGCTGGTGAAGTCTCTCAGCCCACTGGCCTATGAGAACAACCCGAATTTCCAGGCACTCACCCGCCATCACAACCTGCCTTTTAGCGCCCATCCGCAGTTCAAAAAGCAGGATATAGAAGCACGGCAGGCGCTGTATCAGGCAATATGTGAACGCATCTGGCCTGCGCGGCTAGGTTGAGCTCGCTGACAAAAGGGACTTAATGTGAACTACAACACCCCAAAATTTCAGGAAGAATACAGCGCCAAGCTACCGGCGCTGACGTTACTGACCAACCTGGGGTGGACATTCCTGTCGCCAGAGCAGGCACTGGCAGCCCGCGACGGTAAAACCGACGGTGTGGTGCTACGCGGCTTGCTGCGTCAGGCCCTGCAAAAACGCACCTATAGCGTGGCGGGTAAGACCTGCTCCCCGTCAGACAAGGCCATCGACAACCTGATAGCAGAGGTATGCAGCCCACCGCTTAACGAAGGGCTACAGGCTGCCAATGAGCGCCTGTACAACCACATGCTTTACGGTATTTCCGTTACCGAGTTTGTGGACGGTAAAAAAGCCAACCCGACCATTGCACTGATTGACTGGCACAACCCGGCCAACAACAGCTTTGTGTTTACCGAAGAATTCACTGTGGCCCGTTCCGGTGGCGTGGAAAATCGCCGCCCGGATATCGTGTGCTTTGTGAACGGTATTCCCCTGGTCGTCATTGAGGCCAAACGCCCGGATGGGAACGCCAAGAAAGGCCCGACCATCGACGAAGGTATCTCGCAAAGCCTGCGCAACCAGCGCCACGACGAAATCCCTCTACTCTTCGCCTACAGTCAGCTGCTGCTGTCTGTGAACGGAACGGACGGTCGCTACGGCACCTGCGGCACCCCGGCCAAGTTTTGGGCGACCTGGCGTGAGGAGGATATTTCCGACGCCGATATGTATGCGATCAAGAACCGCTCGCTGAGTGATTCCGATCTGGCTGGCCTGTTCGACTACCGCCCAGCCGCTGATCGGCACTGGTATGACAGCCTTATCGCGGCCGGGCATCTGGCGGTTACCGGCCAGGACAGGCTGCTGATCAGCCTGCTGAGTCCTGCCCGCCTGCTTGAAATGATTCGGTTTTTCACACTCTACGACAAGAAGGCCGGCAAGATTGTTGCCCGCTATCAGCAGGTGTTTGGCATCAAGCGGTTGATCGAACGCATCAATACCCGTCGCCCGGATGGCGGGCGTGAGGGCGGTGTGATCTGGCACACCACAGGCTCCGGCAAGTCTTTCACCATGGTCTTTCTCAGCAAGGCGCTGATCCTGCATGACAGTCTCAAGCAGTGCCGCATTGTTGTGGTTACCGATCGGGTAGATCTGGAAAACCAGCTGAGCAAAACCTTTGCCTCTGGCGGTGAGCTAGCAGACAAGAAAGACCGCGAAGCCGCTATGGCAACCTCAGGCAAACGCCTGGCGGAACAGATTGGCAAAGGCTCGGAGCGGATCGTTTTCTCTCTGATCCAGAAATTCAACTCGGCTACCAAGCTGCCGGAATGTCAGAACAGCAGTACCGACATCATCGTACTGATCTATGAAGGCCACCGCAGTCAGGGCGGTGAGAACCATATCCGTATGAAGCAGGCGCTGCCTAACGCGTCCTTTGTCGCGTTCACTGGTACGCCTCTTCTCAAGGATGACAAGACCACCAACAAGTTTGGCCCCATCGTCCACGCCTACACCATGCAACGTGCCGTTGAAGACCGTACGGTAACGCCCCTGCTCTATGAAGAGCGCATTCCGGATCTGGAGGTGAATGAACGCGCTATCGACAGCTGGTTTGAGCGTATTACCGAAGGGCTGTCAGATGAGCAGAAAACTGACCTCAAGCGCAAGTTCGCCAAGAAGGGACAACTCTACGGTGTCGATGACCGCATTCGCCTGATTGCGCTGGATATCGCCAACCATTTTGTAAAGAACATCGACGATGGCTTGAAGGGTCAACTGGCCTGCGACAGCAAAGCTTCTGCTATCAAGTACAAGAAGTATCTTGATGAGGCCGATCTGTTCGAAGCTGCTGTGGTGATGAGCCCGCCCGACACCCGCGAGGGTAATACCGCGGTGGATGAAGCTGCCAGCCCGGAAGTAACTCAGTGGTGGAAAGCGAATGTGGGCAACCAGGATGAGCAGAGCTACACCAAGCACCTGATTGAACGCTTCGGCGATCCCCGTGACCCACTGAAAATGCTGATTGTGGTGGACAAGCTGCTGACCGGATTTGATGAGCCAAAAAACGCGGTGTTATACATCGACAAGCCACTGAAAGGGCACAACCTGATTCAGGCTATTGCCCGGGTTAACCGTCTTCATCCTCAGAAGAAATTCGGTCTGTTGATTGACTACCGAGGCATTCTCGCCGAGCTGGATACAACCATCCAGAAGTACCAGGATCTGGCATCCCGCACCCAGGGTGGCTACGACATCAATGACATTGCCGGCTTGTACAACCAGATGAGCACCGAGTACAAGCGGTTGCCGCAACTATACAAGCAGCTATGGGCCATTTTCGATGGAGTGAAGAATAGGAGTGACATCGAGCAGCTACGTCAGGTTCTGGTGCCCCGTATCGAAGACCAGCAAGGCGAGCTGGTGGATGTACACCAGAAGGTGCGGGACGACTTCTATGAGGCTCTGACGGCCTTTGCCAGCTGCCTGAAGGTCGCTTTGCAGTCAGCTACCTTCTTTGAGGATAAAAGCTTCACCGATGCCGACCGCCGCCACTACAAGGAAACGGTAAAACAGCTGTCCAGCCTGCGCCAACTGGTGCAACAGGATGCAGGAGAGAAAATCGACTACGACGAATATGCTGACCAGGTTAAAAAGCTTCTGGACAAACATGTAGTGGGCGTCGAAGTCAAAGACCCTCAGGGGGTTTATGAGGTCAACAAGATGGGGCAAACACAAGAGCCCGAGGACTGGAGCGAGGAAAAGACCCGCAACGAGACCGACATCATCAAGACCCGTGTGACGCGGATGATAGAGCAGGAGCTACAAGACGACCCCTATGCCCAGGAAGCCTTCTCCAAGCTGCTCCGCCAAGCCCTGGAAGAGGCGACAAAACTCTTCGACCATCCACTCAAGCAGTACATGCTGTTCCATGAATTTGAAGAGCAGGTGCAGAAACGCCGCCTGGATGACATCCCGAACGCCTTTGAGGGCAACCATCATGCCCAAGCTTACTTCGGTGTTTTCAAAAAGGTCCTACCGGAAGCGCTTGCCGTTATGGACCACCAGGTTCAGGACAAATGGGTGAAGCTGGCCTTCGAACTCGACCAGGTAGTGGAAATTGCGGTTACCGAGAACTCCATCAATCCGCAGAATATAGAAGCTGACATCCGCAAAAAATTGCTGCCGCGCATGTTCAAGGAATGCAAAGCCATTGGCGGCGGCATGGATCAGGCTAAAAAGATTGTAGAAATGGTGGTGCAGATCACCCGCGTCGGTTTGAAGAGTGCGCACTGACAATGAATGTACCGATCAGACCTGAAGGCGTCTCAATGAGCTTTCGTTACGGTGATGAGGTTATTGTTTTCGAGCGCCTCAACCGGCCACAGGTATCGGATAGGATCTCAATCCAGGTGCATCCGGATACCCGCGTGGTGGTGTCAGCCCCCGAAAACGCGGACCGGAATGTCGTACTCAGCGCCGTAAAAAAGCGTGGCCGCTGGATCTACGAACAGCTACGCGACTTCCGCAGCCAGCTTGAGCATGTCAGACCGCGCCAATACGTCAGTGGAGAGACCCACTACTACCTCGGCAAGCAGTACATGCTGAAAGTCATTGAAACTCCTGACCAGATTCAGGGTGTGAAACTGTTGCGGGGTAAGCTGGAAGTCACCACCCGCATCAGAGACGCCGGTAAGGTGCGCGGCCTACTATCGGACTGGTACAAGGCGCGTGCGAAGGAGACCTTTGCCAGGCGACTGGACGCTGTTCTGGAGCAGGCTTTGTGGGTAGCGACAAAGCCTCCGTTGAGAATCCTGACCATGCAAACCCAATGGGGCAGCTGCTCGCCAAATGCGCGCATCACGCTCAACCCCCATCTGGTCAAGGCACCACGCGAATGCATCGATTACGTCATATTGCATGAGCTTTGTCATATTGCGGAGCACAACCACAGTGAGCGCTTCTACCGGTTGATGGGACAGGTGATGCCTGACTGGGAGAAGATCAAGGAGCGGCTGGATGGGATGGCTAGTGTTATTTTGTCTGGGTAAACGTACTACGCGGTAACTATGCGGTAGGAGCAGATGCAAAGGCTGAAAGGATAAATATCGCGACGACAATTCAAGTTTAGCACCCTCTGTGAAGGAAGTTAGCTTCACGCGTTTAGATCTTCGATAGCACACTATCCCGTAAGCTGTTGAGTCGATCTAGTTGCTTTTGGAGTCGCTGATTCTCACGCTTATAATGCGCAGCTTCAGCTTCCCAGACAGCGACCTGGGAAAGCGCTGTAGTGGTCTAAGGATGGTCTGAAGTAGTTGTGTATTTCTGGCTGACTTCAGCCCCTGCCGATTTTAAAAGCGGCAAATCGATCAAAAACGCTCAGATCACCCGCTTATTTCTGTGTTTTTAGCCGCCGCG